>Ga0206118_100117_pt1 | contig 103311 bp, 102 predicted proteins | sample 3A20Ametagenome_FD_177999 | JGI IMG/M metagenome (GOLD analysis project Ga0206118, IMG submission 177999) | Enriched microbial communities from leaf-cutter ant dump, University of Wisconsin, Madison, United States - 3A20A | ecosystem: Environmental > Terrestrial > Nest > Insects nest > Nest... | reverse complement strand
GTGCTAAAACTATAAAACAACTTTACAATTTCATCAATGAAAAACCTATTAATCATACTAAGCATGCATTTGCTGCTTAATTTAACCCCTCAACTCGTTACTATAATAAAAAATAGATTATAAGGAAGTTAGTATTATTTATGATATAAATGAGATAGACGATGAAGAAATAATAAGCTATAAACTTAATAGAAGAAAAAATAAGGTCAAGAAGTATCGAAATGCTTGCTCGACCTTAATATGACTGTTTGTTACAGCCGTTTGACACACAAATGTAATAAAACTGTCCATAAAAGCAAGCATTTCACCGGTAAATGTGACTTCACCCGGATATCTAAATGTGAAGGAGATTAATTTTGTACAAATGGCAAATAATAAACAGCCAATTGGAACAAAAGCATCAACAGGATCGCTATGCCCTGAAAGTGGAGTTTGGGAGGTTGTAGGTACGCCTACAACGACTGCTCCAATTGCAAAAGGGAATAAGATGCCACCATATGGAGGCAAATCTGTTGTATGGCAATTGATTGCCTATGCTTAAGTTAATGGATGCCGCTCTCGCGGCATCTTTTTTTAAATAATTTAAAGATAGTTAAAATGATAGATGAAGTAATTATAAAAAATGAAGCCAATGAGTTCAATTACCTCAAAATTGAACATTCAAGAAAAGAGTACGCAAGTGATATATTTCATGAATTAAAAATAAGGCTTAATGACTTTTATTCGGACGAAAGCAAAGCTATTTTCTTGAATGAGATTGAAAAGCTATTAATTAAAAATTTGAAAAATCATCGAGATCACTCACATGCTGGCAAAGCTGATCCAAATTGTTCAATAGAAACAAAAACAGAAAAGTTACTTTTTTATATTAAGCAAGAATTACATTCGCTACCTACCATTGTACGTCAAAAATATTCGAAGCAAGGTATTAAGAAGGAAAGTGTATTTATAAGTTATAGCCATATAGATAAAGCCTTTTTGAAAGAAATTCAAAGGCATTTCAAACCTTTTAAAAATGAAATTGAATATTTTGATGATTCAAAAATTCAACCTGGATCAAGGTGGAAAGATGAGATTCAAATGGCAATTAAAAAATCCAGAGTTGCAATTTTAATTGTAAGTACTGATTTTTTAGGATCAGAATTTATCGCCAATAATGAGTTGCCACCTATTCTAGAGTCAGCAGAAAAGGAAGGGTCAATTATCCTAACAATAATCCTAAAGCCATGTGCATTTGAAGAATTCGATCAATTGAGTCAATTCCAAACATTAAACCCTCCTGATAGACCTGTATCTAAAATGGATGTAAATGAAAAAGAAGAGCTTCTAGTAAATTTAGTTAGACAAACAAGAAAAATGTTAAGAATTTCTACTAGTGGAAGTTCATAAATTTATTTTATTTGAAACAATTCCGGTATTTAATATACCTATCACGTACGCTTCTTCCTGTATTGTTTCCCATACTTTTTCTTCATGGCGGCTTCATGGTCGTAACGGACGTTGACTTTTTTGTTCTTCTCCAACCGCTCATGAAAAGCGGAATTATTAAGATCTATCTTCGGAGCTGAAATAAAATTCGGCATAATGATCAGTGGTTTTTCCTCTTCCAGCAATTCTTCGGAAGGTTGATAATCCGCAGGCAGATCCGGCATATTTAATTCAGTCCGCATCAGCTCTTCAAGGCCGGCCATCATTGGCATGTCTCCTTCACTGACAAATGAAATTGCCGTTCCATGCCTGCCGAAGCGGCCTGTTCTACCGATACGGTGTATATAGTTTTCCTGAACTTCAGGCAGGTCGAAATTAATTACATGGCTGACATCCCTTATATCAAGACCTCTGGATAATAGATCGGTAGCGATCAGTATCCTGTAAGTACCGGAATCAAAACCGTCCAAGGTATCAAATCTCCGATTCTGATTCTTATCAGCATGCATATAAGCGACATCTCCACGACCCCTTTCCCTCAAAATATCACATAATAATTCCGCCTTCTTTTTATTTGAAACAAAGATCAATACCCTGGTCATCGAAGGATCGTCGATGATATTGTCAAGCAAGCTTACCTTACTGTAGAAATTGGGGACAAAATACTTTAGCTGCTCAATCGTATCAATTGGTTTCCCGATTGGAGAGGCTTCTATGTTTTCTACACGATCAAAATATTCTGTGATCATTTCCTCCACTTCAGGATTGATGGTAGCAGAAAAAAGAAGGTTCTGCCTTCGTTCCGGCAACCGCTCAAAGATGACCTTCAACTGGGCGCGAAAGCCCTGGTTGAGCATTTCATCAAACTCGTCGATGATGAGCCGTTTGATATTTTTCAGATTGAGGATCCCTGTACTCACAAAATCCACTACCCTGCCCGGCGTTCCTACAAGGATATCGAGACCTTCCATGATCCTCTCAGCCTGCGGCCTGGTGTTGACACCGCCAAAAACACCAAAAGTCCTCACGGTCATGTATGCCGTAAGCTTCACGATCTCTTCTTCCACCTGCCTGACCAGCTCTCTTGTAGGCACAAGGATAAGTACCGTCGGATGGACGGCTGTGCTGTACTGATGCAGGCCCAGCACCGGCAGCAGGTAGGCCAGTGTTTTACCGGTCCCTGTCTGGGCTATGGCGCATATATCACGTCCAGCCTTTACCGCAGAGAAAACCTGTTCCTGTATAGGTGATGCCTGCACCAGGCCCAGATCGTCAAGCGCCCTGAGGACAGGCTTAGATATTTTCATTTCTCGAAAGTCCATGGTGGTTTTTAGGGCAAAGTTAGGAAATGTTCACTTCTAAGGTCCGGCACATAAAACAAGAGGCGGGATACTGCCCCGAGATCTTCTTAGGGGTTAAAGACAGGATAATAGCTAACGGGCTTGACGGCGCTCATATCAGCCTAAAGAACGATCTATTATATCCACTTATATCCGGGAATACCCGGCGCAATTTACCGGAAGACCTTTCAGCTACTTTTTCCGAATATTTCCTCTCCCAGCTTCTTATCATGACCGTAGATATCATTTCTGAAATTGACCCGGCCTTCCTGGTCGACCCAGGTCGTAAAATAGACAATATAAACGGGCATTGTAGGGCGGAGCGGGATCCAGGTCTCCTTGTCAGTCTTGAGGATCTTATCGATCTTATCAAGCCAGGCAGGTTGTTTCTGTAAAAGCAATCTGGCAAGCTTTACAGGATCCTCGACGCGGACACAACCGTGGCTGTAGGCGCGTTTGTTCTGCGTAAAAAGGGACTTGGCAGGCGTATCATGGAGATAGATGCTAAAGTTATTGGGAAAAAGAAATTTCAGCTTACCCAGGGCATTATTTTTTCCGGGCTTTTGCCGGACCTGCAACGGTGACCGGGAAACGATCTCCATATTATTGCGGGAGATATAATTAGGATCCCTGGCCATGGCAGGCTTTATTTCATTTTTGACAATGCTGGCCGGCACGTTCCAGTAAGGATTGAGAACGATATTGGCCATATTGCCGGTAAAGATGCTCGTCCGCGTTACTTCTTTACCTACCACGACACCGGTATTCCATATCAGCTTGCTGTCACTGAAAAAATGAAGCCGGAATTCAGGTATATTGACCAGGATCAGATCCTTATCAAGCTGCTCGGGTACCCAGCGCAGGCGTTCGAGGTTGATCATGATCTGGCGTATACGCTTGCTGACAGGAACGTTAAGTACATCAATGGTCGACTTATTCAGCCGACCTGAGGCCAAAAGCCCCATCCTACCCTGATAATTCTTCAGTGACGCAGCCAGGGAATCAGTGAAAACTGCAGTTGTATCATCCTGTACATAATCACCTGACAAGCGCAGGTAGGACTTCAGGACAGCAACAGCAGCCGCAGTGTCACCCTTTGCCAGCTCTTTCTTGCTTTCAATGTTCGGGAAGCCTCCGCTCTCTTCGATCGACCTGTAAAAGCGCAGCGCCTTTTTGAGCCGGGCATAATATTGATTTTCTGGCTCCTTGATCTCATCCGTTTCTTTTCTGCTTACCAGTGAGTCCAGCACCATCTGGTAATCTTTTTTCTTTCGCGGGATGAACCATTCGAGATCGACCGGATTTTTTTTCATTCCTCCGTAGACCTTCTCCGCGTATTTGAAATATGCCAGTGTGAGCATCAGGTCGAGCCTGACAGTATTGTCCCTATCTTTTAAAAAAGCTTTTTCGTCGTTACGGGCGAGGCTAACAAGGCTGTCCAGGGCGTTATCCCGCAGGGTAGAGTCCCGGAAATCGCTCCGGTAAGCGATCAGCTGATCGTAAAAAACATTGACCGGGTAGGTCATGCCTTTTTTAGTAAACCAGCCAAACTGGTAATCCCTTCTCTGGTAAAAACGCGCTACCTGATTTTTTATGCTATCGCCGGCTCTGGCCGTTGCCAGAAAAGTGGCTACCTGCGGGCTATCTATTTTCCGGTCGGTATAGTCCACCTCGGTATAGACCGCCTCATCAACAAGAGGGACCAGCTTAGGCCTGGGCTCTTTTTTACAGGAAGCAAAAAAAACCGGGATAATGAGGATGGCAAGAAGCAGGGAAAGGGCGGCTCTGGTATTCATAGCGGATATTATGAAGCGTTGTTTCCATGGATAAAGAGGATGGAGCCTCCGGCGATAATGGGCAGCACCTGCTTCATAACATCGCGCGGCAGCGCCGGACAACCGTGACTCCGGCCCAAACGACCATATCTCCTGATAAAGTCACGACATACATAGTCGGCCCCGTGAATGATGATCTCCCTGCGACGGGCGTTGTCATTGATCCCTTCGTCCAACCCTTCCAGATCAAGCGCAGCGCCATGCTTGGGACTGCAGATCTTATTCCCCACGCGGTAAAACCCAAGGCTGCTCTGATGCGAATTGGGGCGGTTGGAGAAATCGGTGGCCATGAGGCCGCCTGACTTTTGGCCATGAGCGACAAGAGATGTGACCAGTAATTTCCTGGCCACCATATCGATCACAAAAAAACGATTACGATCAGAAGGCAGTGTAAAGTCCACAATCGTCAGGATATGATTGACAGGGTTGAGCCTGTTGTAGCCTTTCAATGCCTCACGAAAAGTGTTCAGGTCGACAATGCCCTGCAGATGGCAGGAATCATACAAGATTTCAGCTTCGTCATATACTTTATGGCTGATAAGGGATGAGGGCCTATGCAGGACCGTGGTGTCAGGCCTGGAAAATGTCAATAAAAAGGTGAAGAGCTGAAAATAAAAATACATAAGCCATCAGTTGGAAGAATAAGTACAATTCATTCAGAATGAAATTGTTCAGACAAAGATTGTCAATAAATGCTAAATATAAAAACTTCCCGGTATTTTTGAAAATAATTGCCGGATCATTGCCCTGCCTGTCTCATCCCTGCGACGGCTGTGAAAATCAGGCCTCTGTGCCTTCATCTTCAACGTCCACCGGGTGATAATAATTATATACAATATTGGCGCTGCGTCTTCCGGACACCGCTGCCAGCTCATCCACATCTGTAGCTGCGATACGCTTGACGCTTTTAAAATGCTGAAGCAGCTTCTCAGCAGTAGCTTTGCCTATGCCATCAATTTTGGTCAGCTCCGATACCGTAAAGTTCATCGAGCGCTTATGCCTGTGAAAAGTGATCGCAAAGCGGTGGGCCTCATTACGCAGCTGCTGGATGAGCTTGAGCGACTCTGATTTTTTATTGATATAAAGGGGAATGGAATCGCCCGGAAAAAAGATCTCTTCGAGACGCTTGGCGATGCCGATAAGCGTCATTTTATCGATAATGCCGAGCCGGGTCAATACTTCAGCCGCCACGCCAAGCTGGCCTTTTCCTCCATCGATGATGACCAGGTCGGGCAGGTCCCTGCCTTCTTCGAGCAGGCGCGTATAACGCCGGGTCACCACTTCTTCCATCGTCGCAAAATCATTGGGACCTTCAACCGTTTTGACATTAAACTTGCGGTATTCGCTTTTAGCAGGTCTCGCATTTTTGAAAACAACACAGCTGGAAACAGGATTGGTGCCCTGGATATTACTGTTATCGAAACATTCGATATGTACCGGCAGACGGTCCATGCCAAGATCTTTCTGTAAGGTCTCCATAATGCGCTGCGCCGGCGTCACTCTGGGCGCATTAAGGGATTCCTTCCTTTTTTGGATCAGGTAAAAATGGATATTTTTTTCTGCCATTTCCATCAGCTTCCGTTTATCTCCCATGCCCGGTATCTGTACCCTGACGTCATTATCATCCAGCACGACATCTTTGATATTGACCAGGACCTCAGGAGCTATGCTGCTGAATTTTTCCCTGATCTGCTGAATTCCGTAGGAAAGTATAAAAGCATCGTCATCGAGGTTGCGTGTGCCTTCCTGCAGGAATGTATTGATCATGACACCATTCACGACCTTGATGTAATTGATATAAAATTCGTCTTCCTCGGTATGGTATGCAAATACGTCGACATCGCGTACCGTCGTGCTGACGACCGTCGATTTTGCCTGGTAATCCTCAAACAGGCTCAGCTTTTCCTTCATTTCAGCAGCGCGCTCAAACTCGAGATTTTCCGCATACACTGCCATTTGTTCACGCAAATGATTTTTGACGGAAGCAAAGTTTCCCCGCATGATATTTTTGATCTGGTCGATCTTGGCGTCATAGGCTTCCAGTGACTCATATCCCTCACAGGGGCCGAGGCAGTTTTTGATGTGATATTCGAGGCACACCTTAAACTTTCCTTTCCTTATATTTTCAGGGCTCAGGTTGAGGCTGCAGGTACGCAGCGGAAACAGCTTTTTGATGAGCTCGAGGATCTGCTCAACGCGGTGTTTGGATGTAAAAGGGCCGAAATAGGTCGAACCGTCCTTATACACCCTTCTCGTAAAAAAAACACGGGGAAATGGCTCTTTTTTGATGCAGATATAGGCATAGGTCTTGCCATCCTTGAGCATGACGTTGTAACGGGGTTGAAACTTTTTGATAAATGTCGCCTCGAGCAGCAAGGCGTCGTGCTCTGTCTCCACCACCGTGTATTCAAAGCGATCGGCGTGATCGATCATAATGCGGGTCTTTCCGAACTGGCCTTTATTGGCATTAAAGTAGGAGGACAGCCTGTTCCGCAGGCTCTTGGCCTTACCTACGTACAGGATGATGCCATCCTTATCAAGGAAGCGATAGACCCCCGGCTCCCTGGGGATCGACGCCGAAAGTGTTCTGAATACCTCTTTTTTCATGACAGGACAACCGTATTATAGGATCGTTCCGGGCGTACAAATTTCTGCAATTCTTCCAATAATCTCAGCTGGTTACCTGCACGGACAAAATTATGACCATCATAAGCAGCTCCGTAATACACATCATCATAGAGATGATCGGTCAGAAAGCGGATCGCCTGCATATAGATAAGGATCTGCCCCGAGACGGCCAGCGACTGCCTCTCCTCCTCCGACAGGATATCGGACATATGCTCCAGGTAAGCCTCGCTGATCGCTTCAAAATATTCCTTTCTGATAAAGATCTTTGAAAAATCAGCCTCCTCTTCGCTTACAGGACATACATAAGTCCTGAGCATATCTCCCCAGTCGCTGAATATATAGCCCGGCATGACGGTATCAAGATCAATGACGCAGAGGCCCCGGTCATTTTTATCCAGCAGGACATTGCTGATCTTGGCGTCGTGATGCATGACACGGACCTGGTAATGTGGGGAGCCGGTCATTTTATCGAACAGGTCAACAATATGCTGATGGCCGGATATGGCCCGGATCAGCTCCTGAGAAGCCACGATACGTTCCGGGTTACCGTTTTTTACCGCCAGCTTAAACTGTGAAAATCGCAGGCGCAGATTGTGGAAATCAGGGATCGCAGACTCCAGCTGTTGGCAGTCGAAGCCACTGAACGCCCTTGTAAAGGCCCCGAACTGTCCTGCAGCGCCATAAGCCTGGTTCGTATTTTCAACGACATCGACCGTCTTTCCGCCTTCTATCCAGGGAAAGACCCTGTAATATTCGCCGTCGACCCTGAGAAGGGACTGGCCGTCAGAGGTGGCCATGGGCAAAACCATACGCACGGTCATCCCCTCAGAATCTACAAAGTGTTTCAGACGATCAAGATTCCTGTGAATGATCCCGGGATGGACGAAGACACCCGAATTGAGCCGTTGAAAGGCATAACCGGCGCCGGCAATATCGACCTTCCATGTCTGGTTGATCAAGCCGGATTTGATGTCCGTGATCTCCTCGATAGTCTCTCCCGGGAAAAAACGGTCCGTAACTTTCTGCAAGATATGCTTCATCCGGTCAATTATAATTTACCGAATAAATGTAAATAATCTTCCTGAAATACAGCTATAGCGAAAGCAGAAACAAAAGTCAATTAATTGTGTATCTTGCAACCAATTAAGGAAAAATATAATATTTAAAATCCTTGTAATCCGTGCCTCAGTCAAAAAAAGCAGAATTACTGAAAAGCAACTTTGCCTGGCTTTTACTGCTACTGCTCAGCATCTGGGCTGTCAACAGGAAAAAAGCGGATACAGGTCGGGACAACGGAGATCTCGCTCTGCAATTTACAATGCTGGAAAAGAAGGTCGACAAGGCAGCCGGACAGCCGGAATACCTTCGCTTCCTCCGATCCTGGTCTGAAGGCACGCTGATCTATGATGAAGCGTGTTCTTCTCTTTTAGCCGAAATGCAGGACCAGCCCTTTATCCTCGGCATCGTGTCTGATGGCCGGCTCAAAGCATGGACGGGCAGGATCAGCTATGGCCATATTCCTCCCTCTTATCCCGACGGCTGGTACCTGATCGATGACTCTACATTCCAGAAAAAGATCTCGTTAGACGGGGCTTCCGGGCCGGCTTTGATCGCACAATTCAGCCTGGGCGGAAAGTTCACGGCAGCTCCGCCATCCGCTCACGACGGCACAGATTACGCAATAAAAACCAGGGACGGGAAAATAATTGCATACCCGCTGAGTAAAAATATTGCTGACGGGAAACATATCATTGCATGGATCACCCCGGTATACCTGCTTGCCTACCTTGCGCTGATCCTCAGCATTTCAGCGCTGCTGAGGAGGCAGAAAGGAAATATCAGGCCTGTCAGGCTATTGCTTATCGCCTGCATGCCGGTTATATTCCGCATCACGGACCTGTTAGCCGGTATCGGGCAGACCATCGACCAGGCACTGGTCAATGCCGCGATCTCACAGAAGCCCGTATTGAGCCAGTGGTATGGGAACTGGCTGCTTATCCTGGTCTTCTACTTCCTCTTTGTGGAATACATCCTGGAGCAGATCCGCCCCAGCCGTTATCTGCGTAAGGTCAGGTATGCATCGATCAAGTATACCCTGCTGTTATTCACCCTCGACTACCTGGGCCTGGTAGGGCTGCTTATCTTCTGCAGGGAGCTGGTGATCAACAGCGGTATCAATTTTGACTTCAACAATATATTCAATCTCGGCATCGGACCCTTGTTCAGCATCGTTATCCTTGCGATCCTGCTATTCCGCTACTTTGTATTTGCCTACAAGATCAATCTCAACCTGTTCCGGCATAACATCGATCTCGGGAAGAAGCTGGCAGGAATGACCGGGGGCTTTTTACTGGTTCTACCGCTGATCCTGCTCTCCGGGCTGAATCTTCCGTTGTTTATTCTTGTACTGGTCGTGCTGTTGTTTTCCCTGGTATTCGATATGTTTATTGAGTCCAGGGCGCCTTCTCTGGGCTGGCTCGTCACATGGATCTTTTTCTTCGCCGCCTTCGCCACCATGTCGCTTTTTAAGTTCAACAGGGATAAGGAAAGGGATGAGAGGCTTGCATTGATCGATCATCTGAAGCAAAAAGACGATACGACCTTCCTCAGTCATTTTTCCAGGTTGGTCCTCTCCCTGAAAAACAACCGCCAGTTTAATACCGCCTTTTCGAGGGCGATCGACAGCAGGAACGCGCCTATGGCGGTCGATATCCTGCAGATGGCAGCCAGCAATGAAGAATATATACAGAATTATTACAACATTGACTTCTTCATTACATGGCGTGATTCACTGATCATGACATCCAAGAGCGGTCTGGAGTCCCGGCTCCGGGCTCAGAATATACGTTTTGAAGAGGGAAAGACCTTTCTCAAAGCCTATCAGAAAGATTCCTACCACGCTTACTGGCTTAAGATATACTGGCAGATGGCGGACATACGGCCATCTCCCGAGATCTATTTCGCAGCAAGCAAAAAGCTCATTGTCCCACAAAGAAATAAGGGAGAGCCCGGCACTGAATTTATGCGTCTCAAGGACCTGGGCAAATACGATTATGCCATCTATCAGAATGAAGCGCTCACCGAAAGCCAGGGACGGATCTACCCGGATCACATCCGGAGCACAACCATCTTCGGCAGGGATGAGCTGGTCGTGGAAACCACCGACAGCAAACGTTCTGAGCTAGCGGCCCATGTCAGCGATAATGACGTCATCATCGTCGGTAAGAACCTGATGGGCATCATAAAGCCGGTATCACTCTGCTCTTTCCTGATCGTGATCCTGCTAATGCTCACCATCATCGTCGCCTTTCTCAACAGCCGCACCAAGATCCTGCCCGTTGAGCTTCCTTTGCTGATATCGAGCCAGTTCAATCTGCGGCAGCGTATTGAATACAGCATTATCCTGGTGATAGTAACATCTTTTATGATAATAGCCTGGGTGACGGGAAGCTATTTCAGGAACCTTTCCTTCAAGATGGAGGAAAATCAGCTCAGCAATAAAACATTTGCCATTGTAGCAGATGTGGAATCCCGGTTAGGAGCGAGCGGCATGGACTCCCTCAGTGAAAAATCATTGCGGCAGATCGCACTCGCTCACCAGGCCAATTTCAGCCTCTATGATGAAGACGGTGCCAAACGTTTTGATTCCAGCAACAATTTAAAGCCGGGGAAAAGCAAGGCCGTATATATGCCGCCGGTACCTTTTCTGCATCTGTTCTTTGGGAATGAGCCGGTCTATTTTAACCTGTCAGATGACGGCTCCTCCATACGTGAAGCATATGTACCGGTCAGGCAGGGACGGGGAGATCAGCCGGCATGGCTTGAAGTACCTTATTCTGAGGCCAATATGACATCTTTCTTTGCAGCTTCCGATCTGCTGGGGACCTTGCTTAATGTATATGTCTTTCTGCTTCTTGTCGCCGGAGGATTGGCCTTTTTTGTGGCGAACTCTGTAACAAAACCTCTCGTACGCCTTGTTGAAAACCTTAGGCAGATCAAACTGGGCAAAAAAAATGAGCAGCTCCAGTGGGACAGGCAGGACGAAATAGGGTCGCTGATCAATGAATATAACAACATGATCGGGAAGCTGGAGGAAAGCACCGATCTGCTGGTAAAAAGCGAACGGGAAGGCGCGTGGCGGGATATGGCACAGCAGGTGGCCCATGAGATCAAAAATCCCCTTACCCCGATGAAGCTCAGCATACAATACCTGGAAAGAAAAATAGGTACTGTACCACAAGAGGAAATGCAACAGGTCATAAAGGATACCGCACGTACCGTCATAGAGCAGATTGACAACCTCGCCAGCATCGCCACTGAGTTTTCCAATTTTGCAAAGATGCCTGCACCTGTCATGGAATATATCAATTTCAATGAGCTGGTAAGCTCCATACATGAGCTCTTCCGCAAGAAGGATGACATCCAGTTCAACCTGTATGTGCCGATCGACGATATCATCGTCCTGGCAGACCGCTCTCATTTGTTGCGGGTATTGAACAATCTCGTACAGAATGCGATCCAGAGCATTCCTCCCGGAAGGAACGGGAAGATCGGTCTTGCCCTTAAAGTTGAAGACAGTATGGCTGTTCTAAAGGTCAAAGATAATGGACTGGGCATACCTGAAGATATGTTTGACAAGGTCTTCTACCCACGGTTTACTACCAAGAACAGTGGCATGGGGCTCGGCCTGGCAATGTGCAAGTCAATCGTGGATTCTTTCGGCGGCACCATCTCATTCAGGTCGCAGATCAATGTCGGAACGGAATTTGAAGTGAGGATCCCCCTGCCCGATAGAGCGGAAACGACAGTAACGGATTCCGAAGTGATCGATGAGTAAAGCTCACGGCATATAAGAGTAAAAAATACACAAAGTGTCGTACAGACGTTGTCATTTTTTGTAACTTAGTATCCGGAGTATCAAATATGGATCTATCAATGATTCTTTCATCCTTTAAGTCAAAATTCCTGGCACTGGGAATAGGGCTCCTTATTTTTCAGCAGGAGGCAGCGGGGCAGTTTACAGAGCAGCTTAAGGACCGCCTGACCGTCCATTTTGAAACCGATTCGTATACCATCGCCAACGAAGATAAGGAGCAGATAGAGCAATTTATCGACGAGCTCGATGTCGTAACACCTTATGTGTTCAGGATACAGTCTCATACGGATTCGATCGGAAGCCTGCAATACAACCAAAAGCTATCGGAACGAAGGTCGAATTCCATAAAAACATACCTGCGCCAGATCGGTGTCCCGGAGATCCTGATATCGACCAAAGGCATCGGTGAAATAAAGCCCATCATGCCCAACTCGGAGGAGGAAGGCCGGCGCTACAACCGCAGAGCCAATATTTTTGTGTTTGAAATACAAAAGCAACGGCTGTTCAAAAGCCGGGTTGTACTCAACGGAAGCAAGAACCATAAAGCGACTATCTATATCCAAACGGACGGGCTGATAGATTCCACACAGACAGACGAGAAGGGAAACTTCGCCTTTGTCGTGCCCGAGAATAAAGATGTGACCTTCGGGGTTTTTGCTCCGGGATATATGTTTACCACAAGGAAGATCAATACAGAGCGGGACCTCCCCGTCGGTGATATCAGCCTTAACAGGATCAGGCCCGGTGAGAAGGTGACCTTACAGAATCTGTACTTTGTCGGCGACAAAGCCATCCTGCTGCCCGAGTCAAAGCCGGAGCTTATCAATCTGCTGCGATTTGTACGGAGCAACCCCAGGCTGCATCTTGAGATCGGCGGTCATGTCAACGGTCCGCAGTCATATGGAGGTGACGCCAACTGGTATTACAACCTGGCTTATGACCGGACCAAAGCGATCAAAACCTACCTCGAAAACTCAGGTATAGATACACGGCATTATACCTGTCACTCCTATTCCAATACCCAGATGATCTACCCCGAACCGGTCAATGAAGAAGAAGCGAAGATGAACAGGCGGGTGGAGATCAGGATCCTGGACTGATCAACGGTCAAACAGCTCCCTGTATGTTTCTTCCCTGAAGCCGACTGCCAGTATTCTGCCCTGCTCATCCTCCAGTACGGGGCGTTTGATGATGGTCGGATTTTTGATCATGATCCGGATAGCGGCAGGTTTTTTAGCAACGGATTCTTTTTCCCTGTCCGGCAGCTCTCTGAAGGTCGTGCTGGCCTTGTTAAGCAACTTTTCCAGCGGGACCTGCGTCAGCCATCCTTTGATCTTTTCGTCAGAGATCCCCTCCAAGCGGTAATCGTAAAATTCAAAACTGATATCGTGCGCAGCAAGCCAATTCCTTGCCTTTCGGACCGTATCACAATTGGAGATGCCATAAAGAGTCATATCTGTTAAAATTGATTTGATGCGCAAGGTAAACAATTAGACAAAAAACCAAAGCATCACAACAACGCATAAATAACGTCATTGACCAGCTCACGGCCTTTTCTGAGCGTTTTGTTCTTTAACATGCCTATCTTAACTCCCTTGAAATAAGAGATGGCATACTGCACCTTATCGATCTTTGCCCGCTCCAGGTCCAGGGCATATACCGATGTGCGTATCGACTCCAGTGCATTGATGATCTTATCGTCGTTGCCCTGCCATTTTTCATCACTGAGCTGCCGGAGCTTTATCAGGCTGGCTACGCCAAAGTGCAGCTTGAGCCTGTAAAGCAAGCGGCCTATATGGTCAAACGGGATATTACCTGCTTCCAGCTCCGGTATCAATAGTTTCAGCGAGTCGTTGGCCGACGTGATCTTTTCATTGAGGGCTGGGTGATCAGCATATTCCTCCCCGGCGCTGACCTGTGCGGTCACCTGCTCCAGGATGAGAGGCAGCTCGATCTTTTCCCGGTATTCGACGATCCTGATCGCCTTATCAAGGGTCCAGTCGATATCATGCTGAGCCATGGTCGTGCCCGTCAAACCGAAAATAAGACTTCCTGCCAGGATCCAGCCTAAGTGTCGCATATCTCTAAATATTTATGCCGGTCTTCCTTCTTTCAGGGAAGGTCAGCAGTAGTAAATCAAATAAAAGGGAATGCTAAGGCAGCAAAGGCTAATGTAAAAAGTGCACTAAAGGTATAAATTATGCCTTAAAACAATATTAAATAAAAGTTTAACCGGAAAATAAGCTCAATTGTGCCGGAATAAATCATATTTTTTACCCGACCCTGCTCCCGACGGGCCATCCGTCAGGAGGCGCCACAATGCCCAGTCTGCCGTCGGCATCTTCGGCGGTCAGTAGCATGCCTTTGGATTCGATGCCACGCAGCTTGCGCGGAGCAAGATTGGAGACGACCATAACATCTTTTCCGACCAGCTCATCCGGAGCAAAATGCAATGCAATACCGGATACGATAGTACGTTGCTCGCTTCCGATGTCGATCAGCAGCTTCAACAGCTTGTCGGCTTTTTCGACCTTGACGGCTTCCAGGATCTTGCCTGTAACGATAGCAACCCTGGCAAAATCATCAAACTGGATCTCACCGGCCTCTTGTTTGATATCTTCCTTTACTACGGGCTTGGAGGCTGATTCCTGCCTGTTCTGGTTGGATTTTAATTTATCGGTCTGGGCCTGGATGGTTTCTTCAGGGATCCTGTTAAACAAATGTTCAGGTTGGCCGATCTGGTGGCCCGGCTTGATAAGGAATTCTCCTTCAGCCAGCCGGTCGAGCACTTTCAGCAGCTCGCCTTTTTCCTCTATCGGAGGCAGGTTGAGCATAGAACGCATGCGGTCGCTCGTAAACGGCATAAACGGACGGACAGCGACACTCAGCGCCGCAATGATCTGGATGCAGCAGTTCATAATCGCCTTGACCTTATGAGGATCTTCTTCTATGATCTTCCACGGCTCATTGAACTGGAGGATCTGGTTACCCATCGTCGAGATGTTCATCAGCTGCTGAAGCGCTCCGCGGAAGTCGTAGAGGTATATCTTCTCCCTCATTTCAAACAGCATATCAAAAACATCCATAAGCTCAGCCTCCACGAAGCTGTCTTCCAACGGACCGTGTGAGCCGATAAAATCCTGCTCCTCCTCAAATTTCGGGACCTTTCCGTTGTAAAACTTGTGTGTCAGGACCATGACGCGGTTGACAAAGTTGGCAAAATTGCCGACCAGCTCATTGTCGTTGAGCTCCTGAAAATTTCTCCAGGTAAACTCACTGTCGCGCTGCTCAGGCATATTCCTGACCATGACATAACGCAACACATCTTCCTTCCCGGGCAGGTCTTCAAGATATTCATGCACCCATACCGCCCAGTTGCGGGAAGTGCTTATCTTCTGGCCCTCAAGATTCATAAAGGCATTGGCCGGGACATTGTCAGGAAGAATGTAATCACCATGAGCTTTCAGTAAAGCCGGGAAAATAATGGAATGGAAGACAATATTATCTTTACCGATGAAGTGGATCAGCGCGCTGTCTTTATCCTGCCAGTATTTCTTCCAGTCTTTTTTCTGGTCGATGCCCAGCTGTTTGGTCGCGGAAATATAGCCGATAGGAGCATCCAGCCACACATACAGCTTTTTGCCCGCCGAGCCTTCCAGTTCCTGCGGCACATCGACGCCCCAGTCAAGGTCACGGGTCATAGCCCTGGGCTGAAGCCCGCCTTCGATCCAGGATTTACATTGGCCCAGGACATGGTTCTTCCATTCATCGGGATCGTGTAACTTTTTTCCCTCGAATACACCTTCCTGCAGCCATTGGCTCAACCATTCGCTGTGGCGCTCCAGGGGCAGGTACCAATGTGTCGTAGGCTTGAGAACGGGCGTCTCATCGGTCAGGGTCGATTTAGGATCGATCAGGTCAGTAGGATTGAGGCTTGTGCCACAGTTTTCACACTGGTCGCCGTAGGCGCCCTCAAAACCGCAGTTGGGGCAGGTGCCCCTGATATACCTGTCGGCCAGGAACTGCTGAGCCTTCTCGTCATAAAACTGCATCGATTCCTGGATGATAAACTGGTCGTTTTTGACAAGCGTGCGGAAAAAATCCTGGGAGGTTTCATGATGCAGAGGAGACGACGTCCTGTGATAGATGTCAAAAGAAATGCCCATTTTGCGGAAAGTGTCCTCAAACATCGCGTGGTATTTATCCACGATCTCGCGGGGAGTCACGCCTTCTTTCTGGGCGCGCATGGTAATGGCCGCTCCGTGCTCATCGCTGCCGCAGACAAAAAGTACATCTTTTTTCATCAGCCGGAGAAAACGCACAAAGATGTCGGCGCTGAGATAAGCGCCCGCCAGGTGGCCGATGTGCAGGGGTCCGTTGGCATAGGGAAGCGCGGATGTAACAAGATATCTTTTGGGCAAACGTACGGCCATAAGTTAATACTCTTCTTTTAAACAGCCGCAAAGATACCTTTATTCAGAGATTTTGAAAAAACGGGCCGGTATATTTTAGAAAAAAATGATTTTAAAAAGATAAGATTTTCAGCGGATTAAATATATGAATATAGACAACAGGTCAGGAACACGTGAGGAGGTAGCTGATTGGCTGAAAATATCACTTCGCACCTATACCGATATAGAAAACAACAAGAGGCAGCCTAAATACAATGAGCTGATAAAAGTGGCAGAATATTTGCAAGTTCCATTGGAAACACATATTTCCGAACAATTTAACGTATTCATAAATGGCGATAATTCTCCTCATGGGAACACAGGTGCCGGACAGAATAATACTGTTACTATTACTTTGGATCAGAAAATTATGAAGGAGATGTTACTACTTCTCCGAACATTAGTGGATAAGATGGGGCAAAAGTAGTGGATGCAGGCATGAATGCCAGTTTATACATTTTCGAGTGAAAGAATTGTCCATTTTTCGTCGCTGTGACCTCTGTGCATGACTCCGTGGCGCTCTGTGGTTTCATATTTTTTTAACCGCAGAGTTGCACAGAGTTTTTTTCACTGAGTGGCACGGAGGTAATTATTTTGTATTATTCATATGTCATTAAGCTATTTACATATCGTTATCAGATATTTTTCGTTGGTATATCGAAATATTTAGATATATGAGAAATATCTCTGCTTCTTTACATGCCCGGACTTTAATTGTTTTATCACTTCTTTTCTTCGGTAGCTACATGCTGCACGCCGATTTAGGCTATAGCATATGGATAGAGTTCGAAATGGAGGGAGTTAAGTATTTTCTGCCGTTTGAGAGTGGATTACGCTACACTACAGACTACAAAAAACACTTTCCATCCCGTGATAAGGTCCAGTACAGGGAGGAATTATTTCATAAGATCGTATATATGGGCAACTATTTTAATGAAGAGACTCACGACACCAGTAAGATCATGGCATGGAGAAGCAAGCACTGGCTGGACCTTTCTTTGCTGCATGATGGAAACCTCCGGGAAATCAATGAACCGTGTAAAGAATATATTTTCACAAAACCGATCAGCCTGAGCAAGAAAAAGATAATACAAAAAGGCAGGCTGATCGATATTTTCCCGGGCAATATCTACGGGGGCTTTGTTTCTCCTTTGATTAAAACAGCGGATAATGAGTGGATAAGAAAAAGCAGGATGGTCCTTCTGTTTGAAGATGAGTTTGACACCTGCCAATATTCATTTTATGCAGCACGCGGCAGGTTTTCAGAAAAAGAAATCAATGCGTTAAAAAGAGAGTTCCGGACAAAGCAAAGGAAAGCCAACATTGACGAAGTGAAAATATTCAATGATCTCTACAAAAGAAAGATCATCGCACGCAGCTTTTGTTCCTGTTAGAAAATGAACGTCAGGCAGGAATCTATCAAACCATATTATTCTTATGAAGACAAGCCGGGCGCTTCGGTCAGGTTCACATCAACCACTGAGGACGATGAGATTTTTTCTGTGACCGCTGTGCATAACTCCGTGGCGCTCTGTGGTTTCATATTTTTTTTAACCACTGAGTTGCACAGAGTTTTTTCACGGAGGGGCACAGAGAGGGCGGACTCCCCCTGTTAAAACCTAATTAATAACACGCCTGATCCCATTTCTCAGTGATGCTACATTAAAATTAAGCAACAGCCCTATCTTACATCCTGACAGCTTCAGATAAGTAAGTATCTGCGCCAGGTGAACATCATTCAACGCTTCAACCGCTTTCAGCTCTATAACAATCCGGCTTTCTACCATCAGGTCGAGCTTGTAGCCAATATCCATACAGATGCCGGCATATACCAAAGGCATAGATTTCTGACGTTCAACATACAGGCCGCTATTGGTCAATTCATAATGAAGACATTCTTCATACGCGCTTTCGAGAAGTCCGGGGCCAAGCGCAGAGTGGACTTTAAATGCACATCCGAGCACACGGCCGGTAATCTGGTTTATTTCCATTTTGGTGATTTTAGAAAGCTAAGCTAATAAAAAAATCATCTCCCATTATTTAACCACTGAGGGCGGTGAGGCCTTTCACAGAGTGACACAGGATTTTTTCTGTGGCCTCTGCGCAATCACTCCACTAGACTCTGTGGTTAAATTATTTCCAGGCAGGAGCTCACCAATAACGTATTTTATATCAAATGTGCAGATCGCTGCATTTTTTATACAATTTTTTGCATTTTTGTAGGGTAATGCTTTTGTATGAATGTAGGAGATAAATTGAAGCTATTCAGGGAACATAAAGGCAAGTCCCTGGAAGAAATAGCCGACATGCTGAAAATGCCGCTTCGCACCTATACCGATATAGAAAATAATAAAAGGCAACCAAAATATGATAAGCTGGTAAAAGCTTCGGAATATCTCGGAGTGCCTCTGGAAGCATTTTTATCGGATACCATTTTTGTTACGATCAATAACAATAACTCCACCAATGAAAACATTACACATACCAATTCAGGCAATGGTCAGTATAACAATAACAATATGAGCAGCTCTGAACGCGAGCTTATGAAAGAAATGCTCCAGATGCTGCGGATGCTGACGGATAAGATGAGGAAAGAGTAATCGGGAGATTTTAGCCTGTCAAACCTGAAATTTGCTGACACCTCGACGCAGGCACAGGCTACACCGGACAGGGATTCGTTATATACAACCACGATTGGTATAGCGCGAACCGTAACAATATTCCGGCTAAATTTGTTACCCATTGCATACGTGATCGAAAATAAAAATCATATTGTTGCCATTCATCAGCCCAACTTTCTGCCCTGGCCTGGATATTTTCACAAGATCAACTGTTGTGACCGCTTTATTTTTCACGATGACATCCAGCTGCAATGGAACGGATTTACACGCAGGGTACGGCTACCAGTGACATTCCGAAGCAGGCAGACCCGCTGGGTAAACCTCCCGGTATCCCCTGCCGACAGGCTGAAGCCGATCCATGAGATAAGCATTGATACCGGCAGCCCGCAACTTATCTCGATCTTGCAAACCATAAAGGGTATTTATGGCGGAGCGCCCTGTTTCAAACAAGTTTTTCCGCTCATCGAACGTTGTATTCTGCAGCAGGAACCCCGCTTAAATCATTATAACGCCAACTGTATCAGGACGCTTTGTGATGCGTTGGGAATAGAACTCAGCTATCAATGGGCTCACCAGATGGATGTGAAAGGTCATTCGACAGAAAAAATATGCAAGCTTGTGAAAAAATGCCATTCGGATCACTATCTCTCCGGGACGGGAGGGCTGAACTACCTGGACAAAGATCTATTGAAAAAAAATCATATGCGTGTGGCAATTGTTGACAGCAAAAAAGATCTTGACAAGGTCGCAGCATCGAACCCTGAATTAAATACGGATGTAACAATCGTCGACTGGCTAATGCGCATGGGTATAGCACAGGTCGGGGAAATACTCCAAAGTATTAAATCAAAAAGACTATGAATTATCTGAAATATATCCTTTTATGCGTCATGTGTGCTAGCGTAATGACCGGCATGCGGGCGCAATCCTTTAAAACGCTGAAAGACGCTGATGAAAAGACCAAAAAGTATTTCGAAGAAGGACGTAAAGCAGCGATGACTCAGGCGTTCGGCACGGCCAAAGCCAGGTACAGGAAAGCCCTGGATGTAACACCAGATTTACAGGACGCCCTGCTCGAGCTCGCTGGCATCTATTTCACCCAGAAACATGAAGACTCCTGTATTTACTATCTCAACGCAATCAAAAAGATCAATCCACGTCCCACTGCCAGGGTTTATTACACGCTTGCTACCATTTATTACAATAAGGGTGATTACGAAAAAGCGCTGCCAGAGCTGGACAGCTACCTGGCAGCCGACATCAAGAATGCCCGGTCAGCCGAAGATGCCGTGCTAAAGAGAAACAACTGCCTGTTTGCCATTGAGGCCAGGAAACGGCCAAGAATGTTTGAGCCCAGACCTCTTTCCGACAGCATCAACACAACCGCCCCCGAATATCTGCCATCCATCAGCGCTGACGGGGAGTTACTGGTTTTTTCGAGAATGACCGACAGGCAGGAAGACCTGTTTGTAAGCCGGAAGACAGGTGACGAATGGGGTAAGGCCTTACCTCTTGACGAGGTCAATACAGAAAGATATAATGAAGCGGGCCATTGTATCTCGGCTGATGGTAAGACGATCGTATTTACCGGCTGCAACATGCCCGGAGGGCTGGGAAGCTGTGATCTGTATGTTTCTTATTTCAGAAAGAACAGGTGGACAAAGCCAGAAAACCTTGGTACACCGGTCAATACAACGGGCTGGGAAAGTCAGCCCAGCCTGAGCGCTGATGGCAGGATGTTATATTTTTCCAGTGAGAGGCCCGGCGGATTCGGTCTCAAGGATATCTGGGTATCCGAAAGAAACGATCTCGGCAAATGGTCAACACCGGAAAACATAGGCGCGCCGGTCAATACTCCGAGAAATGAGGGTAGCCCGTTTATCCATCCCGACAACCAGACACTCTATTTTATGTCTGACGGGTTACCGGGCATGGGAGGCACTGACCTGTATATGAGCCATAGAACAGAGGACGGCAAATGGAGTGAGCCTGTCAATCTCGGCTACCCTATCAACACACTCGCCAATGAAGGGGCCCTGGTGGTCAGCACAGCCGGCGACCGTGCCTTTTATACTTCGGTCAAACCGGGCTCGGTCCGCGATAAGGATGGCATGGAAGACACGGATATTTTCTGGTTTGAGCTCGATCCGGAGCTACGGCCCAGACCGGTCTCCTTCTTCAAGGCATTTGTCCTGGACAAGGATAGCAAAAAGCCGGTCGAATGCCGTGTAAAAGTGACCGATATATCATCCGATATCCTCTATTATCAGGGTAATACGGCTGACGACGGCAGCACCCTGGTCTGCCTGCCCAGAGGCAACCTCTATGGGATCCAGATCATAGCTCCGGGCTATATCTTTATTTCTGAAACGGTGATGCTACCGGATAGTGGTGATGTCGACCGGCCCTATATTACATCCTATTTTCTCCGGAAAATAGAAGAAGCTGTAGGACAGCCCTTTACATTGAAAAATATTTTTTTTGAAAGCGGAAGCGCACAGCTTTCAGCTGTATCCAATGCAGAATTGGATGTCCTTGCTGACCTGATGAAGGCCAACCCGGCGCTGAAGGTCCAGATCAACGGGCATACGGACAACGTCGGATCAGAACAAGCCAATCTTTTACTTTCACAACAAAGGGCCGATGCTGTTATCAACGCTCTTAAAAAGTCGGGTATACCGTCCGCCAATCTTGTAGCAAAAGGTTATGGCGAGACTCGTCCGGTATCGGACAACGGCAACGAAGAAGGAAGACGCCAAAACAGAAGAATAGAATTTATGCTGCTGGGAAATAGCTCCAAATGAAGAAATAGCTCACGATATAAATAAAAAGAGGCAACACGGACCGTATTGCCTCTTTTTATTCAGGTGATTGCTATTGTTTGGCAAATCGGAGTGAAGACTGGGTCGAGGCTCCCTGGATCCTCACAGTATATGCGCCCTGTTTCAGACGGCTGATATCCAATCCGTTCGTACCGAGATCTCTTCCATTGGTTTTAAATGACAGCATCAGCTGCCCGATCTCATTAAAGAGATGCACATCTACTGCTTCCGCACAACCGCTGATATAGACCTTATCATTCGCCGGATTGGGATACACAACCATCAGTCCGTCAGAAGTGAAGCTGACGGCCCGTACCATGGAGTAATCAATACTTCCGTTAAGATCCCTGATAGCCAGGCGGTAATAATTAAGACCCTTAGCCGGCAGGTTGTCTGTATAGTCATATACGGAAGCGCCAATCGCCCTGACTGTACCGATAGCTAACCAGGTGCGGCTGTCTGTGCTTCTTTCGATGACATATTCTTTGACATCCAGCTCATTGGCCACATTCCATAGAAGCACAGATCTCTGATTGGCCGAAGTTACATTAAATGCAAGCAGGGTCACAGGAAGCGGCCCCGTGGCAGTCCCTCCGCCTCCGCCACCACCGCCGGAAAACGATGAAATATTGAACTGTGCCATGTTGATCCCCGGTTGACCCGGAAAAACATTATCAGTATTCGTCCATGGCAGATAGGAAACGGAAGCAAGAGAAATGGCGTTGTGACCTGAAGCAGGATTTAGCTCAGCATTGGTATAATGTGCAGAAGGGCCTTTGGTCGCCTTGATAAACTTCATATCGGAATGGGTATTTAAAGGCGTAGCTCCGGGTACTCCGGCTACAGCTGCCTGAAGAGCATTGAAGTCATTGTCGTGATAAAATATCTTAACACCCAAAGGGACTGACGGCTGAACAGTCGGGAAGACATTCCAGTATTTATTCATCATAAGCCAGTGCGGCGCCTGGACATAAGGTGCGGTCACCTTGAGATCACCGGTTGCAGCAGACGCATTGTTTCTTCCACTCCAAACAATAAAGGCATCTGTACTCGTAGAAGAACCAGGGCCATTGGAAGACGGGGAAAAAGTGCTCGTGGCATCTCTCCTTACGTGAGACATCAGATCCGTACCCGTAGAATTAGATCCTTTCCAAAGATAGGTAGAGCTATTGGCCCAGTTGATACTCATAAGGAGGACATCGTCAACAATAGTATTGACAGTCCCGTTATTGGCATAATAATAGGTCCAGCCATCATCGCCGATCACTTCATAGGACGCAAATCTCATATCGGCACCTACAGGATTATGAATAGTGCCCAGGCCATTGTTGGGAACCTGTTTCCCTGCCGGATCAGCCAGGTCCTCGACGATCAGTGTACCACTGGGAGTGCTTGTGTCATAACCGTCTATCTGTATATAGTAGGTCTGCCCGGGAGTCAGCCTTACCCTGATAACCGAATTGAGAGAGCTACCGCCTGTGTACCCTGCACCTATTACCAGTGCATCATCATTTGCCGCCAGGAGCACGCCACCGGAAAAATCAGGTATCGTACTACAGGTGCCGGCAATCATGTTGGGAAATTTCCAGAGTGCCAGGTGAGTATCGCCAGAACCGGATGTAATGGCCCTGATCAGAAGATTTCCGGATGATCCCAGGCCTGATGTCGGGACAACAAGCCGGTACCATTGGGTCTGATCTGCCGCTGAGCCCCAGGAGTAATTGGATGTGTTACTTCCGTTCGAGCTTGTAGGCTGGGTCGACAGAATAGGCGATGGCTCGTTATGCTGGACAGATCTTCCGGCAATACTGAAAGCATTTGTTCCCGACCAGTTATAAAGCGGTGCGGTCTGGATATTGTCTTCAGCAGAGAAAGGCGTTATCGTTCTTTGTCCTGCCGGGTTTTGCGTTATAAAAATATTGGAGCCGCCGATCGACGTAGTGTAGGATGCAATTCCTGCATCGGCCACATTTCCGGTTGTTGCCGGTGCGGAACAGTTGAGATCGTATACAACCCAGACATAATTGATACCGGATGGGACAAGAGGCGTGGAGCCGGTGATTGCGAAATTTGAGCCCGGATTGATGATGTCAGAACCAAACTGGGTCGTGGCAGAAAAGACAGGTGAATTTGTGATATAGGCTCTGGCTGCACTTATGTCAGAAATATTCGTGCTTGCATTGATAATATTCAGGGCAGTAAGATTGCCCAGGCAAACAGTACCGGGGATATCTATACGCAAAACCTGTGCATTTATCGATCCGCCTGACACAGGGGAAGTAGTAGGCTGGGATAGTGAAGATGTCGTCCCCGGCGTAATACTGCGTTTACCTGCAGGGTTTGCAACAGCAGGCGCCAGTGTAGCGCTGTTGATAACTACTGACGTACAGGCGCCATCTATCTCATTATTGATCGTCGCGTTACAGGCCACATCATAAGCAAGCCAGAAATAACCGGTTCCACCTGCTATAGATTGATTGCCGGTAAACGTCATCGTACCGTTCGGATTGGTGATGGTATTGCCAAACTGAACAGCGGTAGAGAAAGTAGCCGACGTAGTAAAATATATTCTGGCTGCAACGAGATCGGCCGTATTGCTGGTGCCTGAAGTAGCGCAGGTAATGCTTGTAACGTTGGAGGCAGAGCAGGTCCCTACATCGATACGCAGTACCTGGTTATCGGCAGTCCCGGCATTGACCGGAGAGGTAACAGGCTGGACCGTGACCGGAACAGGCGGAGGGCAGGAGTTACACTGCAGCGTATAGTAATTGCATTCAGTACCTGTGGATATACAACCTGATTTAAAGACCTTGGTATATACCGTCGATGTAGTAGCTGTAAAAGTAACGCTAACCGGAAAGGTCGCACTGGAAGCATAAGCGATCGGGGAAGTGCCGGTAGAGGTCGATGTAAAAACCCCGAGCTCATAAGGACCACCTGATGTCGACGTCGGATTTGTGACTTCCATTGTATAAGAATAGCCTATTGTCAGTCCGTTAAACGTGGCATATTCTGAAAAATAATGACAGGGTATGCTACCTGTAGTAACAGGATCGCAGGTTGTACCGGCAGTACCCGTTCCATAAGCGGTAACGTCTGAAGGCCATGGACATTGTGCATGAGCGGCGGAATACAGAAAAAGTCCGGCAATAAGTAATAGCAGTCTGTGAAATTTAACCATAGGTTGATCAAAATTTGGTCCGGACGTCCATCCGTTTATCATTGGCCCTAAGACTTCTACCGGTATCTGTTTTTCGCTTCTTTAAAATAGGGGAATGATCCCGGAAATGAGAAAGCAAGTGAAGGAAAGTGAGGTAAGAATTTCTACAGCATGTGTGTGTCAAAAGGGTAGATATACTAAAATGCGTCTGGTTTTGAATGTTAAAAAATATGCTTGATAAGCTTCTGCTGTGATAAAAAGGAACATAACCTGGTGGAATATCTTATCCGTTTTGTCATAAATAATCGAAAAACAGGCCAAATATAACTGTAATAAAAGAGACAGCAGCACCCACTCCAATATTTTTTTAATAACCTAAAGTGATTTTCCCATCTCACAGCTTTTTGCAAAAAAAAGAGGCTGCCTTTCCAAGCAGCCTCTTTTATCATCATCGGCTTGATATGAATATGATCAATTATTGCCTGATAAACCTCAAAGAAGTAGTTATATCATTGGCAACAACCTTTATAATATACGCGCCGGCGCTGAAAGCGCTCATGTCGATCCCCCGTGTGGAAAGCTGCTCACCCTGAACCCTGCCTGACCACACTTCCTGTCCCAATTCGTTAAAGACAGATACTGACACAGCTTCATTAGCCGACTCCAGGCCGGTAACAAAGACATTGCCGGAGGTCGGGTTAGGATATAAGGCCAATGTCCTGCCAGAACCGAAAACGACCTGACGGACAGGGCTCAATCCGATCGAACCGTCAACATCGACCATCTTCAGTCTGTAGTAATTGATCTTCAACGCGGGTCGCTCATCGATAAAGGTATAGGCACTTCGAAGAGAGGCTGATAAGGTGCCGATCGCAGAAAAGCTTCGACCATCCGTGCTTCTTTCCACCACATACTCTTTCAGACCTTTTTCTTCTGCAACATTCCAGCTAAGCAGGACAGAATTGCTATTCTCCGCTTTAGCGTTGAAGGAGATGAGGTTGACAGGTAAGGCTGTGCCTGACAAGCTGAATGTAAAGTTAGTATTTCTATTTATGATTTCATGGACCTTGACATAGTATGTTTCATTATCCCGGACCTCAATCTCATCGGAAGAGAAACCACTATTATCCGTAAGAACTATTGTAACCGCTTCTCCCGGATTCTGGGACCAGTTACAGTCTATTTCATTTGCACCCGGACCACAAGCATCATATACAGCTACAATCAGCTGGGTACTTGGATCTGAAGGCGTTACTATAAGAGTGGCGGTTTCCGGGTTATTCCCATCATTATCTGTGGTAAACAAAAACCATACATCATTCATTACAGGCTCGAAGTCCGGATCACATTCAGTTGCGACTACACTTGGTGTTGCAGCCATAAGGTTTTGGATGCCGGGATCAGTAAATACACCATCCGTAGGAGTCAGGTCAATGGCACCGGCACATTCGTCATTGGCAGGCGGCGTACAGATAGGTGTAGTAGTGAGAGAATATAGTCCGTATTCGTCACTATAATAACTGCAAAGCAATATATAATACGTTGTATTGGCAGTAGCTGTAAATGACAATTGGGACAAACCTATTGCTGATTCTGAACAACCATCATCATCATATCCGACACCCGAGGTATTGCCCACACAAGTCAAAACAGATGCACTTTCAGTATAAACCCTTAAATAGGTATCAAATTCTGTAGCAAAACATGTGTTTACAGCGTATGCTCCTGAAACCGTCGGTGTTACTTTATACCAAACTCCTTTATACGAAGCAGTACTACCGGTAGCTCCACATGTAGACGGTGGTAATGTCTCATTTGCCATAAGTGAATTGTTTCCAAATACAGTTCCTCCGCAAGGAATCTCAATTGCAGTGGTCCAAACATCTCCTGGAGGAGGTACAGTGGTAGTAAAACTTCCTGGGTTATTTGTAGCCACAGAAGTATTATAGTAATAAGTAAAAGAAGGGCTTGAACCACATCGTATATATTCATAGACACGGACATAATAAGTAGTCCCTTGTGTTAAGCCGGTTACGGAAACTGATGAACCGGTGCCGTCATAAACGATTTGCTCACCGGAACCTGAGTAAACAGTGCTTGCTGTCAAAGCAGGTCCTGTTCCATTTACCGGATCAGTAAAGCTATTCACAGTATTGATTTTGACAAATCGACGAATACCGCTACCATTAGTCCAGGTTATTGTTGCGGTAGTAATCCCCAAGGCTGATGTGGAGATATTGGAAGCCTGTGTAACAGGTGCTGCCGGATCAGTGACCTGTACCACGACATCAGAGACATCGGTTGCCCCGCCATTGGCGCAAGTTACTTTAAGCCTGTAATATTCTGTCTGACCTCCGATATGATTTGGCAGTGTATAAGTCGCAGTTGTTGCACTCGTCCCGGTAGCGTTCCCCCATGTCATGCCATCTGTTGAAGTTTCCCATTGGAGCGAGATCCCAGAAAAACCGGTTGTATAATCGGTTGCAACTGCCGTCGCAGGGCTTGGAGCAGAGCCACTACAAGTAGGGCGGATTAAGACCCCGGAGATAGAGCCTGCTTCAGGAGTGTCGGAACAAGGAATTCCTGCTGTAAAATCAAAGCGAATATTGGGTCTGTATGATAAATTAAGGTTGTTTGCTCCTGAAGTGTAATTAGCACATGTTGAAGTATTATCTTGTCGGATAGTCCTCATCGCTCCTGCAGTAGCGGATGTGTATCTACACCCACCATAAGGTGAAGTAAAACTATTTGATCCTGTACAAATATCCACAACTACATTATCCGTTCCATTCCAAGTGAAGCTAGTTGTGAAACTAATCATGTCAAAATTACCGGCTGTTTGCACAGTAGGCGTGTAAGTAAAAGCTGTTTTTACAACCGACAGTCCGGAGTTAATCATTGGGTTTGCAAGAGTAGCAGAAGTGTGCCCCATACTAATTGTATAATTAGATAGGGTAACAGATCCAGGGGCTTCGGATATAGAAAAACCAAGGGCTGTAATATTATCACCCGCATTCATTCCACCAGCAGTAAGCTCAGATGCCAAATAAACAATTTGTGCATGAGTGTAATTATAATAACACTCCACAGGATCGGCATTTGCGCTGGTAGATGAGCCATTGGATGTGGATGTTCCGGTTCCGATAATACATTGCGCATCAGCGCCAGTAGCCAACAGCATCAAAGCCATGAGGCAATACCATACAAAATTTGACCGCCTGCATACAGATAGCACAAGAGAGCTTGTATGATTAGCATTCAAAAATAATGTGTTTAAAAATCTCATATTTCAAATATTTTTTGGTACAGCCTACTCTTTAAGGATTTTCGGCATCCTCCTTTCCATCAGGGCACACTACGTGCACCTTTAATAATGAAGCAATGAGCAATCAGCTCGAGTATGGTAGTAGTGTTAGTGGGCTCAGCTTACCTGAAAAGGGCTGAATCTTTCTCACAGTCTGACAGACACAGGTTATCAGTCCGGCTGAAATTGCGAGATAAAGAGTAAAATTAATTCTTTATTAAATTAATGCAAATTATTATGCAATTTATTTACCTACTTTAACAAAATTAGTAGTAAACTACGATCTCTTTCCGGTCAGTATCAAGGTCGTTATCTCCGGCAGGATACCCACTCTGCCTGCATACCCGAGGAAACCGAATCCCCTGTTGACATACAGGTATTGCCTCCCCTTCTGGTATAATCCCGCCCATTGCTTATATACAAGCTGGCTTGGGCTCCATTTGACCCAGCCGGGGATCTCTATTCCAAACTGAAAACCGTGAGTGTGACCTGAAAGTGTCAGATCAATATCGTTATAGTATCTGTTGACCTCAAAGTCCCAGTGTGTCGGGTCGTGGGAAAGCAGGATCCTGATATCTGTTTCCGGCATACCTTCTACAGAGTGCTTCAGGTCACCGTGCTTGGGAAACTGTGGCAATGCAGAAAAATTCTCTACCCCGATAAGACCGATCTTTGCCCCGCCGTGTTCGAGGATCCGGTGCTCATTGAGCATCAGGTCCCAGCCCAACCGCTTGTGTATGCCTTTGATCTGCTCAAAATTGCGATCAAGATCCGACTTGCTGTCCCAGCGGTAATAAGTGCCATAGTCATGATTGCCCAGGGTCGAGAATACGGTTTTATGAGGTGAGCGGATCTGCCGGAAAGTATCGATCAGGCCATCCATCTCATCCGCTTTATAATTGACGATATCACCGGTAAATACGACCAGGTCGCCCGCCTCCTTATTGATCAGGTCGATACCGTGCATTACAGGATCCTTGAATACAAAGCTCCCTGAATGGATGTCCGATATCTGCACGATCTTATATCCTTCCAGATCGGGATGCAGACCATCGATAAATACCTTGCTGCGACGCACCCTGTAACGGTACGGATTGCGCAGGGCGCCATAAGTAAGAAGAACAAAGGGCGCGGCGCCCATAGCCACACCGACCGATGACAAAAACCTGGAACGGCTCACATCGAAATTTTTTTCGACCATAAAATAATTGATCACCGCCAACACACCTCTCCTTATATCGTCAATCAGCAGGATAGGCAGTGATAATAGCTTGCTCAGAAACAGTATCATCAGGAATGTCCGCCCATAGATCGTCAGAAAATGCTGCTTTTCAGTGATCAGATTGACCATCATACCCAGGGCCACAAGATATCCCAGCCCTGATACGATCCAGTAGCCAGCAAATAAAGCCTTTCTCCATTCCGGAAGGATCGTTCGCGTGATACCCCGGAATGCCTGGAACGCATAGATATCCAGTAAAATAAAAAGTACAAAGGCTATGATCAACCGGCTATTCATTTTCGCGGAATTTTTAATCAATGATGCACGTAAATCTCTGCAGGAAGGCCCTGTAAATCCTGGATTTCCCTGCAAACATTAAGAACAAACATCTAAGCCCCCCGGTTGTTGCATTTTTTCGACCAATATCATAAAACTTCCTGCCGGCGTCCCAACCTGTTGCGGATGATATAATACACGGGAATGCCCAGTAAAACGATCAGCAAGCCCGGCAAGGTATTGTCCGTCTTGTCGATCAGCAGAATGAATGCAATAGCTGACGCCGCCAGTATATAGGCCACAGGAAGAAAAGGATAGCCAAAGGCTTTATAAGGCCGGAAGGTATCAGGCTGTTTCTTACGCAGTATGAATATGCCGGCGATGGTCAGAATATAAAACAGAAGCGCAGCAAAGATCGTATAGTCAAGAAGCGCCCCATAGGTACCGGTCAGACATAGGGCCGATGCCCAGACGGCCTGCGCCTTGATGCCGAAGCCGGGAACAGCGTTCTCATTCAACCGGCCGGCCTTCGGAAAGAAAAGATTATCTTTCGCCATAGCGTAATACAACCGGCTTCCCGACAGGATCAGACCATTGTTACAACCAAAGGTCGATACCATGATCAGCACGCTCATGATAGCTGCCGCTGATGCCCCGAAGATCAGGGAAGCTGCCGCCGTGCCTACCCTGTCATTGACCGCAAAAGCAATACCGTTGCCAATCGCGCTACCCGCATCAGGATGGCCCTGGAGGGGCAGCAGGGCAAGATAAGCCACATTGGTCAGCAGGTAAATAATGGTCACGATCAATGTTCCAAGGAACAGGCTCCTGGGAATATTACGGGATGGCTCCCTGATCTCACCGGCTATAAATGTGACATTGTTCCATGCGTCGCTTGAAAACAGTGTACCAACCATAGCCCCGCCCAGGGCCAGGATCAGCGCATTGCCCGAGATAGCCTCAAAGCTGCTGCCGTTCCATCTTTGTGCATTCCATATATCCGTCAGATTAGCCGACAGGATATCAGCGTTGAAACCCAATGTCAGCCCCAGTAATATCAATCCGAATATCGCTATTAGCTTGGCCAGTGTAAAAGAAGTCTGAACTGCTTTCCCGAGATTGACACCCCTTAGGTTGATCCCTGACAGCACCAGGATACTCATGATCGCCAGCACCTGTGATCCCTTAAACTGCCAGGAACCGAGGCTGAACAGGATATTATCCTCGCCGAACCATGGTATAAAGTAAGAGGTAAACTTGGCAAAGGCAACAGCAACGGCAGCAATGGTCCCTGCCTGGATCACCGTAAACATGGTCCACCCGTATAAAAATGCGATCAAAGGATTATAGGCTTCGCGAAGATATACATATTGTCCGCCCGCCTTTGGGAACATTCCTGCCAGCTCACCATAGCTGAGCGCAGCTACAAGTGTCAGTATCCCGGCGATCACCCATGCGGCAAGCATCCAGCCGGAGCTGCCCAGCGACCTGCTCACGTCGGCGCTTACAATAAAGATCCCCGAGCCGATCATAGAACCGGCAACCAGCATGGTGGCATCGGTTAGCTTAAGTGATTGTTTGAATCCCTGGTCAATGCCACTCATTATCGTTTTGTTTAAAAGGTGGAATAATAAATCATGCCGGAAAAAGGGCCATTAACTTTCTCCCATAGCTTTTTTCAGGGCCTTCATCTGGTTATTCCAGAAATCGATCTGGAACTGGTGATCGCCCGGCTCGGCCCAGCCGATGATACGCAGGATCGTCTCCTCCGTGACAGGAGCAGTCTCAATATGAAACTCCAGGAATTCTTTGTCAGATACGGCATCTTCCCATCTGAACCGGAGCAGCTCATCTTCAAAATCGTCGATCAGCACTGCGCTTTCCTCCGAATCTTTCCAGCGGAAAGTAAAGACGTCATTCTCCACATCGGCTTCGTCGCAAAACCAACGGATCAGGCATGCCGGGGTAGTAATGAAGGTATAAATGATCGTAGGTGAAGCCTTAAACAGGTATTCAATCTCAAATTGTGTCTTTTTCATCTATTTTATGTCGTGTTGAATCTTGGAAAAATATCAGCAATAGCCGTTTCTACGGCTCAAACCTCCGGATTTTGGGGGTAAAATAAATATTATTTTAATATAATGAAGTTTTTTTGTTCAAAATATTATCTGCACGACTTATTCCAGACCCCCAGGAACTTTTAAAGCTTTGTGAACATTATTGGTTTTTTGATGTTCTGGCTGAAAGACAATAAGTTTTTCTATCTTCGCATCCATTTTTAAATATAATATTTTTAATGAGGCAGCTAAAAATAACCAAGTCCATCACCAACAGGGAAAGTCAATCCCTGGAAAAATACCTCCAGGAAATAGGTAAGGTTGACTTGCTTACGCCAGAGGAAGAGGTCGACCTCGCCAAACGTATCAAACAAGGTGATCAGGAAGCTTTGGAACGCCTTACCAAAGGGAACCTCAGATTTGTGGTTTCTGTGGCTAAACAATATCAGAACCAGGGCCTTTCCCTAAGCGACCTGATCAATGAGGGCAATCTCGGCCTGATCAAGGCAGCGCAAAGATTCGATGAAACCAGGGGTTTTAAGTTTATCTCCTATGCGGTGTGGTGGATCCGGCAATCCATCCTGCAGGCCCTGGCCGAACAGTCGAGGATCGTCCGTCTGCCACTCAATAAGGTTGGATCCCTGAATAAGATCAACAGGGCATTTTCAGAGCTGGAACAGCAATATGAAAGGGAGCCCTCAGCAGAAGAGCTGGCAGGTATCCTTGAGATCCCTACGGAAGAGGTGGAGACGACATTGGGTGTAGCAGCACGCCATGTATCCATGGACGCCCCCTTTGTCGATGGCGAGGATAACTCACTGATGGACGTGCTGGAAAATAACTCGACTCCTGGTACGGATACCGCCCTGGAATATGTAGAATCACTCAGAAGAGAGATAGAACGCTCACTCAGCACACTGACCGATCGTCAATGTGACGTGATCAAGCTCTATTTCGGTATCGGCATCGATCATCCAATGTCCCTGGAAGATATAGGAGACAAGTTTGGCCTGACCCGTGAACGGGTCAGACAGATCAAAGATAAGGCTATCAACAAGCTTCGTTCCGTATCGAGAAGCAAATTGCTGAAGCATTATCTCGGTAATTGATTTCCGATAGCCTATAAGGTTAAAAAGGACGCAATTGAAAGATCGCGTCCTTTTTTAATTTATTATGATGATTAACCTGTCATCCGTTGGCATGAGGTTATCACTACATTTGATAAATCTTAAAGAGGAATCAACAGCCTGATATAAAGCAAAACATGGCTTTCCCCATTAAAAAAGCAGAAAGCAAAATAAATTTCACTTCCTGCCATGAATTAAAATAATTGGATAAGCTGTGTATCAATTGGGACGAGTGTTCCTGACTGATTTCCAATCCTCCTGATCCGGTTGCTTCCGGGCAAATGACCGGCAGGTTTTCAGAGACTGGCGTGTCATCCGTCTACCTGACTTGCTACATTTTGCCGCCCGGTATATACTCCCCGTCATTGGTAAATGACAGCTCGACCCCGTTATCCAGCGTAATTTCCTGAACCTTGCCGTCGGTCTCCCAATCCGTGATCGAATTGGAAGAATAACTTGCTTTGACATATGCCAGAATCTTCGGTGGAATAGCTGTGTCGGGGAGCTTCGATTTTCCGTCTATGCTCTTGATCTGATTACGGTTGTTAAAGTCCAGAACAATATCCTTGTCGAGATACACTTCATATTCCTTATCATCATCCTGTGAGAATCTCAGGACCTTATGATTTGGAAAGCTGGTTTTGATGTAAGTGCTGATCTCTACAGGCAGCTTATCGGCGCCGGTTGAGGATTTTTTAGCAGCACTGTCTGTCTGCCCAAAGCACAGAGCACTTACCATGCTGATTAAAACAAAAACTAATCCGTATTTCATAAATAAAGATTTTAGTTAAAAAAATAAAAGGTGACCTCATGTCTCATTATTGGGTTATAAAGACGTAAGCATGTCTGGAAACAGTAGGATGAAACAGGGTGGAGAAGCTATCAGGTGAGCTTCTAATCTTTAAAATGGAATTATTTTTAAATTAGTTCTGTCCGTTCCCGCATTGACTCAAAAGTCGCAGGATTCAACTATAAAATTCATAGTTTTCCATGATTCAGTAAGGATTGCCGGCCCAGGCAAACAATTCGCGGATCCTGGCCTCGACGGGATCCTTGCTTTCAATCATCCGGGGGAAGCTTTTGTGCAATACCTCTTTTTCATACCTGACGAGGTAATAATAAAGCAGGTATTGCCGGGGGATGATCGTATGATCAGGCATCATGGCTGCCCATTCTTCCGGGCCGTACCTGAGCTTCAGCTCAAAATTCTGAACCGCTTCCTTCGGATTGGTCGTATCACTGGCTCTCCGGGCAATATATTCGGCATAGCCCTCCCATTGCCATTCGGGCAGTTGTGCAACAGGTCTGGACTTCATGAGGCCGTAATAATCGAATTGCAGGCAATGGACCATCTCATGAGTCAGAAGTTCTTTCAGGTTCCACAGATAGTCCCTGTACAGCACCTTATTGCCCGGACGGATCTCACCGTTGATCACCACCCTGTCGTAAAATCCCCAGGCAAAAGCGTCGCCGAGAATATAGCTGATGATGCCGGGATAAAAAGAGCCTTCATGGAGGCATATCTTCAGACGAAGATCATGCCTCCATAGCTCTGATCCCTTTAATGTAATATAGGCGCTGTCAAGAGTAGAGATAAGCTCCGGCGTTACCGGCCGGTTGGAATATATAATAAAGTTGTTATGTTTTGTCTGAAAACGGTAATGCAGTCCGGGGAAATAAATTACGCAAATTATTGCTGTAATTATTATCAGCAATATAGCAAAAACCAATTTCTTCATACCCTTACGTCTCTATTTCAGATCTTCATGCGGTGTTATGATGCCGGAAAATACGGTTGCAAAGAGAGCCCACGACTGGTGAAAAGACCGTCTTGGGTCCCAACCGCCCGGTAGAGCATGTTTTTCTTTTTCTGTCCGAAGAGTATCTGAAACACGAGGTACCGAAAGGCATTCACCAACCTAAAAAAGGAAACAGGAACGTACCATTTAAGCTTCATTTTCAATCATTTCCACCAGATTGGCCAATCGTTCTTTATGCTTCCTGACAAAAGGATTGGAATAATCCCATACATATCCGGCAAGCACGCTGCATATCTGGGCCTTGATGGTCTCGTCGATCTTCTTCGAAAAGAATACCTTATGCAGCGACCCGTCGTACCAGGCCATGACATAAGTCCGGAATACATCCACACCCTGGCGCACCTGCTCCATGTAGTCAGCTTCCCAATCGACCTGCTCACCTTTTAAGATACGCAGGACGAGGTTGGCAGCATTGGCTGAAGACACGGAGGCAAGAGTTACCCCGCTCGAAAAGATCGGATCAAGAAACTCGGTGACATTCCCTGTCAGCACGAAACCGTCTCCATAAAATCGGTCGGTCGTCACACTCCAGCCGGCAAGACTACGCGGTTCAAATAAAAGCTCCGCTCCCTCAAACCGCTCTTTCAGTGAAGGCTCCCGGTCGATCAGTGTCCTCATATTCTCTTCAGGGCTGCCTGTCAGTCCGGCAAAATATTCAGGGTCACTGACAAAGCCTACAGATGTCGTTCCGTCAGAAAAAGGAATGACCCAGATCCAGGTGCGGGGATCCTGGACAATGGCATGGATCCTGTCAGGCTCCTGGTAGCCGCTGCGACGTTTATCCACGGCATGTACAAGAAGGGTCTGGCGCGGTGTCAGATCGGAAGGCCGGTCCAGATTGAACAGCCGGGGAATAACACGTCCATAACCACTGGCATCGATAATAAACCGGGCCTTGATCTGTGATTGATTTCCGGCTTTATCGACGATCGTCGTCGTGGAGTTACTGCCTTCGAATTCAATTGCCGTAACGGTCGTCTCAAAACGGAGGTCTACACCCCTTTTCAGCAGGTTGTCCGTCAGGCAGGTATCAAAACGGGAGCGTGGCATCTGCCAGGTCCAGTTCCACCCTTTGGTATACTGTGTTTCAAAGCTGAAATCACATATTTCTTCTCCTCTGAGGAAGAGCGCGCCAGCTTTGGTCTGGAAACCCTGTGCCGAAAGGTCGTCAGTAAATCCTGCTTCTGAGAATGCCTCCATACAGCGGGGCAAAAGGCTCTCGCCGATTACAAAACGGGGAAACCTTTCCTTCTCAACCACTATAATATGGGCACCACTTTTTTCCAGGATGCCCGCCGCAACACTCCCTGCAGGGCCGGCACCAATAATCAGCACATCTGTCTGTTCTGTTTTCATCGTCATCTATTTAATTTTACATCTGAATAATGTGTGGCTGATGCCGAGATTGTCCATTTCAAGGTCGACATTCAACCCGGCCGCCGTTATACATTCTTTCATCTGCTGCGAATGATACATCTTGCTGTTGCCGTTGGCCACGGCAGTAAAATACAGGCTCGTCTGCTGGAGGCAGAAGGCTGATATCTCGAATTTCTGCCTGTCCCAGTAGGTTTCAAGAATAAAGATACTTCCGCCCGGGGCCAATCCGTTCTGCGCTTCTTTAAGGATGTGAACGATCTCTTCCATAGAAAAACAATCCAGGAACTGGCTCATCATGATGACATCGGCCTTGCCGGGAAACTGAAGATCGTCGTGTAATACATTGATCTGGTGTCTTTTGATCCTGTCAGCATAACCCAGCCTGGTGAGATAATCCTGGGCGTGATCGAGCTGCACGGCAAGATCGCAGATAGTCACGACCACCTCCTGGTTATAATCGCAGCAGGCGATGGAAAACTTGCCGGTATTGCCACCGATATCGAAGATCTGCTTCGGAGATTCACTGAAGATAACAGGCATGATCTTTGTAAAGACCTGGTCAGAATAGAAGTGGTCAAAATTGAACCAGGAAGAAAATGCAGGCTCGGGAAGTATGCTCAGGCCCTGGTAGATGGTCTCCCAGGGTCCCAGCTCCTTCAGCCCTGCCGGCTTGCCGGTCTCGATGGCTTCCTCAAGATGCCACATGGCCTTATAACAGATATCCTGAGAAAAATCCATATTGACCCTTGTCATCTTATCATTGAGTATAAAGACACCGACCTTCGAAATATGGTACCGGCCTTCACGAAGGAGACAGACCTGAGCACCAAGTCCGGATTCCAGCAGGACCTTGACGCCATAGTCCGATACACCCGTGGCGCGGGCAATATCTTCTTCCGTGGCACCCTCTTCTTTCCTGTTCAGGAGGTATTGCAGGATGCCTTTATCTCTCAAAAGCCTGACCGCCTGAAATACAACCGGCGCAAAAGCAATCCTTTGGGCTTCCGTGATGGCCTCCAGTGCCGTCATATCATCATTTTCGAAGAAAACCGGCACCTCTGCCGATTCGAATTTTCCTTCCATCGTCGCATTTTTGTAAAAATCGCGTAAATGTAAAAAATCTTTGAAACACAGGCTCTGTGCTATCAACTTGTGTTGATAACAAATTACTAAGGAGGTGGTGACGATGCTGTCTAAAAAGTACACAAACTGCTGCGTTGTTTTCGGAGCTCGGCTTCAATCACATACTACAGGTATGTTCCTTCGGCCTCAACGTCTTGCATTCTGTGCCCTTTTTAAACACCTTCGGTATATTCAAACAACGAAGCCTTTTCGGGCAGCCTCCCTTACTGAATGTGCCAATAGCATATAGATAGAATGTATAGATCGTCGGATAAAAGTGTGTGCATTGAAATATTTAGATATGTCGATACAATGGCACAATTTATTAATGGGGACGTGATTGGTCTATTGACATATTTAGATATATCAAATTAGCAGAGCCGCTGACAATAAAATATGCTCCCATACCATGCTTAATGCATTGACAACCCAAATAGATGGAAAAGGTATACATGAATACCGGTCCCAAACAGGCTTGATCATCTGCGATGAAGATCATTCATCCCGGAGCGCTAAGGCTATAATGGATTATGAAGCGACATCACTTGATCATCTGCTCACTTCCAGAAAGGATAGAAATTATACCATTGATGCGGAAACTGCCTGGCTTTGGACTCCAGCAGATCTACGTATGATTCCAGCAAGGTCTGCGGATCGGTATTTTCGAAAGGTTGAGAGCAACTGAACTGATAATGCGATTTACCATCCTTCATGGCGTATACAAAAGCAACCGGGGCCTTTAGCTTCCCGCCCATGAAAAAAGGCCCAAACGGAAATTGCGCCGTTGAGCCAAGGAAATCAGCTTCCAGCGTACGCATCCCTTCCATAAACCGGTCGGCATGCATGCACACCAACCCTCCATTATCAAGGGCCTCCTTGATCTTTATAACAAAGGTGATATCTTCCGAAATAGGGATGATAGAAAAAGATTTCCCGGCAGAATGCTGCTCCAGCAAACTCTTGATCTGATCCTGCTCATTGTCGAGCATGACGATATGTACAGGCGCATTAATACGATAGAGCAGCTGACCCGCTATCTCCCAATTGCCGAGATGCGCTCCCAGCAATAAGGCTCCCTGTCCGTCGGCGGCAAACCGGTGCAACTGCTGCTCGTTATCAAAATCAAAGCTAAGCTCTTTCCCTGCATTCATGTAGATAGCCAGCTTGTCGATCAGCGCCTGGCCGAATAAATAAAAAGCTTTATACCTCTTGGCAGGAGAAGATGGCCGGGCAAGGCCCAGTTTTGAAAAATACTGAATAAGGCTCTTGTTGGCATGTTTTGAAAAAAACAAATAATAAAGAGCTACCAGGCGGAGTAAAGCATAAGAGAAACTGAGCGGGAAACGCCTGATCAGCCACAGGAAAACTGAAAAACCCAGGGCGTTGGCCTGTGACCTTCCACTCCACTGCTGAGCCATAGGATCGGGAATTTATCAGGCCTCTACTCCCTGCAGGAGGCGTTCGTATATATGCCCGTAAAAGTCTTCAAAGGTCCTGAGTTTTAAGAAGTCTTCTCCAGCCATTTTAAATCCAAAATTGCGTTCAATCAGTACTACCAGATCCACAAAGTCCAGACTATCAAGGCCAAGTGTATCCTTGATAACAGCTCCCGGCGTGATGCTCGATTTATCAACTTCAAACTCTTCCGAAAGGAAGGTATTGATCTTGTCGATTAATTGTAATTTGTCCATGGTGCAAAGGTAATAATTGAATTATAAATTATTAGTTATAAATGTGTTATTGGCGACAAATGACGGACTGATCTGCTTATGGCCGGTGGCAAGCAGGATACCGGCCGGTTGGATCATTGATCCGCCTTATCATATTTCTTCAGGATCAGCGAAGAATTGGTGCCGCCGAAGCCGAAGCTGTTGGACAATACAATATTAAGATCCTTATTTGATGTGGTGGCGATGATATTGAGCCTGGCAGAGTGTTCATCGGCGTTTTCAAAATTGATATTGGGAGCGATAAAATTGTTATTGAGCATCAATACGGAATAGACGGTCTCACTGGCGCCAGCCATCCAGCATTCATGACCGGTCATGGATTTGGTGGAGCTGACAGGGACGGTATTTTCTCCGAATACGGTTGCAATAGCTTCGGCTTCGGCCATATCGCCGGCTGGTGTACTGGTGGCATGCGCATTGATATAATCGATGCTTCCCGGCTCCAGGCCCGCCTGCTCCAGCGCCATCCGCAAGGAACGTATCTGGCCTTCCTTACTGGAGCCGGAAATGTGCTCTCCATTGGAAGAAAAGCCATACCCGACGACTTCGGCAAGGATATCTGCCCCCCTGGCCCGGGCACTATCCAATGTCTCCAGTACCAGCGCTGCCGCACCGCCCGCAGGTACGAGCCCGTCTCGGTCCCTGTCAAACGGCCTGGAGGCTTTTTCCGGCTCGCTTTCATGGATGGAAAACGTACCCAGACCATCAAAGCTGGCAAAAGCATAGATATTGACCTCCTGAGCGCCCCCGCACAGGATCATCCTCTGTAAGCCCTGTTTAAGCAGCAGATATGCAATGCCGATGGAGTGTGATCCGCTGGCACATGCGGCGCTAAGCGTGAAATTGACACCGGTAAGTGAAAAAATGGTCGAAAGGTTCATATTGACCGTAGAGTTCATCGACTGGAAGATAGCTCCGGACCCAAGCAACGTCGTGTCCTTTTTCTCTTTGACGAGATCAATGGATTCGTACACAGGCTTAACCGTGCTGTCATTGCCGAAGATAATGCCGCATTGACGCTCCCGTATGATCTCCGGGCTTACGCCTGCCTGCTCAAATGCTTCTCTGGCAGCGATATAGGCAAATTCACCTTCCTCCGGCAGCATAATGCGCGCACGGCGGTCGAGCTGACCTTTAAGGTCGGGACGCGGCACCCATCCGATCAGGCCGGAGCGATAACCAAAATCCTTCCGTTCCTGGTCAAAAATAATTCCCGATCTGCCTGTCTTCAATGACTCTAAGACCTCCTCCTTATTCAGTCCGATGCAGGAATACACTCCCATACCGGTAATGACAACACGATTCATAGCTCAAAATTATAACAAAGATGAGTGGAAAAGTTGGCTTTGTTCACGTGGAAATAAGAAAAAATATTCGGAAAGTATTCCGGGATGCGAGGTCTTACAAGATATGATCGAAGGAAAAAAGCCTGAACTTGAGTAACAGGCACAGGAAAATTATGAGACAACATCTGGCAATTGAAGGGTATCTGGTAATATTCAGCTTTCAGCTCTTTCCAGCTTTTTTGCTTCATTCCACAGGGCGTCCATCTCCTCAAGGCTCATCTCTTCCAATGGCTTTACAGCATTCGATTCAATATATTCAAACCTGGACTTAAACTTGTAATTGACTTTCTGGAGGGCTTGCTCCGGATCGATCTTATGGAAGCGTGCGTAATTGATCAGCGAAAAAAGCACATCCCCCAGCTCCTCGGTCCTGCGCTCAGCAGAAGCGGTATTATCTTCCATTACTTCGTGTAATTCGTTCATTTCCTCCTGCACTTTTTGCCATACTTCACCCGAGGTGTTCCATTCAAAACCGACCTGCGCCGCCTTTTCCTGCATCCTGTATGCCTTGATGACAGCTGTCAGTGACCGCGGCACACCTCCCAGGACCGATTTTTTACCTTCAGCAAGCTTGATCTTCTCCCAATTGCGCTTGACAGCATCCTCATCCTCCAAGCTAAGGTCTCCGTAGATATGCGGATGGCGTCTTTTCAGCTTTTCGATCTGGGCTGCTATCATTTCCCTCAGCGTAAAATGCCCCTGCTCGGACGCGATCTTCGAATAGAAAAGGATATGAAGCAGCACGTCACCCAGCTCTTCCTTGAGATTGGCCCAGTCTTCCATCGAGACAGCATCGACAAGCTCATACACCTCTTCAACCGTCAGATTGCTTAGGGTATGGATCGTCTGCTTTTTATCCCACGGGCATTCGGCACGTAAGGTATCCATAACTTGTACGAGATCGTTGAAGGCGTCGGTATGATTCACGCTGATATGATTTTGACGGTAAAATTAATATTTCACAACAAATGCCCCATCAGATCCCGCTTGACATTGAGATAGTGGATATTCTGCGGCTCGGCGGGAATAATAAGCGGAATGCGCTTTTCTATTTCTATTCCTGCATTGATCAGGTAATCCAGCTTCAGGGGATTGTTGGTGATGAGATTAAGGCGGTCGACCCCCAGCAGCTTCAGCACCTCAACCCCGGTAGAATAATCTCTTTCATCTCCTTTAAATCCAAGATGAAGATTAGCATCGAGCGTATTCATACCCTGATCCTGGAGATAATAGGCCCTGAGCTTGTTGATCAAGCCGATGCCGCGTCCTTCCTGGCGAAGGTATACGAGATGGCCACCTTTCTCAGAGATCATTTCAAGAGCACGGTGCAACTGTGGACCACAATCACATTTTTTCGAACCGAAGGCTTCTCCTGTTATACATTCAGAATGTATCCTGACAAAAGGAACGGACCCGTCGCCGGTGATCTTACTCAACACAATGAGCGGCATGGCTTCATCCGGGCTGCCGGCAAAAGCTGAGATGGTGAATTCACCAAACTGGGTGGGAAGCGAGGCTTGTGCTTGTAAGGAAATCAAATTAAGGCCTGTAATTATCGTCCTGGAAATCTTTAACTATCAAACCAGCAACAACCGGATACAATAAAAGTTCTACCGCCGACGGATATGGAGCCTGTTGCCCTTTGTAATAATGCCCCCGAGTAATAAGGCTCCCGCAGCTACAAGTAAGATCAGCATCACCGATAGATTATCAAGGCAAAAATAAAGGTTCGCCCAATGTTAAAAAAGCCCGGCCAGACCCTTTAAACACATTATACTTTATTATATATATATTATTTTATTGTATCCGGGAATGCATGATAATACAATATTTATCACAGGCCTAAGCGATATTTTATTTTATCCGGCAAAAAGACAACAAACAAAATTTTTTTATCGGAATTATAATATTATAACTGTGACGCCCGACGTACGCTTATCCAACATTAACCAAAAATTAGCTCTCGTAAGTGCTTTTCTCACTACCTTTGCGCCCTAATATTTTAGCAGTGGATAAAAAAGAAGAACGCCAGAGGATCAGGTTTGATAAATCGACCTGGTCCAGCATCCGCAAGATCATGCGTTACATGAAACCTTACCGCTGGCATTTTATCACCGGCATGCTCTGCCTCGCTCTTTCAAGTGTCTTCTTTATGCTTTTTCCCGCTGCAGCCGGCGAAATGGCCAATACTGCTGCCGGAAAGAGCAAATATCCTTTCACACTGGGCCAGTACGGGCTCTTTTTTATCATATTGCTCGTCCTCCAGGGCGTGCTTTCTTATGGCCGGTCTGTAGCTATGGCTGTCGTCAGCGAAAAAGGTGTGGCTCAGATCCGCCGGGACCTGTATGCTGCAATGATCACGCAGCCATTTGCTTTTTTCGAAAGCAACAAGGTCGGTGAACTTACCAGCCGTATCACGGGGGATGTCGAGCAGCTCCAGAATGTATTCAGTGTGACACTGGCCGAGTTTTTAAGGCAGCTGATAACCCTCGTGGTGGGAGTTGCGATACTGGCTTATGTAACCCCCCGGCTGAGCCTGATCATGCTGCTGACTTTTCCTTTTATCGTCCTTCTGGCGATCTTTTTTGGAAAATATATCCGCCGGTTGTCCAAAGAACGCCAGGCAGAGGTCGCTGCGTCCAACAGTATTGCGGAAGAATCACTGCACGCCTTTCACGTCGTCAAGGCATTTACCAATGAATTATTTGAAATAAAAAGATACAACAACATCCTGGACCGTGTGGTCGATGTTTCCCTTTCGTTTGCCAGGATCAAGGGCTTGTTTTTCATATTCATCATTACCATACTTTTCGGAGGTATCTTTTTTATTCTCTGGCAGGGCGCCCTGCTCGTCCAGAGCGGGCAGATGAGCATCGGCGACCTGTTTTCCTTTATTATATATACCGGTATTATCGGGGGAGCTATCGCAAGCCTCGGGACCTTCTACACCCAGCTGGCGGGCGCGTTGGGCGCTACCGACCGGATACTGGAGATCATGGAAGGGCGACCTGAGATCAATGCCCGTATGGATCAGCAGGCCGAACCGGTGACACTTTCAGGCGACATCCGGTTCCATCATGTACAGTTTCAATATCCAGCCCGGCCTGAAGCACAGGTACTGAAAGGCATCGACCTGACCATCCGGGAGGGGCAGAAGATAGCTCTCGTGGGCGCAAGCGGTGCAGGCAAGTCGACCATCGTGTCGCTGCTTATGCGATTTCACGAGGTTTCGGATGGATTGATCACTATTGGCGGAAAGGATATCAGGGGCTTCGACCTCTTCCAATACCGGAAAAACTTTGCAACTGTGCCCCAGGATGTGATCCTCTTCGGCGGCACGATACGCGAAAACATTGCATACGGTAACCCTGGCGCAAGCGAGGATGATATTATTGAGGCAGCACGGCAGGCCAATGCCCTGCAGTTTATCTCTACCTTCCGGGAAGGCTTCGACACCATTGTCGGAGACCGCGGAATACGGTTGTCAGGAGGACAGAAACAACGTATCGCCATCGCAAGGGCCATTCTCAAAGATCCTAAAATATTGATTCTGGACGAGGCGACCTCTTCTCTGGATGCGGAATCGGAACATCTCGTGCAGGATGCGCTCAATGCGCTGATGCGAGGCAGGACATCGATCATCATAGCTCACCGGCTGGCCACGATCGTCAATACAGACTGTATCTTTGTCATCGATGGCGGACGCATCATCGAATCAGGTGACCATACGGAGCTTATGGCAAAAGAAGACGGCTGGTACCGTTATCTGGCGGGAATGCAGTTCAATCAATCAAAATTATCACTACATCAGGAAGATAAATAAAATGAACATAGAACTAACTAAAAATCTCTGTTTCTTCGACCTCGAAACGACCGGCCTCAATGTGATCCGGGACAGGATCATCCAGATCGCTATCGTCAAGATCGACAGAAGAGACCACAGCCGTAAGGAATATTACGGGCTTATCAACCCCGGTCCGGTATTTATCAGCGAAGAAGCCGCCTCGGTGCACGGCATTACCAATGAGATGGTCCGCAACAAACCGACCTTCGGACAAGTGGCCCGGGAGATATATGACTTTATAGGTGATGCCGATCTCGCGGGGTACAATTCCAACCGTTTCGATGTTCCGATGCTCATGGAAGAGTTTGCCCGGGCAGGCATTGACTTCGATATCGAAAAAAGGCGTACTGTCGACGTCCAGCAGATATTCTACAAGATGGAACCACGTACCCTCAAGGCGGCTTACCGCTATTATTGCTCCAAAGAGATGACCGATGCGCACGACGCCATGGCGGATGTCAATGCCACGATCGAAGTATTCGAAAGCCAGCTGGATTTTTATGAAGGCAAAGACCTCCTCGACGAAAACGGCGACCTGACCAAAAGCCCCATTGTACGTGATATTGAAGCGTTACATCTGTTTACGACCAATCTCAAGACCCTCGATGCCACTCAAAGGCTGAAGCTGAACAATGATGGCATTGTGGTCTTCAATTTCGGAAAATATGTCGATCAGCCCGTTGTCGAGGTATTTAAAAAGGAAAAAGGGTATTTTGCCTGGATGATGTCTAAAGATTTTTCACAACAGGTCAAAAACATCATAGCTAAGATCCATAATGAGGAAATTCTCGGAAAAAAATAAGAGCCGGTTATGACCCGATGGATACTGCTTCTAACAACTATTGTAACAATGGCTTCCTGCGGCACCAATAATGAAGGATGCCTTGATGCCAATGCGACCAACTTTAATGTTTCCGCGGACAAAAATTGCTGTTGTACCTATCCGCAGATGGGCATCCGGTTTGAATTCTACAATGGAGATGCCGTTTTATCATCTTCCAACCCTTTGGTCGATGCCGGGGGCGACACGATCAGTATTCAAAAGCTGAGCTTTTATGTTTCTGACCTGCACTGGATCCTTTCCAACGATGAGGAAAAGCGCTCTGATAAACGCCTCTGGCTCTATCTCAGCCCGGGGAATTACAACGACAGTACCCGCAGCATCGATGACTATTACCTGATCGACGCTGTCAATAATGTGGCAAAGGACTTTACATTCTACACGCCCTTTACGTTAAAAAAGCTCAGGCTGACCATCGGCGTCGCAGATTCCGCACTCGCCAATCAACCCCGATACATGAAAAACATCAACCATCCGCTTGCAGCGAGGACTGACAGCATGTATGATTACAAAGCCTCGGTTTATCAGACACTACGGCTGGCTTACGTACCGTATAAAAGCAACGGCCTGTCAGATACCATCTATGTCAGCAGCAGCCAGGCACGACAAAGCTTCGATCTTGATGTATCCTTCCCGACCGTCCTGGGCTTTGATAACTATGTTGTGATCAGGATGCAGGTCCACAGGCTGATCGACGGGATCAGGTTCAGGGAGGACAGTAAGCAAGTAATTTCGGAGAAGCTTGCTGTAAATCTTAAAAATATTCTAATTCCCTAAAAATATCCAGCCTTATGCTGATATTCTAGACTATATAGTGTGAATTTTAAAAGAGGGGCAGACCAATAATATGACAAATATTTATTAACTTTGCATTATTGTGAGGATTGTAGTAGCTAATATATTGACCATACTTTTACTCGCGCCATCGGTGTTTAAATTATCGGTCATCAGATGGTGGGTAAATAACCGGGAAGAAATTGCTGCTACTGAGTGTATCAACCGGTTCGACGCATCCGTTATGTGTGGTGGACATTGTATATTAGTAAAAGAATTGTCAAAAATCGAACAAACTAATGAACAATCGCATAATAAAATTCTGGACTCCATCCTTAAGTCCGGGACCGATATATTTATATGTGGGGATAACAATGATTCGGAACACCTTTTTTCCATCTCATCCATTCTTGTAAAACTTAATTTTTACCAGGTAATTTTTATGGGAGATAAACATTGTCCTGCATTATTTATACCCCCATCCTGTTAGGTTATTAATAGACTTGTACTTGGCTCTATTTTATAGAGGAGTTGAGTACTTAATTTTTTAATAATCTTTATATTATCATGAAAAAACAATTTTTTTCATGCCTGCTTGTAATTCTTTCTTTTAATCTTTTGCAGGCGTGTGATATATGCGGTTGTGGTATCGGAACAGCTTCTTTCGGTATCTTACCACGATTTCAAGGCCATTTTATAGGCATCAGAAGTCAGTTCAGAAGTTTTGACTCTTATCATCCTCCCCTATTTGCTGACTCTGAATCCCAAACAAGTAAGGAAAAAATATTTAATTTGGAACTTTGGTCGAGGATAGCAGTCGGAAAACGCGTACAGCTTTATCTCAATTTACCTTATCAATCAATTCAAAAAATTGAAGAAGGAAGTTCAAATATCTATTCCGGTATGAGTGATATCGCCATAATGGCCAATTATATTGCTGTTAACCAGACTGACGAATCAGAGTATGACCTATTGCAGGCCTTTCAGCTGGGGAGTGGCATCAAGCTGCCTACTGGCAAAAGGAATATTGCAGAAAAGGACGGTTATATCATTCGCAATCTGCAACCCGGTATCGGGGCATTTGCCATCCCTTTCAACGCAATATATACAATCAGAAAAGGAAAGTTTGGGCTACATACTGAATTCAACTATCAGCATTTTTTAAAAGATAAAAACGGATATCAGTTTGGAAGTCGTTTCCAACAATCAGCAGGAGCATTCATGATGATAAGAAAGGGGACCTTTACGATGCTTCCTAATGTTGGTATGAATTATGCTTTTGCTGACAGGGACAGTAAAAAGGGTGTTCCTTATGAAACATCGGGAGGTCAAACCTTCTCCGGAAGGTTGGGGTATGATGTATATTGGAGATCCTTATCACTAGGTTTGCAAGGACAGCTACCGATATGGCAGCATAATGTCAACGGGAATGTTAAGTCCAAAACTCAACTTCAAGTCACATTATTATTTAACTTTTAATTCTAAAATCAAATGAAATCAGTAAAATATTTAATTCTGACACTGTCATTAATCGTATTAACCTTTATTGCCTGTAGTAAAGAAGAAGACCATCATTCAACAGAGGCGACGCTTACTATTACCAGCCCGCATGACGGGCATAGTTTTAAAAGCGGCGATGCCATTACAGTAACTGCCGTGGCTACAGCTGAAGAAGACCTACATGGTTATCAGGTTACTGCTACAAAAGTGGCTGACGGAACTGAGATCTTCAAGAAAGAAGAACATGCTCACGGTACTTCTTTGAATATTGATGAATCTTTTGTTAATACAGCGAGTGCAGGACAGGATATAAAGATTAAGGTTACTGTCGTGCTTGATCATGATCAGAATACGATTGAGAAAGAAGTAACAATTAAAACAAATTGATCTGTTAAAGAAGCCTATGTAGTATTAAGATTTGTGAACGGTCGGACACTTATTGTGTCCGACCGTTAAATGAACAACTAATAGAGTTTAAAACTCGTTACTTAATATAGTTAGTATATATCTGTCTTATAACTGTTGTATGCTGAATAAAAAGGTTAATTAAATTCAAAGACAGGGGTTATTTTTATAGACAGGGTATAATAATTATCTATCTAAAAGTATAGAATTAAATTTAAATCAATAAAAAATAAACATGAAGAATTTAATATTTCTGTTTTTTGCGGTAATTTTCCTCATAACCTCTTGTAAAAAAGAGGAGGAGCCCGCAACTGCCGACCTTAAGATCAATCTTACTTTAACTTATGATGGTAATCCTCTGGTCTTCAACCAAAATCAGTCTTACGGCGATGATTTTATTAAAATGACCCGTTTTGCTTTTTTCCTGACAAATATGAATTTGCGTCAGGGGCAGGATTCCGCCCGATTGGTAGATCTAAGCTTTGTAGATTTTACTACATCCAGCTCAACTCTTGCAGGGGCAACAGGAGGGCTTGTATTAAAGGTTCCTACTGTCAAAACTGGTACTTATTCCTCGATAGATTTTGGTATCGGACTTCCGAAAGCTGTCAATGCCACCAAGCCGGCCGACTATCCAAGCTCACATCCTTTAGCTGATGCAGGGTATTATTGGGCAGGGTGGAACGGATATATTTTCAGTAAGATGGAAGGAAAATACGATTCCTCTGCCACGGGCGATTTCTCGAACGGATATACTTTTCATACGGGGCTGGATGAAAATTATAAAGTCGTAAAGCTTACCTCACCGATCCATGTCGACGGTAACAAATCCGACAATGTAGTGCACATCTCCCTGGATGTCAAAAAATTGTTCGTGATGAATGGTGTCCAGATCGATCTGGAAGCAGTCAATCAGGCGCATGGTCCGAGCAATGCCGAAGTGATCGAGGCCCTGACCTCCAATTATCAATCCGCTTTTGAGATCAAAAATTAAGCCGTTGCGTATCCGTTATCTTATATTGTTTTCCATGTTTGCCATCCTGCTATCATGCGGAGATGGCAATGGCCCCGACGATATGACAGGTGACCTGGAGCATATCGCCTATGGTCCGCAACCGGCTGAGTATAAGATACCTCCGTTCTATCCTAAAATGGATTTTCCGGCGGACAACGCTCCCACAAAAGAAGGTATAGATCTGGGTCGTAGATTGTTTTACGACCCGATCCTATCCCGGGACAGTACGATGGGTTGCTTTTCCTGCCATAAGCAGGAACTGGCATTTACGGATGGCGGAGCCACAAGCATCGGAGTGGATGGCATTAAAGGCCGGCGCAGCAGTATGTCGCTCATCGATATCGGGTATAACTACAAGGGCTTGTTTTGGGACGGCCGTGCTTCGACCCTGGAACAGCAAGCGCTTTTACCTGTCGAAGATCCCGTGGAACTGCACACTACCTGGCCGGAGATAGAGCTGAGGCTGAGAAGGAGCAAGACCTATCCCGAGCTTTTCAGAAAGGCATTCGGCATTAAAGACAGGAAGGAGATCACCAAAGCTCTTGCTGCCAAAGCCATTGCACAGTTTGAGCGGACTATCGTCTCAAGTGGGAAGTCAAAGTTTGACTTATTCAAACAAAATCTCGACTTCCTTGATTATGACGAATCAGAAGGCCTGGATATGTATTTTGACAAGCAGCCTTTTATACTGCCTGACGCGCAGTGCGGACATTGCCACAATGATCCTATGTTTACGACCAATGATTACTTCAATAACGGGATAAGCAGTGCCCGCTTCGCCAGCGAATTCATCGATAAAGGCCGGGGTGAATTTACTAAGGATACGAATGACATTGGTAAGTTCAGAGCTCCGTCATTGAGGAATATTATGCTGACGGCCCCTTATATGCATGACGGCAGCCTGAAAGACATCGACGCGGTGATGGATCACTACATGAGTGGAGGCCACCCGTCAACCAGAAGAGACCCGTTGATCGTCCAGATACATCTCGATGACATCCAGCGTAAGCAGGTCCTCGCATTTCTCAAAACCCTGACGGATGAAGAAGTCCTGAGAGATACCACATTGTCTAATCCATTCAAAAGATAACCGGGCACATACATGTATCGGGAAGATCTGCTCTATTACCTCAACGGCTTCCTGCGACCGGAGCAGATCCTGTTCGAGAGAGCTGATCTTGATCAGTATACAGCTGACGAAACGGGTATCTATCATTCCACACCCGGCGTCATTGTCTTTCCCGGAAATACAGCTGAAGTTTCCGCTATTCTGAAATATTGCAACACGAACAGGATCCCCGTCACTCCGCGTGGAGCCGGCACGGGGCTGGCAGGCAATGCTTCCTGTGCTGAAGGAGGGGTCCTGATGGTCTTTACCAGGATGGACAAGATCCTATCGATCGATGCTCAGAACGGCTGTATCGTAGTTCAGCCCGGTTGTATTGCGGAAATTTTACGGCAAGAGGTGCAGAAAACCGGCTGGTATTATCCCGTCGACCCGGCAAGCAGCGGGACCAGCCTGATCGGAGGACATGTGAGCACCAATGCAGCAGGTCCGCATTCCTATAAATACGGCCCGACAAGAAGCTATGTGATGGCCATGGAGATCGTCCTTCCGGACGGGACGATCATACGTACAGGTAGTAAAACAGAAAAAAATTCTTCCGGTTATAACCTTACACAGCTGTTATGCGGAAGCGAGGGTACGCTGGCCGCCATAACGGAGATCACATTACGCCTGGTTCTGCCCCCTGCATGCACTATGACAGCCTTGATCTCATTTCCGACACTGGAAGATGGCTTACAGGCCATTATTGATCTCAAAGCTTCGGATATCGATATTTCTGCAATGGAATTCATGGAGCGGGCAGCGCTTGATCTTGTTGTAAAATACGAGGGCCCTGACGGACCGGGAACAGAGACCGCGTGCGCCTGTCACGTATTACTGGATATTGAAGCCGGAGATAGTCTTTCTATGGACCGTCAAACAGACAAGCTGATCTTAAAGATGCAGGAGCTAAGTCACCTCAATGTTCTCATTGCCGATTCGGAGGATGCCAGGATGAAGCTATGGAGAACGCGCCGACTTATCGGTCATGCTGTGCGCCATTATAGCCCATACAGGGAGGTCGATACGGTTGTCCCAGTGGACCGGCTTATAACACTGATTGAAAAGATTAAAGCCGCCGGCGATCTGTATGGCTTCAATTCAGTATGTTACGGACATGGGGGCAACGGCAATCTTCATGTCAATATCCTGCGGGAGAACAAAGATGATGAGAGCTGGAACAAGATACTGACCCTGGGAGTAGAGGCCATCTTCCGGGAAGTTATCGCCTTGGGTGGCGTATTGTCGGGCGAGCATGGCATCGGCCTGCTCAACAGGCCGTTTGTGCCTCTCCAGTTCAGCGATGCTGAAATACAGCTGATGAAACAGGTCAAAGCAGCATTTGATCCTAATGGGATAATGAATCCCGGGAAGATCTTTGAGAACTGAACGGATGATCGGATGAAATAAGAAGAATTGTGCGGCATGAGCTATAAGATCGCGCCAGATAACGAATTATGAATTCTTACAGTCTGGGTTAATGACCCCTTCCGGGAAGATCTTCCATCACGCCTTCAACACCGAGAGAGAACAACGCATAGTCATAGCTCACAGGGTCCGCCGGGTTCATAGACTGAAGCCTGCCGGTCAATTCCAAAACCGACCGCCAGTCATCCTGGGGTCTTGCTAGAAGGCCTAACCGCCTGGCAACTTTGCCGACATGGACATCCAGGGGGATCATCAGATCTTTCATCGCCAGCCGGCTCCATATGCCAAAATCAACGCCGGCTTCGTCTTTCCTTACCATCCACCGCAAAAACATGTTCAACCGCTTACAGGCCGTATTCCTGGAAGGGGTAGAGACGTGCTTTTTAGTCCGGCCGGGCATAAGGTCATCGCCGGTAAAAAGATTGTAAAAATTTATCAGCCCGGCTTCTATGCCCCGGTTTTCTCCGTTGATCAGAAAAGCTTCTTCAAGAGAATCGAACTGCCGGTATATCTTTTGTAAGAAATGCAGGAAATAAAGGGTATCATCAGCCTGAAAGGTCCGGTGCTTGAAAGAGAGAAAACCCTTCCTTTCTTCTTCACTATGATTCAGGATAAAGTCATAAGGCCGGCCATCCATCCTATCGAACAATTCCTGTGCCTTACTGATGATGGTTGCCCGGCGTCCCCAGGCAAGCATGGCAGTCCAGAAGGCCGTTATCTCAATATCTTGTTTGAGACTGAATTGTTTGGGGATCGATATCGGATCGGATTCAATAAAGGAAGAATGATTATACCTGCTTACCAGCGCATCCAGATACTCCTTAAGCTGCTCCTGATCCATACCGGAATAAAAAGACCTGATCCTTATGAAAGGCTTTGACGTACTTCCGTGATCTCATACCCTTCAATCGTATCACCCATCTTGATGTCATTGAAGTTCTTGATCGTCAGACCACATTCAAGGCCTGCCCTGACCTCCTTGACATCATCCTTGAAGCGTTTGAGCGTGGCGATCTCTCCATGCACATTTTCCTTAGTCGGATATACGACGATACCGTCCCGGATCACACGGATATAGGTCGAGCGCGTAAGCTTACCCTCTTCCACATAAGCACCGATGACCGTACCGACCTTGCTGATCTTGTACACCTCGCGGACAGCGACCTGGCAGGTAATATTCTCTTCCTTGGTAGGCTCGAGCATACCTTCCATCGCGGTCTTCACCTCATTGATGGCTTCATAGATAATGGAGTATGTTTTGATCTGCACGCCCTCCTTCTCTGCTGCTTTACGCGCACCGACTGACGGACGTACCTGGAAGCCTATGATAATGGCATCGGAAGCGGAAGCGAGCATGACGTCAGACTCAATGATCTGACCCACAGCCTTATGAATCACATTGACCTGGACGGTCTCAACGGAAAGCTTGATCAAAGAATCAGCCAAAGCTTCGATCGAACCGTCGACATCGCCCTTGACGATGAGGTTGAGCTCTTTGAAGGTTCCCAACGCCAAACGACGACCGATATCGTCGAGGCTGATACGGCGTGTCGCACGGTTGGTCTGCTCCCTGTTGATCTGAGCGCGGCGGGCCGCAATCTGCCTTGCCTCACCCTCATTTTCAAATTCCTTGAATTTCTCTCCTGCCTGAGGTGCGCCGGAAAGCCCGAGGACCAGAACCGGTGTGGAAGGTCCGGCGGATTTGACCTTTTTGCCGCGTTCATTGAACATGGCTTTGACACGACCGCTGTATTCACCAGCGACAATATAGTCGGACTGATCGAGCGTTCCGTTCTGCACAAGAATTTTGGTTACATAACCGCGTCCCTTATCCAGTGATGCCTCGATGACCGTACCATTGGCCAGCCTGTCAGGATTGGCTTTGAGGTCGAGTACTTCAGCCTCAAGCAGGATCTTTTCCAGAAGAAGGTCGATATTCTGACCTGTCTTGGATGAGATATCCTGGGATTGATACTTACCACCCCAATCTTCCACCAGGAGATTCATCTGGGCAAGTTCACCCTTTATTTTTTCGGGATCTGCCCCCGGCTTGTCTATTTTGTTGATAGCGAAGACGATCGGTACCCCTGCTGCCTGCGCATGAGAGATCGCTTCCCGCGTCTGAGGCATGATGCTGTCGTCGGCAGCGATGATGATGACAGCCACATCGGTAATCTTCGCACCACGGGCACGCATGGCAGTAAATGCCTCGTGCCCCGGTGTATCGAGGAAAACGATCTTTTTGCCATTGACCATTACCTCATAAGCGCCTATGTGCTGGGTAATACCTCCGGCCTCACCGCTCACGACATTGGCATTACGGATATAGTCCAAAAGGGATGTCTTACCATGGTCGACGTGGCCCATGACAGTGATGATCGGTGCACGTGACAGGAGTGACTCTTCCGTATCTTCAATCTCATCTGTATCGAAGTCCGTATCATCCTCTGCGCTGATAAACTCTATTTCCTGGTTAAATTCGGATGCTACCAGCTCGATGATCTCTGCGTCAAGCCTCTGGTTGATAGAAACCATCACCCCGAGGTTCATACAGGTAGTGATCACCTGAATAGCAGGAACATTGAGCAACGAGGCCAGCTCCGAAACGGAAATAAATTCCGTAACCTGGATCTTTTCTTCTGTTCTTGCTGATTCGAGTGCTTCATTCTTCTCCCGTATGGTATCGCGCTTGTCACGGCGCATCTTGGAGCGTTTGTTTTTGCTGCCCACATTGAGCCGGGCCATCGTGCTCTTGATCTTTTCGTCGATCTCTCTCTGAGAGACCTCCTTGACAGGCTCAGGAGTCGATTTCTTAAACCTGTCTCCTTTATTGTGGGCAGAGCCGACATTACTGATGTTGACAGGAAGTTTTTTACGTTTGCGTTTACGGCGCTGCTCCTCGCTCATGCCGTCGCCGGTCTGGCCGGAAGCCTGAGGATTCGGTTTATTGTCTCTTCTGGGCTCTTCTTTTTTCTTAGGGGCCGGTTTCGAAATCTTGTCCGTATCGATCTTTCCAAGGATCTTAAGGCCCTTCAGTGTCGGCGATTTGGCACGATACATATCTTCCGCAGCAACTTCCCGCTCTTGCGTCGTTCCTGCTACAGGTTGATCCGATACTGTAGATTTGTCGTCAGAGTGTGTTTCCGTTTCCTGGGTTCCGGCGTCCTTAGCGCTGTCTTCCGTGGAATCGGAGACAGCCTGCGGTGTAGGTGCTTCCTGTGATTTTTTCTTCGGTTTGAGATCATCAAGATTGATCTTTCCGACAACTTTCAGCTCAGGACGATGCTCTTCCGCGGCTTTATTCTCTGAAGCCTGTTCATGAGAGTCAGCTTCCTGCTGAGCCGGGGCTGTTTCGGAAGTCTTAGCCACGGGAACCTCTTTGGCCGGAGCGACAACAGGTTCCGGCTTTTCTTCCTTTTTAACGGAAGTCCTGCCTCCCAAGGCCATTTGTTCGGCTTTGTTCTTGATTGCAAGGTCAGATTGAAACTCGATCAGCACGGCGTCGTACATCTCGTCAGTAAGCTTTGCATTGGGTTTTTTATCCAGCTCAAAGCCTTTGGACACCAGGTACTCATGGATCGTGTCCATACCGACACTCAGCTCTCTAACTACCTGTATTAATTGTTTTTTTGCCATTCAAAAATTTTATTCCGGCATGCTTCTTACGTACCCTTTGCGCTACCGGAAATTTGCACAAAAGTAGATTATAAAATTTAAATCAAAATTAGATTGGCAAAAAACTTTTAATGCCAATGCTTCAGCCACTGCCGCGCCTATTCATCTTCCAGCTCAGCTTCGAGAATGCGGATCACTTCTTTTGCAGTATCTTCTTCCAGGTCAGCTCTGCGCACCAGCTCGTCGACCGTAAGCCGCAGCACGCTACGAGCTGTGTCACAACCGATGGACTTGAGCGCATCAATGATCCAGCCATCGATCTCATCTGCAAATTCATCCAATTCTACATCGTCGATCTCCATTTCATCCGTATCGCGATATACATCGATCTCATAGCCGGTCAGTTTGGTCGCCAGCTTAATGTTACTACCGTTCTTACCGATCGCAAGCGACACCTGGTCAGGCTTAAGGTAGACCGACGCTCTCATGGAGTCGGGGAAAACCTGGATATCGGTAATTTTGGCCGGAGTGAGAGAGCGTTGGATATACAGCACAATATTGTTAGTAAAATTGACAATGTCTATGTTTTCATTACGCAGCTCACGCACGATACCGTGTATTCGGCTACCCTTCATACCGACGCAGGCCCCTACCGGATCGATCCTGTCATCATAGGACTCTACCGCGACCTTCGCCCTCTCGCCCGGTATACGAACGATCTTTTTGATCGTGATCAGGCCGTCTTCGATCTCCGGCACCTCCTGCTCCATAAGTCGCTCGAGGAAGAGCGGCTCTGTTCTTGAAAGCGTAATGACGGGAAGGTTATTGCGCATTTCGACCCTCTTGATGACACCACGGGTCGACTCACCTTTCCGGAAATAATCGCCCCGGATCATCTCGGTCTTGGGCAGCACCAATTCCTGGCCTGTAGCATCGTCAAGCACGAGGATCTCCTTACCCAGCACCTGGTTGATCTCACCGGTTACCAGGTCGCCGATACGGTCTTCATATCTTTTGTAGATTTCGTCTTTCTCGAGCTCCATGATACGGGACACGAGCGTCTGACGTGCTGCCATTACAGCTCTGCGGCCAAACTCTTCGGTATCTACCTTTTCATTGCATTCATCGTCGATCTCATAGTCAGAGTCAAGCTCCAACGCTTCTGTAATGGAGATCTCGGTCAATTCATCAGTAACCTCACCGTCAGGAACGATGGTCCTGCGGCGCCACAATTCAAGGTCACCGGTATTCATGTTGACGATAACGTCAAAGTTCTCATCGGATCCGTATTTCTTTTTGATCAGCGTACGGAATACGTCTTCCAGAACGCGCATCATGGTTGGCCTGTCTATGTTTTTGCCTTCCTTGAAATCCTTAAAGGTTTCTGTTAAATTCATATTTAACTCAATCTAATAATGTATTAAAATTTAATATTTATCATCACTTTCCTTCCCTCGCTATATGGAACGGAAATCGTTTGCTGCTCAGTGATCTTTTTCCTGCCTTCCTTGCGGCTTACGCTGTGTGTCAATTCAAAGGCCTCGTCATCCGCGCCGCTCAATACACCTGTCAGCCTGCTTTTATCAGCAGCTGTGACCGTAACTTCCCTTCCGATATTCTTTCTGAATTGTCTGGGTAACAGGAGGGGCCGGCTGAGTCCCGGAGAAGAAACTTCCAGCAGGTAGTCCTCCCCTAACTGTTTTCCTTCATCGAGGAATTGCTCGACCATGCGGCTTACCTTTCTGCAGATCTCAAAATCCACAGCGTCATCGCTGTCGATATAGATCTCCAGCTTTTTGGTTTTCAGCACAATATCGACCACAAAACAATCATTTCGATCCGTAAGTTCAAAGTACTTCGCAACGATTTGCTTAATTTGCTCTTCCAATCCCATATTTATAAAATAAAATAGGGAACTTAATGCTCCCTATCAATTTCTTACAATCCTGCCGCAAAGATACAATATCATCTGCAATTGTCCAAATTTACATCGCTTCAATCTAATCAGCAGCCGCATCACCGGGATCGGCAGCCTCTTTGCCGGATGGAACGATCTCTATTTTGATCAGGGTATCCTTCTTAAGGAAAAGAATGATCTTATCCTCTTTCAGGTCGCTGACCACCTCAATGGTATCCTGCGGGATCTGTTCCGTAATGCCGAATTTGGCCAGCGCTTCCGCCCTGTCGATCCCTGGCCTGAGGCCATTCTGGAGTAAAAAAACCTCGTCTTTCAGGCTCGCCAGCAACAACTGATCCCGTTTTCCGGCACGCTTGCGGAATTCTATGACCGAAGTTTTATATTTCATGGTCACAACGGAGTCGCGATCGGCTGCCGGTGTATCACCCGTCTTGCGGCTGGTTATTTTAAATGTTTCGGCATATATATCTTTCACATTGGCAACGGTATTGTAGTCCTCCTTCAGGGTAGCTTCGATAAAGTCAGGTGCGAGGATCACATATTTGCCATCCACTTCCTTTACCTCTCCCCTGTGAACCTCCGGCACATCGAGGATCTCATCGGTCGACTCCAACGGTAGGGCTTCAGTCACAGCAGTGTCGTCGCCTGTTTCGATCAGTTCTTTTTCATTCCGGTTATTATCCGTTCTGCAGGCAAAAAAGAATAAAAAGCAGCAAATAATGAGATGTTTATACATTAAATGTAATGATTAAGTGTTACAAATGTACAATTTATTTCAAAATAACAGAACATTGTCCACCAGGATGATAATTCCCTTTCCGGTCAACTTTGTTGTAGTTTTATACTTTTGCCTCATCAACCATCTCATCCTTTTTATTGTTAGAGTGAATTATGTCAAAAGTAGCAATAGATCTCAAAACCGGAGATGTCAAAAAAGACGAACGCATTATCCTGGGTATCGACCTGGGTACAACCAACAGCCTGATCGCATATATCAGGGACGGGAAGCCGGAAGTATTGCGTCATAAGCATTCATCCTCCCTTGTTCCGTCCGTCATCTACCTCGATGAAAACCACAACGCGCTGGTCGGTCAAACAGCGAAGGACAGGCTGATAAGCGATCCGCGACATACCATCTTTTCAGTCAAAAGGCTTATGGGACGTTCCTTTAAGGACGTAGAGGAAAGTCGTGACTTCTTCAGCTATGAGATCGTGGATACAGACACGGAATCGCTGGTCAAGGTCCGTTCCGGTGACAAGTTCTATACACCGATCGTGCTATCGGCCCTTATCCTCAAAGAGCTGAAATCCATTGCCGAAGCAGTACTGGGACAGGAGGTCCGGGAATGTGTCATTACTGTACCTGCATATTTCAATGACAGTCAGCGCCAGGCAACGAAGGATGCCGGCAAGCTCGCCGGCTGGAATGTGCTGCGCATCATCAATGAACCTACGGCAGCAGCTCTTGCATACGGGTTCGATAAAACCACCGAAGCAGGTAAAAACATCGCCGTATATGACCTCGGTGGCGGCACTTTCGACCTGAGCATCCTCACGCTGGAAGGAGGGATTTTTGAGGTTCTGGCTACTAAAGGCGATACCTGGCTGGGAGGCGATGACGTGGATAAGATCCTTACGGAGTATATCGTGGAGCTGACAGGCATCGATCCGGGATCCCTGTCGGAAAATGAAATGCAGGCGCTGAGGCTCACCGCTGAAGAGACCAAAAAGCATCTTTCGTACCACCCTGTTTACAACGGCAGCTTCAGAAACAACGATTTTGAGATCAGATCAGAAACCTTTGAGTCTCTGATCACTCCACTGATCGACCGGACACTTGAGCTCACCCGGTCGGCGCTCTCCGATGCAAGATTAAAAGAGTCCGACATATCAGAAATTATCCTCGTAGGAGGCTCGACACGCATACCGCTGATCAAGCAGAAACTGGCCGGACTATTGAATGCCCCGGTCAATGATACCATCAATCCTGATGAGGTCGTCGCCCAGGGAGCTGCGATCCAGGCTGACATCCTCGCCGGTAACCAGAGCAATCTGCTGCTGCTTGACGTTACACCCCTGTCACTCGGTATAGAAACGGTCGGCGGCCTGATGGACATCATCATACCACGCAACTCAAAGATACCCTCTGCTGCCGGTCGCCATTATACCACCAGCATCGACGGCCAGGTCAACCTCAGGATAGCCGTATACCAGGGTGAACGCGATCTGGTCAGGAACAATCGCAAGCTCGGCGAATTTATCCTGAGAGGCATTCCGCCGATGGCAGCCGGCCTGCCCAAGATCGAAGTGATCTTCCGGGTCGATGCCGACGGCATCCTGATCGTCAAGGCGCGGGAAGAACGTTCCAATACGGAAACCCAGGTTGAGATCAGGGCTCAATACGGCATAAGCGAAGAAGAAATGGCCCTCATGCTCCTCGACAGCATCAAAAACGCCGAAGATGATATCAGAGCCAAGTCCCTGATCGAAGCGCGCAATGAGGCAAACAATGTCATCCTTTCAACTGAAAAATTCCTCAAACAACACAAAGACTTCTTTTCCAACGAAGAGCTGGAGCCGCTCCGGCAGATCAGGGATGAGTTGCTCAATGCTGTAAAGAACAGTGATAAGGATATGATCAACGATATGATGCACAGGCTGGACCGGATAGCACGTCCCCTCGCCGAACGGGCCATGGATCATACGATCCGGGAATCCCTGGCCGGGAAATCATTATACTGAGCCAGTGCTATGAGGAGAATATCCACATATGCCCGGACGCTGGCAATCTGTTTTTTCGCCCTCCCTCTTTTCAGCCAGAAGGAACACCTGCTCGGCGAAATCAAAAAGCTGATCCGCTACGAAAACATTGACCTGACCAACGGTTCGGCGACTGTCATCGGCATCATCGACGGTGATTCGACCTATACGTATCAATTGGGAGTGTTGGCCATGGACAACAGCAGCATGGTGACCGACACCACACTCTTTCCCGTAGGAGGCGTCAGTCATGGACAACTTGTTTTGCTTGCATATCATATGGAGCAATTGAACCTGATCCGGGCCAACGATACAGTCGGACGTTTCGGCCTGAAAGTATTCGATAACACACCTATAGCATCGCTGAGCATCAGCGACCTGATGGCTCATCGTTCCGGGCTGCCCAGGATACTGACACAGCTGACCCGCCTGAAGCGCGATGCTGATGATGATTACCGGTATTATGACCAGGCAAAGATAGACTCCGCCCTGATCGACTGGGTAGGAACCAACGGATTAAAGAAAGATCTGCAGCCTTCCCATTATAATTTCTACCTTCTGTGCAGGGTCCTTTGGGCCGTCAGGGACAAAAGGGTCCATGACAACGGAAGAATGATACCGGAAATGAAACATACCTGGTTCGATTCGCTGAGCGACCTTACCGGTCAGTCGGTGCCGGGCTTCTATACCGCTCAGGGCAGAAAGGTCGGAACTCCCCATTTCAATGGGCTCACACCAGCTATGGGCATGGTATCCTGTATGGAGGACCTTATGATTGTATCAAAGATATTTCTAAGACTTTCAAGCCGGGACGACTTCAGTAAATTCTGCCTTAGCCCTGATCTTCCCCGCAAACGCAAAGATCCTGTAATAACCAATGGAGGGCTTTCTCTCATCGATGCCGGTAAAAGCGGGAACTTATATTTTCTGACCGGGGTTCTCAAAGGAAGCAGCGCGTATCTCTGCTTTGCCCCGAAGACACATACGGCAGTCGTCATCCTGCATAATTCCGGCAAGCCGGTCCATCATCTGGGCAATCATATTATGCGTATGATCAATTATCAATTTACACGTACCTATTAAACAATGTCAAAAAACAAAAAAAGCCGGGATGGAATTGTATACTCCACAGATCCCGATTTTCAGTACAACTATTTTTCAGATCTGTTGCCGGAGGCTCCGTCTGTGGAAAAGTCACAGATGAAGCTGCGAGTGGCTCTAGACAGGAAACAACGGGGAGGAAAGGAGGTAACCCTGGTCACCGGCTTCGAAGGAAGCGAGGCCGATCTGAATGAGCTGGGTAAAAAGCTTAAGGCCAGGTGCGGTGTCGGCGGCAGTGCTAAAGACGGTGAGATCATCCTCCAGGGCAATCACAAGGAAAAAGTTATAGCCATGCTGCTGGATCTAGGATATATGGCAACTAAAGGAAGCGGCGGATAGCAACATGAGATAAGATAATAAATATTATCTTTGCGCCCATAAAAAATTAAATGGATCATAACATGAAAAAATTATTGGCTATTTTGATTGCATCATCTGCTCTTTTAGCTTCCTGCAAGAATGAAGCGAAAGAAAAAGAAGCCGCAACTCAAAATACTTCTGCCGTGCAGAATACGACAGCACAGGAGGAAAGAATGTTCTCAACTCCGGAAGCAGAAGATTATAAGAACTTTATGGAAGCTTTGGTTTATGAATATAAAACAGCCGCAGAAACCAAAAACAGCGCTGCTATGGAAAAACTCTCCAGGCTCACCGGGGAGCTTGCCCAGAAAAGCGAGGCAGCTATAAAATCTCTGTCGGGTGAAGAACTGTCTAAGCTTCAAAAATTCATCGAAGAAAAAAATGAAGAGATCGAGGCGATCAAAGCGTCTGTAGGCAAATAATCCGTTGGGTGTCTAATATACTAAGAGAGGAATTATAACTCATAATATTTAATAAATTCTAATATTAAAATGAAAAATATATTAATTCTGTTTATATCATGTTTTTTTCTTCTCGGTTCCTGCAAGAGTTCACCGAATGATACAGGAGTAAAGGCAGATGAAAAGACAGTTGGAGACGAGAAGGCAAAGTCTCAAAAAATGGTAGATGATTTTATCATTTCCTATGACGACTATTTCACTGAATACAAAAAGGCAAAAGCCGGGCAGGATAAATCAAGACTGCAGGAATTAGGAGGTATAGCAAAACAGTTGTATGTACAAGCAGATTCCACACTAAAAACAGTCCTCAGGGAGGATAGCATAAGATTACAGAGCTATCTGGATAAAAAGGTGGATGAGCTTGTCCAGATAAAATAAGAAAGCTCTTAAGTATATTCTCTGGAAACTAGGCTTATCCCTACTCCAGGTAATCCGGCTAAAGGCGATAGGCACCGGAAACAATGACCTTGTCTAATGGGAGCGTGATTTTGTCTTAGTCAAATACAGAATATGATGCTTCAGATACTGGAAAGTCCGGACTTTCCAGTATCTGAAGCTATTAAAGAAAATTTAATTATTCCTCTTTATTAAACTTTTTTTACCTTAGATTGACATAATAAACTATATGAAAAAATTGATCATTTTTCTGTTGGTTGCAGCTTCATTTACGGCATGTAAAAGAGAGTCAAAGGAAATAAAAAAGGCCAATGAAAATACGGTTGCCTCTATTCCACCGGATTCCACAGAAATTTCAGCAGCGCCTTCCTTTACCTCCAAAGAGGCACAGGACTATGTAAGGAGCTATGACGCCTTCCTATACGATTATCGTGCTGCCGTTCAGGATCATGACCAGGTAAAGCTGCAGGAGCTCGCCAATAAAATGATCGAGTTATCTGCACAGGGCAATGAAGTTTTGAAAAATCTTCAGGGTGAGGATCTGACGAAACTTACTGAGTATCTTCGTACTAGGGCTCATGAGTTCTCTCAGATCTCTGAAGGCAAATAATATAATTCTGGCATAACCACAGGACACTTTTACCCCGGGAATTTTCCAATGCTTTAATTCCACAATTAATCATTTAAATAATAAAATTATCTATGAAACATTTAGCTTTTCTTTTGCTTTTAGGCCTCTCTGTTGCAGCCTGTAAAAAATCTTCAACAACCGAGACCACTGAATCCACAACAACTACTACAGTTTCTACGGCGCCTGAAACAAAATCTTCTGCCGTACAAGAATATATGCAGGCTTACGAACAATACCTTGAAGAATACAAAACAGCCGTAAAAGAAAAAAATTCGGCTAAAATGCAAGAGTTGGGTGATCGTGCACAGCAACTGACAGAAAGAGGGAAACAGGCTATGGCAGAAGCAACCGGTGATGATCTGGTCAAGCTTCAGACTTTTATAAAAGAAAAAGCCGACGAATTTGTCGCTATTTCCCAGGGTAAAGTAGAATAAACTACAGTATCAATAATATCATAGGCCATCTTTTCAGGAGTGAGAAGATGGCTTTTTTTATTCCTTATTACGATAGGTATTTCCCTACGATCGGCATCCTTCTGCCCATACCGAAGGCTTTCGGTGAAACCCGGATAACGGGCGCTGTCTGCTCCCTTTTAAATTCATTGATATTCACAAGGCGAAGGATCCTCGACACCAATGCCCGGTCAAAGCCCATTTCAGCCAATTCCTCCGGGCCTTTGCGGCATTCTATATATTCATACAGGACCTTGTCCAGGACATCATACGGAGGGAGACTGTCGCTGTCTTTCTGCCCCGGACGCAATTCGGCGGAAGGAGGTTTCCGAATAGAACTGAGAGGAATGATCTCCCTGTCACGATTGATATAATGCGCCAGATCATAGACTTCGGTTTTGTACACATCGCCCAGGACAGCTATACCTCCGCACATATCTCCATACAAGGTGCCATAGCCGACGGACATTTCGCTTTTGTTGCTCGTATTGAGCAGAATATTGCCGAACTTATTGCTGACCGCCATTAACAACATACCGCGGATACGGGCCTGTATGTTTTCTTCGGTCACATTCGGATCTTTACCTATAAACAAGGGCTGGAGGACATGCTCATATGCATCATACACCTCTTTGATAGGCACAATGTCAAAGCGGATGCCAAGGTTTTGCGCCAGGCTGATGGCGTCTTCCAGGCTATGACTGCTGCTGTATTGAGATGGCATGAGCAATACTCGCACCTTGTCTTTTCCCAGTGCATGGACCGCCAATACGGCCGTCACCGCGCTATCGATACCCCCGGAAAGCCCAAGGATCGCCGTATCAAAATGCAGCTTGCCGAAGTAATCCCTGATGCCGGTAATAAGCGCCTGATAGATCAGGGCATCTTTATCTTTCTCCTGCTCCTGATCCCGGCCGCCGGCCAGCACAGCATCCAGGTCATAGTATTCCATACATTCGGTAAAGTAAGGCATCTCATCAAAGACCATTCCGTCAGCGGAAACCACAAGGGAGCCTCCGTCAAAAACAATATCAGTCTGTGCCCCCACATGATTGACATACAGCATAGGTATGCCATAGCGCTGCACATTGGCCCTGACCACACCGATACGTTCCTGAGCCTGTTTGTAGCTGAACGGCGACGCACTGACATTGATCATAAGGTCAGGCTGCTGCCCTATGAGCATATCCATCGGGCATACCTGGTACAGCGGATTATCATTACCGACGTTCCAGATATCCTCACATACGGTCAGCGCGATCTTTCTGCCCTTAAATTCGATCACCTTAAAGCTTGCTGCCGGTTCGAAATAGCGGTATTCGTCGAAAATATCGTAGGTAGGCAATAAAGCTTTATGCGCCAGGCCTATCACTTCTCCTCCATATAGAAAATATGCGGAGTTATGCAGGTCTTTACCTTCGATCTGAGGATTGACCGTCGGTGAGCCGACGATGATGCCGATCTCACCGGACAATTGTTTCAGCGCTTCTACGCTGGCTTCACATTTCCTGATAAAATCGCGGAACTCAAGAAAGTCCCTCGGTGGATATCCGCAGGTAGCCAGTTCCCCGAAGCATACCAGGTCGGCACCATGAGCAATGGCATCAGCCACGTATCTTTTCATTTTCTCCAGGTTGCCTTCAAAGTCTCCGATCATATAATCGAGCTGTGCCAAAGCTATTTTCATACACTGTGGATCTAAATATCTAAATAAGTGTGAAAGATAATCGCTTTCAACGAAAAAGAGAACAATTGATCTCATCTATTCAACCAACAGGCGCAATCCTTGTTGAGTACATGATATAACAGAAATTTTATGAGTAAATGACTGTTATTTAAGAGAATCTCTCTACTTTCACACCCTCGTAATTATGTCACAGTTTATAGTTTCAGCCAGGAAGTACCGGCCCGCACGTTTTAAGGATGTGCTGGGGCAGGAGCATATCTCTCATACGCTCAAGATGGCCTTTTCGCAGGATAAGCTGGCGCATGCTTTCCTTTTTACCGGCCCACGCGGTGTAGGTAAGACTACCTGTGCACGTATCCTGGCCAAAACGCTGAATTGCCTCAGCAGAACAGAGGATTATGAGCCCTGCGGCCAGTGTGAATCGTGTATTTCCTTTGATGACAACGCTTCTTTTTCCATTTTTGAGCTCGATGCCGCTTCCAACAACAGTGTGGAACACATCCGGAACCTGATCGAACAGGTGCGTATACCGCCACTTTCTGGCAAATACAAGGTGTTTATCATCGACGAGGTCCATATGTTGTCGACTGCAGCTTTTAACGCCTTCCTCAAAACGCTGGAAGAGCCGCCTGCTTATGCGATCTTCATTCTCGCGACAACCGAAAAGCATAAGATCCTGCCCACAATCCTCTCCCGTTGCCAGATCTTCGATTTTCGCCGGCTCCAGATCTTTGATATTGTCAAACAGCTCAATATCATAGCACGACAGGAAACGATCGATGTCGAGGAAGAAGCCCTGCATCTCATCGCGACCAAGGCCGACGGCGCAATGCGTGACGCGCTTTCGATCTTTGACCGTATCGCCGGCGCTACCAACAATCATATCACCTACCAGGCTGTGACGGACAATCTAAACCTGCTCGACTATACCTACTATTTCAAAGTTGTAGACCAGCTGGTCACTGAAAATCTCGCTTCCGTGATGCTCACAGTCGATGAAGTACTGCGTAAAGGCTTTGATCCGGAGGTATTTCTTACCGGCCTGTCCGAACATTTTCGTCAACTGCTTGTAAGCAAAGACAAGGCCACGGTCAGCCTGATCGAGAACACAGACAGTATCCGGGAACGCTATCAGCAGCAGGCCGGCATCCTGACACTGGACTATATCCTGTCAGCGCTGCAGCTCTGCAGTGAATGTGACATCAATTTCCGAACAGCGCGTAACAAACGCCTTCATCTTGAGATGACCATGATCAAGATGATGTACCTGCCTTCGATGATTGAAAGCGAGGTGATCGGAACAGGTGAAAAAAAAAAGTCCCTGACCCTGTAGCCCCCGCACATACGGTTATCTCTGCCACCACTCGGCCGGAACCTGTTAGCCGGGAAGCGACAGTAATGCCACAGGACCGGCCTATCGAAGAAAAAGCCGCCCCGGATAACGGGGAGGAAAAAGCCACATCAGCTTCCGTGCCTGTAGCTGCCGATCTTACAACGAAACCGGCGGCCTCAAGAACGGATAAGCTCAACAGGTTTGTAGCGGAGGCAAAAACCGAAATGGAGGACATTGCTTCCAGGAACAGCAGCTATACTCTTCCGCAGGTCAAGGAGCTCATCAGCAATTATGCCAAAAAGGCCTCTGCCACGATCAGGATCGTGCTGCAAAGCAGAGCCTTCGATTGTGATACGGAGAATATCATACGCTTTACGGTCGGCTCCAATTACGAAAGGGAGAGCCTGGTCAATGAGACGGCGCTGCTTGAGTATCTGCGGCATCATCTCAAAAATCTTAAAATAACCCTTGGATTTATCATAGATCCCGGCCTGATGGAATCAGCCGATGACTACAAGCCGGTAAGCAGGGAAGAAAAGCTGCGCATTCTCAACGAAAAAAATCCGTTGGTCAATAAGCTGATCGAAAAGCTCAACCTGAAAATTGAGGAATAGGCCGTAAGCTATAATACATGTGAGATGACATGGCCTGCTGTGGCCTGACAACGATCATTTCATACTGAAATCAGACGGCCTTCGGCTTGCGTTTGGTCTTAAACATCTCCACGGCGTCTTTCTCTTTCAGGAAGCCCACTTCGGTAAACGTATGCTGTACAAACTTCTTGATATCCTGGTAGTCCTTTCCGCGTTTGTCAGTATAATATTTCAGCAACCGCTTGATATAGGCCAGGCTTGAGTACTCGAGCTGCTGGTTGAAATGCTCATTGCCGAACAGGTCCATATAGACCGAATAAGTCTTGAAAAGCTCAAAATAGTCGGGGTAATCGGCATTGCCGGCATTATCGATCCATTGTCTGAAGTAGCGCATTACGGCCTGACGAACGGCTTCCGCCTGATTGGAAAGACCTTTGTAATTGCCCAGGTATTCCTTGATCGCCTCTACCACGTCCACGTGCATAAAGCCCTTGCTGTGCAGCTGATCGACCAGCTCATAATAAGCCAGGATATCGTCCTTGATCGACGTATCGAGGAATTCCTTTACACGTTTATCGCTGTCAGGGCCGAGGATGGTCTTATTTTCATACATCTCAATGAGGAACTCAAAATACTCCTCGGAGAAGCTGTCACTGTCTTTTCTGAGCTGATTAAAGATCTTTTTGACGGCGTCCCGGTCGCTTCCTTCAAGGTTGAAGAAATTGAGCAGGATAAAAAGTATCTGGTGTTGCTCTTCCGTGTCGGCAAATACCGGATCGAGCAGCATTCTGGTGATAGCCGGCTTGATGCTGCTGTTGTCGAGGCGCAGGCGCTGCCGTTGGAAGAGGAAATGCTTCAGCGACGGATAATATAGCTTCAGCTCACCCATGGTCGCAGGGATCTTCGCCGTGTAGTAATTGTGCGTGTTGAATTGATTGCGGTATTTGGTATAGGCAACTTTCCGCACATCCGGGTTAAAAAACTTCTCCAGCTTTTGGGATTCCAGCCACTGATGGACCCTTTTATTCTCGATGCCATCGAGCAGATTGGTGATCCAGATATCGCTGCTCAGGGCAAAGCCGATCTGAACTGTCTGCCCGATGCGGTTTTTGATAAATTCGAAATTGGGAGATTCAGCGATTGCGATCAGGAGACTTTTAAAATGATCCTGCGGGGTGAGATATTTGTAGATGCTGTCATGATAGCCGCGTAACACGCTGAAGCCCAGCAAGCGCGGCAACAACAGGCCCTCCAGATCCGGATCGAGATATTCCCTTTCGAAGGCTTCCAATTGAAGCGGAAAGTGATTGGCTACATCGATATGGAGGTCCATCAGAGGCCCTTCAAATTCTTCCACGAGGGCTTTATAGCTATCCTCATCTTCTTCTTCCTGAAAAGCAGCCAGAGCCTCTGAGGCCTGGATATCGGCAGCGATAGCTTTCAGAGCATCGATGCTGGGTTGAATATCTTTATTTTGATCCATTGTTAATGCTTAAAGGTTGTTTTTAAAATTAGGAACCTGGTAGAATTTTCAGGTCCTACCAGGTTCATTTCAACACAGAAAAATAGTCAAGCACAAACTTAATCTATTTTTTGTGAATATTTTGCTTTTAATATAAAAATATTAATTAAGCTTTTTCTTCGTCGTCAGCAGGAGATTCAGGAGCTTCTTCCACAGGAGCTTCTGCGGCCGGAGCCTCTTCGGCAACCGGTGCTTCTTCAGCTATAGCCTCTGCAGCAGGAGTTTCCGCAACTTCGGCAACCTCTTCACTGGCCTCTGCAACAGGAGCCGGTGTGACCTCTGCGATCTCTTCAGTAACCTCAGCTACAGGTGCCTCCGTGGTTTCAGCGACCTCAGCTACCGGCGCTTCTTCAACGACAGGCTCTTCAGCTACAGGTGCCGGCTTAGGCTTGGCAACGCCGCTGATCGCCTTATGCTTGGCACTGGTTTCAGCTTTAGTATTTTCACGACGCTCGGCAATTCTGTTTTCTTTGGCGTCGATCCATGCCTGCCATTTTTTATCAGCTTCGTCCTGGCTAAATGCGCCCTTGGCCACACCTCTCATCAGGTGCTTTTTGATCAGGACTCCTTTGAACCGGAGGATAGCCCGGACGGTATCGGTAGGCTGTGCTCCCATGGTCAACCAACTGTAAGCCGCTTCTCTGTCGATATCGATAGTGGCCGGCTTGGTCATCGGGTTGTACGATCCGATGCGCTCGATGTACTTACCATCTCTGGGTGCACGTGAGTCAGCGATGACGATGTGATAAAAAGGCGCCTTAGCTCTACCTTTCCTCTGCAATCTGATTTTAACTGCCATTTCTTAGTTAAATTTTTTTGTTTTAATTATATGATTATCAACCCTGTATACTTTGATCAACAAACCACAGGGATTTAACGAGGCGCAAAGGTAAGGATATAATGTCTAATTTCAGACATTCACCCATTATTTTTTCACTGCCTGATCAGTTTTTGTATTATTGCCGTACCGTCAGAAGTGGTCAAATGGGCGAAATATATACCCGGCTGGAGCCCTGGGCCTATATTTATCTGAGGCTCACTGCCAATATCCATTGTCATCAGCCGTCGGCCTTCAACAGAATAGAGAGCAATCCGTGATACAGGACCGGAATCCGGATTGATCATCAGCGTAGCAGAAAATGGATTGGGGCTTAAATAAGGTATGGAAGCGTATCTCAACTGCTGTGCATTTAATTTTTCGCAGACCCCGCTGATCGGTGCATACAAAACTTCGTCACCGGACCTGAAGCATCCCAGACCGTACGGATGATCGCTGTAGCACAAGTGTTCAATAGCAAACAAGCCTGCACTGCTGCCGATACCTTCTATCCATTCTTCATTTTCCAGACCAATGACGCCCGGGTAATTCAAATGGATACGTTTGCGTTTGCTGCCATCCAAAAGTACTACGGAGTCAACAGATGTTACTATTCCTTCGCAGGCTCCTCCCTCTCTGAACCTATCCCCTTCCTGTAGATTGAAATCATAGATCAACCCTTCTTCATCGGCTCCATATCTGACATAAAACCTACCGGGCTGATCCTCCCTAAAAAATATGCTTTTGTCAATCCAGCCGTTGCCCTGACTGGATTGTAACTGCGCGTATACGTGACCTTCTATCTCCACTTCTTTATTGAACCGGTAAGCTTCAACAAAAGGTGCCATGACCAGGGGAGTTACTTTTATATTCCACACATTGGACTTATCTAATAGGGATTGGCTATGGATAAGATTGATTCCGGACACCAGAAAGACAAACAGCAAAATCGTTTTCATAGATTTAATTTTAGTTTAAATAAAAAATATCCTTTTTAACAAAAAAGGTCCTTTCCAAATCTCGAGCAGGTATTGCTTTACAAACAATATACATAATACTCCTGTCAGATCTGTATCGCTGCCTGGAGAAGTCTTTTTCAGAATTTTTTATTTATTTAACCACTCATGCCGGTTTATTCCCTGACCCGCGGCTCCCACAAAGTAAACACCCTTGAAAGATTGAAGCCGAGGCGGAATTCAAATTTATCCCAGCGATTGGTCGTTTCGGTTATGAAGGCATTTTCATTCATACCCTGGCTGTTGGTAAAGTGCATCTGGAAGACATGCCCCCCCGTCTCCAGATCAAAACCGACCGAAAGCGCATTGACCTTGTCGGAGGCCAGCTGGTCAGGCAGCACATATACATATTCCACATTGATACTAAGACGACGGGTTATTTTCTGACGGGCCCCGATGCCCAACGCATACACGTCATTGGCCTCTGCTCGGGTCCTGACCAGGTTGCGATGGACCATGGTCGGCGTCAGCTGAAGCGTAAAGCTCTCCGAAAACTTGCGAGCGATCAGCAGATGAAAATTATAATATGCCCGAGACCAAAAATAGTTGACCCTGTCCGGATCGGCAAACTTAGCCGTCTTCAGCGCCATACCGGCTGCCACCGATACCGAAAGCGGCATATTGCGCCTGCCAGAGCTCTGGCGCAGCAGCTTATATTTGACAAAGCCGTCATAGGTCTTATCGAGTGTGGAACGGCCGCCACCTATAGCCAGCCTCCTGGTAAGCCCCAGATCATAGCCGATCCTCATCTGGGCGGCATCGAGCCCAAAGATGTCGTAGAAGCCATTGTTGACCGTTCCGAAGCGGTGACTGATCTTAACATCCAGCACTCCCGGAGCCGTATTCTCGATGGAGTGCATATTGATGATCCGGTTGGTTTTGAAGGACGCCTTGGCATACTCAATAGCCGGAGTATTATCGTCCTCCAGCAATGACAGCAGGGAAGAAGTATCCTCCTGCGCTGACAGCCCGACAGCCCATAACATCAGAAAAGCCAAAATGCCCGTCAGGCCCAATCGTTTCATATGCTCCGTTTTTGATCTGAAAAGTGGCTATTGCAATCCTCCGTCATCTGGAAAGGTATTACAATAGCCGTTATTAATATAAGATTAGTGAAATTAAATTAATTATTGGAATCTGATGACAATTACATCGCCTTCAGGTTGCTATCGACGGTCACCTCTACCTCTTTGGCTATTTTGTCTTTTACTACTGCGGGGATCTCTATATTATAATCCGCCAGCTTTACTTTGAAGGTATTGCTGACATTGACCATCCCTTTGCTTACCCTGATCGTTCCCATGGTATTGACATCCCTGGTCACACCGTGCATGGTAAGCTTACCGCTGACATTGGCCTTATAGGTACCGTCCCTGGAAAAGTTGATATCCTTGAGATTGGTGATCGTTCCCGCAAAGGTCGCCTTGGGGTATTTATCCGATTCCATGTAATTTTCATTGAAGTGCTCCTGCATCAGCGCTTTTTCAAACTGGAAAGACTTGATCAGAACGGCAAATTCCACCTTTCCGGTCTGGGCGTCGATCGCGGCGCTCACCTTGTTGTTTTTTGCCTCTATCTTTTCCATGGATGCATCAGAGAAAAATCTGACATTGCCTTCCCTGGTAAAATATTTACCTTGCCCAAAGGCCAACGAGGAGCAGGCCACTACCGCAACTACGAACAGGCATTTTATCGTATGAAATAAATTAACTGGCTTTTTCATTTTTAAGATTTTTGAATGAATTAATGGTAAAAATGTTATCCATTATACTATTACTTTATTATGTGACACCTGTCCAGGACAACATCTGTCGTATAACCCGAACAAAGGCCTTTGATATTGACCGGCTGGCCCACTGCGAGACCCGACTTATCCTGCTTCTGCAACGGATCAAGCTGGCACATGACAGTGCTCATAGGGTTGGCCGATTCGAGCAAAATGTTGGTCGAGCCGTCTTCCGTATCATCGATCTGGGCTACTTTTCCCCGGACCTCGATAAGCTTGCCAACATATTTGCCATTGGCCTCCTGCTCATTGGTCTCGAAGGCGGAGATCAGGTCCTGCGCATTGACTGCCAGCTCCGGTGTAGCGCCTGCCACATCCTCGTGCGGCTTGTTCATATACCAGTAGCCCGCTCCGGCAGCCACAATACCTAAAACTAAAAGCGTGATCAATATTTTTTTCATGATCTATGATTTTTAATACCGTAAAATTAATCGTTCAGAGCGCCGTTGCTGACCCACTCCTCTATAACAGAGATGTTGCAGCCACTCATTTTAGAAAGTCCATAGGGCATCGGCACCACTCCTGATTCGTGATTGATCACCCTGACCAGGCGGCCGTTATCGGCAACTATCTTCAATTGGTCATAAGAGTCCAGCCTGATCCCACCGGATTGCAGACCTGCTCCATGGCAGGAGACACAATTGTTGGCAATGATCTGACTCACTTTCTGGCTGTATGTAGCTGTGGTCAGGTCACAGTTATTACCTCCGCCGTATACATCCTCTTCATTGCTGTAATAACAGGAAAACAGAAAAAAGCTCGCAGACAGAAAAAGAATAGACTTTTTAGTTATTTGACGCACCATTATCGACCCATTTTTTTATCAATTTAATATTACAATCACTCAGCTTATTGCCCGACTGGGGCATCGGCTTAAAGCCCGGCGTATGAGAGATCACACCATACAGCAAACCGCTCTTCGCTACTGCCGAAACACCGGAATAAGTGCTCAAAATTACATTTCCTGACGTAAAATTAGGATTATGACAACCGGCACAATTTTTCTGAAGGACAGGAGCCACTGTCTGGCTGTAGGTGACATTGCTGTCATCACAGGTATTTCCTTCATTGCATGTAAGATTCTGTGCGCCTGTCTGGATCCATTTCCTGATCAGGGTGATCTGCTCCTGCGTCAGAGGGTCATTGGGAGGCGGAGGCATTCTTTTATCCTTATCATCCTCGGTGATGTGCTCATAAAGATCACTTCCACCCGGATTGCCCGGGCGAATATCCGCCGTGTTCATAATATTCTCATAGCTGTCCAGAATTACGCCATCCTGGTGCGAAGCGGCATCGTGACATCCGCTTTTGGCACAGGAAGAAGCAATAATGGGAAATACGTCTTTTTCGAAATAAACGGTATTCGGATCGCAGTCCGACTGTACAATGGTATCGTTGGGACCCGTTCCCGTAGTATCGGTTGGGTCGCCCGTAATGTCGACCTTATCGAACTGGCAACCGGCATTGAATGTCAAAGCCATCCCCAAAAGAAAAAACAAAACGATCCATGTTGAAGCAGAATATTTCATGCCATTCATAACTTAAATGCGCTCAAAAATATTCCATTAATTCGCAGAGCGACCGGTGTGAATGGATGAATCGGGAAATATTTCCCTTTAATCTGAAAAATCAGTCTTTTACAAGCGATGCTTTCAGGTAGTCACGGTTCATAGCAGCTATATTTTCCAGGGAGATCTCTTTCGGGCATTCATATTCGCATGCGCCTGTATTGGAACAACCGCCGAATCCCTCCTTATCCATCTGGTGCACCATGTCGCGGGTTCTCCTGTATCGTTCGGGCTGACCCTGCGGCAGTTGATTGAGCTGATTGATCTTGGCCGACGTAAACAACATCGCGCTGCTGTTGGGGCAGGCAGCAACACAGGCGCCGCAACCGATACATGCCGCCGCCTCAAATGCCTTATCGGCGATCTCCTTTCCTATAAGAATATTGTTGGCATCCCGGGCATTGCCGGTATTAACGGAGATAAATCCACCGGAAGCGATGATGCGGTCGAATGCGGTCCGGTCCACCACAAGGTCCTTGATCACGGGGAAAGCCTGTGCACGCCACGGTTCGACAACGATCATATCTCCATCGTTAAATGAACGCATGTGTAGCTGACAGGTAGTGATGCCTCTTTTCGGGCCATGCGGCCGGCCGTTGATATACATGCTGCACATACCACAGATACCTTCGCGGCAGTCATGATCAAAAGCGATCGGCTCCTCCCCTTCTTCAATGAGCCTTTCATTAAGAACATCGAACATTTCGAGGAAAGACATATCGGGAGATACGTCATCCACATCATAGGTCTTGAATGCGCCTTCGGACTTGTTGTTCTTTTGCCGCCAGACTTTTAGCTTCAATTTCATACCTGTCAGTTATTTATGATTGGCAGGGATGCTGCCCTGCTTGATTTAAAATTGGTTACTTATAACTTCTTTGTGCGATCTTGATGTTTTCATACACGAGGGGCTCCTTGTGCAGGGCAAAATCGCCTTCACCCTTATACTGCCATGCCGAAACAAAGGAGAAGTTTTCATCATCACGCAATGCTTCGCCTTCCTCTGTCTGAAATTCTTCCCTGAAATGCCCGCCGCATGATTCATTCCTGTTCAGAGCATCGATGCACATCAGCTCGCCCAGCTCCAGAAAATCGGCAACGCGGCCTGCCTTTTCCAGTTCGGGATTAAACTCATCGGCATCGCCGGGGATACGCACATCGGTCCAGAATTCCCTGCGGATCTCACGGATCTCTTCGATCGCCAGCCGGAGGCCTTCCGCATTACGGGCCATACCGCATTTGTCCCACATCACCTTACCCAGCTTTTTATGAAAATGATCAACCGAATGTTTTCCCCTGACACTCATCAGGCGGTCGATCTGGCCTCTGACCCTGGCTTCGGCCTCTATAAAGGCTTCATGATCGGTAGGGATCGCTTTGGTCCTGATCTCGTTGGCCAGGTAAGCTCCTATGGTATACGGTATCACAAAATATCCGTCAGCAAGTCCCTGCATCAGGGCGGATGCGCCGAGCCTGTTGGCTCCGTGATCGGAGAAATTGGCCTCGCCAAGCGCATAAAGGCCCGGAACGGTTGTCATCAGGTTATAATCGACCCAAAGGCCGCCCATCGTATAGTGCACTGCAGGATAGATACGCATCGGCACCTCATAGGGATCTTCTCCCGTGATCTGCTTATACATATCGAAGAGGTTACCGTATTTTTCTTTTACGATCAACTTACCCAGACGGATAATTTCTTCTTCTGAAGCATGATCTAAACCCTGCTTGGTCGCTTCCGTCTTTCCGTAACGCATGATAGCCGCTGAAAAATCGAGATATACGGCCATCCTGGATGCGCCGACACCATAGCCCTCGTCACAACGTTCTTTAGCGGCTCTGGATGCCACGTCCCGAGGAACCAGGTTACCAAAGGCCGGATAGCGACGCTCGAGATAGTAGTCTCTTTCATCTTCGGGAATGGCATTGGCAGGGCGATCATCATTTTTTTTCTTAGGCACCCAGATACGTCCGTCATTACGCAGGGATTCCGACATCAGGGTCAGCTTGGACTGGTGGTCACCGCTCACAGGGATACAGGTCGGGTGGATCTGGGTAAAACACGGATTGCCGAAGTAAGCGCCTTTTTTATGCGCCTTCCACGCTGCGGTGGCATTGCTGCCCATTGCATTGGTCGAAAGGAAGAATACGTTACCGTATCCCCCTGTACACAGCAGAACAGCGTGCCCGAAATGACGCTCCAGCTCACCGGTCACCAGGTTGCGTGCGATAATACCTCTCGCTTTCCCGTCGATAGTAACGATATCCAGCATTTCGTGGCGGCTGAACATATCGATCTTACCCATGCCTACCTGTCTTTCCAGGGCGGAATAGGCGCCCAGAAGAAGCTGCTGGCCCGTCTGGCCTGCAGCATAGAAGGTACGCTGCACCTGGGTACCGCCAAAGGAGCGGTTGCTAAGCAATCCGCCGTATTCCCGGGCAAAAGGAACACCCTGGGCCACACATTGGTCGATGATATTGCCGCTCACTTCGGCGAGACGGTGGACATTCGCTTCACGGGAGCGGTAGTCTCCGCCTTTGATCGTATCATAGAACAGACGGTATACGCTGTCACCGTCGTTCTGGTAATTCTTCGCCGCATTGATACCTCCCTGAGCCGCGATGCTGTGGGCCCTGCGGGGACTGTCCTGGAAGCAGAAGACCTTAACCTTATAACCCATCTCCGCCAGCGATGCAGCTGCAGAAGAACCGGCAAGGCCGGAGCCCACCACGATGATCTCAAGACTGCGCTTGTTGGCCGGGTTGATCAGTGACACAGAAGATTTATATTTCGACCATTTCTCGCTCAATGGGCCTTCAGGGATCTTAGCATCTAAACTCATATCGTATGATTAAAAAATTCAAAAAAGTAAAATAGCCGCCATCAGTTCCTATCTCAGGAACAGATAGAAGTAGACTGGAATAATGATGAAACCCAGACATACCAGAAAGGCGTAAACCCTGGCAATACCTTTGATGACAGGTGTATATTTTTTGCTGTTGATCCCCAGCGTCTGGAAAGCGCTTGAAATACCGTGCAGGAGATGGAAAAACAGCACAACATTGGCAACAACGTATATGATGACGATCCAAAGCTGGCTGAATGATTGCCTAACTCCGAAATAGAGGTCTTTCTGCTCGACGCCGTCGATAGTCGTCATCGGGAGAGAATTTCCGAACTTATATTTAAGCCAGAAGTCACCCATGTGGATAAGAATGAAGAACAGGATCAGAGTTCCTAAAAGCGCCATATTGGAAGAATACCAGGATTTAGCCTGGTTTGTATTGACCACGTAGGTCTTTCCGCCTCTCGCCGTCCTGTTCTTAAACGCAAAGGCAAGTCCCTGGATAGCGTGCAGGAGGATGGAGAAATACAGGCCGTAAGAGATGGTCTTGATCAGCGGGTTATGTACCATAAAGCGGGCATAGGTGTTAAAAGCGACCCCGCCGTCGTCTTTAAGCAGTTGCAGATTACCGGCAAGGTGTACCAGAAGAAAGGATGTCAGAAAGAGCCCCGTCAGGCTCATGATCAATTTTTGCCCTATCTTGGAGGTAAGAAAGGTAACAAACCAATTCATGTTTTGCGCTTTTAACTTATGCCGCAAATGTATTAACAATATGGCAAAATCAAAAACATGACGGTTGGACATCCGCCGGGGATATTAATTTAGAAATTGTCTAAACAGAATTGGCTATTTTCTATCTCTTTTAATACTTTATTATAAAAAATTAAATAAAAAATCAAAGAATAATAGATATAAAAACGTTGTCTAACTTTATGTAAAATTTATTCAAAAATAATATGAACATTTTAATACATTTGTAATACAAGATCAAAGTTCAACACAAAATTTATTCCGATGGCTCTCAAAGAAGAATTTGAACAGCAGGGTATCTGGCTCTTCCGTTACCGCAGCTACCTGCCACTGATCATCCTCCTGGTAGGCCTGGGCGTATTCATTTATATGAAAACGCATCCGTACCTCTTTTTCCTGGAAAATACGAGATGGGAAAGTGCCTATGAGTTGCTGTGCCTTTCTGTGGGCATCTTCGGCCTTCTCATCCGGGTATATACGGTCGGGCATACACCGGCTAATACCTCCGGGCGCAATGTTACCAACCAGGTAGCCGATATGCTCAACACGACGGGCATCTATTCCACGGTACGCCACCCGCTGTATCTTGGCAATTACCTCATGTGGCTGGCGCCGGCCCTGCTTACGGGCCAGGTGTGGTTTATCGTGGCCTTTACGCTGGCTTACTGGCTGTATTACGAACGTATCATGTTTGCAGAAGAGCAGTTCCTCAGCCGTAAATTCGGCGAGAGCTATGCTCAATGGGCGTGTAGCAGGCCCGCTTTTGTTCCTAAATTTACATGCTTTAAAAAGCCCAGCCTGCCGTTCAGCTGGAAAAAGGTCATCAAGAAGGAAAAGAACGGATTGCTTGCTTTACTGCTGATCTTTCTCCTTTTTGATTACACGGGTAATGCTATACAGGGATCAAACAAGATCGATATACCGCTCCTGACCGCCTGCATCGCCATGGGCATCATCTATGTCATCCTCAAATACCTGAAGATGTACACCAGGGTATTGGATGAAGAAAACAGGTAGCTGCTCCAAATTTCTTATCTTTCAGCAATGGAAGTACAGATAGTGATATTGATAGCCATCGCCTGCCTTGCAGCCGGCTATCTTCTCGCCAGGAGTATCGGCCGGCATGCCATGGCCTACGCCAGATCTACCGAAGATGAGCTGCGCTCCCAATTGGTTGCCTTACGGGAAAAACTGGATAAGGAAGAAAGTACCATACGAGAGGTGTCTGTCGAAGCCGCTCAGCTTTCTACCCGTTTGACTGCCCTTAGCGCTGAGCTTGACGGTGAAAAGCAGCTCAACTTCAACCTCCAGGACGAAAACAACGATCTGAGGCAACAGGTCCAGGCCCGCCAGGGTGAGATCGTCCGGCTCGAAGCCAGGCTGGAATCTATGACCGAAAAGCTGGAAACCCGGAAAAAAGAGATCGAAGATCTCCGTAAACAATCCTTACTGGAGTTTGAAGCTGTCGCCAATAAGCTCCTGGAGGAGAAGACCCGCCGGTTTACACAGACCAACCAGGAAAAGATGGAGCAGATCCTGCATCCGTTGCGCGAAAACCTGACAGAATTCAGGAAGAAGGTCGAAGAAACATACGACAGGGAGTCGAAAGAGCGATTCAGCCTTGAAGCCCGGATCAAAGAGCTCGTGGCGCTCAACAACCAGATATCGAGAGATGCCAATAACCTTACCAATGCACTCAAAGGTCAGGCCAAAACACAGGGCAACTGGGGAGAAATGATCCTCGAAAATATCCTCGAACATTCCGGCCTGGTGAGAAACAGGGAATATTTCATCCAGGAATCCTATATAGACCAGGATGGCAGAAGAAAACAGCCCGACGTCATCATCAAATACCCCAATGACCGGCACATCATTGTCGATTCAAAGGTTTCCCTCACGGCTTACGAGCGCTTCGCCAATGAAGAAGACCCGGATGCCCAAAAGCTGTTTCTCACGGAACACCTGCGCTCGCTTAAAGGTCACATCGATAACCTGAGCGCCAAAGAATATGACAAGCTGGACAAGACACTTGACTTTGTTATGTTGTTTGTTCCTGTAGAGCCCGCCTTTATGACAGCCATTCACTACGACAGGGAGCTGTGGAACTATGCCTATAAGAAGCGCGTCATCCTGATCAGCCCGACCAACCTGATCGCTGCCCTGAAAATGATCGTCGATATCTGGAAACGGGAATATCAGAACGCCAATGCCGTACGCATCGCCGAGCACGGTCAGCGGCTTTATGAAAAGTTTGCCGGCTTCGTACAGGATATGGAGGCGATCGGCCTCCAGCTGCACCGGGCTACAGACAGCTATAATCAGGCTCTGGGCAAGCTGAGCACAGGCAAGGGCAATCTCATCAGCCAGGCGGAAAAGTTAAGATCGCTGGGCATCCAGCCCAAAAAAGAAATTCCCGGCAGATATCTGTCCGGCTCAGGCGATCAGGAAGAAAGCGAAGACGAACACTGAGTTATGAGATATCCCGTCCGTTACGTGCCGGAGCATTGATCATGAAACCGGTTGATCCCACTCTCTTCTCATCTCCTGCAGAGCATCATCGATAAATGCCTGAGATCTTCTGAGCAGCTCCATCGGGTCGGAAGAACGGATCGGCGGACCGAAGACAATGTGGCTCTCCAAACGAGGTTTTTTAAATACGTCTAAAAAATGCCGGACCAGTGAAGTATCGGAGCTCCAATATACGGATGTATCATCGTAGTCCAATGCTACAGGAACCACGGCACAGCCTGTTTTTGCAGCCTCATCAAACGAGCCCCTGGAGAATTCCGCTGTCAAAGGGTTGAGATTGACCGTGCCTTCGGGGAAGATAGCTACGCTGCCACCCGCAGACAGGAGCTCACCGATCTTCTCTTTGATAGCTGCTCTCGAGCCGCGATGGTTGCGCCGGACAAAGATCACGCCCGTATTTTTGGCGCCGTTGCCCAGGATGGGATAGGAAGCCACCTCCGCCTTGCTCACGATATAGGCATCACAATCACGAAGCAGTATGACAGGGTCGATCATCATCCTGTGATTGCTTACATATAGGGCATTGGGAATATTGGAATCGCCCGATTTCCTGATCTTTATATTAAGGACCCGGACATAATAGGAGATGAACCAACGGCGGTATTTAAATCCTCTCCCGATAGTATAACCAAGCAGCAGACTCTCAATATGCAGGGCAGGCACATACAGCAAAAGCCCTAAAATACATAAAGCAACCCTGGCATAGCCGAGGACTGTAAGGAAAAAATTTCGCAAGGGACTGCTACTGGACAAGGGCTGCCGGATTTAGAGTACAAGTATAATTTATTTTGACAACCAAAATCAAAATGGTATACACTAATTTGATATTTTGCAGCAAAAATTAAAGCAATGACCATTGTCGTCGGTTTTGAAAAGATGTCGATCCACGCCCCTATCGGTCTGTACCCGGAAGAGAAGATCCTGGGCAACCACTTTATCGTTGACCTGAGGGTGGCGGCCGATATGCCCGAAGATAGACTGATCGAAACGATCGATGAGACCATCGACTACAGCCACCTCGTCGCCATGACGCAGGAAGTGTTCGGTTCCGGCAGGGATCTGATAGAAACGACAGCGCAACTGCTCATTCAGAAAATACATGCTTACTTTCCGGGGATCAAGGGCATCCGGCTCAACATCGCCAAGCAAAGGCCCGTTACCCTGCCCATGGTTGAAAACACCGTCATCCAGATTAAAACAGGATATTTTGAATAAAAACCACATATAAGATGTACTTTGATCCGGGCAGCATAGAAACCAAAGATCTGCACCAGCTGTTACTGGCTATTGTAGCGCCCCGTCCCATTGCCTTTGTCTCTACCGTCGACAGGGAGGGCAATGTCAATCTGGCGCCTTTCAGCTTTTTCAATTGCTTCAGCAGTAATCCGCCGGTCGTAATATTCAGCGCCAATCGCCGCGTCGAGAACAATACGACCAAGGATACGCTGGCCAATGTCACAGCCACAGGAGAATGTGTCATCAATGCCGTCTCCTATAATATCGTACGGCAGATGGCACTGTGCAGCGTCGACTATCCTTCCGATATCGACGAGTTTGAAAAATCAGGCCTTACGCCCATTCCTTCCGATCTTGTAAAGCCGCCCCGCGTGAAGGAGTGCCTTGCCCATCTCGAGTGTAAGGTCAGCCGGATCCTCGAGCTCGGAGATAAAGGCGGCGCCGGCAACCTGATCATATGTGAGGTGGTGCGCATCCATGTCGACCCTTCGATCATCGATGAGCGCAATCGCATCGATCCGCATAAGATCGACCTGATGGGCCGCATGGGTAAGATGTTCTATGCCCGCGCCTCGGGCGATGCCGTTTATTCGATCATTCAGCCATATAAGCCGGTACCGGTCGGCTTTGACTCGCTGCCAGCCCATTTCAAGGCCAGCCATATCCTGACAGCCAACGACCTTGGCGCGCTTGCCGGGCTTGAAGCCTTCCCCGGCGATGATGAGATCAAGGCCTTCAGCCGGCAGGACGAGATAAGGTATTTTCTTGCCCAGCCTGACAGCAGCAGACTTTTGGAGCAATTCGCCCATAATATACTGGCGGAGGACCGGAAAAAGGAAGCTTATATGGCCATGATGCTGGCCCTCGGTCCGGTGCAGGAATGAATTCATCGAAAATAAAAGGCTCTCAGAACTTTGTGTTATCTTCACGGCGTTGACAGCCTAAGAATCATATAGCAAAAAATTGACACCATGAGTATTTCGACCATTGTACTAATCGTTCTGGCAGCTTTCTTTGTTTTCTCCGGCCTCGTCACCGTACGCCAGGGAACGGTCGCTGTCATTACCATGTTCGGTAAATATCAGCGCATCCTGATGCCCGGCCTCAACTTCAAGATCCCTTTCCTCGAACAGGTCTATAAGGTCATCTCCATCCAGAACCGGTCGGTGGAGCTCGGTTTCCAGGCGACGACGGTCGACCAGGCCAATGTGCATTTCACTTCCATGCTGCTCTACGCCGTGCTGAACAACAGTGAAGAGACCATAAAGGCCGTCGCTTTCAAATTTATCGATGAGCGCAGCTTCATGCAGACCCTTTCCAGGGTTGTGGAAGGAAATATACGTGCCTATGTCGCGACCAAAAAGCAATCGGAAGTGCTCTCTCTCCGCAGGGAGATCGTGGAGGTTGTCAAGGACAATGTCGACGCCATGCTGGAAGAATGGGGCTACCACCTGATCGATCTCCAGATCAATGACATCTCATTCGACGAAGAGGTCATGCGTTCCATGGCAAAGGTCGTGGCCTCCAACAACCTCAAGGCTGCTGCCGAGAATGAAGGACAAGCGCTGCTGATCACCAAAACAAAAGCCGCTGAGGCGGAAGGTAATGCTATAAAGATCGCCGCCGAAGCGGAGCGGGAAGCATCACGCATGCGCGGTCAGGCGGTGGCCTCCTTCCGTGAGGAAGTGGCGCGCGGTATGTCGCAGGCCAGCAAAGAGATGCACGAAGCCAATCTCGACACATCGGTCATCTTGTTTACCATGTGGACGGAATCGATCAAACAGATCGCTGAAAACGGCCAGGGGAATGTCATCTTCCTCGACGGCGGTGTAGAAGGCATGGAACGTTCCATCAAAAACATGATGGCCCTCAATCAGCTCAATCTCCTGGAAAAGAAATAACAGCAAGCGAAATCACAGGCATTCCATGTTCTTATATCTGAAAGCCCTGCACATTATCTTTGTCGTGACCTGGTTTGCAGGGCTTTTTTATATCGTCCGCCTGCTGATATATCACCGGGAAGCACAGGATATGGATGCGGCTCCAAACGAAATACTGAGCCGTCAATACAAGCTGATGTCACACCGGCTGTGGTACATTATTACCTGGCCTTCAGCCATCCTGACCCTGATCCTGGGGCCGGTGGTAATGTATACCGGGGGCTACCTTACAGACTTCGGCCAGTATACCTGGCTGCATATCAAGATAGCTTTGGTAGGCATCCTCTACCTCTATCATTTTTCCATCCACTATCTTGTCAATGCGCAAAAGAAAGATCTGTTCAGATATTCGTCCAATCAGCTCAGGATGTGGAATGAAGTTCCTACCATTCTACTATTTTCCATCGTCTTCCTCGCATCCGTCAAGCAAAGTATGAGCTGGCTGTATGGTATCCTGGGCATCTTCGCGCTGATAGCCCTGCTGACGGCATTTATCAGGATATACAGAAGGATCAGGGAGAAAGGCTAAGCTTAGCTGATCTCAAAACGCACCGTGCTTACTCCCCGGCTACCTTTCTCCACGACCAGGTGGTAAGGGATCCTTTCTTTCATAGCCTCGACATGGGTAATAAGGCACAGGATCTTATTACCGTCGGTCTGGATCTTTTCCAATGCGGATACAGCCATATCCAGCGTCTCCGGATCGAGCGTGCCGAATCCTTCGTCTATAAAGAGGCTTTCTATACGTGCGTTTTCAGAGGCGAAATCACTCAGCCCCAATGCCAGTGCAAGACTCGCTATAAAGGTCTCTCCCCCGCTCAGGGTCGTACAGGAGCGCAGCCCCTGGGCATCATAAGCGTCGTGGATCATCAGGTCGGCATCCCTGGTGCTCCATAGCTCTTTGGTATCAAACTCAAACCTGTAGCGGTCCGTCATTTTTTCCATATGCCTGTTGGCAAGATGGGCAAGATGTGAAAGCGTTACTTTCTGAGCCAGCTTCTTAAATTCTTTCCCGTCAGCAGATCCGATAAGGTCCTTAAGCGTTCTGACGGGCTTCCTCGCTTCCTCCAGTGCATTCAACTGCTCCAGGATCACTTTGCCCTTTTCGACATTCGACCGGTGAAGCTCCATCTGGGTGCTTATCCGTCCCAGGTCCCGGCTTATGGAAGAAGCTTCCTGCTGCTTGCCATCTCTTTCCGAGATCAGATCATCCAGCCGGACCTGAGTATCGTTTTCCAGTTCGTATTGACGGACCAGCTCTGTAAAAGTATTAAGAAGAGAATCATTACTTATCTGGTCGTGTCGAAGCTCCGTGAGGACAGACTGTTGTGTATCGAGCTCATCTCCCTGCCGGATCAGGGCTTCCAGTTGGGCCAGGTCACCCAGGTCATTATCCCGGATAAACACATTCAAAGCATCCGTTGCCTTCTCCAGGTCCTGTATATTTTTATCCAGAAGGCTTCCCGTAGCGGACAGCTGCATCATCAGCCCGTTAAGGTCCTTGTGTATGCCTGCAAACCTGCTTTCCATGCCTGATGACCAATCGGAAAATATAAGATCAGAAGGAAAAATTTCCGCCCTTTCTTTCTTCAACGCTTTTGCCCGATCCTGCCACTGTGACCATTCCCCTGAGAGCGTTTTCAGCTCGTGGAGCTCAAGTGAGCTGATATTCAGCCGGAGCAACTCTCTGATGCCGGAAAGTGATTCTTTGATCAGCCGGCTTTTGTCAGTCAGAATGCTTTTATCATTGAGCGATCCTGAAATTTTCAGGCTGCTTTTGGCGGATTCTATTTCGCTTAATAGATCATGCAGCCGGCTTTTCAGGCGGTCAGCCTCCTCTTTTAGCTCTGCTGAAGCTTTTTCACGACCACGAATGGATTCTGCCAATACGCTTATCCTGGTCCGCCATTCGTCTACAGCCCTCCGGGCATTCTTATAATCGATCTCCAGCTGATCGGTCACCGGGATCTCATGATGTCTTAAAGGGCCGTCAGGCGCGCCACAAAGCGGGCAATCCTCTCCCGGGTGCAGCTGGCGACGTATATTCTCCAGCGATTGTATCTTTCTGTGCTGATTTAATATGGTTTCCTTGTCGGCAGCTCTGGATTCCAGTGCGGGGAGCTGTTCCATGGCTGTCTTCATCTCAGTCTTTAAAGCATCGAGCCCTTCGTAAGCCGATTTCAGTTTTGCCTCTATGTCGTTTCCGCGTTGTCTCTCGGCCGTAAAGCTTTCGACGGACCTTTGTAACAGCTCGATCTGTAAGAGCTGATCGTTATAGACGTCGATCAGGGATTCGTCGATATCAGTTATGTTATGTTTCTGCTTCAGGGCCGCTATACGCTGTGCCGTAACATCCTGGTGGTGCAGGATCAACGGGTCGAGACCGTCAAACATCTCGTTATGCAGGCGGGCCACCAATTCATCGATCCCGGTTTTCCTGGCTGAAACAGCCATATTTTTTCCGGCATTGGCCAATGAGATCTTACATTCATTCAGCTTCGCGTCTATACCGGTTACGGCTCCTCCCAGTTTTTTCAGCAGCGGGGTGAAATTATTCCCGTCGGGCGGGCTCTTAAAAAAAGGACGTGCTTCTTCATATAATTGTCTTTCCCGGGCCTCCAGGTGATCTTTTTTATTTTTCAGATCATCGAGTTGTAAGGTCAATCCGGGTATCTCGTCCTTAAGCCATCTGATATTTTCGATCAGGGCCTTCCTGGGCTTCACGATATCCCACTGAAGCAGGCGCTGCCCGTACTGATCCATGATGGCAGCGACCTTCGAAGCTATATGCCCGGCTTTAGACCGGATCTCCGAAAGCTTCACCGTATTTTCATCGTATGATTTTTTGTCGTTTATTCTTTTGACCAGTTGGCTGATCTGGGCATATACAGCCGTTTCTGCCAGCCCTAATCGTTCGTGTTGCTCCGTCAATTGCCGGACGGTCTCTTCCGGCAGGATCTGTATTTGCTCCAGCTGATTCCTGAGAAGACTTTCCTGGCTTTCGAGCTGTTTATTTTTTTCAAAGATCGCCGCTCCTATCCTGGAGTAATGTTCTGTGCCGGTGATCTTCTCCAGGATATCGGCCTTTTCTTCAAATTTTGATCTCAGGAAAGAAGCAAAATCTCCCTGTGCAAGCAGGATCGCCTTGTTAAACTGGTCGGCGCTCATACCGATGATCTCCGGTATGAGCTTTTTGACCGGGTTCAGACCGCTTTCGACCAGCTCAAGATTTTCATCATACAGGCTCATCTGGGCAGGCTCCCAGCCCTGGGCGCGCTTTCGTCTCCTGATCTGCCAGCGGGCCGTATATTGCTTTTGGCGGATCGTAAATACGACGTCGACCTGAGCCTCATTCTCATTTCTTGTGACGACAGAGCCGTTCTTCTCTATATTGGTATTGGAGATATCTCCCAATCGCTTGACTGAGCCGAACAGGCCCAGCGTAATAGCATCAAGCAGGGTCGTCTTGCCACTGCCGGTGGGGCCGACTATCAAAAAAACACCGTCAGAGCTGCGGTTGATGTCGTCGAAGTCGATGACGTGCTCACCGGCAAGAGAGTGGATATTTTTTATAAACAGCTTATTGATTTTCATTTAATTCAATGATGATTTGATCAAAGGTCTGCAATAATTTTTCTTTTTCGTCCGCTTCATAATTTAAATGACCCAGGTAATCGGACAAGAGGACCCGTGGCTCCAGGTCCACAGGAAGGAAAGCAGGTGCTTCTTCAGCAATATCCTGCATAGCCGGGCGTAAAAACATGGTTTTGACGATCATGACATCATCAGATTCGAACCTTTGAAGGAAATCATTCATCATGCCGGCCGAGATGCCCGTTTGGCGGTCTTCCACCACGATCAGCTCCGCGAGATCTTTTAACGGGCCATCTTTACGGTGACTGCTTACCCGGTCGATCAATTCCACAGGACTTCCTTTCCACCTGATAAAGCGGCGAAAAAACGGCACCTCCGTCTTCTCCCACGATAAGCGCCCCTCGCTTATATCGACCACAGTGACCGATTTCTTATCATTGATCTCACTGAAGCTCAGGCATACGGGGCTTCCGCTATACCTGATATGCCCTGCTTCGCTCATACCCTGGGCACGATGGATGTGGCCCAGCGCAATATAGCTGAAGCCATGATCGATCCGGGAACAGGGCAGCCCCCCGATATTGCCGATATATACCTGGTTTTCGATATCGGATGTTTCCGCGCCACTGATGGTCAGATGGCCCATGCCGATCACGGGAAGGTCAGGATACCGGTCTATGGCGGCGGTATATGATCGCTGATATTTGTCACGGATGGCCGTAATAATACTTTCAGCGAGCTCTTCGCGTGACATGCCGGGCTCAAAGGCCGCCAGCTCGCCCTGCCTGATGAACGGAACGGCGCATACAACAGCTTCGGCAACGTCCTGCCCATTTTTTAAGACAAAGATCTCATCTTCGGACTCACGACTTACTGTTCCCGACAGGAATACTCCGAGCTGGGCGACCAGGTGACGGGGAGATGCGACAAAGCGCCCTGAATCGTGATTACCCGCGATGGCGATGACACGGCATCCCTGCCTGTACATACGCATAAGAAAATCATGATAGATATCGATCGCATCCTGTGGAGGATATTTGGTGTCGAAGATATCTCCCGCGTGGAGGATACATTCGATCCCGTTGTCCCTGACATACGCTTCCAGCCAGTCGATGAAAAGCCTGGCCTGGTCGGAAAGGTCCGTTTTATTAAGGCGGATGCCGAGATGCCAGTCAGATGTATGGAGTATTTTCATGCTAAAAGATAAAGGGACATCAAGTTAAATCTATTTGATAAAACCCGGGGAGTTTCAGGTGAAACAATTTACAGGACCAGCAGCATAAGAATTCCTTAAACCAGCGCCAAAGGCCCAAAAGCAGCTACCGGTCGATCCGCCAAGGTCCCGGAAAATAAAAAACCAACCGGAATTCATATGTGTATGAAACACAGGTAAATCCCGGTTGGTTCTATCAATTAAAGCCGGTGTGAAAGTTATTCTCCCTTTCCGGCATCGAGCCTTTCGTACTGGCAGCAGGAATGCAGCTCATTGTAGGTATTGTCATCCGCTCTTACCAGGTCAGTATCGTAACCCACTGCGGCGATCTTTTTGTGTATATCCATCAAAGCGGCTTTTTTATCGTCATATTTGACGGTAAGCGTATTGGTCTCAGCATCCCAGGAAGCAAACTTAACTCCCTTGACCGAGCGCGCAGCGCCTTCGATCTTCTTCTTACACATACCGCAATTGCCGGCTACCTTAAAAGTAGTAGTGATAATATCGGATGCAGGAACATAATTGACCTGTTTGGCATATGCCTTTTTGCCGGATTTTATCTCATCGCCGACCTTTATTTCCCGCGGATCGTAACCGGCCTTTTCAATAAGGTCAAGATATTTTTTCCTGTCGACCTTGATGCCTTTTTTTACAGTGAAGGTTACCAGGCCGCTTTCAAGATTGACGTCAATATTTTCGACTTCCTTAGCGGTGGACAATTTTTTCTTGACACCATTGACACAAAATCCGCACGACATACCATCAACCTTCATCTGTACGGGAGTCTGGGCCACAGCAGCAGCCATGGTCAGGAGTGAAATGATCAGAATATTCAGCAATTTCATTTTTATATAATTTTAAAAATTATTCAATTTAATTAATAACAGGGATTTGAAAATGGTCTTCCTAACCGGGTAAAATTCCTCTTAATAAATAAAACGGATCCCGCCTCCTAAAGTTTCTACCGGGTAGTAATTATTATTCCCGATATGCGCCACCGACCTTTGATAAAAAGCTTCAAATGCAATGGTTCCAAACACATACTGCACACCCGGCGCAAGGTAGAATACCGCTGAACGGGCATTGACCTGATCGGTGACCTCGGATTCGAGATAGACGTTGAGCTGGCGGATAGGGAAGACGTGCTTCAGCAGGGGAACCCCGACCGATAGTTTTCCCTGAAAAAAGGTCTCATTGATGCGGGGTGCGATATCCCGGACATAGCTAAAGCCGAAATCACCGATAATACCGATCCTGAGCGATTCCATTCCGGCTACCAGTCCGCCGTATGAGCCCCATATCATAGTACCGGCCGGCCGGAGATGAGCATGCTGTTTGGCGACGTAAAAGCTATGTCCCAGCTTGGCGGCCAGCCTGACGGTCTTACCCTGTAGATCCTGCTTGAAATACTGGTATTTGCCGCTGACCATAACGTCGGAAAGAACAAACCCCTTTCCCGATCCGACATATTGCTGGAAGGGAAGGCCCAGTTCGAGCGCGATCCTGTTATTGATGTTATAGTCGACCGACGGCATGATAAACCGCGCATTGAGCCGGTCAGCCGCTGCGTACACATACATAAGGCGTACGGTCCCCTTACCCTCACCCAGCATGATGGGCTTTTCGGTGAGGATGGGAGGTCCCTGGGCATTCGAAACGCTCCGGGACAACAGCAAGATCAATAAAATTTTTAAATGATGATACGACATAAGCTCAGTCAGAAGATACGGTAATCAGACCCCAATTACCGCATTCTAACAACGTTGCACGCACAGCTCGGTCACGAGGTCGGGCGTGCGGGGCGGAGGATGAATATCAGGTACGGAAAAAAAGCAATCAGGCACGCTGCCGTAACATACCGGCCGTATAAAGGTGTAGAAGCTCACCGTAGCTGCCGCAGGCCTGATCTCTTTCAGCACGACCTGGTTGTCGTAGTTTTCCTTCTTGACAGAAGAATACAACGAATGATCCTTACAGCAGCCTTTATCGTGCTTCCTGGATTTGGCGAAATGTTGCCTGAAGGCACAACAGGCTTTGATCTCCTCCTTCGCATGATCACAGGCAGGCGCTGAAGCGTAGACCGATCTTGAAACCTCCCTGCCTCCACAATAATGCACATTGAACGTCACTCCCATGCTCGAAAAGAGGAGAGCGCAAACATTCAGTATATGGAGACAAAGCATCATCGGCAACAATATGGCTGTAAAGATAAAACGCCGGCGCATTAAAAGTTTATACAATTCCCGGCAAATATTATAAAATGAGCCTGCCGGCATCTATTAGGTATCTTTCCATCGTATCCTTATATTTGTAAATGATGGAAAGAACGGCAAGCGGGGACAGTCCGGGGAGGATCCCTTTCTGGAAAAAGATGATTACCAATCTCACTTTTTATGTCCTGGTAGCCATCATTACCGGCATATTGACCGGGCACTACGCTCCTGGTGCAGGAGTGAAGATGAAGGCCGTCGGCGACGGATTTATCAGCCTGGTCAAATTATTCATCGGGCCGATTATTTTCCTGACGATCGTCCTGGGTATCAGCACCATGGGCGACCTCAGGAAGGTGGGGAGGATCGGCCTGAAGGCGCTGGTCTATTTTGAGATCGTCACCACCTTCGCGCTCATTATCGGTATCGGAGCGGCATATCTGGTCAGGCCGGGAGAGGTGGACCGGGCCGGCCTGAATATACAGGATGCCGGTCAATATACTTCGCGGGCGGATACCGGATTTGACGGGTGGCGGTTTTTCCTGGACAATTTTACCCTGCAGGTCCTGGTAGTCGCTATCATCTGTGGCATCCTCCTCAACAAGATGCCCAAAAAGAGACGGATGCTGGAAGTGTTGTATTTCTGCTCAGGGTATGTCTTCAAGGCCTTAAGATATGTCATGTACCTGGCCCCTCTAGGTGCATTTGGCGGCATGGCCTATACGATCGGCCGGTTCGGCCTGCATACGCTGATACCCCTGGGCAAGCTGATGCTGACGGTGTACCTGACCATGGCCGTATTTATCTTCGGTGTCCTGGGCGCCATCATGCGGTATTACCAGGAAAGCATCTTCCGATTTATGAAAAATATCCAGGCGGAGCTGCTGATCGTCCTGGGTACGTCATCAAGCGAGCCGGCGCTGCCGGGGCTGATGGAGAAGCTGGAAAAAATGGGCTGTCCCAGGTCCGTCGTCGGGCTGGTAGTGCCTACGGGCTATTCATTCAACCTGGACGGGACGTCGATATACCTGTCGATGGCTGTCATTTTTCTGGCACAGCTGTATCATGTCCATCTCAGTTTTGCAGAGATCGTGTACATCATCGGTCTGCTGATGCTCACCTCCAAAGGCGCGGCCGGAGTAACGGGAAGCGGATTTATCGTACTTGCCTCGACGCTGACGGCCATCCATAAGATACCTGTGGAAGGGTTGGCTTTTTTGCTGGGTGTGGACAAATTTATGAGCGAAGCAAGGGCCATCACCAACTGCATCGGTAATGGCGTGGCTGCTATTGTAATTTCCCGCCATGAAGCCGGCGGCAAAGCAGGAGAAGAGCTATCTTTGGCATAAAATCTCAACCGTTATGCCGAATCCTGAAAGATATGAAGGCCCGGTAACATTTATCTGGGATTATCAGCATGAATATATGGTCCGGTGTCCCCGGTGCGAAGGTCCGGCCCTGGTCAGCTGCCCTAAGGTCAGCTTTAAGCCTGTCGACCCGGATAAGGAGCGGGTATTGTGCCTTAAGTGCGGATTCAGCAGGCTGGCCAATGACGTGATCCGTTATAATATACGCGTGAAGCGGGCCTGCAGCCATTGTGACCATTGGTTTGACGTGTGCATCCCCAACAATAAGGAAAAGGCCGCTAAGATCCGCCTGTCGTGTGACGGCTGCGGCGCCGTAGAAGATCTTGTCCCGGAAAATGAAGCTTACAGGGATCTGTATACGGACGAACGGCTAAGCGATCCCCTGTTCGGATTACCGCTCTATTACCAGGCTCCCATACGGAACGACGTATTGTGGGCATTCAATAAGAAACACCTGTCGGACATCCGCGACTACGTGGCTTCCAGGCTCCGGGAGCGGCAGACCATGCAATGGACAACCATGGTCGAAAAATTGCCGCATTTTATCAAAGATGCCAAAAACAGGGATCAGATACTAAAGGTTATCGACCGGATGCTGGAGATCGATGCATATAATTAACATTCATCCGGAATTTTATCTTAATTTTCGGACCGGTATTTCAATCATTTTTTATCTCATAACAAACTGCCATGTCATTCAAACCAGAAAATTACAATGCGCTCTCACCTTATCTCATCGTCGACGGTGCGCAACGGCTGATCGATCTCCTTGCCATCGTGTTCGATGCCGAGGTCACGAGGCGGTATGACAAACCTGACGGAAAGATCATGCATGCGGAAGTGCGGATAGATGATTCCATCCTGATGCTGGCCGACTCGACCGATCAGTATCCGCCCTCCCAGGCTGTATTGCACGTATATGTTCCCGATGCCGGGGCCGTATATGACAAGGCCATTGAAGCGGGCTGCGCTTCATTCCAGGAGCCTAAAACCCAGGAAGGTGATCCGGATCTGCGAGGGACCTTTATCGACTTTGCCGGCAATATGTGGTCGGTGGGAACACAGCTAACCGAATAAGTTACAATCTCATGAACATGAATAGAAGCATACCAAAAAAAGCAGCGCTGCTTTGTGCCTGCATCCTTTTCCTGATTGCCTGCCAGAAAGATGGCAATCCCGTCGAAGATCCGGACAAGTCAGGTGATACTACGCGTATAACCTATAAGGGCCAGTGGCTGGAGCACAGGTTCTGGCTGGATCAGCAGACAGGCCTCCACACCAGCGACTCGGTGTATAACAGCTCCGAGGTAGAGGTGACCAGGTGGAAAGACAGCATCCAATTTGAGTACAACCCGTTCAAGGGGAGCATCAGCTTTATGGTCAATGACAGCAATGCTTACCATGCACATACCTATTATTATGGTTTTAATTGTTTCTGCAGATCGACATTCCGGATCATTGGCGACTCTCTGAAAGCGAGCTACAACTATTTTGGAGGAACAGCCCACGGCACTCCCAATGATGTAGATTATTATTTCAACGGATCAAAGAAATAAGCTGCATTCTCTTATTTTCAGCTTATCCGGTATCGAATAAAAAACTACCTTTGACCGAGATTAAAATGAGCGTTTTGTGCTAGAACTATTCAGAAAGGATCAGCCTGCCGGTTACATTCTTTTACTTTTTTACACATTATTGCTGCGCATTCCGGCATTTATCAGTGAGACCAACTGGACCCCGCTGGCCAGCAATTCCTTTAGTGACCTGGTATATAACGTGATCGGATATACTTCGATGGCAGCCCAGATCGTGGGTACCCTGCTCATATTTATCCAGGCCATCATGATCAATGTCATGATGACGCAAAACAGGATAACGCGCGAAAACAGCCTCTTTCCCGGCTTGTTCTACGTCTTTTTCCTGACGCTTTTTCCCGACTTCAACTATCTATCGCCCGCACTCATGGCCAACACGTTTGTCATTATCGCCCTGATGAACATTTTCAGCTCCTACAAAAAATCAGGCAATAGCGGGCAGGTACTCAACGCAGGCATATTCTGCGGCACAGCGATGCTGTTTGACTTCAGCTACAGCATCTTTTTTATCTGCGGCTTTATAGGATTCCTGATCGTGCGCTCTTTCCGGCTTATCGAACGCATTCAATACCTGATAGGATTCGGGATACCGGTCTTTCTCGGAGGGACCTATTATTTCTGGATGGGCCATCTCAGCGAGTTTCTACAGGCTTTCGGGGCCAATGTAGGCTGGCTGGACTGGGCTGCCAATGTCAATGACATATTATATATCAAGGTAGCGATACTCTTTTTCCTGCTGCTTTTTGTGCTGTTCAATTACAGCAATTACGGCAAAAAGAACAACGTGCACGCTATGCGGAAGATCGATGTATTGCTCTGGTTCATGCTGCTGCCCCTGCTGACCTTTCTGTTCCAGGCAGGCATCAGGCTGGATCACACACTGATCGTGGCGGTGCCCTTGGGAGCGCTGTTGGGATTCTCCATGCTGATCATCCAGAACAAAATGATCGCCGAGGTCGTTCATCTGGTATTGATCAGCATATCATTCTTATTTCAATATATTTTACTCTAAAAAACAAATCAGAAAATGAAGGCAGGCGTTTTGATCTTCCCGGGTTCCAATTGTGATCATGACATGGTGCATGCGCTGCGTCACGTGGTGGGTATCGAAACACGGGAAATATGGCATAAGGATGTATTGTCCTCCGACTTTACGGAAGAGGATTGGGTGATCCTGCCCGGCGGCTTTTCTTATGGGGATTATCTCCGGTGCGGAGCCATCAGCCGCTTCAGCAATGTGATGGCATCGGTGATGGAGTTTGCCGGCCGGGGAGGCAATATCCTGGGCGTGTGTAACGGGTTCCAGATCCTGTGCGAATCCCATCTGCTCCCGGGTGTCCTGCTGCGGAATAAGGATCAGAAATTTATCTGCAAGAATGTGCACCTCCGTACCATGACTGCTGGTACCAGGCTTACATCCGGGCTACAGGAGGGTGAGGTGCTTACCATCCCTATCGCGCATGCCGAAGGACGTTACTACGCATCGGAAGAAGTGCTGGATCAGCTCGAAAAAAATGACCAGGTCCTCTTTAAATATTGTGATGCAGCCGGCAATATCGACGATAAAAGCAACATCAACGGCTCTACCCGTCACATCGCCGGCATCTGCAATGAAGGCCGCAATGTATTCGGCATGATGCCACACCCCGAGAGGGCGATGGAAGCGCTGCTGGGCAACGACGACGGCCTGAAGATCCTGGAGGGTCTGCTGAGCAGGAAGGCGGTGACGGTGTAAGCTGTATATAAGCTGTATTATAAAGGTTGCGATGAAGAAGCACAGCGCCGGCACAGAAATATATTAATGGGATCAAAGAAAATTTCCCTGACTATAGATCGGACAGAGTGACCGTTTTTTCTCTCATAGCTGGTCCGCTGTTGCTATTCCTTCCTGCACAAAAGACATCCAAAATGGAATAAATACTGCCCCAATATTTTATTATCATATTCGAACTTCTTACAGTATATAGAATAGCCAAACGCTCTATGATTAAAAGCCATATTGGCCGGAAATAAATTTATAAGCCGAAATCCCCGAATACACAATTATACACCCTGATATAATGTAATTTAGAAGCTCCCATATTTTTCTCTTTGAGAAGAATGAGTAGACAACTATTGTCAAAAGTATAAATTGAATTGCAACAACAATATAATGCTCTATTAAAAGTGGTTAATTGATCTCCTTGACCAAATTTTTGAGCTTCAGATATTTGATAAGTATTTATATATACCATAGGCTCTTCTTTAATATCAAAGACCAATGATACAAACATCAATATCCCTAACGTTAATATTATTATATTGAATATTTTAATAAACTTCACAGTCAATAGTTACACGGAATAAGATCAAACTCACAAGTTCAGTTAATTCCTTCAATATTTAAGCAGGTACCACGATATTGCTTAATAAAAATCTTGCCAGGCATCATTTGTATTACTATTTCTTTTAACAGTACAGCATCCGTACTAAGTAAATTAATTTCAAAATGATTCGTAAATTTTATTATAAATTGTATATTCCCATGAACAATGTCTATCTCTCCTCTTTTTTGAAATACCGGATATACTATTAATTCTCTGCCAAACTTAAGCAAATCATCTTTTCTCATCATAATACCACCTGTGTAGTCCGGGCTTATGTCATTCAAATTAAACAAATTTCTCAAGCCTGGCAAGCTATCATCTTCAATAACAAACCATTTTATTTTATTAAAAGTAAGATTGATAATCCAATATGATCCGTCATCTAAACATGATACGACATACATAAAAACAGATTTCAATATATTGATATTCTCAGTAGTTATATTTATCTCTTCATTGAGGTTTAATTGAAGAGAAACGCCTTTCCAGTCAGTACCTCCATCAATATCATCGTCTAAGAAGTCATGATATTCCTTCCAGTTGAAAGGAAGCGCTTTTCTGAAATATTTAATAAATTTAATCATACGGTATATCTTTAATCGAAGTGGCTATAAATTACCTTAAGGGATAGGAATCAAGTTTCCTGGTGAAGATAATCTACTACATCAGAATAATAAATATAAATTGTCAAATCCGTTCCTTTCAATCAAAAAATATATCACCATAATTTCCTCTTATACTATCAATATACACCTTACTATCTTTAATATCCAAATAAAGCTCTTCAGGATGCAGTAGATCAGGAGGCTCAAACATATACTTTTTTTGTAAAGCTGCAAATTCTTTCTGAGAATCCGTATCGATAATAAAGTCAGCAGAAGTATATACCAGACAGGGGATTCCATTATAGTAAAATATATAGGAAGGAGCATGTCTGCCATATAGATTATTCCCAAAAGTTACTATGACTTTATACTCAAATGATCTTTTATCAAATTCAATAAAAATTAATTTATACTCTTTGGTTTGATCATAATTCTTCTTAATACTAAATGCCGAATATTTATTCACAATTGTATCAAGTAAAGCTGTATCCAGGGATAAACAGCTCTTGTTTTCCGCTTTACAGCTCCAAAGGCTGATCAGCAATAAAACAGTAAGCATTTTTTCCATATTCAAATTATTGATAATAAATTTTGAATAGTTTCCTCTAACTACCTTTCCATGGCTACGCATCTCTATCGGATTTGGTCCTATCTTCATATTTAGCTCCCGGAAAGTCCTTTAATTCCGGGGGTAACTCCGGCCCACCCTCAGGCAATTCCTCCCATATACACATGATTCAGCTCTCCCACAATAAACTTTTAGTATTGCCTATTGGGATCAAATTGAGAGTTGCCAGATGGATAATCGCGATGAGCAGAATCAACGCTAATTTTATTATCTACTATATCTAAAAAAAGCTCCTTAGGGTCATATGATCCTAAATCTTTAATACCTGGCGGAGGATATTTCTCTACTATTTTATCATACATTCCTCTATCATTATTATGAAATATATAATCTAAAGAAGAATACACCATGCAAGGCCATGATTTGTAATAATAAATATAAGAAGGCTCCCGATCATAAAATAAATAACTACTATGCGTAACTCTCACTTTATAATTAAACAGGCATTTATCAAACTCAATAATGATCAACCTAAATTGTGGACGGTTAATGAATCCTTCATGCTCACTGAATTCCAAATACTTTTCCACTATTGAATCTAATAATTGAGTATTTATTTTTAATTCATTTGTATATTGTTCGGAACAGCTAAACAAACAACTAATAAGCAGTAAAAATAATAATACCTTTCTCATTTAGTATCCTTTTTGATTATTAACACCCCATCAAACTATTCAGTCAGATAAGGCACAGGTTTTCTGGTTATGATCAGGCTGCTATTCGGTACAATCAGAGGGGAGTCAATTATCAGAGAGTCATCTTCAATCATATATGTCCGAAATTTAGTACAATATAGGTCATTTGAGGCTTCACCGTTATTTTTGTTGCATGGAAGCTTTGCTTGTTTAATCAAAAACTCAGAATTGGAACTGGCAACATAATACTGCCGGCCATCAATGGAGTCTTTGGTAATAATATGATCCGGGCAAAACCCCGGCCTCACACCATAAGCAAGAATATACCTGTACCCATTATAATTATTGAATTCCAATACAATGTCAATTTCTTTCAGGCTATCGGAGCTTAAATAATTCTGAGAAAAATTATTAACTACTTTTTTAATAATTAATTCATTTAGTTGAAAATCAGCATGATGGGCATTGCAAGAAAATATCATCCGGATGAATGTAAGGAATATGAATATCTTGAATATAAGCCTGACCGACATAGTAGCCTCATTTTATTTAAATTATTTTATATGCTTTCATAATTTGAGTTAACAAAATATATATGAGCTTCATATCATAAATTCCGGCTTATATCTAACCGGGATATTTCAAAATATATGTAACTATCAATGGTTTTCTTGTCATTTATCCAGTCACCAAAAGTCAGTATAAAGACATCACAATCTATTATAATGGGATGAATACTTTTAATTTGCCCATAACAATAGTAGGATGTTTTCGTTGAACCTGGTAATATTACTTTCCGGCTTTCCTTATTATTAGACCAAAACTCTTCATCAGATATTTCATTTTCAATAAAGTCAAAGGTTACATTAGCTGTCTCGCCCTCAACAAAATCACATGGATGGGAAAACGCCCAAAATTGCTTTCCCTTTATTTCAAATAATACTTCTGCCTCAGGATTAAACCTATCTAACCAGGAGATCCTTTTAATTTTAGCTTCAATTTTTTTTCATATTAATTTAGGTATTTATAACCTTAATTGAGCTGCCGCTTTTATATAAAAAGTCGAAATATTTGTACTTCCATTTTTTAGCCCAACAAAGCCAAAAAGCGACAGCCCTATTCCAGCTGGATTCCCCATATAAAGATAATAGCCATTAAGCTTAACGCTAAATGTTTCATTTTGTATAATCCAGTTTACATCTTCAATATGTAAGCCATCCCATCCCAGAAAGCCCCCCAGTTTATAAGTAAGATTACACTTTGGTAAGTGCAATTCAACCCAAAATACCCTTTCTACCCCACTTATAATTCTTTTTCCAACTCTATTTTTCGCTTAAAATATATTTGGCAGGCTTCTTCCTCTTTTTCGATAATAAGTTTTTCGTATGCTTTTTTATCATTGCATAATTCATAATACCCCAAAATGGCTTGTATAAAAGGATAAATATTTTCCGTTTTATCCATAATCCTGAAATGCCAGTTCGCAGTGTTTACTCTACTATCAATAATTTCAAACAACTGACAGGGACAAGTTGATATTAGCCCATTATCATCAATTAGATAGGCCTGATAGGTTTCAAAAAATATCAATCCCATAACTAAATATTCTTTTCCAATCTCTAATTCGTTATACTCAGTATAACCCGTAGCCCCAAACCTTCCTATCATATCTTTTATTAGAGGCTTATATTCAAAAAGTCTCAAATCCTCGCCTCTATTATATAAACAACGAACTTTCATATTATTTCACGAATTTAAAATCATCTACATATTTCATAACACCATTTTGAACAGGTATTTTTTTTACATATTCCCTTCCCGATACATTAATGGAATTGGGCTGGATTTAAGTATTCCCTCATAAAATTCAATTTTTTCTCTTTTAAGAGCTTTCCTCCCTGCTTTTGACAAATATTCTAATACTTCTTTAGAGTTAGAAATGATATTAAAAGAGATGGTATACTTTCCACCAGGTAATAATGAATTCTTGGTATTGGAATTATCATCCGGATCAAAAGAGTTAATGTAGTCTCTTTTTACAATTGGTAATGTCAAGTTAAAAAATATGTATATATGTTCATTTGGTTTTAGGATAATACACGCTTCCTCAATTCTACTTATATCGACAAATCAGAATTGATCATTAATCCCAAAGCATATCATCAAGACACATTGGCCCAAAAGAGCCTTTCAGCAGATTACCCAATCCGATGCCTATAATAATCTCTATCCCAGCATGCCCGGTACGATTCAGGTTAGTCTACTCTTGATTCGACTCATATAATTTTTCAAAGGAACAGTTGCATATAATATTGGGTGTAACATTAATTTCGACTTTCGACTTATTAAAAATGAATTTGTAGTTTTGGTCATCCCATCTTCTATTCTTAACGGATATATAATTACTTTTAAAGATGGAAAAAGGATCCTTCACTTTACTCTTAATAAGAACTTTCTCTCCCTTCTTATATCTGTACTTAAAATCGGTTTCGAAAGTAAGAGACCTGATTTTTATATCATATTCTGTCCCTTCCATTAAAATATTATTACCTATATATATTTTTCCTTCCATGTTTGATAATGATGTAAAGATATTCTCACCTTTATTAAATACATTTATTGTGGTGCTTATCATAGGCATATTATCATATTCGTGTAGTTCGAAATAAAATGAATCTAGGTTAGGTAATAATATGTTTTTAATTTCGGTTGTCACGGTAAACAAATCAATAGGCCTCATTATAATTTTATTTTTTCTGAATTCAAAAGTCGATGCTCCAATTAAATAATTTAAAAGTCCCGATTGTGTGTTGATTTTATAAATAATTGTATCACCAGAAAGACATATAAATGTTCCTTCTTTATTATCATAACACTTATAGGACAATATTTGACAATAACAATTGTTAGGCCAAATGAAAAAGATAATAATAATAAGTTCCTTTAGATAAGTCATAGAAAGAGTATTTTTGTTTCTATTTTGGTCTAAAATTATAAAATCTTATATTACCTGAAAAATCGGCTTGTATATTAGACGACCGATATGGTCCAATTCTTTCAGGACTTGTTTCTGCAAAATATATGTTATACTTACCTGAAGGCCATATTTTTATTTTACTTACCATTACTGCATGTCCACCAGTTTGAGTATTAAATCCAGCCATAACTCTTTGATTATTTATAAACGCATCAATTATAGCAGAAAAATCGTTTTTTATATAATTAACGGCCATATCTGTAGAAGCAAAAATATTACTTGAATTAACCAATCCATTAACACTATTAGGATGGACACCTAATTTTGAACCGTTTAATTCATACCATTTATCAAAATCAAAACCTTCTATACCATAAGATTCTGCAAACTCTTCAAGGCATCTTAGCACACACTCTCCATTTCTCTTACCCAGATTATCCTTTACGGGGGATTTATAAACCTCAGGTTTATTAGAAGCAATCAAATGCACAGTATGATTCAATCCAGCCACAATAAGCCCTGTCTTAGCTCCTGCCCAGAAATCGCCTCCGGTCATCATCGATGTCAATCCACCCGAGATCCCCCCACTGGCCAGCGTGACGGCGCTTATCATCCCCCATGCAAAGGCGTCTCCCATACCACTCCAGCTGAAGTGATACCCGGATTGTATCGCGTACGACGCCATCCCCACAAGACCGCCGACCAGCGCCGGCATTGCAAAGTCTCCATCAGGGTCGATCCGGCCATTGCCGTCCTCATCTCGCACAAAAACGCCCTAAATGGAATAATCACAGCCTCAATATTTTATTACTTCGACTTAAAATATAGCAATGGCACAGGATATGTTTCAAGAATACCATTATAAAATTCAATCTTCCGTTTTTTTAGAGCATTTAATTCACTATAGTATAAATAAGGAAATACTTTTTCAGGATTACATTCAAGTTTAAATACAATAGAATATTTTTTAAGAGAATCCAGAGAATTCGAAGGATCACAAAACAATTTATCAAATGAATCCAAAAAAATACCTTCTTTTGTGGGTAAAGATAAAGATACAAAAACAAGCGTAGAGTCATAACTATCCAAAAAAATACAACTATCTTCAATTCTTCGCCTTTCTTCAAACCACTCCTCATTTTTTTTAATATTTCTTAGGAAATATTCACCTTTTATTCTATTGGGAGTATATAAAAAACTGGATTGATGATCAGAGTCATTATCTAATTGTAAAAAACCGGAAGCTGGAATCAGGTCATATCCTGTTGAGTCTTTTATATTAGCAATAATTGTATAATTTTCTAGCTTATTTTGACTATTAGCGAACGAAACATTTGTTTCATCAAAAAAAAGTATAAAAGATCTATCAGTTAAGTTTTTGACTTTAAAAACAATTTCATTTTTAAAATCTTCAAACTAATTATCATTTTTTTCAATCTTTCCAAAATACAAATTATTGTTCAAGACAGTAATATTAATCTCATTTCTAATTTGACTAAAGGAAATATTCCAATAAAACTGCGCTAACAGAATAAAAATTATAGTTTTAATATTTATTTTCTTCATTTTATTCTTCTATCAGCTTAGATGACTCATTATAAGAAAGTCGTGGCATCTCCCACTACAGTTCCGCTACTAATCGTGATAATTACATTGTTTGTCCGGGCTTCAGATTTCTACCAATAATAAATTAAATCTTTAACATCTTTTAAACATCAATTTAACTGGTTTTGTCTCTAATGTTCCATTAAAAAAGCGAATATTATTTTTCTTTAATATATTCATTTCTTTTTTATACAGGAGACGATTAGCTATCAACGGATTACAATATAGCTTAAATTGAAGGGAATATTCATTTGCAGGAAACAATACGTTTTTCAAATTATTACTATTATCTAATCGATCAAAAGTCCGAACAGTAGTCTGCCTTATTTCCGGGAGAGCTAAATGTAAAGAAATATATGTATGAGAATGCGGCTCTAATATCAATATACTACTTTCAAGCTTTTTCCTTTCACTAAATAAATAATAATCTTTATTAGGATTTCTCAAAATAAATTCACTTTCCTTTTTCAATTCGTTATATTTAAAACGATCCAGCGGGTTAAAAACTGTGGGGTCAAATTGCGGCTCATACTCTTCTGGCACAAGTATATACCCAACACTATCTCTAATAATAGCCTGGATAAAAAAGCTGTCAATTTTCCCCATATTATAAGGAAATTGTATATCGGAATCATCCAGTAAAAAGGCAAGTTTTTTATTTGAGTTGTTTTTCGTGTTTCATCCTGAAAAGAAAAAGAAGTTATTTCTCTTTGAATATTTGTAAAAATAATAGTTACTACTTACACTTGTTACGTTCACGTTAACAACAAATACATCTATAAACAATAATGTTTTGATAAACTGTTTAATCTCCTCAAGTTTCATTCAATAGTTTCCTTACAGATGAATGTGCAGCTATATCGAGAAGATACTTGTGTAATGAATAATAACTCCTGTTCACTTAAATCAAATCCAGCTCCTGCATCTTCCGTTTCAATAGCTATTGCAAAGACGCATTCAAAATGATAGTGGTTCTTTAATTTTTCAATTATTTGAATCTTATCACTCAACAACTCTTGAAAGTGGTTTATATGCGTAGACACGTCCAGCTCCTCAATAATAACGGGTCCTGATCGTATTTCCCATAATCCGTACGGTTTAAATCCAGTTCTGGGAGAATGCTTAGAAGTAATTTCTTCTCCTTTATTAAAAAATCTAGTGGGCTCAATATTAAGCTCTTTTGTTACAATCTGATAATCTGCATCATAAGTAATGACAGCAAATTTGCAACTTACTTTGTTTAAGAAGTAATCTCTTTCCATATCAATGTACATAGTCAAATAAATTACCAAGCCATTTACCAGTACTTGGGTGGAGGTAATCCCCATTGCCCATAATCCTGCCGTGAAAGTTATTGGGCAAATTGAGATCGTCTTTCAAAGCATGAATTGCATTTCGTCCTTGATCTTTTGTTAAATTTAAAGCCTTTAAAGTATTTGGCTTTAAGGCTTGTCCACCCGATTGCAATACTTTATCAAACCCCCGCCCTGCTGATCCTAACGACTTAAACCCTTGTGTTCCCGTCTTAGCTGCTAATAGCTCCTGTACAAAAGCCATTCCGGCAGGTAGCTTCGCCAGCCCTGTTCCTATTGCACTTGCTGAACCTCCTAATCCCAAAGCATATCCCTGAAGGAAAAAAGCATTGATTTGCCAAAGCATATCATCCAGGCTCCCTGGTTCGAAAGGGCACTTTAACGGTGGATCTACGTTGAAATACAATGCCGTAACATATCACACCTCATACA
>Ga0206118_100116_pt1 | contig 105403 bp, 62 predicted proteins | sample 3A20Ametagenome_FD_177999 | JGI IMG/M metagenome (GOLD analysis project Ga0206118, IMG submission 177999) | Enriched microbial communities from leaf-cutter ant dump, University of Wisconsin, Madison, United States - 3A20A | ecosystem: Environmental > Terrestrial > Nest > Insects nest > Nest dump... | reverse complement strand
CACGATTCCACGCTGCACAATCCGTACGCCCCCCAATTCACACCAGTTTCTACCAAAAAATTCATTCTGGAGCATGTAGGAGTAGTCTGGATTGTTTTTAATCGACAGTCTCAACAATCGAGTAACGCCTCCCCCATGACGTTCCAGCGGAGGGAGTTGTTCTAAAAACGTCCATCGGCACTCAGACAAGACCCAGCGAAGAGTTGTAAGTCAATTGGTCAGCCGTGGTTTTTTTGCCTGAAGAGAACGTTATTTGCCCACTCGAACAGGAGCCTTCGGTTTGGACAAATCGTACACGACCTGTCTGGCGTACACATACTGCTTGGTCTTCGGATCGTAAGCATACACCTTAAAAGTCAGCTTCGTCTCAGGGAGCCCTCCGGGTACGGCAATGGACAGCTTGCCCGTCGCCAATTCCGTGAAATCGAAGAGTTCTTCCTCTTCGTTCTCCCAGTACGCGATGTATTGCAGCCTTGCGGCCACGGTCGAATTCGCGGTCCCCGCATCATAGATCAGCTTATGGTCGATGCCGCCGGCCCGGTTTTTCACGGCCTCGATTTTCGTCAACTTAGGCTCCTTCAGCACGAGAGGCTGCGGGTCTTTAATGCCGCTAAGCTTGAGCCAGTAGCTGCGAACCGCCGCCAGCGTCACGACCGGGGGTAACTGCTCGTTCTCTATCTCTCCGTAGAAGCCGATTCCGTCCTCCGTACGCAGAGAGTTAACCATGCTTAGCTTCGCCGTCGGCGAACCGAATAAAGCCATGTAGTCGTCGGCCATAATTTCGCCCGGGTCCCAATAATGGGTGTAATCGGGATGGTCCGGATCATCCGTAAACAATACCGGCTGTCCCTTGATTCCCCGAATGGACGCCCACTTCGTCGTCGGATCGCTCGGCAGTTTTCTCTCTTTGCGAATCAGCCAATAATAAGTAAAATGATGGCCGTACTCATGGCTTAATGTCGTCGCCATACTCTCGACGGTCGTATTCTCGTCCGCGCCGTACAGAACGATCTCCGTAAGCTCGTCCATTTCGATATCCGACAGGTCGTCCTCCGTCCACGAGTAGCCCATGTTCGCGACGCCCAGTTCCTCTTCGTTATCCTCGTTGGACAGAACGACTTTGCCCAAGTACTCCAGTTCCTCGCCGTGCATGTTCTTCATCAACTCGGCGTACAGCGCCTTTAGCTTCTGCTGGTTCCACTGTTTGCTGTAGCTGACGAATTGAATACGCTCCGGTGACACGTAAGTCGCCGTCGGCCTGGAAGAAGCCGCCTCGACGGAATGACCCGATGCTCCCCCGAACAGGCCGCCCGCCAGAGCAAATATCGCCAGCAACAAGACCATTCGGCGCAAAAATGCCTTCATGTCTTTCCCTCACCGTCTATGTAGTCTTATGCCTTTGCTTCTATCACCTTATAGCAAATCGGCCGGAATCTCTATACCTCTTAAGAGATATTCCTACGGTCGGGGATGCGGTCCGCGGAATACATCGAAGAACGAGCCGTTCCTGACAGGAAGCCCGTTCTTCGATCCGTTCGTTTCAGTTCACTTATGCCCTGCCCGCAATGGCCGGATAGTCGTTATTGCCGGCGAACTCACGCATTCCGACCTCAATGGTACCGTCTTCCTCCGGACGAACGACGATGTCGAAGGTGAACGGCGCCTCCACGAAACGCAGTGTCAACCTGACCGTCTCCGAATCGCCCCACGCGACGCTTGCGGCAACCTTCTGCTCCGCGTCGCCGAGCAAGGAACAGGAGCTTTCCCTCCAGACGCCCCTCCCGGCCGCAATGCGTTGTTCACCCCTCGGATTAACCGTCGTGACGAGGACCTGATCATCGCCGAATGAGAAAGCCAACGATTCCAACTGAGCTGAATTGGCGTCCAGTCCATAGACTACTCCGTTCATTCGCCGTTCGGCAGCGGGATTGGACGCTTCCGCGACCGGCGGATTATATCGCAACGATCCAAGCCGCTCTGTCCATGACTGAGCCGCCCGGACGTCCTCCTCAATCGGCTCCGCTCCCATCGCCGGCAGCAGGTTGTCCCACACCGCCTGCAAAATGCCTCCCATATTGCCCGTACCCGATGTCACCGCGATGACTGCGGCCTGTTCCGGCAGCACGATGCAAAATTGCCCGAACGCGCCGTCGCCGCGGTAAGCGCCATGGCGACATCGCCAGAACTGATACCCGTATCCCTGATGCCAGTCGTTATCCGCGTCGCTGCCATTGTCGATGTGTTTGGAGGTCGCTTCCTCTACCCAGCCTTCCGGAAGTATCCTTTGTCCTTCCCATATCCCGTTCTGCAAATAAAGCAGGCCAAACTTCGCGATATCCTCCACAGCAATACTCAATCCCCAGCCGCCGACGGCAAAGCCTCGCGGACACTTCTCCCATGTCGCGCCCGAAATGCCCAGCGGCTCGAACAACCGCGGTCCCAGATACTCCAAGAGCGGGACCCCGGTTACCCGATGCAAAATGACGGCCAGAAGATACGTCGCTCCGGAATTATAGACGAAATGGGTTCCCGGCGGATGAACGACCGGCTGGCCCAGGATCTCCTTCGCCCAGTTGTCGCCGTACTGATCGTTGCCAAGGGGCACAGTATCCTTCTCATGTCCGGTGCTCATCGTCAGCAGATCGCAGATGCGCATCTCCTCGAGCAGCGGCGACGATTCATCCGGAAGATCCTCGGGAAAATAGCGGACCACGCGATCGTCCAGGGACAGCAGCCCTTCCGAGGCCGCGAAGCCTATCGCCGTCGAGGTGAAGCTTTTGCTAAGGGAGAACAGCATGTGCCGATCCTCTATGCGATAAGGCTGCCAAGCTCCCTCGGCCACGACATGTCCATTCCGCACGATCATGAAACTGTGCGCTTCCAGCGATTGAGCGGCGAGACTGTCCAGAAATCCCGCAACCGCTTCCAACGGTATGCCTTGCTTCTCCGCCGCGCTTCGCGGCAGCTTGACTTTCGCCTGTTCCATTGTTCGTTTCCTCCGTTCATGAGTGAGGATTGCCATCCCGCTGCTGCGATCGTAGATGTTCTATTGAAACTATATCATTGCAGCAGGAGGTTCGGATAGAAAAAAAGCCGAGGAGACACAGGGCTGGCCCTGAACTGCGCTCGGCTCTTAACCCTTCAGCAGGAAGGTCAAGCTTCGTGATAACGATATTCCGCCAGGAAGCTGCGGCTTAAAACTTCACCTGCGGATTGATCTTCTCCGCCTCATCGATCTGGAAGAAGCCTTCTTCTCTGAAGCCGAACAGGCCCGCGATGAGATTGGACGGAAATACCGCGATCGCCGTATTGAAAGCTTCCACTGTGTCGTTGTAGAACTGTCTCGCATAGCGGATTTTATCCTCGATCTCGGCAAGCTGCTGCTTAAGATAGAGGAAATTCTCGTTCGCTTTCAAGTCCGGATAGCTTTCCGCCACGACCATCAGCCTGCTGAGCAACCCGGACATTTCACCGCTCGCCGCGGCTTTCTCATCCATCGAATTCGCCGACGCGTATCTCGTTCTCAACTCGACCACTTGCCTGAGCGTTTCTTTCTCGTGCGCCGAATATCCCGATACGGTCTCCACCAAATTGGGAATCAGATCAAACCGGTTTTTCAACACCACGTCCACTTGCGACCAATTGTTCCGTACCCGGTTCCGGAGTATGATGAACCGGTTGTACGTAATGGCGACCCACAGCAGCACGATCGCACCAACCGCAAGCCAAATGTAAAATTCCATTCTTATTCCTCCTCGCAAGTTTGTATAGGGTATCCAAGGCTTAGAACGCTCCGCGGCCTCCGCCCCCGCCTCCGCCGCCACCGCCTCCGGAGAAAAATCCGCCGTCGGAGGAATCGCTCGACGGGTTCGCGGTTTTCGCGGCAGCGGATACCGTCTGTTCGAACGAACGGGTCCAATCGGCATAATAGTAGCCGGTTCCGATTCCGGCAATCCCATGGTCGCTCGCTTCCCTCGGCATGTCCACGCGGGTAATCGCGATCATCCTCTTCGCCTCTCCCAGCGCAATCGCATAGACGAAATAATGCTCCCACAGGTGAACGGCCATCGGTTCCCGGGACGCGATCCGGCTGTAATCGCGCAGGAAGCGCTTGAACGCCTTCCATTTCACGAACTCGGTCTGGCCGATTCGCGATCTCCGTCGTTTCGGAGGCATGAAGAAGAACAACGGAATGGCGCAGAACATCAACCATTTCCAATCCTCGGGCGCCAGAAACCAAAATCCGAAAAATTGCAGCAAGGCGGCAAGAACAACGTATCTGCGCACCCCTTTGCTGCGGATTTCAATATATTCGAAGTCGTCCACGGTCTCTTCCACCGCTTCCTTCCACTTCGTCCATTGCTCGACAAAGACGGCGGCGGTCGCCTGTTCTTTGGCTTGCTTGCGAATGCCGGACAGCGTCACCGAACTGCCGCCTCCTATTTTTCGGAAGAACCATTTGATCAACAGATCCTCGTGAGGCTCCAGTTCGCCTTCCTTATGCTTCTCGAGTCGAAAATGATAGTCCGCCTTTTTACGGCTCCCGTTCGCCGACTGGACGGCACTCATGGACACATACCGCTTTCTTACCAAATCGGTCAACGTGGCGATAAGATCCGTGGGAGTCACGCGGTAGTTCATCAAGTAACTCACGACGGCAGGCGTTACGTCGCCAGGAAGCTCGCGATAGTATTTGCCCTTCCAGTCCGGCTTGTACTTTGCAGCGTATTTGCGATATACGAGAGTACCCCCGACCAGATTCGCGATCAGCAGGACAAGAGCGCCGTAGAGACTGGGATCGCTGTACGGATCGGCCCATCTGCGTTCCTCTTCCAGAATCCGCTCCAACATGAAGTCCGGACTTACCTTCGTGCTGCCGGGAACGTAGGAGCCGGGAAACAGCATCCGTACTTCCAGCATCTTTGCAGAAGGCAGCGGGCTCACCTCGTAACGGACGACGCCCCGGTCATCGATGGCGAAGGTCCCGCTGGTCGGTCCGTGACCGAACGCCTGAACCCGCTCCCGCTCGGCGCCTTCCGGCAGCTCGACACGGATGCGAACCTTCCCCAGATCGCTGGGGTTCGTCTCGTCGAAAAACTTCCAGTACAGCTCGGCAGTGTCCGCATAGACCTGCACGACGTTCTTGACGGTATAGGTGTAGCGGAACACTTTCGTTTCGTTCTCGGATTTCGCGTAAACCTTGTAATTGAGCTTTTCTCCATCGATCGTCTCTTCGAATTCAAGCGGGATGCTCTGCTGCCCGGCCGCCTCGAAAGCCTGAAAGCCTTCAATTCCGTCGGAACCGGAAGAATTAAGATCTACGAGAACACCGTTAAAAGCACCGTTAAAATGGTAGGTATCCAGCTCTGTCACCTGCATGTTGCCATCGCGATCGATGCTGGCGTGAATCTCGACCTCGCTGATTTCGAACGAACGATCCTCTGCGTGTGCTGGTTGGGCAAGCAGGGGCAAGAGGAGTGAATAGAAAAGGCCGGCGACGACGATGGCCACCGCGATGATGCGCTTCTTGCCGCCTGTGGCGGCTTTGAACGTTGCCCGGATTGCTGCTCCCACTGCCTGCCTCCTCTAACGTTTCGTTGTCGCTATCATAGTAGAAAAGGAGGACAAAGTCATCAAACTTTCGTTTGATTTTGTCGAATTATGTATGAAAGAGAGGGCGTCAGCCGCCTCTCGCACGTATTGGCGGAGGATTACGGACCTGCGAGGTTTAAGTCCCGCGCTTTGGCGATCGCCTGACCGCGTCTCTTGACGCCAAGCTTTCCGTACAGATGATGCGTATGGGTTTTGACGGTCGCCTCCGTAATGGCCAGCAAAACCGCGATCTCCTTGTTCGAATATCCGGCCGCGATCGCCCGCAGCACTTCGGTCTCCCGATCCGACAGCGGCGGTTCCGGTTCTCCGGTCGTTCCGAGGTTCCCGGCGTTACGCGCCACGACCTCCTTCTCGACGGACCAGACTCCCCAGACCGCCTCCGAAGGCTCCTCGAACAAGGTCAGATAAGCGAAGTTCTTGACCATCGCTTCGACGTCCGCCGCGGTTTTGTCGGTGAAGACCCCGGCGATCCGCGTGTTCTCCAAGTACAGGACGGCGGGAGAAGGAAGCCTTGGCAAGCCGATTGGCAGGCAGAGAATCGACTTCGCCCGGCCTGCCGCAATGTGAGGGTCCGCTGCGAATTCGCTTTCTTCCGCATCCTGCAGCACTACAGGGCGCTTCTTTCCGACAGCCGCTCTCAGCACTCCCCGAGCCAGCCCCGCTCCCTCCCGTTCTCGGGCGCCGTAATAGGCAAGAGGCCGAAGCTCCATTCCATCCGCGGCCGCTGCGATCATGCCGCGATCCGCTCCGGCTTTGCGACAAGCAACGGCGAGAAGCTCTTCGGGCCGCATGGCCTTGAACGCCGCGGGCGGTTCGAATGGGCGATGCCCCGATTCCGCTCGGTTGTCCGGTCTGATCGGTTGTCGGAGCTCCTTCGCCGCGTTCCCTTCCCGAAGCGAAGGAAGCGCTCGAATCGAGGCCTCCACGTCGGGATGCTCCCGCTCCAGGCGATTCCGCTTGGCTGCATAGCCATAGGCGGAATAAGCGGACATCGCTTCCAGCAAGGCGATTAACGAACCGGCCTTCATGCCTTTCTCGCGATAGTACAGAGCCATCTTCTCCATGCACAGCGGCCGGAAGACGCTTGGAAACTCGTGCTTCGCACGGTCAGCCGCCCGTTCGTAAGCCTGGAGAGCATCGCGGTTGTGTCTGTTAACTCTCGCCCATTCGGCCCGAATCAACCAATAAGCGGAGCTGTCCCGGCCGAACGGGCCTTGCCAAGCTCCCATCTTCTTGATCCTCCGGCGGATCGCTCCGGCCCATGCCCGACGCTGCTCCGTCGTCCCTTCCGCATACAGGGCCGCCTGGGCCAGCGTCTCGAACAGGAGCACCCTTCGATTGCGAACCCAGTCGATCTTCAGCTCCATGCTCTTCGCCTGTTCGGCAAAGAGCAGCGTCTCCGGGTAGCGCCCGTGCAAATAAGCTTGTTCGGCGCGCAAGACGAAGTCGTAATGATCCGGCTGCTCCCCTTCCGCCTCCGGATGATACGGGCGGGTATAGCGCTCCCAAGCTTCGTCCTCCCCGCATGAACGAAGATATCTCTTCACGAGGCGAATCATGCGCAGCGATGTCGCGTCCAGCAGAGGCTCCGCCTCCCGCTCTAGATACTCGACCGTCTCCTCCAACTGCCTGGCCGTCCCCCAAGTGGAGATCAAGCTCGTAATCGCGGTGAGGTTGAACAAGGTTACCTGATGCTGCTCCTTGGTCTGGCGCAGCACCCGCTCCATAATGGAGGCCGTCTCCTCCGGATGTTCGATCTGCTCGATCATGCCCTTCATAAATAGCAGTCTGGGCTGTTCGGCGGGGTGAACCCGCAGACCGCTGCTCCAGGCCGTACGCAGATGCTTGGGCCAGAGACGGTATATTCCGGGAAGTCCGCGCTGAAGCAGCAGCTCGAAAGAGTCCAGGACGATCAGGAAATACTCGTTGCGCCCTTTCGTCAGCCCGTGCCGGACGAACCGGGAGAAGACATAGAGCAATAATGCCGGATCGGCAACGCTCAGCGGATAGATCAGGCCCAACAGAATTTTGCCTTGCGCGACATATTCCAAATCCTGATTTTCCGGGATTTGATCGTCTCGCGCATCGATGCTGCGCGCCGCCAGCGTCGCCCGGATCGCTTCGGCCAACGCCTTCAGCGGCGATACGCGCTCGGGGAGGAGCCAGCCGAAAGCCGCCATCGTTTCGCGGCTGAGCTTAAGCGCGATCTGCGGTTCGTTAACGGCAAACAGATCCTGCTGACAGAGGCAGGCGTCCAGCCTGTCTTCGATCGACAGCTTGCCGGCATGCTTCCGAATCCAGGCGAACCCTTCGGCCGCACGATCTGTGGCCCCTCTGTAGTGCAGCAAGTTGTAGAGCCGGTAGCCGACTTTGCAAGCGAGTTCGTCCGGTTCTTCCCCTTCCTGCCTCGCAAGCCCGAGCGCTTGCTCGAAATCTTCCGTCGCCTGGGCGAGGCTTCCCCGATGCATAGCCAGCATGCCGGCCGCGTAATTGCGCTCCGCCAATGCCCGGCGGCGTTGCCCCGACAATTGATCCGCTCCCAGATTCAGATGTCGCCGCGCCGTTTCGCGAGCCTCTTCTCCCTCAAACCGATCATAGGCGTCCCCTATTCGGCAGTGCCGGACGCTTCGCTCGTCCTGCGGCATCCTCTGACAGAGCTTGGACTGAACATAAACGGACAGGAACAAATACCCGTCTCCGGACTCCTCCTCCGAGCTGACGATTCCCGATTCCTGGGCTTTATCCATCCACGTCCGCAGTTCTTCCTCATCGCGGTCCAGAAGTTCGTTCAACACACGCAGAGAAAACCGAGGCCCGATCAACGCCGCAGCAGTCAGCATCTCGACCAGTTCGCCCGACAATCGTTCGAGCAGATCGTCCATCGATCGCATATACCCTTCCGAGACCGGCGCCTCGGCGATCAACTCCTCCGTCCACTCCCAGCGGTGGCGTTCGAAATGATAAGACAGGCTGCCTTCGGCATGCCATCTCTCCAGATGCGTCTCTATTTCCCGGGGCACGCCCCCGCTCCACTGCTGCAAAGCCCCCGCCAGCATCCGTACCCGCGGCGATCGCTCGTGGAGCGTACCGGACAGCCAATCCAGCACACGCTCATAATCGAGAGGTTTCAAAGGCAGAGCGGCTGCCGGTACTGTCGCAGAGTCCGCGGTCTCGTCTCCGATATCTCCGCCCGTCTCGCCGTCGGAGCAGAGAAACGCCAGCAGCCCTCCACTCTTCGGTTCCATCCGTTCCAACCAGCCGTATGCCTCGTCGATGATCGACGGGTGCGCATGCTCCATATCGTCGACGATCAAGACGCGCAACCGCGGCGACTCGGCCTCGGCATCGGATGTCCGCATGATCGGTTCGTCCTGCCGGCACAGCCCTTGCTGCAGCCATTGTTCCTCTGCTTGCTCCAGCAGCCCTCCCCGTTCACCCGCATCCAGTGCAGACACTAGAGCGACCAAATGTCCCTCTCGCAGCAACTGCCGCTTCCATTCCCTCATCAATCGGCTTTTGCCCATCCCGTGAGCGCCCGTTACCGCGATCGCTTGCCGCGATTGGCGGACCTCCAGGACAAGCCGGTTCAATTCGGCCAGCTCATCCTCTCTGCCCAGAATGCGCTCCGGCCGGATCAACCGGCTCCGCGAGTCGAACCGAAACAGCTCATCCTCGGGGAGATCCGGCTTCTCCCGGCACAGCCTAAGATCCATCAGCATGCCGTACGCCGTCTGGTAGCGGGCCTTCGGCGATTTCTCCAGCGCTCTCTCCACGATCCGGCAGATCGGTCCTGCCGCTTCAACGAGAGCTTGCGGGAAGGGACGCGGCGGATGGATCAGATGCGCTTCCTCCCATGTCTGGCCTTCCTCCGGCTCGATCGGCAGCCGTCCGGTCAGCATCTCGTACAGCATCGCTCCGAATGCGTACAAGTCGCTGCGCTCATCCGGCCTCCGACCCAGACCAAGCTGCTCCGGAGCCCCGTAAGCCGGATTGCCGGCCGCCGCGGCTGACCATTCTACAATGAAGTCAGACCGCACGGAGAAATCGGTCAACTGCAAGTCGGCGATCATCCCGTTCCGAACATGCGTATCGTGAATAATCTCCGCCATCTGGATGCCAAGCTTCAAGAACAAATCTATGGGGAGTACGCGATCCCGCAACAAGCTTGATAGCGATCTTGAGGTGATTATGGACATTAAACATTATCCCCGTTAGTTATGTAGTCGTTTAAGCGGTCATACAGTCCCTATCATTATAGCTTAAACGAATTTACGAGAGATACTAAAGAAATGAGGCAACCCCGCAGGGCTGCCTCCGATATTACGCGATTACCGATCACCGGGGACGAACTTCGACATAGAGTAGCTTCGATAGCCTCCCGTTACGTTTTTTACTCTAAACCCTCTTTGTTTCAGAATTCGAGAGGCAATGTACCCTCTCATGCCAACGGCGCAGTACGCCCAAATTTCTTTCTCCGGGTCCAGTTCCCCGATTCTGCTTCGCAGGTCGTCGACCGGAATGTGCCGCGCTCCCTCTATATGCCCTTGGTCGTACTCCGCAACCGTTCTTACGTCCAGGAGAATGTGCCGCTCCGGATCGTACAATTCCAGATCCTTCGGCACCGCTACTTCGGCCAAACCGCTTAACACGTTCTGCGCCAGGTAACCCGCCATATTGACCGGATCTTTAGCCGACGAGAACGGAGGCGCATACGTGAGCTCGAGCTCCGCAAGATCGTGCACGGTGCCTTTCAGGCGGAGGACGGTCGCAATGACGTCGATTCTTTTGTCGACCCCTTCCGCTCCGAACGCCTGCGCCCCAAGAATCCTCCCTTCGTCTTCAAACAGCAGTTTCAGGGCAATCGGCTTCGCGCCGGGATAATACGTGGCGTGAGAGCTTGGATGAACATACACCGAGCGGTATGGAACGGCCAGCCTCGCAAGCGTCCGTTCGTTGGCGCCCGTGCTTGCTCCAGTCAGACTGAAAATTTGGATAATGGCGGTGCCTTGCGTCCCTTTGTACGACGACGGCAGCCCGCAGATGCGATCGGCAGCGATTCGCCCCTGCTTGTTCGCCGGCCCGGCCAGCGGAATCGCGGTTGGCGCGCCGGACACGTAATCCGTAACTTCGACGGCATCTCCGACTGCATACACCCCTTCGCAGTTGGTCTGCATCGATTCGTTCACCAGAATATGGCCTCTGGCTCCCAGCTTGATTTCGGAATCTTGCAAGAAGCCGGTATCCGGAGCTACGCCAATGGCGAGAATGACCATGTCCGCGCCGATTTCCCTGCCGCTCTGCAAGACGACCGCGATTCCTCCGTTCTTCTCCGCGAACGATTGAACGCCGTCTCCGAGCAGCAGCCGAACCCCGTTGTCCTGAAGCTCCTTCTCCGCGAACGCCGCCATCTCGGCGTCAAAAGGCGCGAGAATGTGGGGAGCCGCTTCGACCAAAGTGACGTCCAGTCCCCGATGCCTGAGATTTTCCGCCATCTCTACGCCGATATATCCTCCGCCGATGACGATCGCGCTGCGGGTATTTTCCCGGTCGACTTGAGATTTGATTCGATCCGTATCCGCCATATTCCGCAGCGTAAAGATTCGCTCGCTCTCCATTCCCGGGATCGGCGGCTTCAGCGGCTTGGCTCCGGGGGATAAAATCAAATCATCGTAACTCTCTTGGTAGATTCCCCGGGTTTTGCTGTTTATCGTAACCGTCTTTTCCTTCACGTCGACTTTCGTCACTTCGCTGTGTGTCCGAACGTCGAGGTTGAATCGCGCCTTCATGCTCTCGGGCGTTTGCACCAGCAGCTTGGAGCGGTCTTGAATCGTCTCGCCGATGTAATAAGGAAGTCCGCAGTTCGCGAACGAGATGTGGGCGCCGCGCTCGAACAGAACGATCTCCGCTTCCTCGTCCAGACGCCTAAGCCGGGCTGCTGCGGAGGCTCCGCCGGCAACGCCGCCTACGATGAGAACCTTTTTGGCCATTTGCAGTTCACCTGCCCGCTCTAAAGTGTTAAATTCCGTATGCGATTTCTCCTGTCCAGTTGGACATGCCCCCCCTAAGCTGAGATAAAATATCGGACTGGATTTCGAATACCCCCAATACCCCTAGCGGTATATAAAACACTAAAATAATATACCCCAATGGGTATATAAAAATCATACAAAGCTTAGGACGCATTGTCAAGCGATCGGCTGTCCGGCCATCATGATCCGATCGTCGTCGAACGAAAAAACCATCCATTCCAACGTCATCCTGGTATAAGATATAAGGACAGAGAGTCCGTATGACGAGGGGGAATTTGCTTGTCCGACACCCAAGAGCATGCCGAGGTCATTCCATACGCCGTGCTTGAGAATATGAGCTTTAGACTTGGAGATATCGACCGTTCCGGAAGCGGCAGCGGAGAATGGTCTCTGCGCATGCAGTTTCTGGAGTCGCATATGCTGCTGTTCATGTCCAGCGGCCAGGGCTGGCTCACGGTAGACGGAAGATTCGTCGAGCTTCGTCCAGGCTCCGCATACGTCGGTTGCCCCGGGCAGCTCATAGAGGCTGCTGTTCATTCTTTGGACGAACGAGGTTTGTACTCTATCAGCTTTGAGGTGTTCGAAAAGGACGGAACGTCGGACGATATGAGAATCGTGAAGCGGAACAGCCGATTCCCTTCACCCGGAGAAATCGTCCCGGTGTCTCCGGTATCCGTCGGCGTGCTGTGCGAAGCCATATGCGAGCATTGGCAGAGCGAGGACCGGCTGCGGCGCTTCGGCGGCCAAATCCGTTTCCTTGAGCTGCTGCATACGATCATGCAGAATAATCTGAGCTTGCAGCAAAATGATTATGATGCTTCCCTGGAATATGTGAAGGACTACATTGAGCTTCATTATAAGCGAAAAATAACCATCGAAGAGCTGGCCAAGGTTGCGCGCATCAGCCCCCGGCACTTCATGCGGCTGTTCAAGAAGCGATACGGCTGCAGCGCGATCGATTATGTAGCCATTCATCGAATTAAGCAGGCGCAGATGTTGATGAGAACCGACCGCCAGTATCGGCTTAAGGATATCGCTCGTCACGTCGGCTATCAGGATGACATCTATTTCCGGCGCAAATTCAAGCAGGTGTCCGGCATTCCCCCGGCCGCATTCATTCGCAACAGCAGGCAGAAAATAGCGGCTTGCCACTCCCTCGCTCTGGGGACGCTGCTCGCCCTGCAGATTATACCTTGCGCTGCGCCCGACAGTCATCCGTGGACCGACTATTACAGAAGAAAGTATGCTACGGACAAGGTGACTCCGCTCAGCGCGGCCGAGCCGGCGAGACGGGAACAACTGCGGCTTGCGAAGCCCGATTATATCGTGACGGTGGATGTTCCCGCTTCCGGCGAAGAGAATGCCCGGCTCGACGACATCGCTCCTGTCTACGCGATTCCATGGCAAGACAATGACTGGCGGACGCATCTGAGGTTGGTGGCGCAGTTTCTGCGCCGAACCGAAGTCGCGGAGGCGTGGCTGGATCGTTACGAGCGGAAAGCAGAGCTGGTCAGGGAACAGATCGCGGATTCGGTCAAGAAGGACAAGCTCCTTATTGCGAGAGTACGCGGAGAAGAGCTGCAGGTGCTGGGGCTGCGCAGCATTGCCGCCGTTTTCCATGAGGATCTGCGCCTGCCTCACCCCATCGGTGCAGAGCAGCTCTGGGACCGGGATACCGTCTCCCTTGAGCAGTTGTCCGAACTCGAAGCCGACCGGCTGCTCATAATTGTGGACGAGGATCCACAGTCGCAAGCCGGCTGGAAGTCGCTAATACGCCGTCGACAATGGAGACTCCTGCGCGCGGTCAGGAATGGTTGTGTGGACTTGCTCCCGGCAAGCCCTCTAATTGAATATACCGCTTTTACCCATGAGCTTCTTCTTGATGAAGCCTCGAAGCTTTGGCGAGATCGTACATAGAATAAAGTCCCGATCGTCAATGTTTTAAGCCAAAGGATTCTATTATACTCCTAAGTGAGAATGATAATTAATATCGCTTGCAGGAGGAGTACTACACGAATGAAACGCAAATGGATGACAGCAGCAGTGATTTGCATAGCTTTGACGGTTATCGCGGCATGCGGCGGCTCTGCCAATGCACCCCGCAATTCGGCCGACAGCGCGCCGGTCCAGACTTCGAGCAGTTCGCCGGCCGGACTCTCGGAGCAGGAGCGCGTTGTAGAAAGTGCGAAGGGGAATATCAACATTCCGGCGAACCCGAAGAGAGTGATCGGTCTATCCGTCGTGTATCCGGAATTTTTGTACGCCCTGGGAGTGGTGCCCGTGGCCGTGCAGAACTATCATGCCGATTTCCCTTCTTATTTGGAGCAGCCGTTCAAGGATACGATCAAAATGGGCATTGCCAGAACGCCTGACTTTGAAGCGATATTGGCCACCGAGCCGGATTTGATCCTTGCGCCCGTATGGTGGTCCGAGAAGGATTACGATCAGCTTTCGCAGATTGCCCCTACGGTGCTGCTGCCGCAGCGTGACCATTGGCACGACGAATTACGAGATATCGCAGCGGTGCTCGGCAAGGAGGAACAGGCGGAACAAGTCATTGCGAATCTGAAGGCCAAGGAAGTCGAAGCCGCGAAGAAGCTGGATAACCTTGTTGGCGATGAAACGGTTGTCTACATGCGAGTTATGGCGAAAGAGATCATCATTCATGGCGAAAACATCGACAGGGGAAGTCTTGTTCACAAACAGTTGGGACTGAAACCCGTTGACAACTTCCCCCAATCCGAAACCGCCCTCTCCATTTCGCTGGAAATGCTGCCGGAATACAATGCCGACCATATGATCGTACAGCTTGACGATGAAGCCAACGATGAAATTCAGAAGCAGTTTTCCGAAATGATCGATACCTCCTTGTGGAAAGGCTTGAAGGCAGTCCAGAACGATCGGATTTATAGAGTCGGGGGCAAGGAATGGTTTAATGTGGGCATGTCCCCGCTTGCCGACAGCTTTGCCATTGATGCCATTGTGAGTGCGTTCGAGCAGAAACGTGAATAACCAGGCAAACGAACTTTACGATGTGACCATCGTCGGAGGCGGCCCGGCAGGGATGTACGCGGCATTCTATGGCGGCATGCGCGATATGAAAGTCAAGCTGATCGAAGGCAGCAGGGAACTGGGAGGGTTTCTGCACACCTATTCCGAGAAAATGATCTGGGATGTAGGCGGCATACCGCCTATCCGCTGCGAGAAGCTGATCGAATGGCTCGCGCAGCAAGCCGTTACCTTCGAACCCACGCTTGTTTTCCATCAACGGGTCGACGGTATTGAGCGGCTGTCTGACGGAACATTCGCGCTGCGCACAAATACGGGGGAACTGCACTATACCCGTACCGTTATTATTGCCGTGGGCAGAGGTATTGCGGAACTGCAGAAGCTTGACGTTAACGGAGCGGAGCGTTACGAGCTAACCAACCTCCATTACACGGTCAGCCCTATCCGGCAGTTCAGCGGCAAGCATGTGCTCCTGTCGGGAGGCGGCAATTCTGCGGTCGATTGGGCAATAGAGCTTGCCGAGATAGCCGATCGGGTAACGGTTGTCCATCGTAAAGAGGAGTTCCGCGCGATGGAGCGAAATGTGGCTTTGATGCGCAAGACAGCCGAGGTTCGCACGCCATACCGCATCGCTACGCTGCATGGCCGCGATGACAGCATCCAGCGAGTCACGATCGCGCATGCGGACAGCGGAGAACAGGAAACCCTCGACGTAGATGCCGTCATTGTCAGTCACGGCTTCAGCAGCAATCTTCGAGAGATTGCGGATTGGGGATTGGAAACAAGCGAGGGATTGCTCGCTGTGAGCGACACGGCCAGAACGAATGTCCCGGGTATCTTCGCAGCTGGAGATTGCGCGGCTTACGCCAGTAAGGTGAGGCTTATTGCCGGAGCGTTCAACGACGCGATTCTGGCAATTAACAGCGCTAAACACTATCTTGAACCGGAAGCGCCGGGGATGGCTTACGTTTCTTCTCATAATGAAATTTTCAGAGAGCGCAACAAGCGCATCTCGGGCAATAATTAGCGTAAAGCCGAGCGAGAATCAGGTGAATTCCTGATCATCGCTCGGCTTTATGCAAACCAAGACGGAACCTTTCGCCGTGTTTCAGTCGATTATACCGTTTCTTCCTCCGACGAGCTGCCGGTCTGGAACTGTTTCCTCGCCCACTCGATATAGGACGGATGCGTCTGAAGCAGCTGTTCGTGCTTGCCGATCCCGGTCACTCTGCCATGCTCCAGCACGATAATCCGATCCGCCTCCACCACCGTAGATAAGCGATGGGCGATGACGATCGTCGTGCGATCGTTCATCAGATGGTTCAGCGCCTTCTGAACTTCATGCTCGGAATCGCTGTCCAGACTGGCCGTTGCCTCGTCCAAAATAAGCAAATCCGGTTTTCTCAGCAACGCCCGCGCAATCGCCACTCTCTGCCGCTGACCTCCCGACAATTGGATGCCCCTCTCCCCCACCTCGGTGTCGTATCCTTTTGGCAGAGCCTTGATAAATTCGTGCGCATACGCCTGCTTGCCGGCTTCTATCATCTCTTCCTCCGTCACATCCGCTGCGCAAGCGTACATAATATTCTCGCGGATCGTTCCGGTCATCAGCGTACTCTCTTGCGAGACATAGCCGATCTTGCCTCTCCAGGAATCCAGATCATACGCCCTGATGGACTCTTCCCCGTACGCAATGAGGCCCCCGCCAGGTTCGTAAAATCGCTCAAGCAGAGAAAAGACGGTTGTTTTCCCGCTTCCACTGGGACCGACCAACGCCGTTATTTGATTGGCCGGCACGGTGAAGGAGACGTTGCGCAGAACGGGCTCGTTGTCCGAATAAGCAAACGTTACGTCGCGGAAATTCAGATCGCGCTGTTCTCTGGGAGCCGGAACGCCGGTGCGCGACGGTTCGGCGCCATACTCGAGAATAAGCCTTAGACGTTCCGTCACGCCCATCACCTTCTGCAATTGGGAATAGAACGTGGCGAATTGGCTGAAGGGCCACATGATCTGGAACAACAGCAGAATGAACGATACCAGCTCTCCCGCGCTGAGCGCTCCCGAAGAAACTCTGACGCCGCCGTAGCCGATAATGACGACGAGCAGCGCGACCATCACCATCGACATGAGGGGCATAAGCACGGCATTGATTTTGGCCTCTTTCATCCCGAAGCGAAACAAATTGTCCATCTTCTCGTATCCGCCGCTTTGTTCCTTGGTCTCGGCATTGGAAGCCTTCACCAGCCGGATCTCGCCGATGACCTGCGTCAGCAGCGACGCCAGCATCGCGAGCTGCTCGTGCATGCTGATCGATATTTTGTACATTTTGCCGCCGATCGGCATCAGAATGCCGAATCCGAGCGGTACCGCGAGCAAAATCACCAAAGTCATCCGCCAGTCGATATAGAACAGAATCGCGACGGCGCCAATTACCGTCAGCACGTTCGAGCTGAACGAAATCAAATGATCGGTGATCAGCGTCTTGATCTCGTTCGTGTCGTTCGTCACTCTGCTCATCGTATCCGCCGACCGATATCGGTCGAAGAACGGAACCGGCAGCGACAGCACCTTGTCCCACAGCCTCTTGCGCATTTTATTGACGACGCGGTTCCCGACGAACGCAAGCATGTAATACGACAGGCCGCCCGTGATCGCTTCCACGACAAAGATGACCGCCAACAGCAGAATGGAATTTCTGTTCAGCGTATCCTTCGAGAAATTGTCGATCAGATCGCCCGTAATCAGAGGCACGACAAGACCGATAAGCGACGATGCGATACTTAACACTACCGCCGTGCCAAGCACCAGCTTCGGAAAACCCGTTTCGCGAAGCAGCCTGACAAAGTAGGTCACCGTAGTCCTTTGAATCTTCCCTTTGGCTGAGTCTTTTTCATTCGTTTCCATCTATTCCACCCTCCGAAACCCATTTTTATTTGCTTAGCCATTCCTCCTCAATAATCCATTTTAATACATTGATGCAAGTCACAAGGTTTATCGCAATACAGTCCATGTACGACGTTGTTCGATCGAAAGCATTCCGTCACATTGCTTTAAGCTTTTACATGAATGCAGTTTCCGATTCGATCTCCGGCTCCAGATTCAGAACATCCATTTAATATAATCGAATCATTCATTCATTTTATTCAATTTTACAAAACATTCCTGATAATTCTACAATAGAGTCAACCGTATCCTGTCGGAAGGATACCTCAGAAGGAGGATTTATAATGACAAACTGGGGAATTACTCGCGGCAATCCAGAGGTTGCTCACTGTGCCTTTACATTCGATGACGGTCCGATGCGGATTTCTATTGACCCATGGCTGGATGCCTTGGAGCAGGGAGGCGCCTGCGGGACATTCTTTTTGACAGGCGAGTGGTTCGATCGGCACCCTGCGAAAGCAAGAGAAATGCTGGCCAGGGGCCATGAGCTCGCAACGCATACCTACCACCACCGCAGAATGGCGGACGTGACCAAAGCCGTCTTCTTCGAAGAGATGAAGCTGGCCGAGCTCGCTTACCAGGAAGCAACGGGAAGGCCGGTTCCGACCATCATGCGTTTTCCTTACGCCTCTTATCGGGATGAAAATTTGGAGTGGCTCCGGGAGTGGAACTATCTGCTCATCGAAGGGGAGGATACCGTCGACTGGTCGGGGCCGCCAAGCGCGCAGCTTATAGAGCGGGTGATTCCTAAGCTGGTCAACGGGGCAATTTTTATGTTCCATGCCAATGAAGTCGCCAAAGAGACGCCGCAAGCCGTCAAATCGCTTGTACGCCATACTCGCGACAGAGGTTTTGCCGCGGTGTCCGTATCCGAACTGCTTCGTGCGAATGGCATCCCAACGGGAGAACGCAGTTGGCAAGTCCGCTTCCAACCGACTCTACAAGGTTCTTTCCCTAGCGATCAGTGGAAACCCGTAGCTGGGGAGGATGAATTGCGGAAGCTGGCCGCCGATTCGCTGGAATGGGGAAATCCGAAAGCCCCGACAGGGCCCGGCGCCTACAGCAAATGGCTGCAAGCCCTCTCCACGCCCGTCCGGCCAGATGGCGCAACGCGTTTTGTCGCCCGCAGCTTTGCCGACCAGCACTGGGCATACGTGCGCGCTTCGGTTCGCGGCGATACGCTGGTGCTGAAGGACTTCGCTGCGAAGGAAGCTCATGCGGACGCTTTGGTGTATATCCTGCAATGGGCCGCTCACGAGGCATCAACCTTGGGTTGCACGTGGATTACCGCTTCACAGGACATGCGCCGTATTCACAAGCTGTGCGAACAGTTGGGTCTCGAAGCGGAGATTGTTACGCAAGATTAAGGGATGAGCGTCCGATCCCCCTAATTGCCTCCATTAAGAACAATGCCGCTTTGCCCAGGAAGTTTTGATCTCTATAAGCAATACCGATAGTGATGACAGGGTTGAGATCGGCTAGCGGTTTTATGACCAAGGAACCTTCCTGTTCGAGGCCGCTGTAGATCGGAACAATCCCGATGCCGAACTCCGCCTTCACCATCTGTTGAATGACAAAGAAGCTTCCAACCTCCATACAGGAGAATTGGTTAGGTCCAATTGGGTGGACCGTCGTTTCCCACAGCTCTCGATAGATACAAGTCGGCTCTTTGACCAGAACGGTTAGCCCTTCGAGATCGCTCGCTGCGATGCTGTCTCGATCGGCAAGCGGGTGATTCATGTGTAACATGACTCCCAATCTCTCCTCGATCAGCGGCTCGAACTCCAGCATGAGCTTCGAGGGCGGAGACGAGCAAACGCCGAATTCCAGTTCGCCGGCCCGAACTCTCTCCGCGATCGCTCTGCTGCCGCTAACTTCCATGGTTAGCTCCACTCTCGGTCGCTCCCTGCAGAAGTCGGCTACAATGGTCGCCAGCTGCTGGCTTGCGATGGGCTCGACAGCGGCAAACCGAACCGAGCCGCTATCTCCCGCCGCAATATCCGAGACGATCTGCCGCATCGCTCCGATCGACTTCAGCAAAACCGAAGCCTCCTGATAGAGCCAGCGGCCGGCTTCGGTCGCGATCATGCGTTTGCCGTCGCGCACGAATAAGGAAACGTCCAGATCCGCTTCGAGACGCTGAATCTGCAGGGTTACCGTAGAAGGCGCATATTGAAGTTCCTCGGCAGCTTTCAGAAAATGTCCAAGACGCACGCATGCCTCGAAAGTCTTTAAGGCTCGGATATCCATCGTCATCACCATTGGTTTATATTTTCAAAACGATTCATTAATATAATTCGATTTTACGAAACATTACCATGGTTTTACAATAGGGTCAACTTATGATTTCGGGAGTAGATCGGAGATATGGGCACAAAATCTGCGTTTAATTGGATTACTCTATGGGCATCGGTCATGTTTGTCGTCATACTCGGTTTCTCCCGGCTCTCCTACGGCATGTTTTTGCCCGGGATACAGAGGACGATCGGGGGAAGCTACGGACAGTTGGGGATGCTCGGCACAGTCAACTTTATCGGCTATTTGGCCGGGACATTGTGTCTTTCCCCTTTGCTCTCACGGTTCCCGGACCGCAAACCTGTCATTAATCGGATAACGTGCTTATTGCTCGGACTGACTTTGATCGGCTCGGCATTCAGCGATCATTTCATCCAGCTTGGGCTATGGCGGTTCGCGATTGGATGGTTATCGGCTTTCGCTACGGTGCTGGTCCTGTCCATTGCCATGGATGCCGTTCGACCGGAGGAACAGGGGGTAGCATCGGGGCTTATCTGGTTGGGCGGATCTGCCGGCATTCTGGTGACCGGGTTATTCGCCCCCTTAACCATAGATCCTTCACACTTGCAGGGGTGGCGGTATGCTTGGGTCGCCATGGGCGTTGTCGGGGTAGTCGCTACGTTCGGTTTCGAGTTCGTCACCGGAAAAAGGGGAGCCGACAACGTCCCCTCGCAGACGGAATGGAGGTCGCGGAGCAAAGAAAACGATAATGTGTATCGTCTCCTGTTGGACCCGAGGAAGTTCTTGTTCCTCATCGCTTCTTATTTTTTCTTCGGCTCAGGGTACATCATCTACTTCACGTATTTGATTCCCTCTCTGGTGAGCCAAGGCATTCCGCCCCTCTATGCCGGGTTGATATGGTCCGGAATCGGATTGGCGGGTTTGTTTAACGGATGGATCGGAGGCAAAGCCATTGACCGATGGCCAAGCGGCTATACGCTTGCGGCGGGGTTAACCTTGGGGACGATCGGCGTGATTGGGGCGACCGCCCATCCTATGTTACTTACCGTGCTTGGAGCCGCCCTCATTGGGCTGGTATCCTTTATTACCCCGCCGCTGATGACGACTGCGCTTCTTCGCCGTTATGTCCCCCGCCACGCCTATGCGGCATGCCTTAGCATAGCTACAGCCTTCTTTGCCTCCGGCCAGATTATCGGCCCCGTCGTTGGAGGCTTGGTCGTCGAACGGTACGGCCTGCAATTCGGCGTGGCATCCAGCGCAATCTTTATGGCGATCGCCGCTGCGTTCGCCGGTTTGTATGGACAACAGCAACACAAGCTTGAAATGCTTGGTTCGGCTGAAATCCCTTCTGAAATAAAAATATCCCGATGACCAACCAGGGGTCATCAGGATATTTTTCAATATTCAAGAAGACTATTTAAATATTAACCTGCAACAGGGATTCTTCATTTCTTCTTTAATCCGATAGAGGGTATTCAAGTGGAGTAGACGTCGCCCTCAGTGTCATCAGAGCGACATCATTTTCCCATATGTCTGTATCAAACTGGAAACTTCCGCTTTCATCGATCAGTTGCTTGTCGAACTGTCCCGTTTTTAAGAGTGCATTACTTACATTGAGTCGGTCAGAATTAGATAGACGAATTGAGACGAATCCTTAGCAGAGGAACTGCCATCCTTATAGCCTTCTCTGCCTCCTCATGAAGAATACGTGGCTGCCCGTGATAACTGGAACAGCACGGACATTCAATGTTTAGTCGTTCTAAATCCTTCAATTCGAAAAGGCAAGTAAATTGTCTAATCAAAGACGATTTACTTGCCTTTCGGATGAAAGTGCGCTCGATACTTGATTTTCCTCAATGTTCAACTGCCGCTCCCAGCGCCGGCTTCTCCAGCGCAAGTAGAGAATACACCCTCGCATCCATTCATCCAGCACAAATGAGAGCCATATGCCGTATAGTCCGTAACCCAACTGAATGCCGAACAGGTAGGCAAGCGGGACGCTCACCAGCCACATGATAAGTACAGATGATATTGCAGCGAACCTTGCATCGCCTGCAGTCTGAAGTGCCCGCTCGAAGATGACGTTCAAATTTCTGCCTGGCTCCAAGATGAAGCTATACAGCAACAATGTCCCGCCGATTGCGACGATTTCCCGCGAGTCGGTGAATAGCTCTAGAAGCGACTGTCTCCATAGACCTATTAGACATACCGCCACGAGCGTGATCATAACGCTCTGCCAGAAGCAACGGAGTACAGTGCGGTAAGCCAACTCCGTCTGTCCCGCTCCGATTTGGTGTCCTGCCAAAATCTGAACACCCTTGCTCAATGCAACACTGAGGACGAGAACAATCAACATAATGCTATGCGTATAAATTTTGGCAGACAGCATGACCGAGCCTAACGATGCGATCATGGCGGTGATCACGAATTGCTTGGTATTGTAAGATAGCGTGTTTAGCGAAGCCGGCACGCCGATTCGCAGTACTCTGCGCAGGCGCCCGTTCTTCCACGATAAAAAGTCAAATCGGTCGAGCCCGCCCATCACCTTATTCAAAAGAGATAAATGAATAGCAAGCCCGATAAGTTGACATATAATTGTGCATGTCGCAACCCCTGCAACGCCAAGCTCCAGATGACGAAGCGGGCCGGAAATGATGACGTAGTTACCAACAACGTTCGCAATATTGATCCCTACTGCCACTAGCATAGTTTGTTTAGTCATACCATGCGCCTGGATCATTGCGACAGCAGCTGTTAGCAGCCCCTGAACTAAAAGACCGCCTCCTGCGATAAGCAAATAAGGCTTTGCCAGCGCAAATGTTGTGTCATCCAGCGAGAATAGCCCAAGAAGCGGAGTACTCATCCCCATTACAAGCAAGGAAAGAACAATACCAAGCATCATGTTCAACGTTAGTGTCATGCCTGTAATTCGTTTTAATTCGAGAAGACGTCCTGCGCCTAACTCATGAGAAATCGTGACTGCCGAGCCAATGGATATCATGTTGAAAATAAGTACGACCATCATAATAATTTCATTGGCGACCCCAACCGCTGCTACCGACTCGTCAGAGTAAAAACTGAGCATGAAGGTGTTCGTTACCCGAAGCAACGTCTGCAAGCCTGACTCGATAAAGATCGGCCAACTTATTGCGAACAACGAACGGCTTGCGAACGGGAGCTCTGCATTCATGGATTAGGGTCGGATCGGTTCAAGAGAGGGCATTTTGCCCGTTCGGAGCGGCGGGCCAGATACGGGAGCCGCCCATCGCACTGCATTGCCAATTACCTGGAGCACTTCCTGCTGGTAGTAGACCGGGAACATCTCATGTCCAGGTCGGAAGTAGAATATTCTCCCATTCCCCCGACGATAGCAACAGCCGCTTCGGAATACCTCCCCGCCTTGGAACCAGGAAACGAAGACCAACTCATCAGGGGCAGGAACTCCGAACGGCTCACCATACATTTCCTCAAGGGGGATTTCAAAATAATCGTCCAGGCCGCTTGCGATCGGATGTGCGTGATCGACGATCCATACCCGCTCCTTCTCGCCCTCGTCACGCCACTTGAGTCTGCCCGTTGCAGTTCCAAGAAGCCGCTCAAACACCTTGGAGCCATGACCGGAATGAAGAACGATTAGTCCCATACCGTCCAGTACGCGTTGGCGCACCTTTTCCACGATCTCATCCCGCACCTCTCCGTGGGCGAGATGTCCCCACCATAAAAGCACATCGGTCTTGGCAAGCACTTCGTCTGTCAGTCCATGCTCCGGTTCGTCAAGTGTCGCGGTATGCACCTCGATCTTCTCCCGGGTATCGAGATAATCTGCAATAGCGCGATGAATGCCTTCGGGATAGATGGAAGCTACTTTCTCATTTTGTTTTTCATGTCGATATTCGTTCCATACAGTTACCTGGATAAGATTCATTTGTTTATGCTCTCTCCTCATCAACTGTTGCGATGTCAACCCAGCGATTCATTTCGAACGATTGGATAATTGCCTCCAGTGTCATTTGATTGACGAATCCGTCCTCGATCGTCGCATCCAGCCCGTCCCCAACGCCTCTTATCAAATTAAAGAAAGATTGCATTTGATCCACTTTGTACAGTTCCGGCACATCCGCCTTGCGGAAATCCGTATCACCTTCTTCGGGCAACATCAGCTCAAGGGAATCATTTAAATCCTCAAGACGATATACCAATGCTCCCTTAGATCCATATACCTCGATTGTCTGATAATTACGTCGACCACTGGCCAAACGTGTAATTTCCGTTGAAGAGGCAGCGCCGCTCTCCATCCGACCGAGCACGTGGCAGAAATCGTCAACATCCACCGTACCTCTGCCTTCCCCGCCGGGGAGTTCGCGTTCTCTTATCATCGTATCCGCATGCGCAACCACAGAGGTTGTCTCACCTACCAGAAAGCGATGCATGTCTAACACATGCGAGCCCAAGTCCCCCAACGCTCCTGAACCGGACAGTTCTTTACGATATCTCCAAGTAAGCGGCTTGGCCTCATTGAGCGCCCCCCGCTGCAGATATTGGCTGTACACATGGTATATTCGTCCGAGCCGCTCCTCCTTGATCAGTTGCCTTGCATATCGCGCCGCTGCCATGTACCGATAAGTGAAACAGATCATATGCGGGACTGGCGATTTAAGCAGAGCATTCCGCAAGGTGAACGCTTCATCTTTATTCATAGCAATAGGCTTTTCTAGTGCGAACGGAACACCGTAATGTACGGCATCGAGCGCAATCGAAAAATGTTTAAAGTTAGGAGTGCAGATAGAAACCGCGTCTATTTCCGAATTCTGCAGCATGCCTGTATGTTCGCGGTATCGTCTCTCAGGCGGGATTTGATATTTCTCCCCAGTAATTGAGAGCGCTTCCTCGTTTATATCGCACAATGCCCAAAGCTCCGCATCCGGACTTCGTAATATGCCTGAAATATGAAAATTGGATATTCCACCTGTTCCAATGACTCCGATCCTCAGCTTCCTCATATTCGCCATCCTTTGACTGTTTTGACGATCAGTACTGTAACAACTTCCACAGGTAATGATCTTCTTCCATTATAAAGAGACAGCAAACCAGCAGGCCATGAACGGAGATCAGCTTTTTATGTCATTTGCACATATTTCATACGCATAACAACCGATATGCCCTCGTCTTTACCTCCAGCGACTTGCAGACCGAATTCATCTCCATAGTATAATTTAAGACGCAGATTGATGTTATTCAGGCCGATGCTTCTGCGTTGGACAACCGTATCGTAATGAACGTTCTCTCTCAATGTCTTATTAATGAATTCTAGTTGCTCCGAGGCGATTCCAACGCCATTATCTTGAACGGAAAAAATAGCGACGCCATCCTCTATCCAGCCTTTAATTTTGATTTGAAGGACAGCCACGGTCCCCTCGAGCCCGTAATTTACTGCATTCTCTACCAGTGGCAGTAACGACATCTTAGGCACGCTACACGCGATCAACTCCGGAGCAACTTCAACAGTCGTCTCCAGTCTGCCAACGAGCCGAATACCGATTACCTTGCAATAGTCTCGGACACACTTTAGCTCATCGTCAAGGGTTGTAAATGCTCCGCCACTGGTGCTGTATCTAAAAATATTGGCTATACCGGTAGAGATCGCAGATATTTCTTTTATTCCCTTCACCATACTGATACCGCGAATACATTCAAAGGTGTTGTACAGAAAATGAGGATTGATCTGGTTCTGCAGCATCCTTAGCTCCGAGTCCTTCTTTCTGTACTCTCTCTCATACAATTTCGCCTGCATTGCAAGCAGGTTGTCAGATGCCGTATTGATATTGTCGAGAAGTTCATTGGCTCGCTTGCCGATAACACTGAATTCGTGGTTGGCCAGGTTGATCGGAAGTCGCTGATTGCGATCTCCCCTTCCGATTCGCCGTAGCGTAACGACAATCTGCACCAGTGGATTCGTGATGCTCCGTATCAGATAAATGCCAAATAACATTGTCGTCGCAATCGTCGCCCCGGCCAACGCCAATCCCAATAGCAGCATCCGTCTGGATTCCTGGTAAATTTCATCGACCGGCGTAATATTAATTGATTTCCAACCTGTTAACTCATTCAATTTTATCAATACATAATAGGGATTGCCCGCATAAGAAAGTTTGCGAATCTCGCCTTGCTCTCCGGCTGATTCGTACTCCTGCGACAGTACTGCAAGAATATCCCCGAATCCCTCGGTACTCCACCCCAGCTTCTGGGCAAGAATCATATCCTGCTCGTCGGTAAGCAAAACAGTAGCGTTCTCTGTAGCTGCCGAGTCGCGGACAATATCCAAGAAGATGCCGGGATTGCTCCAAATGATGCAGTAGCCAAGTACTTGTTCACTTTTGTAAATTGAACTTCTATCATAGACGGGGCTGATATAGGCATACCCCTTCAGACCCGCATTGGCTTGCCTGTCCACCACTACAGAAACAAGGCGATTGTTTGGAACGCGTCCGTCGTAGCTTGCTTCCAACTGCTTGAACAAGACGTAGTCGAACTGTCTGTTGTACGTCGTAATTTGGTTGCTCATATTTACAATCGCAACATCTGAAATCACGGTATTGGACTCAACAATACCGCCAAAATAAAGGGATATCATATCACCTAGAATGGAGCGTTCAGTTATGTTCTCGGTACTCGGATTATTCTGTAGCTTAAGCAGTCGTTGGACATTTTGATCATTGGCTATTTTGTTGACCGCCCCTGACACATCGCTTACTGCTTGACTCAGCGATGTGTCCGTACGGGAGATGACCGCATAGCTGATCTCCGTATTTTCATTCCGCTGCATTTTATAGAAATTAAAGCTGTAGTAAAGTTGCCCCATACTGCCCATGACAATAACCAAACCAAACAAAATCACAAGTTGCTTTCTGACGCTTAATTGATGAAGTTTAGCCCACATATTCCGCATCATCCCTCTGAAGTCGACCCGTTATCGGCACATCCGGAACCTTTAATGATAGCCTCATGCTTACAATCACGCCCCCATACCGGGAGCGTTCAAGCATTATTCCGCAATCCAAGCCGTAATAAAGCTTGATTCGTGCATGGATATTTGAAATTCCGACGTGAGATGCCTTCTGTCTGAGTTGTGCGTTCAAGTCGCCTTTAACACTAGCCAGTTGTCTGTTTACCTGCTCGAGCTCCTGTTCACTCATGCCGACTCCATTATCCTCGACTGTTAAAATGACATATCCGTTTTCCACTGTTCCTTTTATCGCAACACTTATTCCGCTGCCATCCGGCGGCAACCCGTGATACACCGCATTTTCGATCAGCGGCTGAAGGGACAATTTAAGCATCTTGCATGTCAAAATTTCATCCTTAACCTCTGCACGGATCTGAACTCTGTCATTATAGCGAATTGCCATTATTTTCTCATAATCCGCAATACACTTAAGCTCATCCTCTATCGTCGTGAAAATATTGTCCGTTGTGCTGTACCTGAAAATCCGCGCCATGCTTGACGTAATGCTGGAGATCTCCTTAGCGTTACGTATTAGGGCGATACTTCGGATACATTCAAGCGTATTGTTCAAAAAATGCGGATCGATCTTGCTTCGCAATGCAAGCAGTTCCGTCTCTTTCTGCATGAGTTCCGTCTCATACAACTGACGTTGCATGGATAACGATTCCTCTTGAAGTTCTTTTACATTCTGTAACATACCGTTAAAGCTGTCGATGATAATTCCAAATTCGTTGTTCTTTATCCGATTTAACTTAAGCTGGCTGTCGCCCGGAACAAGTCCCTTCAAGGCACGGATAAGAACGCTAATTGGCTTTGCGATACTTTGGATCGAAGATATCGCTACGGTTAACGATATCGCAATCGTGATAAAAGCAAGAATAATGCCAAGGTATAGTAGTTTTCTGGTATCGGCAAAAATATCACTCAATGGGGTTATATTGACCGATTGCCAATTGGTCTGGTAATTCATCTTGAGCATGACGTAACTCGAAACCCCGCCTGCATTCATTTTTTGAGTTGTCGATTCCGTGCCTTCGTTGTACGATGCTGCAACTTCAGCAAGCATCTTCTTCGTATCGGGTAAAGTCCGCTCGGAGTGCGAAGCTACGATATCACCTTTGGAATCAATTATGGCAACTGTTGAATGCTCGGTTGCAGTTGTGTTGTCCACAATTCTTTGCAAGGCAAGCTGATTACACCAAATAATAACAGTTCCAATTCGTTGTCTGACACCGGCGTAATTCAAGTTTTGATACACAGGCAAGATAAAAGCAAAATCTTTATTCATTCCTGCCACAGAGTGATAGTCGAGCATCGGTGTAAAGAAGCCCTCCGATGCCTCCATTAGGTTGAAGTCCCTTCTTAGCGCCTGAACGGTTACGTAGTCAATTTCGGCGTAAGTGCTGGTTATTTCATCTCTATTCGTAATGATGGCAACATCATCGATAAATTCGTTTGAATCCACAATAACGCCTAAATAATGAGTAATTTTATCTCTCAAACTTGCCCGGATAGTCAACGTACTTTGGAGCTGCTCATTTTGCAACAGCAAAAAACGTTGGATCGCTTCATTATAGGCAAGAGACATCCCCGTCTTGGAAAGGCGCGCCATGACTTTGTTTAGTTCGGAATCTGTCTGTCGGATCGATTCCAGGCTCTTTTGCGTGCTTCTCTCATTCTGATATGCGTAAAGCGTCATGGCATAAAAGAGCTGGATTGCCACCGTAAAGACTGTTGCAGCGACAATTAACAAAATAATGTTGCGACTAATAGATGGGTTCAGGAGACGCAATGACTGTCTCTTCATAATAAAATCACTCATTTCAATCCGCACTCGTTGGATATACGAATGCGGTCGGATCTTTGCGATAAGCGGTAGGCGAAACGCCGAACGACTTCTTAAACAGTTTGCTGAAATAAAAGTAATCAATATATCCGGATTGCTCAGCAACTTCGGCAATGGTAAGAGATGATTTAAGTAGCAACTCGCGAGCCTTCTCCATTCTCAGTTTATTAATGTACTCGGAATACGTAGTTCCCGTATATTTCTGAAATAAATAACTCGCATAATTTTTGTTGATATAGAACTGTTGGGCCAGATCTTTGAGCTTGACTTGCTGATTGTAGTTTGAATGGAGGTACGCGATCATTTTATTAAATCCCGACTGATCGGAATCGTCCAATTCGCTGCTGATCGGCTCCTTGCTGTAGCAGCCCATTATTTCATGGAATAGCGAATGACAGAAGTCATGAATGTCATCGAATTTATTGTCCAGTTGCTGCCACTCCAGAGGTACAAAACCAAGGCTTTGATTTCCAGCGGAAGTAACTAACTCTCCTTGAATATGAAGCTGGTTCCATATGTAACATAAGTCCTCAACAGAGAACGCTTCTTCTTTCAATAAACCCGGAATCGTATTGACAAGCGCCTGAAACTGTACGAATTGTCCGTTGTCCAGTAAATGGATGGCCCTGATCAGGAACGATTTTAACTTTCGCGTTTCCTTCCCCCCATACTTGAAAGCGCCTTCAATTTGTGAAATACTTGCAGTCGCGGCAGCGATTGCAGCTTGCTCGGCTAGTAACGAGATATCTTGAACTCCCTCTATCGAAGTACTAAGCCCAATAACGCCAGGTCCGCTGTAAGGAAGAATACGTTCAGATATATCGGCATCCCCATTCACAATCATGTATCTCCGTCGGCGCGTTTGCAGCATTACACAGTGGGTTTCCCTGATTCCTTTTAATTTCTCGAACAGATACGCCTCCGCTTTACCTGTATACGCAACCATCTGATAGAGGCGTCCAATTGTGGGCAGACCAAGAGAAGAGGCATTCCTATTTTCACCCCCCCTTTCATTACCGATGATATCCAGCAGATCCATCATCTTCTTTTGTCTTTTACTATCAAGTCTCTTCTGTAATCTATCTAAAAGAGGAACAGCCAACTCCTCATCAATCGGCTTAAGACAATAATCAAAGGCGCCATTTTGGATGGCCTTCCTTGTATATTCAAATTCGCTGTAACCGCTAATAATGACTACCTCAATGTCCAGTTCGAGGCGCCTCAGTTCCTGAAGCAATTCAAGACCGCTTATACCCGGCATACAAATATCTGTGAATACCACATCCGGTTTCAGTTCCTCAATGGCAATCAATGCTTCAGCCGCGTTCATGTAGCTCCCAGCGATCTCCATGTTGTACGCCGGCCAGTCAAATGTATGTTGAATGCCAAGAAGCGTCCAATACTCATCGTCCACCAGAATAGCTCTGTACATAACAAGCCCCCCTCTATGATGAATGCCTTGGACAACTCATTATCTTTATTATAATAATCTTTCCTGGTATTGAAATCGGCAAAAGAAACCTTATTCAGGTTTCTTTTGCCACTGCCCGGAACATACCTTACCCTTATTTCACATTTGCATTGAGCTCATCGATTGCAGGCTGAATTTCTTTGGCTTTCTGCTCTACCCATGCTGTCCACTGGCTTTCAATGTTCGCGGAAGGAATTAATTCCGCAATTTTCTGGTAGATAGCCGTTTCAAGCCCTGCTGTCGCTTGAGCATACTTCTCGGATGTAAAGAACGCAAAGTCTGCATTCATGGGAATGATGTCAGCCTTACTCGGATCGCTGACATATTCATAAGCTTGAATCGCTTTCGAACGGATAGATTCCGGGAAGGATGGATTAAGCAATGCGAACCCATCCCAGTTGCCGCCCGGACGGCTCCAAGGCCATGTGGAAGAGGAAGGATACGGACTTACAAAGTTGCCGTTCTCGTCCTGTTTCCATTTATGCTGGACCTTGCCGTTCGCATCGTAATCCCAGTCTACGCCTTGAATGCCAAACGTCCGGAAGTTATAGCCATCATCGGAAGCCAGGAAATCAAGTACGGCTTGCCATCTTTCTGCTTTCTCATCCGATAAGTTATGATTCATTGCCGTCTGGGACCAAGTATCGCCTGCCTGCCATACCGTCAGCCTGTTATTGGGACCAGTTACAGTTGCCCAGCTAACCGCCTCTTCACCTTTAATACCTGGATTTGCAGCTTCCAGCGGCTTAATAAAATCATTGGTCCATCCATTAACGCCTACGTTAGAGCCCGTAACCGCAAACACAAGATTTGCCGCGAAGTTGTTTTTGTAATCCTCTGGCTTGACCAACGGTTGGTCTCTCCAAATGTAGCCTTTATCATACAATTCCTTTGTTTTCTTAATCGCTTCCAAGCTTTCCGGCAATGTTGGCCCCCACACCCAAGTCTTATCTTCCTGTTGCTTAAATGTAAGCAGGTACGGAGATATAGCACCGGTAATAAATTTGGGGAATTGCCAGTCCGACGGGGCGATGATGCCAATCGTTTTCCCTGGGCCATTTTTACCTGGATCTTGTTTCATTACGGCGTCCATCAAGGTCCACCATTCATCCCATGTATAAAACTCATCTTCCTGGTAGAGACCTACGGCTTGCGCCCAATCTTTACGATAGAAATATCCGTTGGCCTGCACAAAGTCATATTGAGACATATCAACGATTGAAGGCCATGCGTACAGTTTGCCGTTAACTTCATATTTCTTGCCGATGATCATTTTGTTGTAGACTTCCGAGAGATTAGGATACTTGTCCAGATCGTATGGTCTGAACAAGCCGGCTTCTACCCAATCCAGATATTCGCTGTATCTGGAAGCCGCCACATCAAGCATCGTAATATCCGGCGCCGAATCGGAATTCAACCATACACGCGTTTGATCGATGTAATTGCCCCACGTAAGCGGCCACCATTCGAATTCGATATTGAACTTCTCTTGCAGCCATTGAAGGTTGGCAGAAGGAGATCCATCTTCATTTAACCCTGCTTTTTCCGCATTCACAGAGCTGATTGTGAATTTAATTTTTTCCTTGTACGGATTTTCCTCCGGCGATGCGGACGCGGACGTGGATGCTGATCCTTTAGGCGTCTCGCTGGAGCCCGATGCGTTGGAATCCGAGTTCTTTCCGCTGCATGCAGCGATGACGGAAGCAAGCACTCCCACCGCAAGCAATACCGTTAACAGTTTTTGAATCCCTCTTTTGCCGTTAGCCTTCACTGATAGTTCCCCCTTGGTAAATTGTTTATACCTTAAAACCCGCCTGCATACAATAAGGAGACTTTGTCCACTTAGCCCTTAATGCCGCCAAGTGTCAGGCCCTTCACAAAATACTTCTGCAGGAACGGGTAAAGTATCGCAACCGGGATAATCGTTACAATTACCACTGCCATCTGAATCCCTTGCGCGAAGACGTTAGGCTTTACGCTGTCAGGCATCAGATTCGTAATTGAACTTGTCGAAGCCAGCATATTTCGAATGAGAAGCTGCAACGGCCACTTGTCGACGGATCTCATATATAACAATCCATGAAACCATTCGTTCCAGCGATCCACGCAGTAGTACAGCCCTATCGTCGCCAGCATTGGCATGGAGAGAGGCATGAATATTCTCAACAAAATTGTGAATTCTCCAGCCCCGTCCAAACGGGCGGCCTCTTCCAGTTCAACGGGAATTGTATAGAAGTAACTGCGCATGATCATCAGGTTCATAATCCCTATTCCCGTCGGCAAAATCATAGCCAAGTAGTTGTCCATCAGCCCCAGGTCTTTGATTAGCAGGAAGCTGGGTATCAATCCGCCTTGAAAAAACATCGTAAAGACAACAAACAGATTTACAATTCTGCGCCCGGGTATCGGTTTGGCCAGCGCATACGCCATCGTTACCGTCAGAAAAAGATTATAGGCAACACCGAACACCGTCACGATTAAAGTCGTCTTAAAGCCGCTGGACAGTGTTGTCCAACTCAGAATAAATTTGTACGAGGAAAAATCCAGTTCCGGCGGATACAACATAAAAGGTTGCCGAATGTATTCCGACATTGGAACGATTGAAACCAATACACTGTTATAGAATGGGTAAAAGACGATGAGACCCCAGACTGTCAGTACAGCCACAATAATCATCTTGGGAATATCCCTTTTACGCCTTCGTTCAGGTGACGGCTTTCTTGAAAGCGCTTTATCCATTATGGCCTCCTTAAATAATTTTGGACTCGGAGCTCATCTTGCCCGCAATGTAATTGGCGAAAAGCAATAATGCGCAGTTGATGACGCCTTTGAACAAACCAACAGCCGTACTCAACCCGTAATCAGCAGCTTGCATAAAGCTAATGCGGTAAATATACGTGTCCAGAATATCAGCCGCATTATATACAGTCGGGTTATACATGTTGAATATTTGATCAAAACCAGCATTCATTACATTTCCAAGCGAGAGCAACAGTAGAATTGCTGCAACGTTCTTTAATGAAGGCAACGTGATGTATACGGCTTTCTGAAACCTGCTGGCTCCATCGATGATGGCGCTCTCATATTGAGACTGGTCAATCCCGGCGATTGCAGCCATATAGATAATGCAACTCCAGCCGGCTTCCTTCCAGATTTCCGTGAATACCAACAAGAACCGGAACAATGCGCCTTCATTCAGAAACCCTACCTTCTCGCCGCCCAGCATTTCGATCAAGCCATTCACTGCACCGCTGCTTGCGAGCAAATTCATCATTATTGCGCTTATAGTTACCCAGGAAAGAAAGTGAGGCAGCGTGTAAACAATTTGCAATGTCCTGGCCAGCCTTCTGCCCACTTCATTAATGAGTATCGCGAGCAAAATCGGCGCAGGGAAGAAAGCAATCGTTTTAAGTAATGAAATAACGATCGTATTGTTTAATACACTCCAGAACTCGGAACGGTCGAACAGTTTAGTGAAGTTCGCAAGGCCTACCCAATCGCTTCCCGAAATCCCCTTGCCAATGCTGTAGTGCTTGAAAGCCAGTGTGATGCCGTACATTGGGTAGTAAGCAAAAACCAAGAAAAAGGCGACACCGAACAGCAAGAGGGGATATACGGATCGATAACGCCTTATTTCGCGGTACAGTTCTCTTCGCTTCTGTTCTCTTGCCCTCTGTTTCAATTCTTTCGCTGAAGCGCTTGCAATTGGAGCGGTAAACGACAAAATATCACCTCCTTCAATTAAAATTATAGGGATCCATTGGTCGCTCAGGTATATATGGAGGTTAGTGTTTTTGGTAGTAAGATCAGTATTTCTAAAGACCTAGAATAGATCTGACAATAATCGCCATAAAATACAAACTGCCCGCTGGCATTGGCCAGCGGGCAGCCCGCAATTTAGTTCCGTTGATATAGCCGATACAGAAATGTTGCAACTTGTGCGCGCGTGGACAACCCCGCGGGATTCACGGTGCCATCGTGCATCCCATTAATCATTCCGGCTGCAACAAGCGTTGCGATACTGTTGGCGGCATACTCGGCAATGTCAGAGACATCGCCAAATTTATTCAACACGTTGAGTTCATCCGGTTCCTCGATAGCCTTAAGTGCCTTAAGCGCTCTTACCGCCAATGTCATCATCTCTTGACGAGTGATGTAGGCATCCGGCTCAAATTTATTTTCGTTTACTCCCTTTACGATGCCGAGCTTTTTAGCGATGCTCAGCGCTTCATAATAATATCCAGGAGCTGCGTCTGCAAAGTTACTATCCGCTTTGGCCTTTAACTCAAGTGTATGAACCAGCAAAAGCACAAAGTCTGCACGTGTTACCCGCTCCGCCGGGGCGAAACGTCCCTCATCCATTCCGTTGATGATCCCCTTGGAGGCCAGAACCTCGATAGCGTGTCTTGCCCACTCGTATCCACCCAAGTCACTATAAGTTTTCTTCAGGAAGGCTACCGCATAGTGGCTGAAATGCGTCGTTTTGAACGTCACCATACCCGTTGACGCATCATAACGTCCGTTTGAAACCGGCTCGACATTACCTTTTTCATCGATGTACCAGACAACGATGTGCTCAGTATCGGCTTTTTCAAGCGCTGAGGGTGTATAAGGCAGCGTGACCGTTACCGCTGCTTCCTCGTTACTCCAGAATACTTCTCTTCCGTCAATCAACAGCGACAAATCGATAATCGGTCGATTGCCTACGACATTGCGTACATGATCTGGAAGTTGTGAGACTTCTATTTCTCTTATGATCAAGGAGGCTTGCTTTCCCTTGGCTCCCTCTGAATCTAGCATTTGATCAGGTATGGTGATTTGCCCTAGAGGTGTCGAAAGCGTCACACTTCCATTCCCCTGTCCTTTCATCAGGAATGAAGCAGGCATATCAAGCATATACACCTTAGCACCAGGGACTTCCGGAATTTCAATGTATCTCGAATTAAACCAACGTTCGTCTGTCTCGGTAAGTGTTACCTTAACCGTACCCGCTTCTTCACTGGTACTTGCTGGCGGCATGTTCGGAGTCGGTGTCGGTGCAGGAGTCGTGCCCGGCGTTGGCACAGACGTTGGGCTTTGTTTAAACACAGCCATTCCCCACTTCTCACGGCTTTGGGCATTCCCGTCAACTCCACTCCACAAATATTGGGCTGTGCGCTTGCTTTGGCTGACACCGTCAAACGCTCCGTTATCGAAACCAATGTCGAAACGAATTTGCATATCTGCCGGTTCGTCCGCAAGCGTAATATTCAGATCAGCCAACTTGACGGCTACTTCGATCGTATAGCCGATTCCATCTTCATGCAGCTCGACCGCTTTTTGCACGATTGGCTGATCCACTTTGTTGTTATACCAACGATACCCTACGTGCCCCTCAGGCGGGGTTTCAGACGCGCTAATAAGCAATTGTGAATCCTTAGGCAATATTCCGCCGGAAGCGTCAATTTTATAAGGACCGACGAACAACTCCAGCGTATCGCCTTCCCAGTTGCTCGTATCCGTTCTCGTATTCTGGAGAGGCGTTGGATCCTGGACATCCGCAAATATATACAGATGCTCGGTATCCCAAGCCAAATGGACATCCGCTCCCCATTCAGCCGTAGTAAGGCCTAGTACCCGATTGCTATCCGTCAGATGAATCGTCTCGCCTTGCGGCCACAAGGAATCCTTAACGCCGTCAACGACGATCGGAACGTTAGCTTTGGCGATATGCACCAGTTTGCCGCCTTGATCGCTGCCGATGTAGTCTGTGAAGTCGTATGGATCTTCAATTCCTAACACAATATCGTAAATGTTGTAGTTCGTCTCCATAATGTGATCCATCAGCAGCTTATATGGCCGGTCGGTCACATTAATAAATCCGATGCCGTAGGCTTCCCCATTATGTCCTTCGAAGTATCTTCCCGTCGGTGCCTGATCGATATTGGAAAACCAGTGCGTACCTACGACCAAACCTGATGCTGCAACTTGTTCCACATAATGACGATAGGACTTACCTTTATCGTCCTCATTCGCAACACCTTTCACGCCCCCTCCGAGTCCTTGCGCAGGTTCCCCGAAGTGGAACTCAGTCACGATAATGGGCTTGCCGCCTGCGAGATTGACCATCTCCTGTAGCCTGTCAAGATCAGGATCATATGTGTAATAGTTGTATGAGATGACATCAACGTAGTCCCCCTGCACCTTAGCGATAATGTTGCGCAGGTCTGCGTTGTTCGCCATATTGGCAAATAGGCGGTCACCAAGCAGCATGTGGTTGGGATCCACTTTTCTGAACTCGACAGCCATGATGGAATAATATTTATCCAACCAAACTTCGAAGAAAGCCAGCATATCTTCATAGCTGCTGTCTGTCTTTATCGACAGTGTTGCTTCATCCATGTCGTTAAAACTAGCAAAATTCATATTCCATGCTGTATTAAAGGCTTCAATAGTTTGGTATTTCCCTTCCAACCAGTCCACCAAGGCTCCTTTTGTCGCAGCCGTACTTGCCTTTGCCTGAAGAAGCTCCTTGGTGAAATTGTGGTAGTGATATTCGTTGCCGAAGAAATACCCGATGATGTTGGGATCGTTTTTGCGGTTCGCAACGTCGCCGGCCATAATCGCAGCTACCGCTTCAGCGGCACCGGCCTTGAATGCATCGAAAAAGTTGCTCGTTCCAAACCTGAAATTGCTAGGCGGGTCAACGAAACGCACTTGCGGCATCGATTGGCCTCCGACAGGAGGGTTCGACGTATCTGCTCCGAATCCGCCTGCACCGTTGAATCCCCATCTCAGAAGACGATCCACGTTCAGAATATAGTAGTCATTGGAGGTAAAAGGCTTTCCGTACTTCTCGATATAGTTCGCAATGTAGTGAGAGAAGAACTGTTGATTCCCTTGCCGGAATGCCGACGCATACTTGCCATTATCGCTCGTGAGCGTTGGCAGCCACTCGTAGATTTGTTCCCGGCCGCCAACATCGGTGTACGTTTCCCCGACAGATCCGGTCAGATTCGCCGCAACGCTGTAATAGATGTTGCCCAGTGGATCAACCATCGTGTATTTGGTTTTGCCGTTCACATCTTGAATTTGATCAATTCGGAAGAATCCCGTCGCTTCCAGCTCGTATTCCTCACCGCTGTTCGGAAGTCCGCCGTAATCGTCCCAATCAGGCGGGTTTAGACTTCCGTAATATTGCGCGTCATCGACCAAGTCTGCACGAAGCTCATCATAACTGGTTACTTTATCGTAAGTGGCAGAGTACTTCTGACCAAACCGGTCGATTGCCCAAGCATCTGCGCTGTGATACGTATAGGTTACTACTGCACTGTCGACCAAACCCTCCTTGCTTGCATACGTGTGCAGCACCGTTTGTTCGGTGAAGACAAGCGGCTCCGTATACAACTTATGCTCGGTATCGCTATTCGTATAATAATAAATCGACGAGCCTTCCGTTTCCGAGCTTAACGTTACCGTAAGGCTGCCATTCTTCGGTATTGTCGAATTACCAGGTGTTGCCGTAACTGGTGATGCCCCACTATTAATCAGCACTTTACCATATTGAACAGCCCAACCTGGAACCACAGTGCTGTCAGGTGGTAGAATTACCTTAAAGTATGAAGCCCCCTCGAGCACTTGGTTAACGTCATAACTGCTTAAGGTATGAAGCGTAAAACTGTTATTTTCGGGAACCGTCGATTGAGCAACATTATAAGTATCCGTCGAAATTTGCTCATAATCGTTTCCGTCAGTCGAAACCCATAAAGTTGGATACGCTACCGGATGGCTCGGATTGTTGGAATAAAACGCTTCCAGAACAAAATTTGTAATCTCTGAGTCCACACGATAAACAAAGTAATGTTGCCCGGCATACACGGTTTCAGGAGGTGTCGCACCCGTGTAATCCCCGGCAAGTCTCTTGAATATCCGGGTGCTGTTTCCGTTCATATTATCGTTCGGATCGCCAGGGGCTCTGAGCGTTTCCTTACCATCGGATGTCAAACTCCGCTCATACATCTGGCTAAAATCCGCCAGTTCATCTACGATACTGGACAGGCCTGATTCGGATCCCGTTATCGTTAAGGTTGGATCGATGCCTTCGTCAAAATCGAATATCAGAACGTTGTCTCCTACGGACAGCGTCGACAGATACGACTTGCGTATCGTTACGGTCGTGTCCTCGAGTGTATAATCGACACCTGCTTGAAGAAACGTCACACCGTTGTTAATACCATTGAACGTATAACTGTTAGGCTGTAATTGCACCGTGATGTCTTGTCCTTGTCCACGCCACAGATTGTACGATGCGGTCGAAGGCGTGATCGCTGCACTCGGCGCGAATGAACGAATCGTCATATTGGGATCAAGCGTCGCAGGGAAACTCCAGCCTCCGTTGTCGCCTCCCTCGAAGCCAGGATTACTAACCAGATTAGTCCCGTCTCCCCCCACTTCCGTGACGGACAGGTCGTCTAGATAGACGGGCTTACTCTCCGTTTTATTCGAACCTCCGCGGTCCTTCACGTAGACGACCCAGTCCGAAAACGAAGCCGAATTGAAATGGACAGTCCACTGCGTCCATGTCGAAGAGGCTGTGACGTTATAATGACCGCTACCGTTGCCGCTACCGTTATTCTCGACCTCGTTGGCGTTCGACTGTTTTACCGTGCCAGCGCCTACTTGTATGGTGCCTTGCCCCTTCACCCAAAAGGTAAGCTGATAGTCAGTGTCAGGAGCGACAGAGATAGATGTATAAGCGGCATCTCCCCAACTTGCGTTCACTGCATATACTTCTACCGCATAATCGCCGCCATGCGTCTCGGAGTACAGCGAGTCGGCCGCATAGACGAAGGTTGGCCGGACTTGAATAATAGATGCAAATAAGAGTGCAGCCATACATAGAAGCGCAGTCCATCTTCTAAATCTTTGATTCATCTTAATGTCCCTCCATCTTCACTCATCAGTTAAAAGCAAGTGACTTGTGCAGCATAAACCAGGAGCGTCTTCTTCAGTCTGCGTAACAGTTGGATAGCACTTGCACACCTCCCTTCCATTTATGGATTGCCCCTCAAAGCTTAAAATAAAGCGCTTGCACAGGCCATGTCCTGAGGTTGTGGGTTTTGGTACTTAGATCAGAATGTGATAAGCAAAGTACAGCGAATTTTATACTTTCTGCATCGCAAAAAAAGCGGCGTTGACCTCACTGCCGTCAACACCGCCAATTTAACTTTCCCACCGCGCTGTTCGCACCGTCACCCGCATACGCCCGCAACAAGGCGGCCTATCTTTATGAGATATCGAACAAGCTCCGCAGCCGCAGACCGCTCACGAACTCGTCCAGCGTCGCCGATTGCGATAATCTGCTCTTGGACACATGAATCGCAATAGATTCTCCGCCAGACAGGTCAAAGAAGTTATCGCTGCTCACAAAATGCAAGCTTGCATGCGAAAGCTCGACATATTTTGCAAATGCTTCAGCGGTCACTTGAATAACGAACCGTTCATCCTCATCAAGGACTGCTGCCCTAACTTCAGGATCGACAAAATTAAAATGTTTCGGCCGAACGAAAAGTGCCGTACCACGCGACACGAGTTCACCGCCCTGCATCAGCCTGTAAGCGACATACGTATCACGCGACTCGCTTTCAGACACACGACTGCTGAAATCAAGGGCCGCCACTTGCATCGACGACAACTTTGCACAATCTACCTGTATGACGCCCTCTTCGAGCACCTTCCCTTGACTTCCACGCAACGACCAGAGCACTTCAACATGCACAGGTATGAGTGTTTCATTCGTCACATAAAGGTCGACCTTCAAGTCATCTTCTCTTGCCGAGACGTAAAGAGGCTGAAAGAACCTTTTCGCTGCGTAATGAAGCGCCTTCCAACGACCATAATAGTCGATGCTCGACCAGGATGCGACAGGCCAGCAATCGTTCAACTGCCAATAAACAGCCCCCATACATACACCGTAATTCTGCCGCCAGAAATCAACGCCATAACGAATTGCCTCCGCCTGCACAAGTTGGGATGCGTATACGAGGGAGTCCAGATCTTTGGGATATTTAAATAATTGCGCCAAGTAATTTAAGATTTTCCCGTTCGCTTCGGGGTGGCATTGATGCTTCTCCATCACATACGAGAACACATTTCGGTCTTCCGGCATCGTAAAGCTCTCAATCGTCTTCACGTCAGGGAAGGACTGGAACCCGAACTCGGAGCAAAATCTAAAAAGATGCTTGCGATATTCCGTAAAAGGCTTCGTCCCGTGCCACACATCCCAGAAATGAACATCCCCTCTCGTGGGATCGTTCGGGTCGTCAAAGCCGCCTCCAGAAGAAGGAGAGGCAAGCCAATAAAACGTGTTGGGGTCCAGTTCCTTAACGACCGACGGCAACACGACCTCAAACTGTTTGATATAGTCTGCGCGCAGCTTGGTCGTTTTCGGAAATCCCCATTCTACCCACGCCCATTCCATCTCATTATTGCCGCACCAAATCGCAAGACTCGCATGGTGGCGTAATCGTCTTACGTTATCAGCCGTCTCACGTTTAATATTTTCCGTAAACTCATCCGACATGTCGTAAGTCGCACAGGCGAACAATAAGTCCTGCCAAATGAGAAGACCGTACTTGTCGCACAGGTCGTAGAAGTAATCGGCCTGAAAGTAGGCTCCTCCCCAAACCCTCAGCATGTTGAAATGTGCTTCGACACAATTGACAATCGTCCGTTCCGTACGCTCTGGCGTAATGCGGTTAAGAATATTGTCTTCGGGAATGTAGTTTGCGCCTTTAGCGAAGATAGAAATACCGTTCACGACAACTTCGAAGGACTCCCCGTACTCGTCCGGTTCACGCCTCCATGTGATCGTGCGAAGACCGATGGTTAGCTCGCGCTCATCCAGAATTCTTTCGCCATCCATTAATGCGACAGCAACCTGATAAAGCGGCTGACCGCCGTATCCATTCGGCCACCACAACTCGGGATTTTCTATGACAACAGCGATATGTTGGAGATTTGCGCGGTAGTGCTTGCTACGATTAATTTCTCGGCCTTGAGGGTCAACAACGGCAACCTCGACCAAAAGCGGCTTATTTGACCAAGCTGCGCTTTCAAACCGGATATCCAACTCCACTTGACCATTTGTATGATGCTGGGTAATGTACACGTCATGGAGTCTTCCATCCGAGTACCCCTGTAATCCTATCGAACGCCAGATTCCCATATCGGGAAGTACCGGCCCCCAGTCCCAACCGAACATACAATGTGCTTTACGTATATGACTAAAGCCTTCATAGGGGCCAAACTCCGTCCCCCATATCTCTGGCTTGGATTCGCGACATCGGTCGACGAATTCAAGCGGTGAGTTGAATAAGACATGAATTTCATTATCCCCTTCACGCAAAAACGATTTAACGTCAAACTCGTAAGTTCTGTGCATGTTATCTGTTTTCGCGATTCCCTTTCCGTTCAGACTTATCTCCGCTAGAGTATCCAGCCCTTCGCATAGTAAAACGACGCGATCCTTCGCAAGCAGTTCATTGTCAACGGTAAATGTCCTGCGATATTCATAGTTAAACCTGGATAACTCTTTTGCCTGAACCCAATTATCACGGAAGAACGGATCCTCCATTCTCCCTTGACGCATCAAATCTGCATACACCGACCCTGGTACATATGCCGACATCCATGCCCCTTCGCCAACCTGCTTCATTTCCCAAGATCCGTCAAGCTCCAGCCTGATCACTCTCTTCTCCTCCTTAAAACAATTTATGCAAAGTGGAGCTGTACCCCTGCCATTTGTTGACTAAATCATTCGGGAATTTGACTGCGTTTCGATTTCATTCAAGAGCGCATTTACAATCATCCTGAATAGTACCAGGTCATCCTTCGCGTCTTCTGGCGTTGTCTTAACCGTGTATCCGTTTGTAATGGCATCATGAAAATGCTCAAGCTCGCATGTGTAAGGGTCCTTGAATGTCGGACGTCTCACGTACTCCGTGAAGTTCTCGTCATGCGTCTCCTTGACTCGCAGTGTTGTGGGCAAATGACGAATGAACGGAGTGTCGTACTGCACTGTAAGTTGCTTAGATTTCCCGAAAATTTCGATCGACGCATCGAAACGGCGAATATCGTCGACGCCGGTCTCAAGCACTGCATGGTAAGAGCCGTAATCGAAGATAACTGTCAAATAGTTTCCGCCACACCATTGTACAGCGGACACGACCCTTCCAGGCATGCCAAAAAGTTCCCGCATTGCGGATAGATCGTGACTGTTCAGCCCGGCAAGCAAGCCGTATACATTGTAAATATTCTTCGGGACGTCACCGATAGCTTCCCCAATCATCCGCTTCCTTCTCGCTTGTCTCTCTTCCATTTTGCCCGGTGGAATATCGTTGAACTTCAGCACCTGACTGGTCTGCCCGGTGAACAGATGATTATGCCCGATGATGTCACGGAGCTTCACGTATCGAATTTCGTCAAACGTCTTGATTGCATCAACAGCTTCAATGAACGCTGGAGCGAAGCGGCGCATGTATCCGACCATTGCCTGCACACCATTGCGGTCACGCGCTTCAATAATGGCGTCAGCATCAGACAGATTCAGTGTCATCGGTTTTTCGATCAGTACGTGTTTCTTATGATTCAATGCCTCGATCGCAGCGTCTGCGTGGTACTCATCGCTATTAAGTACAAAAACTGCATCCAGATCCGACTGAGCAGCCAGCTCCCTGTAATTCTCATACAACCGTCCTATACGATACCTCTCTCCAAATGTCCGTAACGCTCCGGGAGATATATCGCACAACGCAGATATCTCATATCTGTCGGCCATACTTTCTAAAATCGGCAGATGAATGATTTGGGCAACTTCTCCGAGACCTACAAGTCCAACTTTCATTTTTTTCATTTTCTCACCCCATCCAGGTAGATTTGAAGACTTAAATCCGTATTTCAGCACCCAATTCTGCCGATTCATAAATCGCAGATAAAATCTTAATCATGTCGACACCTTGCTCAGGCGTAATCGTTGGTTCGGTGCGTCCTTTCACGCAGTCCACAAAGTGATAAATGTTGTCATCGTGCATTGGAACCGAACCATTCCTAGCCCTAACGGGTTGAATGTCAATTAGGTGCCCGGCATCTTCGGAAAACAGCTTCAACTCACCCATTCGTAAGCTTGCTCCCGCTTTTGTACCGCGAAGCTCGACAAAGTTGATTTCCTCTTCAATATTGGATGCCCAGCTAAACTCAATTTGCAATGTGGATCCATTATCAAATCGGATGAATCCCGTCGCCAGATCCTCGACGTCAAAGTTGGGTTCTCCGTTCGCAAACTTCGTGTAAGTTGCAGCACTAACCGAGACGGGCTTGGGATTGCCCATAAACCACATTGCCAAATCAATGAAATGAACTCCTAAATCAATGAGAGGTCCACCTCCGGACAACGCTTTAGTCGTGAACCATCCGCCTTTGCCTGGGATTCCCCTCCGCCGGATCCACCCACAACGTCCTGTATAAATTTCTCCTAGGCCTCCCTCGTCGGCAAAACGCTTCAAGTACTGAGAGCTCGGCGTAAACCGGTTATTGCGCATCGTCATCATCACCTTGCCGCTCGACGCAGCGGCATCAGCCATTTTTTGCGCTTCTACAGGCGATACCGCATCCGGCTTTTCGCAAAGCACGTGCTTTCCGGCTAACAATGCCGAAACCGAAACCTCAGAATGAAACACATTTGGCGTACAGATGTCGACAATATCAATGTCCTCATTCTCCAACATCTTGCGGTAATCCGAGTAAACCGCACGTGCCCCGGTCAGCTTTGCAATTTCTCTGGCATTTGCCTCATTGCTGTCCGAGACTGCCACGATCTCCACTTCCGGATGCTCAATCCACGCTTTCATATGCGCAAACTTAAAGATGCCCCCGGCGCCTATTATACCTAGCTTCAACTTACCTTCCATTGCAACATCCTCCTAATATCTTTTAGTAAAAGATACTGTCAGTGTAATGAACAATCTATTGTGATAGAATATCTATAATTGCTTCGGTTGACTTATCTTGCAATTTTTTTGCGATAGAATTACCTTATACTACGCCGGGGGCTGTGATGGGACTATGGAATCTTACGATATTCGTATTTTATATACAGGTTACGCGAACCATACCACCCCTTACCGCAACACCGTCGAAAACCGTCGAGATGGAATCTTGCTTCGTCTTCAAGTGAAGGGATCCGCAACGATTACTTTGAACGGTACGATTCTAAAAGTAGGGCCTGGCGATCTTGTCTTCGTAGACACACATGATAAGTACCAACTGGCAATTGATGTGGAACCCTTCAATTCCAGTGTGGGTACTGTTGATAGTGCAGACTATTTTTTGGCTTGTGACGGGTCGTGGGTCGACAGGTGGAAAGAGCGCACTTGTTTTCCATCCTCCTTTGCGATTGAAGTGACTGAAGAATTGCTCTCTCTCTGGCGCAAACTGATTTACGAAAAACGCGAGTTGCACGAAGATAATTCCGAAATGATTGCCTGCATTACGAAGTTGCTGCTGCTGACAATCGAAAGAATGGTTTCCAAAAAAAAATCATTCGGCACAAACACTAAAAGTATAGCGTTCAAAGTTAAGCAATATATCGAGATGCACGCCACCGAACCGGTTACACTAGCTGAAATAGCAAATGACTGCGGCGTAAGCATATCCTCAGCGTGTCACTCGTTTAAACAGGCCTACGGCCAGTCTCCGATGCGCTACATGATTCAGGTCAGACTTGCAATCGCTTGCGACCAAATCGCCTATACCGACATAAAATTAGAGGATATCGCGATCGCTTCCGGATTCCGAAGCTACCCTTACTTCAGTCGCGCATTCCGCTCTCGTTTCCGACTGAGCCCTAGCCAATTTCGTGAATATTCAAGCCCAAAAAACGTAAGCAAACAGAATATACAAGCAAAAACGCCTTCGGCGTCCTCAGGACGATGAAGGCGTTTTGTCGAAGACGATCCAGATAAGGCTAGCGGATTTATATTTTCTAAATAGTAGAATAAGTCGCAAGAATCATTCCGCGTCTTCCCTCGTAGACGTTCAGTCGCAACTTTAACGAAGCGGACGATCCATTCAGTTCAAGCCGTGCTCCCGGTACTTTCCGGGCGTCACGCCCTCCATCTTTTTGAACAAGCGTATGAAATAAGAAGGCAGAAACTGCAACGATTCACGAAACTGGATACGGAAGGGCCGTTTGTCGTCATTCTCATTCGCTCTCATGAAACGAGACAATTTACAGGTGAATTTCTGCATGGGTTGACGTACAACGCCAAACAAAGACTAAACGGTTTGCTGGAGAATCAGTTTGCGGACAGCCCCATGCTGCGCACAATCGATCTCAACTTTGAATCACAGGCCGTCATCTTGCAGACGGACTTCAAGCAGCAGTTGGCGGAAAAGCTTCACAACAGCATTATTAGTATCAAACCTGAAAATGGTCTGGAGATCAGCACTGTTATCGGTACCGCATGCGATTCGCTGAGCGCGGTGGACGCTTCATATCGCAAAGCTGTCAAAACGGTGGAAATGCTCGATTACAGCGGTACACACGCTAAAGTAGTACACGCGGATGACATAAGGACGTCGGATAAAAATACCGTTTATTATCCGTTGCAGCAGGAACAAGCTTTGATTAATGCCGTTATTCATTGTAAAACCACAATCTGGCATAGCTCGCTGGAGGAGTTGATCGCTACCAATCGTCAGGAGAGGAGCAACAGCCTTTCCGCTCTCGCATTGATGTTGGACGTGACGGTCAACCGGATTATCGATAGCTCCGACCTATCGGTATCAGAAGCGTTCGAGACACAAAATGCGGATGATTTGTTGCTTCGTTCCTGCCGTTCCTTCGAAGAGCTGCACCAGAAAGCGATAAGCTTGTTTGGCAGGCTGGAATCATGGTTCACCATCACTCAGGAGAAATCCAATTCCAGCCTTGCTGAAAAAATGCTCTCTTATATTCATGAGCATTACCGCAAAGACATCAGCTTGTTTGATCTCGCTGATTATTTGAATCTGTCTCGCAATTATGTATCGACGCTGTTTAAGAATACAGTTGGCCGCAATTTTAAGGATTATATCGGTGAATACCGATTCCGCAAGGCTTGCGAAGTCATCGAACATCATCCTGAACTGAAATTAAAAGAGGTAGCAGAAATGGTGGGATGCAATACCGAGATACTGACACGTTTGTTTACTCGCCATACCGGAATGCTTCCGAGCGAGTATCAGCTTCAATGCCAAATAAACAAGAAAGCCGACAAATAGTCGCCTTTCTACTCTACAAGCGGCAAGTTACTAAGACTAAGCGAGGGGCTCCAATGACACTTCCTGTATACTCTTATCAAAAATTCATGCCGGCCGAGGACTTCCCGCTTCATGTGGACATGAGCGCAGTCCTTGCCTAAGAGCCGGATGGTGCAGCGTCCTCAAAATGATCCTTGTGATTCATTCGTTTATGGGATACATTTTTTTTATTGAACCGCGTTCACTCAAACCATCTGTATTCCGTTGGCCAGAAATGCAAGAACGTTATCTCGAAATTATCTTGTATGGTGGTTAGTACTTCGGAATTATTACCTGAGGTGATTGTTATTCTGAGATTTGTTATAGAGCCAATCTTGATTTTGTCTGTTTTTTTTCAAAGCATAATTAGACAATTAAGAAGAGCAGGTAATCGATTCTCCTTAATGCGCTTTTGCTTAAATGTGGTATACGGATTCATCTTATCCTGTTTACTAGGGCTCTTGATTTCTTTAGCTTTATATATTTTCGTCGACTCTCGGCTGAATGCAGATATTTATAGTCAGCAGCTATTATGGTTGCCTATACCCGGAATATTTTGGATTTGTTTTATAGTAATTGCACTGATTAACTTTCATCATCCTTCGTTTAGCTGGCCTAGGCATCTTTACATTTTGTTTATTGTACCCGTACTACTAAATACAAAAAAACAATATTTTAAAGCGGCATCTTATCTTTTCGGAGTTACAATGTTGATATTTATACTTTCAACATTGTATATAGCAAACCTGTTTTCTACTGTAATTGTTAATGAAAGCGAGCTAAGAGTCATTGCCGTTTTCAGTTCTAGTTTTTCAATACTTCTAAGTGTTATTTTGTTTAGCTACGGTGCAGTAAATGAAATACAACGACTCTATGGTAAATTTGTCTTGTGGTCCATTCTTGTAATAATCATGATGGGTTATACAATGACTCAATTAATTAATAAAATAAATGTTCCTTTTAATCAAACCATAGCTGCGGAAATCATCTTAAGTATCATGGGCCTTATATTTGCGATTATCAGCGTCCTAGATAAGGGTGAAGAACTAGTAAATAAATTGGTAAAAACCTCTCCACTTACACTAATGCGGGTGTGGCGAAAATATGAACGTCTGTATTCTAGCAAAAGATTAATATATAGGTTTAAGAATCAATTACTAGATTTGGTGATTTTTAGGCTTTTATGGAAAGATGTAAATAAAATGCGTTTTTTTTCGTTCACGGTTTCATTTATCGCAGCCTATCTTATACTTGTTTACTTTACTCAACTTTTTTCTAAATGGGGGCAGGATGTAGCTCCGCAATTCATGAATTATTTGAGCAGCCATATCTATTTATCAACAAATTTACAAGGAGTAGTATTCGTTTTTTTTATTGCTATATTTTTAACTTTTATAAGTATTAAACAAAGATCACATCTAGGATGGCATACTGCAATAATCGGTATGTCGTTTTCTTGCATCTTGATTCTTTTTTCGATCTTATTGCTCAATCATTACTATTTTATGAACGAGATCATTGATAAAATCTTACGTACAATTGCTCTGTTAATCTTTTGTTTCATAGGCTTATTGTTTCTTATTGAAATTGTGTTGAAGATGATTCACTGGCTTCGTAATTGATTTTTTTTGCGCTGCCGGAAAAAATATCCCGATGACCCAACCAGGGGTCATCGGGCGCTGCATACAACTGTGAATACGAAGCCTATCGGAAACGACTTCATATGCCCTATCTTCATTCCGATTCAAAAAGCCGCTCTCCGCGATGCAGCCGCCAAGCAATGCGAGCCGTATGCGGCATCTCTCTCGCTGTCGGAGCATGAGCGGCCAGATAGCGGGCGCATGCGATCAGCATCGTATCCGTGGCTTGGTCGGCTAGAGCCTCTACTCCCTGCAAAGAGCGCCAGTGATCGTATTCGGAGATCGCGGCCTCGTACATCTGGAAAGAGTGGAATTCGGCATCTTCACGCAGCAAGCTGTGGCCAAGCGCATTGAGCAGCGGTCCAGGGTCGCGGCCCGAATCCAAGTAGGCGGCAACCCAGCCTGCCGCTTCTTCCACTTGCTGCCGCCTATCCAGCAGAGACAGGAAGTCATCGGTCGACGCTTCAGCCATGCCTCCCCGATATTCGTCCTTCCTCGGCTTCGGAGCCCTCGGCACGTTCAGGAAGCGGTCATGATAAATCGCGATCGCTCCGTAGAACAGCGCGCGATACAGCAGCGGCTGCTTGGAACGCAGCAGCCTTTCATGCACGGCATGAGCATAGGTGAACGTATGCAGGACGGCAAGCCAATCTCCGAAGTCGTTCTGGGTATGGAACCGTGCAATGCGTTCCGCGGCCGCCAGAGCAATCAGCCTGGCCAACCGGGCAGGCGCAATGCCTCCCAGCAGCGCGTCGGAAATTTGTTGAATCGTTGCAAGCGGCTGATCGCCGAGCAGTTGTTCTACGAAAGCGCCTTCATCGAAAGCTGTTTCGGACCCCGCAGCTTGGCTGGACAACTCCTCGCGCTGCAGCCGCTCAAAGATTTGCTTCAGTGGCGTAACCAGATCGACCGGCGATTGCCAATGGTGCTGCTCTTCGCTGCGCGACGGGTTTCTCATCAGGGGCGTGAGCGAGGCGAGAATGGTTTCAGCCGCATCCGGCCCGATCGCTTGCAGCGCTTCGAACGCTTTATTATGAAAATCGAACGTATGCCCGCCGTCGAGATAGAAATGATCCGTAACAGCCGTAAGCAGCATGTCTGCCATATCATCCGCCGATGTGCCGGCGGCAATCGCAGTCAGCAGCACTTTCTCCGCGCCTTGCGAATCGCGCACTTCCACGCAGTTGCGATACCAATCGGCAAGGCGCTTGGGCGAGGCGTCTCCGGATGGCAGCGGACCGAGCAGCCAACGGGGAGCGCGACCGGCTCCAGCGCGGGCGACGTGCACCAAGCCGTGATACAGGGCGAGGATGCGACCTTGCTTATCGAGCTTCGGAAGAACGTTGCGCATAGCGGTCAGGATCGTTAAGCCGCTCCCCCAGCCGCTGCTTAGCGATGTCCCGTACAGGATGCCGATTCGCACAATTTCGTCCTCGGACACGCCGGCTTCGATCAGGCCGACGACCGCTTTGGCGATAACAATGCCGATGTTTTGCTCCAAGCCTTCCTTCAGCCGCTGATTCAGCATTTCTATGTTCATCGTTTGCCTGGGCGACGAATTGACCCATACCTCTCCGTTCTCGATCTTGACGTCGTGAGCCAGCGCGTCGTCCGCCCAAGGATCAAGCGTACCGCCGCTGCAGATGTCGAAGCGCGCATGATGCCAGTGGCAGGTCAATATTCCGTCGCAGAGACTTCCCAGATGGAGTGGAAAACCGAGATGCGGGCAGCGATTGTCCACTGCCGCGGCTCCGTCCTCATAGGCAAATACGGCGATTCCCCCTTTGATGACTTTGGCGCCGTCAGACTTCAGTTGGTCCAGCATGCCGGCAGATATCCATTCCTCTGTACGCATTGCTTTTCCTCCCTTTTGAATTGTTTTTTCTTTGTATTAATTCTAATCTAATGCGTAATATGAAGCAATGCCATTTCAATTGAGATAGAATATTGTGCGACTGCGAAGTGCACACAAGAAAGGGAAGCCTCCCGGCTTCCCCCTCGTGTCGGCTGAAGAACTCAGCCTTATTGCTTCCACGCGTCGATTTGTTTCTGGATTTCCGCAACAATCTTGTCGCTGCCCGCTCTCTTCAGCTTATCAATAAATTCCGGAAGGTACTTCTCCGGGTCGACTGAACCGGTCTCAAGCATCGGAATGTATTGATCCGTAACGGTCGCCGTTTGAGCCAATTCCGACTTCACCGGCGTGGGATCGAAGTTGAATCCGATGAGAGGCGAAGGCGCGGCCGAGTTGTTGAGCTCAATCGTCTCTTCCCAGATGCCGGGCTGCTGGCCCTTGCGATAATACCCGCTGAACTGGTTGCCATACAACCAATCGGCATTCGGAGAGTAGCCGCCGTCTATGATCGCTTCGACGGTTACGTCGTCCAGCTTGTTGTAATGTTTCCCTTCGATTCCGTGCGCAAGCGTATTGAAGAGTTCTTTGTCGCTGTACAGCAAATCCAGGAACATAATTGCTCTTTCCGGATTTTTCGACGATTTGCTGACGGCTGTCATCGTCGCGATAATAGAGCTTGTAAGCAGATAAGGTTTGGACAAGGCCACGTCCTTCACTTCTCTTCCTTCCAGCTTGGCAGCGGTCTCGGACTCACCGCCCGGCTTCAGGTTGCCGGTCAGGAAGCTGGCATATTTGCCGGCCGCGAAATCCGCCGAATCGTCCGACAGCGTCGCCGCGTCTTTGCGGATGTAGCCCTTCTGGAACCAGCTTCTCATCAGAGCCAAATGATTTTTGTACTCCTCGGACTCGAATTGATTAACGACCTGCATCGACGAATCGTCCAGACGGACGACGCCCGGTATGTTGCGGCCCGCCGCTTCGTCATAACCGTACGAGACGTTAAGCGTACCGCCGAAGTTCCCTCTCGTAATCTGGAAAGGATACAAGTCCGGATGCTTCTCCTTCACGGCTGCAAGGAACGGCTCGATGTCCGCGAACGCCTTGATGGTGTCCGTGTTGAAGCCCGTGCTCTGGAGCAGCTCCTTCTGGAACGTAACCGCATCGGTTTTCGCCCAAATCTGATAGTTGGGAACGGCGTATTTCTTGCCGTTTACTTTCAGCGCGTCCCAACCCATCTGCGGAATCGTCTTCATGATCGCAGGCGCATATTGGTCAAGCAGATCGTCAAGCGGAAGGAATACGTCCTTGCTGACGTTTGTGTAATAGTTGTTCATCCAGTTGGCTGTAAACGCCAGGTCATACGACTCGCCGGATGCGTTCATCAGCTGCAGCTTCTGGTCGTATTCGCCCCAGTCGGTAGGTTTCAATTGGATCGTTGCATTGATTTTTTCCTGCAAAATTTTGTTCATCGCCGCTTCTACTTCCGCTTGACCGTTTTGAACCCCGCCAGGGAAATACCATGTCAGCACAGCGGGTTCAAGCTTCGGCGCTTCCGCTGGCGACTCGGAAGCCGATGACGACTCGGAAGCCGCTGGCGATGCCGTGCTTGTGCCGCTTGCCGGTTGATTCGCCTCTTTGCCGGCGCATCCACTCAGCACCATTGTGACTGTCAGCATAATTGCGAGTACGAATGGAACCATTCCTTTATCCTTTTTTCTGTTCAATTGCATTGCCTCCCTTTAGATGGATTGTCTATTGTAACGGATACAATCCGATACAACCGCTTTGTCGCTCCCTAGCCCTTGACGGCGCCGACAGTCAAACCTTTGATGAAATACTTCTGGAAGAACGGAAAGGCGAGCAGCATCGGACCGCAGGCCAGAATAGCCATCGCCATACGTGCGGATTCGTTCGGGAATTGGCTGGTATCGATGGAAACATTGCCCGCTCGCACCGCACTCGTCAGATACGTAATGTTGTTCATGATGCGATACAGCAAATACTGCAACGGAGTCAAGCTGCCCTTGTCGATGAAGAGCATCCCCAGCCACCAGTCGTTCCAGTAGACAAATGCGATGAACAAACCGACAGTGGCCAGCGCAGGCTTGGAAATCGGCAATATGATCGTATAGAACACATTCCACTCGCCGGCGCCGTCGATTTTGGCGGACTCGATCAGTTCGGGCGGAATATCCGTCAGAAACCCCTTCATCAGGAGGACGTGCCACGGCAGTATCACGTAAGGCAAGATCAGGGCGAGCAATGTATCGTTCAATTGCAGGTACTTCGTAATCATGATGTACCAAGGAACGAGCCCGCCGTTGAACAGCAGCGTGAAGAAGACGAGGAACGAGAGCAGGTTCTTGAACCGGAAGTCCTTGCGCGATAATGCGTAAGCGAGCTTGGCGGTCAACAAGAGACTGAGCGCCGTTCCCGCAACCGTCACCAAGATGGTCACTCCATAGGCCTGAAGCAAGCTTGTCGGGCTGGCGAACAAATATTTGTAAGCGAACAAAGTAACATTTTTCGGTATCAGCTTGAAGCCTTCGAGCGCCACGTCTCGTTCGGATGAGAACGAGATCGAGATGACGTACAAGAAAGGCAAGACGCAGAATGCCGAGAACAGGATGAATACAAGATGCGCGGCGAGCCTGCCGGCCGATAGCTTGCTGGATGTGGTGGGCACCGGGTTCACTCCTTAAAAAATCGCGTTGTCTTTGTTGATTTTGCGTACGATCGCATTAACCGTAAGGACGAGGACGAAGCCGACGAGCGACTGGTACAGGCCGACCGCGGAGGCCATGCCGATATCGCCCGATATCCGCAAAGCCCGGAACACATAGGTGTCGATCACTTCCGTCGTTCCGTACAAGGCGCCGGAGTTCGCAGGGATGAAGTAGAACAGACCGAAGTCCGAATAGAAAATTTTACCGATGGACAGCAGCGTAAGCAGCGTAATGAGCGGAGTCAGCAGAGGAAGCGTAATCTTCCAAACCTGCTGCAGCCTCGTTGCCCCGTCAATCGCCGCCGCCTCGTAATACGTGCGGTCGATGCCCATCAAGCCCGTGTAATAGATGAGCAGCGCGTAGCCGACACTCTTCCACAAGTAAGCGAAGCTCAGAATAAACGGCCAGTATTTCGGTTCGAAATAAAAGTTGATTGCTTCCATTCCGAAAGACTCGAGCAGCATGTTAACGACACCCATCTCGGGATTTAACAACGCGTAAGTGACATAGCTGACGACGACCCAGGACAGAAAATAAGGGAAAAACATCGCCGTTTGGTACACCTTAACGGATTTGCGTCCGAGCTCGAACATCAGAATCGCGAATACAACCGAAAAGATCGTCGACAGGATGATGAAACAAAGGTTGAGTAAAATCGTGTTCCGCGTCACCTGGTAGGCCGCGTCGGATGTGAAAAAAAACTTGAAATTATCAAACCCGCTCCAAGGGCTCCCCAGGATCCCGTCCGAATAGTTGTAATTTTTGAACGCGAGCACAAGTCCGAAAATCGGCAAGTAATAGAACACAAGGATGAACAGGAGACCCGGGAAGGCCAGGGCCATAAGCCCCTTGTGCTTGTTGATATCTTTCGTCAGTCTCTGCCAGTAAGTCGTCTCCATAAGGCGGCTCCCCTACGTTTGATTTATGGGTGCGGATCAGATTCCGCCATCGACGGATCGCCTTGGACGACAGCGTCGGTTATGTCTCCATAATGGGGGGCCTCACATCCCGGTGGCTATTGCAAAAAGAGTACTTCCGTCTCCAAACGGCGTGTATTATGTGCACTTTTGTGGACTTCAGCAGGTTTGGATGCAAGCAAAACCGCCTTCGGCGTCCTCAGGACGATGAAGGCGGCTTGTCGGAGACGATTCAGATAAGGATAGCGGATTGTATACTTACTGAATCGTAAAAAAACAGCCTGCCCGGTTCAGGGCAGACTGCTTTAAGGAGGTAAGAGCCTTTATGGTTTCGCCTCGAGCCAAATATCCAGCTGCCGCTGCTGCTCTTCGCGAACTTTATCGATGCCGGCTTTGCGGAGCAAATCCAAATATAGCGGGTAGTACTGGTCGGGATCGAGCGTGCCGGAATTCAAGCCGATGGCGTATTCCTTCTCCAACGCGTGGATATTGGCGCTTTCCGTTTTATAGGCTTCGATGTCCGGATGAAACCCGTACAACGAGTCGACCTCGGCGCTCAAGTTCAATTGCTGAGTCTGTTCCCAAGTGTCCGCGGGCTGACCTTCCTGCAAATAACCGTTCATCACATTGCCGAACACCCAGTTCGCATTCGGCGCGTAACCGCTTTGCCCGTCAACCCGGATCGTGTTCTCTCCGATCTTCTTGTAGTGCTTATCCTCGATTCCGAAGCTCAACAAGTTAAAGATCCGGCTGTCGGTATTGACAAGTTCAAGCAATTCCATCGCCTTCTCGGGATGCCTCGACGTGCGGCTGATCGCGTTCGTCGTCGGCGTCACGCCGTCAAACCTCGGTTTGTACATCGGGATATAAATCACCTCGTTGCCGCCGTTCTTCCAATATTCTTCCGCTTCCCCGCCGGGTTTCATGACGTCGAACAGCACAACCATGTTGCCCTGACTGCGCAGTCTCGAGAAATCCTTAACCACCGCAATGTCTCTTTGAATGTACCCTTTCAAATACCAGCTTCTCGCAAGCTGCAAGTAGTCTCGGTACTCCGGCGTATCGACCGGCATGATGACGCGGTTCGGGTCCTCCTTGTAGTGGGCGACGCCGTTCTCCTCGGCAAAGCTCGGCGCGGCCGAAATGCCGTAGCACGGCGGACACCAGAACTGGGTGGAACCAAACGGAATTTTGTCAGGCTCGTTCTGTTGTACCTGCTTCAAGAAGGGTTCGATATCCTCAATCCTCTTGATCGCGGCAGGGTCAAGACCGTATTTGTCCGCATATTTCTTCTGCACGGCGAAGCCGTAGTAATGCGCGGCAATTTGATAATTGGGCACCGTGTAGATTTTGTTTTTCACCTTCACGTCTTTCCACGCGAAGTCCGGCAAGGAGGCTTTAAGCGTGGGTGCGACCGTCTCAAGCAAGTCGTCGATGGCGAGAAAAGCGCCTTTCTCCGCGTTGATTCGGTAATTCAGTATCCAGTTGGACGTCCAGACGATATCGAATTCGTCCGAAGCCGCAATCATCGTATTCAGCTTCTGCTCGTAACTGTTCCAGTCGACACCCTTCAACCTGACCTTCGCATGGATGAGCGGCCCCACGATCCGATTAAGCTCGGCCTCCACCAAATGCAAGTCGGGCCACTGGCCTGACGGGAAATACCAGGTCAGCTCCACCGCTTCGTCCGCGGCCGCGTTTCCGCTCGGCTGCGGAGCCCCGCCGCGCGAGCAGGCTCCCAGCATCATGACAACACATAAGAAGATAGCCGCGACATTCATTCTGCTCATCCGATACCCTCCGCTATATGGTTATGATATCCTTGGGCAGCACAACGCCTTTCAAATAGTTTGGCGGCTTTCGCTCAAGTGTCTCGAACGCAGCTTGAACGTCCTCCAGCTTAAATCTGTGGCTATATAAGCCGTCCATCCGGAATGTGCCTCGCTCAAGCAGCCGAACGGCCCGGCGCAGGTCGTCCATGCCGTCAAGGGAATATCCGGGATGCAGGCCGCGAATCTCGACCGCCTTGCCGACGACCGCGCCGACGTCAAACGAAGCGCTGGTCCGCTCGTATGAGCTCATCAGCGCAAGCCTGCCCCGGCCTTCGCGCAAATAGCCGATTGCCGTATTCAGCAGGTCGGCGTTGCCCGTCCCTTCGATGACGAAGTCCGCCAGCCGACCGCACCCGATGTCGCGAATCGCCTCCTCCACATTCGATGTCCGCGGATTAAGCGTATGCGTCGCGCCGTACTTGCGGGCAAGCGCCAGCTTCGCGTCATCCACATCGACGGCGATCAGCGCGGACAACAGCCCGCCGGACAGCGCTTGAACGCACCATAACCCCATCGGCCCGCAGCCAAGCACGACGCCAACGTCACCCGCCTCTGGCGCCGCTCCTCGCAATACCGTAAGGATACATTTCAGCGGTTCTCCGATCGCATGCATCGGATCGACGCTCGCCCCGACTTTCACGCAGCACGCTGCGTCCGCGACCATATAGTCGGCGAACCCTTCCAGTTGCGGTCCCGTCGCCCGATTCGCCGGCAAGCCGGTGACGGTGTCTCCGGCGGCGAAACCCGTGACGCCCCGCCCGATCTCGACGACCGTCCCTGCCCATTCGTGACCGAGCGTCTGCGGATGGCCCTCGCCGATACGTCCCTTCCAATGATTCAGTTCCCAGTTGCATAGACCGCACACGGCGATCCGCACGAGCAACTGGCCTTCCCCCGGTGTCAAATCCGCTTCGACAAGCTCGAACCGCCTCGGCTCGACGAGCAATGCTCTGCGCGTCTTCATCCTGTCCTCTTCCTCCCGCCGCTAAGTAGGATAGCCTAGCTCTAGCTTTTAATGGAACCCAGTGTCAACCCTTTGACGAAATACTTCTGGAAAACAGGAAAGACAACCATCATCGGACCTCCTGCAAGCAGCGCTACCGTCATTCTCGCCGACAAAACGGGAAACGAAGCTGCGCTATCAAACGAGATTCCAGAAATAAAAGCAGTGGAAGTCTGCAAAAAATGGCTGTTGGCCATCATCCTGACCAGCAGCAACTGCAAAGGGAAAAGACGATCGTTCTCGATGAACAGCACGGCATTCAGCCATTCGTTCCAATAAACGATGGAGACGAGCAGCGTCAGAGTCACAAGCGCCGGAGCGCTCAGCGGAACGATCAAGCTGAAGAAGATGCGGTATTCCCTCGCCCCGTCCATCTTGGCCGACTCGATGATCTCCAGCGGCAGTGTCCGCAGAAACGTTCTGAGAATCAAGACATGCAACGGATGAACCAACGTCGGGAGCAGAATCATCGCCCATACCGTGTCTTTCAGATGAAGCGCCTGCGCCATCAGCATATAATAAGGCACAAGCCCGCCGCTGAACAGCAACGTAAAGAAGATGAGAAATGTCGTCTGCCGATTATACGCGTAATCCCGACGCGACAAGACATAAGCAATCATGGCCATAGCAAGCAAACTCAGCAGCGTGCCGACTACGGTTACGAGAATCGTGACCCCGTAAGCTCTGAACAGCAACGCCGGGGACTGAACAACATATCGATACGCCGTAAAATCGAAGCTGTCCGGCCACAGCCGGTAGCCATACTTGGCAATGGAGGCTTCGTCGGTAATCGAAATCATGATCACGAGAACGAACGGAATCAACATGCCCAGCGTAACAGCAATGAAAAACAGATGAATCAGCATCTTGGGGTAATCCAGCTTCCTGTGCATGGCCAAAGCTCCTACCAAAGCGAATGATCGGCGCTGAATTTCCGAACCGCATAATTGGCGAACAACACGAATAACAGTCCGCCCACGGATTGATACAACCCGACCGCCGTCGCCATGCCGATCTCCCCGAGCTTGCGCAGCGCATGATAGGCATACGTATCGATAACGTCCGTCGTCGAATAGAGGAACGGAGAGTCATTCGGAATAAAATAATGCAGACCGAAATTGCCCCGAAACAATCCGCCCACGCCGATGATCAGCAACACTGCCGCAAGCGGCATAAGCAACGGAAATGTAATTCGGCTCGCCATCTGCCATCTTGAAGCTCCGTCGATCCGCGCAGCCTCCCGATACTCGCTTTCAATGCCCATGATGCCCGTATAGAAGATCAGCGCGTAGAACCCGATCGTCTTCCACAAGTACACCGTATACAAGATGAACGGCCAAACGGCAGGTTCCAAATACCAATCCACGGGCTCTGCGGCGAGCAGCTTCAGCATCTCGTTCAAATACCCCTCGTGATGATTCAGGAACGCATCCGTCACATAACTAACGAGAATCCAGGACAAGAAGAAAGGGAGCAGCATCGCCGTTTGGTACGCTTTCGCGGCCCGTTGGGCCACTTCGTTCAGCATGATGGCAAAGACCAGTGCGAAAGCCAGCGTGCCGAGCAAGTACGCGGCGCCGTACATCAGCGTATTTCTTGTAACAAGGAAAGCCTGATCGGATACGAAAAAAAACTTGAAATTATCAAAGCCGACCCATTTGCTCCCGAATATACCCAAGTCGAATCTGAAATTTTTGAATGCCAGCACAAGTCCGAACAATGGGATGTACGCGAATACGATCACATACGTAATCGCCGGCAAGGATAACGCGAACAGTTCCTTGTTTTTCTGGAACACGGTCCATCTCTTCTTCGCGAAACGTCCCAGTCCCATCCCTCTTCCAATTCCCGGCCGATGCTTCGCCACAAGCTTTCCCTCGCCTTCAGGACACTCGCTCTAAGGCAACACCTTTTTGAGACGGTAGTCTTTAGGCGTCGTGCCGAATTTCTTTTTGAACAGCTTGAAGTAGTAGCTCGGATTGGAATACCCGACCTGCTCCATAATGTCCATGATGCTGTCGTTGTTCGTCCGCAGCAGCTCCAAGGATTTGTTCAGCCTCACCTCGTTGATATATTCCGCAATCGAGATGGAAGCCGATTTCTTGAATATACGTCCGATGTACACGGGCGACATCTTCAGCATGGACGCGATGCCTTGCAGGCTCAGATTCGTATCCCTGTAATCCCTTTCAATAATCGCTTTGATCGTGTCGTGGAGAATTTGGTTCTTATCCTCGTTCACGTTCGACTGCGCCTCGGATATTTGTTCGAGCAGATCGGCAAACATCGATTTGATGTCGTCCATATCCTCTTCCTGCAGGGCCTCCTGCATGAAAGTGTTCAAATCCACGGGAATATACTGCAGCTTGTTTGCATTCATTTCCTTCAGCGTATTTTTGATAACGACGAACAGCACATGGATCGCCTGCACCGTATTGTCGTAATTGAAGCCGCTCACGAAATCCAGAATTTTGCCGCAATGGGCAACGGATTCGGCAAGGTGATTCGCCTTAATGCTCTCAACCAACTTCTTCTCCAGGTCAGGCGGAATTTGCGACTGTTCGTTCTGAAGATTTGACGCAAGCTGCTTCGGCACGATCACTGACAACCTGCCGTAATTCAAGCGGTACATCGAATACTGGAGCGTCAGATTATAATGTTTGGAGATATCCCGGTAGACGGCGATCGGATCGCTGAGCGTCCCGGACAACGGGATTTTGTAATATTGCAGGAACACCTCCTGGACGTTGCGGATAAGCTTGACGGCTGTCTCCTGTGCCTCGAAGGTTTGATTCCCGATGCCGATCAGCAGCGCCAGTCGATCGTTCCCCATGTCCACAATCTCGCACGGGAAGGTCTCGGACACAATCTCGCGGCTAATATTGGCGATGGCGAACTTGATCATGTTCTGCTCGGTGTAGCTGGCCATCTCCGCAAACTTCCTGTATTGTCCGATTCGGAGCAATCCGATCAGCAGATGGCCCGTGAAATCGATAGGGAAGCCGATATCCGCAAGCTCGGTCTTAAGCCTGTCCTCATCGGGAAAAGAATGGCTGTCCGTGACAAGTCTCTTCAAATAATATTGCCTCACCAGGTCGACTTGCTCGCTCTGTTCCTTCCGCAGGCTGGCGTACTCCTCCGTCATCTGGCGGTAAACGCGGGAGATATAAGCAAATTCGCCGTCTTCGCCCGGATCGTTCTCCCCCGTCCGGAACGTTTGCGTCTGGCGCACCAAACTTTGCACCGGCTTGTACAGCTTGTAGGATACGAACCAGGACAGCAGAGCAGCCAGCACCAGAAATACGAGCGTCACGATGATCGAAGTAAGCCGAAGCTGATCCACTTTGCCCAGTATGGCCTCGTAGGGCTGCACTTGCACGATGATCCAGTCGTTCACGTCGGCGTTCAAAAAGCTGATCAAATATTGTTTGTCCGAATCGATCACGTAGTTCGTCCGCTTAGCTTGCGTTAGATGCAGATTGGCGTAGATCGTGTTTTTCAGCTTTTCTCTGTCCGGCGAATCGATGCCGAGATCCGAAGCCACGACCTTCTGATCCCGGTCCAAAATGACGATATGTCCGTTCTGGTTGGCGTCTATCTGATTAAGCGTCTGAAGGTTGCCGATCAGCCAGTCCGGACTGACGTTCAAGATAAGCGCGCTTTCGTTCTCATTGTATGGACCTAACGTATCGTACATAAAGAAAGAGAAAATATCGACCTGACCTTCCGGCGACGAATCGCTGCGAACCGGAATCAGCTCCATCTTCCTTACCTTGGCCGCTTCCGTCGTTACGAACTTCCTCATTCTGTCCAGGAGGATGCCGTCGTTGAAGCGAATATTCATGTTGCCGCCCGCGTAGTAGGCATTCAAGTTCGCGTTGTACAGAACGATGGAATGGACGAACGATGATGAGCCGACGATACGATCGAGGGTCAACTGATTGCTGATGATCTCGAACATGTTTTCATTTTGGCTCGTTAGTCTCGGCTGAATGTCCACATTGTAATAGATCGAGGCGGCCAAATTTTTAATGATTTCGTTCATGCTGTTCAAATTATAATGAATTTGCGACATGACCTTCTGGTTGGCATTCCTGTTCATATCCAGCGCTGTTTTCTCCGCGTTGTAGGACAGCACAAAAGAACTGATCGTCAACACGAGCAGCATCGTCCCGGTCGTCATCATCAGCATCTGCAGCAAGTATTTCCTGGAAACGCCGTATTTTCCTTTCTGCTTCATGAAAACCCGGCCTCCCCCATGTTGTCATGTTAAGCAGCAGCAGCTACAGCCCCCTCCCTCCGGCGGGCGGTGTGATCCCAACACCCTCATTATAGGTACTGTCCCGCCATTTATATAGATACACTTTCTATACTTTTGTCTTCTTTTTTATACCGATAATCAATACATCTGTGTTAAATGGACACTTTCTCAGAAGGGTATGCTCGTCCGTTGCCAGCACCGTTGGTTGAAGCACATTTCTGCTAGTCAGATCAATCATGATGAAATGATATTGTCCCGAATGGACCTGCAATTTGACATCCTGGCTATAAGGCACATAAATCGCGATAAGCGCGCGATCCTCATCTGCAGCCATTCGAATATCTTCGTATGCGGAGAGCAGAAGCTCATTAGCAGGGTCGAGCTCCGCCAATCGATGGGAAGTATAAAGCCATTGCGAATAGGAAGCCTCCCAGGCTCCCGGCATACGGAGCGCATAACGCCAATCAAACGGCATCTTCGACCAGCTCTCGCTTGTGAAGTCTGCTCCTTCTTTATGCCAACCCCATATACCGTGAGCGCCATAAGCGAATCCCGCTTTGGCCCCGCTCAGCACGCTCTGCCAGAAAGCCTTGCGGATGTCGAAGGCTTCAAAACGGCCATAGCGGTTGCCGTGTCCATGACCCTCATAGGGAGGCTCCGAGTTGATAATCGGCCGCTTGATCGGCTTGTTCAAAAATTGCTTCGCAAGCAGGTAATTGTCCTGTTGACTCTCCAATACATGTCCCGACTGATAAATATATAGATCCAGATGCTCGGATTCGATAATTCGCTGCGGCAATTCATGAAATTGGCCAATCACGTGCATCGCGGCAAGCGCATGCGGAGAGAGCGCTTTCAAGGCAGTTAGAGAAATCATGAAATAATCTACGATCTCTTCATTTTCAAACTTGGTGTCCCCGCTGACAAAATAGATGGGGTGATAGGAGGCAAAGCGACGGGCCACATATTCGGTATACGGCCGGACTGCATCTTTCGGCATGGAATACTCCGGCACTTGGGAATTTGCCCACGTCCCCGGAACATAGTTGTTCCAGAGGATGACAAGTACAGGAACGAAACCCATTTGACAAGCCATGTCCACCATCTGCTCCGCTTGGTCGAAGAATGCGTCATGTATACGATGGAAATCCCATTGTCCCTGTTCATCCGGATGAAAGGGGGACAAACCTGTATACGTACCGCTGGCATCATGCAGCACAGGGAGAATGCTGATTTGGACCGCATTAAAGTTCTGCAGCCGCCGATATTCCAAATATTCCTTCCACTCCTCTACAGCAGCGTTGGAAAACACGCTCCAGACGGTATCCGCAAAATAGAAGAACGGCTTGCCGTCCCGGGTAAGACCGTCGTTGGTTTCGTTTAATTGTACGGGGGATCCCATAAACGACTTCACCTCTTCACGATTAGATTGGCTCTTCATTTCAATATCGGTTCACCCCTATGCATATGTAACTTTGAATTTCAGCATCTAACTAAAAATCTGTCAATCCGTTCATTAAAATATATAAGTTATCCTCTTTTCCATAGAAAAGCCGAGCGGAAATCAGGCGTGGGTACCTGGATTTCGCTCGGCTTGCAGTCAAACTTTATAAGCTTTGGGCCCCAGTTCGATGTGTCCAACTGAATATGCTTCCCTGCTACTGACTGAATTTTTGGTGTTATAATGTTATTAGGATATTCCTTAAAGGGGTTGAATGCTTTGGCTGTTTCCAAAAGTGATCTTAATCAATTAATTCAACAGTTGTCTGAAGATGACCTTCCAATAGCTGCTGATTTCCTAAAGAGCTTGGTTAATAAATCCGATCGGCATATTCCATGGGACGATGAACCAACAACTGAAGATGATCTCAAAGCTATTAAAGAAGCTAAAGAATCGTTTGCCCGTGGCGAAGGTATCAAACTAAAGGATGTCTTAAATGATCTACTCAATTGAAATTGATAAGGATGCCTTAAAATATCTTCAGAAGTTAGAACGACCTTTACGGATTAGAATTACAAATGCCTTGCAAGTTCTTCTAGAAACCCCCTTCCATTCGGAACTTGATATCAAAAGATTAAAACTTATTTGGAAGTTTACGCCTACATGCGTTTGCCATTCAGAAGAATAATCGTGATGTCCATCAATCTCTCCAGTTCCTTCCCATTTCCGCCCGCTTTCCAACATTCACTCGGTATCCATCATTCGTTCTACCAGTTGAGAAATTGCCCTCTTCATAGCCGTTCTATTCAGTTCAATCCACTCACCATGTCTAGGCAGCACCCACTGGAACGATATATTTAGCAGTTGTTCCATCGACTTCGTCTGTTCGGACCAGGAATGAAAGCAATAATCACGCAGCGCAATGAACTCATTCGTATGCCTGTCCCAATGGAGGTGATCGCCTGCGAACAAATACTTTTCTTTGTACAGCAGCGCGGTATGCCCCATCGTATGTCCCGGAAGAGGCAATAGCGTTATATCTTGGTGAAAGGGTATAGGTTGCAAGCCGGTAAGAAGACGTTCATTCCCGTTTCTCTCCACTTGCTCGTTGGCATGCAGAATGACTTCAGCACCGAAGTGCTGGGCATACTTATCCGCATCGCTTTTCTCATCTGTATCGATATGGGTCACGAAGATGGTACTAATACCCCCGAGTTCAACCATTTTTTTCACGAGTGCTGGTACGTAGCGCGGAGCATCAATCAACCAATTCCCCTCAGGCCGAGTAATGAAATAACTATGTCCACCGTAAGATTTAGCAGAAGAGTAACCACAGTAATATACGTCTTCTGACAATTTCAGTGGAAAATCGTTCATAGCCTTCGCGAGTCCTTCCTTCGACTCGCAACCTATGGCTGCAGTTGGACAAGACAGCAAAGCATGGAACGCCCTCTGCTTGTCGGCATCCGTCTCGGGCTGATGCGTAACTGCTGATAATCCGTCCAGTGCGGAAAACATATCAGGCGCCAGTTGCCGACATATATCGCAGTCCACACAAGCCGAGTTGACGTAGAAATCGCCTTTGATGTTACCGGGCAGTCGCGTTTTAACAGCCACTGGCTTCGCCTCCTTTCTCAAGATCCCTGTTCCTGCGTAACAACCCTGCTAATGCTTGGTTCCTAATTTTGTTCATATCCGTTTTGAACATCCTTTCAATAAGCTTTTACCGACATTGTATTCCATCATTGTTGTCAACAGTGTGTCAACAAAGAATACAGGTTGCAGGCTGAATAGAAAAACACATGATTAGTAACCGGGAAAGCTCCTTGAAGTCAGAACAGATGAGCCTTGCCGGATTCATTTCTCGAGAAAAACGGGAGGAAAGGCTTATCGGATTGTAGGCTTCCCTTGTCTTATCATGTGATCTTCACTGTGCCCCTAAAACGCTCTAAAACCCTTGCTACGACTGAGTTTTACAGGTTAGGAGAAAAGGAAAAGCCGAGCGAAAATCAGGAGTAGTTACCTGAAATTCGCTCGGCTTGCGTCAAACTTTAAGTGCTGAGTGGTAAACTTTAAGCGCGGAGTTGCAGACTTAAATTGTTTTCTACACAAGTTTACACCTGCGCACGAAATCCCTACTCCACCGTAACACTCTTAGCCAAATTCCGCGGCTTATCCACGTCGTGCCCCAACGCGAGGGATGCGTAGTAGGACAGAAGCTGCAGCGGAATAACCGACAGGGCCGGAGTCAGCAGAGGCAGCGTGCGCGGGATTGCGAACTGGCGATCGACCGACTTGGCGACCTCCTGCTCATGGCCTTCGTTGACGATACCGAGAACATCGGCGCCGCGCGCTTTCGTTTCTTTAATGTTGCTAAGCATTTTCTCGTAGACGTCCTCTTGCGTGAGGAGCGCGATAACCGGCGTGCCTTCCTCGATCAGCGCCAGCGTGCCGTGCTTGAGCTCTCCCGCTGCGTAAGCTTCGGAATGGATATACGAAATTTCTTTCAGCTTCAGCGAGCCTTCCATCGCCACCGCGTAGTCGACGCCGCGTCCGATGAAGAACAGGCTGCTGTGATGCGAGATCGATTCCGCGACTTCCTTGATCACTTCGGCCTGCGCGAGAATTTTCTCGACCTGCTCCGGCAGAGACTGCATCGCGGCAAGCACCTGAGCGACAGCGGCCTCATCCCGCGTGCCGACCGTCTGGGCCCAATACAGTCCGAACAGGAAGAAAGCGATCAACTGAGACGAGTACGCCTTGGTGGAGGCGACGGCGATCTCCGGTCCCGCGAGCGTAATGATCACATCGTCGGCTTCGCGAGCGACCGAGCTGCCCACGACATTCGTAATCGCCAGCACCCGAGCTCCGCAGCGCTGCGCTTCGCGAAGCGCTGCCAGCGTATCGGCCGTCTCGCCGGATTGGCTGACGACGATGACGAGTGTATCGGGCGTAATGATCGGCGAACGATAGCGATACTCCGAAGCGACGTCCGTCTCGACCGGCACGCGCACGAGCGATTCGATGACATTTTTGCCGACGAGTCCGGCATGAAGCGCCGTACCGCAAGCGACGATATGCACGCGGTTGATGGCCTTCAACTGTTCGGCCGTCATTTTCAACTCGGACAGCTCCACGGAACGTCCGTCGTCGCTGATCCGGCCCAGCATCGTGTCGCGATAGGCTTTCGGCTGCTCGTGAATTTCCTTCAGCATGAAGTGGTCGAAGCCGGCCTTCTCCGCCGTCATCAGATCCCAATCCACGTGGAAAATTTCCTTCGAGATGAAGTTCCCCTCGATCGTCAGCAACTCCACCGCATCCCGGGTCAGCACCGCCATCTCACCGTCGTTCAGAATGTAGATGTCGCGCGTATGCTCGAGAATGGCCGGAATGTCTGAAGCGATATACTTCTCTCCGTTGCCGACCCCGATGATGAGCGGACTGGCGTAACGTACCGCGACCAACCGATCCGGTTCGTACTCGGTCAGCACGCCAAGTGCGAACGCGCCTCTCATCTTCTTGACCGCGCGCTGAACAGCCTTCACGATATCCCCGTCATACTCGACGGCGATCAGGTGCGAGATGACCTCCGTATCCGTCTCCGACAGAAAACGATGTCCCGCCTGCACGAGTTCTTCCTTAAGTTCCAAGTAATTTTCAATAATGCCGTTATGAACGACGGAAAATTTCAACGAATTGTCCGTATGCGGATGAGAGTTAACGTCGGACGGTTTGCCGTGCGTCGCCCAGCGCGTATGCCCGATGCCGGCCGTTCCGCGCAGCGGGTCGCCGCTCAGCCGATTTTCCAAGTTCGCCAGTCGGCCTACCGTCTTCGTCACTTCCAAGCCTTGCTCCGTCTGAACGGCGATTCCGGCGGAGTCGTATCCCCGGTACTCCAGCTTCTTAAGCCCTTCGATCAGAATGGGCTGCGACTCTCTATATCCAATATATCCAACGATTCCGCACATAATTATATAAGCCTCCGTTTATAGGTTCTCGACGCTTGCCGAGTTCCCGCAACCGGGCCGAATGAGCAGCACATGCCGTATTCCAAGCAAAAACGCCTGTTGAGTCCTCCAGACGCAAAAACGCCTTCAGCGTCTCCGATTCAGAGAATCGCGTTTTTGTCGGAGACGATTCTGGTAAGGAGAGCTGACTCCCATTCACGACAATCGTAAATAAAGGGGCCCTCTCTCCCCCATCTTCCCACGTCATGCCCCTCAGAGCGACCGGTTACAGGCCGCCGGGCAGGTCTGGTTCGTTCCACGAGCGTGGTACTATCAACATCGTGCCGGAATTTTGTTCGCCCGGTTGCCCTGAGCGTTTTGAGTTCCGGCTGTCGGCTCCGATGGTGAGCCGGGAGGTCCCCGCCGAACGTTTCGAACACCTCCACCTCGTCAACTTGCGTCCGTATGGCTCTTCGCCGAAGTTTGCCGCTCGGATCAGCTTTCCCGTCCCTGATCTTCGCCCTTCCGCGTCTCCCCATCTTTCAACAAGTTCTGGCGCTTTTGTTGCCGATTCCCCTCTACCCTGCCCTTCCATTCCAGAATCTATTCCTATATCTTATTCGTTTTACAGGGATGATGCAACTTGGGCGCAATTATTTCCTTGGAAATGACGTTTTTCTACATTTCCCCTCGCACGAACGAATCGCTTGTCAAAATGAGAAGAGCGTCCCCCTCCTGCTGGAAAGGAACGCCCTCTATTACACGCGCCATCGCGCGACCTATTTCGCCAACGTTATGCCAACTCCGCCTTCACGACGTCCACGATCGAAGCGACATAGCGCTCGATTTCCTCCCGCTCCGGCCCTTCAGCCATAACGCGGATAAGCGCCTCCGTGCCGGAAGGACGCACGAGCACGCGTCCGTTGTCGCCGAGCGCCTCTTCGGCAGCCGTCACGGCCGCAGCGATCGCCTGGTTGCCCGGATAGCGGGATTTGTCCGCCACACGTACGTTCACGAGCACTTGCGGATACTTGCGCATCATCTGCTTCAACTCGCCAAGCTTCTTGCCGGATGCGACGATCGTATCGAGCAGCTGCAGTCCCGTCAGGATGCCGTCGCCCGTCGTGCTATGATCGAGGAAAATGACGTGCCCGGACTGTTCGCCGCCCAGGTTGTAACCGCCGTTGACCATCTCTTCCATGACGTAACGGTCGCCGACCGCCGTCTTGGCCGTATTCAGCCCGAGCTTCTCCGCCGCCTTGAAAAATCCGATGTTCGCCATAACCGTCGTCACAATCGTATCCTTCGCCAGCTTGCCCGCGCGTCTCATCGCGTCGCCGCAAATGCACAGAATGTAATCGCCGTCGGCTTCTTCGCCATTCTCGTCGATCGCAATCAGCCGATCCGCGTCTCCGTCGAACGCCAGGCCGAGATCGGCTCCATATTCCTTCACCTTCGCGGCCAGCATCTCGGGATGCGTCGAGCCGACGCCTTCGTTGATGTTCAAGCCGTTCGGCTCGGCTCCGTAGGCGATCACTTCCGCCCCCAAGGCGCGGAAGATTTCCGGCGCAAGCTCATAGGCCGCCCCGTGAGCGCAGTCCAGCACCAGCTTCACACCCGCGAACGAATGACTTACCGTAGACTTCAAGTAGTCGATATACAGACTCTTGGCGCCTTTATCGGACGTCACCGAACCGATGTCTCCGCCGATCGGTCTTGGCAGCGTATCTTCCGCCGCATCCATGAGCCGCTCGATCTCCGCCTCGGTCTCGTCCAGCAGCTTATAGCCGTCGCCGCCGAAAAACTTGATTCCGTTATCCGCCACCGGATTATGCGAAGCAGAGATCATGACGCCCGCGTCCGCTCCCATCGTTCGGGTCAAATAAGCGACTGCCGGCGTGCTGACCACGCCGAGCCTTACGACGTCCGCGCCGATGGACAGCAGTCCTGCCGTCAAAGCGCTCTCCAGCATTTGACCCGATATGCGAGTGTCCATGCCGATCAACACTTTCGGACGCTTGACCTTGCCCGCGAGCACGACGCCTCCGCAACGACCGATCCGATAAGCCAATTCCGGCGTTAACTCCTGATTCGCGACCCCGCGCACGCCGTCCGTTCCAAAATATTTCCCCATATCCCGATACCTGCTCCTTCTATTTCTGTTGTTGCCTGAGCCTGCGGTCCTTTGTCTATCTCGTTCTACACCGCCGGCTCCTGCGTTTCGCCGCTCTCGGACGGAGGAGGACTGCCGCTTTCCTCCGGCACGCCCTCTCCCGGCGTCTCCTCCCCTTCCGTGGAGGTCTCGAGCGCCGCCTCGTCGATAATCTCGACCGTAATGCTGTTCGTTCCGCCCACCTGCTCCATAAACCTCTCCAGGCTGACGACAAGAGGCAGCGTATAGATGCCCGGCCCTCTCCCGCTGAGATCGACGATGACGTCGACGTCTCCCGGCTTCAGCCGGTCCAGCGTCTGCGGAGCGCCTTGAATCGTAATGTCCGCTTTGCCCGTGGCCGGATCGAGAATGTTGACGATCAATCCTTCGCCCAGTCCTCTCAGCTCGATCGGAAGCCCTTCGAGCTTCCGGGTCGTCGACAGCAGCACCTCGATCTGTATGTCGATCGCAGCCGGCGAAATCTCGATCAGCGGAGGCGTTACTTTGAGCGGCACGGAAATCTTCCCGGAATTTCGCACGTCGCCGAGCGGAATCTCCACCTCGATGAATTCGAGTTTGTCCAGCGCGTCTTGCGGTCCGTATACCGTTACCTGTTCCACATCCGGCTTGAAAGAGGCGACGCCAAGCCCCGACTGCACGCGTCCGACCATTTTGAACTGCAGCGGCACCGTCTTGAACGGATTCGTAATCGGCACTTCGACCTCGAGCACGGCCGGATCGATAATCGCGCCTTCGATCGGCTTGCCTTGCTTGTCGTACACGGCCAGCTTGACGCTCTTGCTCTTGATCGTTTCCTTCTCCCCGTCGATCTCGATCGTTGCCCCGACGCTCTCCGCCTCGGCCAGTTGGCTCTTCGGCAGCGTCACGTGAACCCGATTGCCCGGCTTCACGATCGGCGTACCGACCTTGTAGCCTTTCGCGGGGTTACCTTTCGTCTGGATCGCCACTTCGAACTCCTTCGTCTGAAGCGCCTCGATGCTGACGACTACCGTGGACGGCGAGATCAGCACCGAAGTAATGCCTTTGGGCAGATTCTCTTCTAGTGGCAGTGTATGCTGCCCTTCGCCCACCGTTCTCAGATCGACCCTAATTCGGTAATCCTTCGTCTGGGCGACCCGAAGATCGCTCTTCGTCCCCCTGACCGTCAAGTTGACCTTAAGCGGCTCCATGCCGTTCAGAACGAAGTTCCTCTCATCCAGCCCATAAGGCTGCACGATGACTCCTTCGATGACTTTCGTATCGTACAGCGAGGCGACGTTGTTCGGAGAAGAGTCTTCCGGATCGAAATGCACGACCGCCCACATCAGAATGCCGAGAGCGAGCGCGACGAATTTGGCGATCGTAGGATGGTTTAACCATTTATCCACGTTTGCCACCTTCTTTCCGCTTCCAGAAGGCCCAATCCGTGCTCTTCGACTTGAATTGCGGGCGAAGCTCGTCGAACAGCTTGGAGATCAGCGATTCTTCCTTGATGTCCCGCACGATCTGCCCGTTCATCGCCAGCGAGATCTGCCCCGTCTCCTCCGAGACGGTCACGGAGATCGCGTCGCACACCTCGGTAATGCCGATGGCAGCCCGATGGCGAGTTCCCAATTCTTTGCTGATAAAAGGGTTCTCCGACAGCGGCAAATAACAGCCCGCGGCCATAATCAATCCGCCCCGTATGATGACGGCTCCGTCGTGAAGCGGCGTATTCGGAACGAACACGTTGCTGAGCAGCTCCGAACTGAGCTTCGACTCCATCTTGATACCCGATTCGATGTAATCGTTCAGACCGGTGTTTCTCTCGAACACGATTAATGCCCCGATTTTTCGACGCGCCAAATAATTAACCGACTTAACGATCTCATTCACCCGGTGGCTGACGTCCTGCTCCTCAGGCGAAGAACGCTGGAACAGCTTGTTTCTTCCGATCTGCTCGAGCGCTCTTCTCAGTTCCGGCTGGAAAATAATCAGCACGGTGACGACCCCGAAGGTAAACATTTGGTTCATCAGCCATTTGAGCGTATATAGGTTAAGCAGGTTGCTTAACGCCCAGACGAGCACCAGCAGGAATATCCCCTGCAACAGCTGTACCGCCCGCGTCCCCCGCACCATCATAAGCACTTTGTAAATAATGTAACTGACGATCAGCACATCGACGATGTCTTTGATCGAATTTTTTAGTGTCAGCCCGGCAAAATAGTCCAAGACGCGACCCCCCGTCCCGGCGCTGGATTAGTTGCGACGAATCATGTCGAAATAGCGCATAAGCCCTAACCATATTTATCTTCTCTACTATTGCCCAGAAATCCTGTCATTTACGCAAAAAAAACCTCCCCGACATCGGAGAGGCTCCTAATTGCCCGGTCTGCGGTCATAAGAGACGTTGTGTCGGATGCCGTCGAACCCTTGCTACGAGCCGTAAGCGAGCGTTCCGAAGAACGAGCTCACCTTGTACCAGAACCAGTCGACGGCGCGATCGATCGTCTTGATCTCTCCCGCGATATGAGCCGTCGACGCGAGCGGCGTCAAGTGGCCGTCGATCACGGTCAGATTGCCGTCAAGATCGCCGAGCACCTGAACGTCTCCGTTCACGACCGTCAAATCTCCGAATACCTTTTGTCCTTCGGGTACGATCACTTTTTTGCCCTCGATGACGACATGCTCCAGATCCGGCCCGGATACCGAAAACTCCTGGCTCTGATTCCACATCGACACGAAGCTGGACAGCATCACGACCAGGAAGATGGCCGCGGCGGATACCGCCGGATGGCGGCGAACCCAGGAAGTCCACGCCGCAGGCCGTCTCGAGCTGGGCAATGCTTTCATAATCCGGTCTCCGAGCTCTCTCGGAGCCTTCTCTATAGGCTGAGCCTTGGCGAGCGCATCCGTGCGCTCCAACGCTTCATAACGGGAACAGCACTGGGGACATTCACGCAGATGCTGCTGCAACTGTAGGATATCCTCGCGCGCCAGTTCTCCGTCCAAATAATCATGCATGTACATGACGGCGACGTTGCATTTCATATCAGCCATCCCTTTCCTCGGCGGGTTCCCCTCACCCGCAATCGATGCTTCTATACTGTACGTGCGGTTAAGCGACACGGTTTCACCTATTTTGTAGAGGAAGTCCAAAAAGTCCGCTTTTGATCACGAAGCTTATTCGAGAGAAGCGGATTCGGCATCGAATCTTGAACTCAGCCGGGCCTTCCGGTACTCACGTAGGCTTTCCTACGCTCCGTTCCTCAGTCCCTAAGCTTCATCCAACCTTCTTGGTGCTGAAAACCGAACTTTTTGTACACGGATTGGACAGGAAGTCCAAAAAGTCCGCTTTTGATCACGAAGCTTATTCGAGAGAGGTGAATTCGGCATCGAATCAACTCAAAGCTTATGCTCCAGCTTTTTCCGCAAAAATTCGCGGCCTCTGTGAACCCTCGTCTTAACGGTCGTCACCGGCATGTCGAGAACATCCGAAATTTCCTGAAGGGACAAATCCTGCAGATAACGCAAAATCATCACCGATTTATATTTGATCGGCAACGTCGCGATCGACTCTTGAATCAGCCGCTGCGTCTCCGACAGCAGCAGCTCGCTCTCCGGCGTCCGATCGTCGCTCGGAAGCATCGCGTAGCCGTCCAAGCCTTCATGGTCGGACGATTCCGCGTCCAGCGAATAGACCGCCCTTCTCTTCCTCAGCCGGTCGATGCATAGATTCGTGGCGATCCGGTAGATCCAGGTCGAGAACTTCTGGTTCTCGTCGTACCGGTCCAAATTTTTGTACACGCGAAGGAAGGTTTCCTGCACGACGTCTTCCGCCTCTTGACGGTTGCCCGTCATCCGGAAGGCCAGATGATACAGCTTGTCCTTGTACATGTCAACGATCTCCGCGAATGCCCGCTGGTCTCCCTTCAGGGCCAAGCGCGCTAATCGCGTCTCAACTGGCTTCAATGTTGCGACTCACCTTCTTTCCCGTCCGCAGCCTGCCGGGGCTTGCGTTGCGCTGCCATGATGCCTGCGAGAATGAGTACTACACCTAACCCCTGCCAAGCGGTCAGAGGCTCCCCGAGAAGGAGATAGGCCGCTGCGACGGCAGCCGGAAGCTCCATCGAGCCGAGCAGCGCCGCCAGCCCTCCTCCGAGCCGGGGAATTCCGTAATTAAAACAAATAAAGGGAAAAGCGGTTCCGAGAAATCCGAGCAGCAGCCCCCAGCCGAGCAGCGAATATCCGTAATGTTCGGCAGTCAAAACAGGGAGGTGCGCCAGCAGAACAAAAGCGAGGGAAGCGGTCGACATGACCGCGGACTTCGCAATCGGGTCCAGATTCTCAGGAAGGCGACCCGAGAAGAAGAAAAACAAACTGTAAGTAAAGGCGGACAGGAGCCCGAAGAAGACGCCCAAGCCGTCCAGCCCGCTTAAATCTTGCTCCAGCAGCCCGACCGCCAGCACCGTGCCCAGCACGATGAACAGCACGGCCGCCTGCTCGCTCCGCTTCGGACGGCGCCGTTCGCGAATGCTTTCTAGCAGAATCGTAATCCACGTAAACTGAAAAAGCAAGACGATTCCCAACGAAGCGTCCAAACGCGACAAAGCTTCGTTGTAAAAAATCGTCGTCAGCGACATGCCCACGACCCCGATCGCAGCCAGCTTCGCCCATGCCCGCCATGTGGCGGCCAGCGAATAGGAGCTTTTCCGTCGCCTGACGACGGCCAGCAGCGCCCACAGCATCGCTGTCCCCGTCAGCACCTGCATGAACGTTAGACCGTTCACTCCCCAGCCGTCCCGGAGCGCCAGCTTGAACACCGCGGCCAGCAGGCCGTAGCTTGCCGCTCCCGCCAACACGAGCACTATCGCCAGAACGGGCTTTCTCGACTCGTCCATTGCCGACCAACTTTCCTCCGAAAGTCGCAAAAGGGCCCGGGGTTCTGCCCAGGCCCTTCTTCTGCTTATGAATCAGCCCGTATTGCGGAGCCCGGCGGCTATGCCGTTAATCGTAAGCAGCACTTCGCGCAACAGCTCCGCATCGTCTCCGTTCTGAGCGCGCAGGCTTCTGAGTTCGGTCAGAAGCTGAACCTGCAAATAGCTGAGAGGATCGACGTAAGGGTTGCGCAGCCGAATCGACTCCTGGATGACCGGAACGTTATCCAGAATTTCGTCTTGGCCGGTAATATTCAAGATCATTTCTTGAGTTTTCGCGTATTCTTCCTCGATCTGCGAGAAAATGCGGTCCTTGATCGCGGCGTCTTCGATCATTCCCGCGTATTGCCGGGCGATCATCAGATCCGCTTTGCCAAGCGCCATCTGCAGATTGTCGATCAGCGACTTGAAGAAAGAATATTCGCGGTACATCGTCCGCAGCGTCTCCAGCCGCGCCGGATCGTCGTTCACGAACTTCGAGAACGCCGTTCCCGCAGCATACCAGGCCGGCAGCAAATAGCGGCTTTGCGTCCAGGCGAACACCCACGGAATCGCGCGCAGATCTTCGAACCGATCGCTGCCTTTGCGCTTGGAAGGACGCGAGCCGATGTTCAGCTCTCCCACTTCCGGAAGCGGAGTCGATTCCTTGAAGAAGGTCATGAAGTCCGGATCGCGGAAAATCAGGTCCTGGTACTTCGTCTGGGCGTCGACGGAAATGTCGCGCATGATCTCTTCCCACTCCGACTCGGTCGAACGCTCCTGCGCCGGATTGCGGGACAGGTACGCCGCCGTGATCAGAGCGCCCGTAGCCTGCTCCAGGCTGCGGTAGGCGATTCCCTTCATCGCGTAGCGGGAGGACAGCACCTCGCCCTGCTCCGTGATCTTGATGCCTCCGCCGATCGTGTGAGGCGGCTGCGCCAGAATGCTGCGGTTCAGCGGCATGCCTCCGCGGCCCAGAGCGCCTCCGCGGCCGTGGAAGAACTTCAGGCGGACGTTATGCGACTTGCCCATCCGGGTAAGCTCGTTCAGCGCGACTCGCAGCTCCCAGTTCGCCGTCACCATGCCGCCGTCTTTGTTGCTGTCCGAATAGCCCAGCATGATCTCGTGCAGGTCGCCCATGGCGGCTACGCTCTGACGGTACACCGGCAGCTTGAACAGCGTATCCATAATTTGCGGAGCGGCGTGCAGGTCGTCGATCGTCTCGAACAGCGGCGCCGCTTGCAGCGTGCAGTAGACGTTGCCGTTCTCGTCGCGGCCGAACAGTCCCGCTTCCTTCGCGAACACCATTACTTCCAGAATATCGCTGGCGGCTTCCGACATGCTGATCAGATAACTCGTGATGCAGCCCGTGCCGAATTCCTTCTGTGCCTTATAGATCGTCTTATAGACGTCCAGACATTCTTGACTGGACTCGCTAAGCTGGATTCCGTCCTGCAGCAATTGCTTGTCGCCGCTAAGCAGACCGTGAAGCAGATCGATCTTCTCCTGCTCCGCCAACTCCGCATAAGCGTCTGCCACGCCTGCCTTGGCCAGCAGTTCCGTCATCGCGTTCTCGTGTTCCTTGCTGTGCTGGCGAACGTCCAGCGCGGCCAGATGGAATCCGAACAGCTCGACTTGGCGGATCAGCTTCTTCAGATGCGTGTTCGCTACGTAGTCCGCATAGTGATGGCGAAGACTGCGGTCGATAATCTCGATGTCCGCCTTGAACGCCTCGACGGAAGCGTAACGCTGCTTGGTGCCTTCGAACTGCTCTTCCCGCATGTTCTTCAGCTTCTGCAGCATATATCTCAGTTTGACGCGATACGGCTCCTTGTCGTTCGTCCACGGCTCGATCGTCCGCAGCTCCACGTTCTCGCCGTCTTCCTTGATCGAAGCCAACAGCTCTTCCGATACGTTCACGATCGTCGTGCTGAAGCTGAGATGGCGAGCCAACTCGCGAAGGTTGTTTTCGTACTTGTGGATCGCAAGGTTTCGCTGCATCTTCAACGTCTGCCACGTTACGTCGGCCGTCACCGAAGGATTGCCGTCGCGGTCGCCGCCGATCCAAGATCCGAAGCGCAGATAGGCGGGAACGTGCCACGGCTCTTCCGGATAATATTTGGTCAGACAGCGCTCCAGCTCCTCGTAGACGTTAGGCAGAACCTCGAACAGCGTCTCGTGGAAGTAGTACATGCCGTTGCGCACCTCGTCGAGAACGGTCGGCTTGCGATCCCGCAACTCGTCCGTCTGCCACAAGGTCAGCACTTCGTTCAGCAGCTTCTCGCGAAGCTTCTCCCGCTCACGGTACGTCAGCGTCGGATTGTCCAGCTCCATCACTTCGTCCGCGATCCGCTTGTGGATGTCCAGCACGTCTCTGCGGGTGGCTTCCGTCGGGTGGGCCGTCATGACCAGCTCCAGCGAAATGCCGTCCAGCATCTGGCGCACCTCGTCCACCGGCAGGTTTTTCTCCTTCAGGCGCTGCACGACGCTCTCGATCGAACCCGGCTGAACCGACTCGCCCGCCGAACGCTCGTAATCGCGCTTGCGGCGAATGCGATGATTCTGCTCCGCGATGTTCACGAGCTGGAAGTAGATCGCGAACGCGCGAATGACCTGGTGGCGGATTCCCGGCTCCAGGCCTCCTACGGTCTGAATAAATCCTTCGTACAGTTCCGGCAAATACTCCGCGCGCAGCGCTTTGCTCATTTCCCGTATTTTCTCGACATGTTCCAGCAGCTCCCGACCACCCTGATGCACGAGCACTTCTCCCAGAATGTTGCCTAGAAAGCGCACGTCTCTACGCAGCAGATGATTGGAAGGAGAACGTTGACTTACAGTCGTTTCCGTCATCTCACTCACCCCAAACCTTGCTTCTCGAAATTAGAATGTCAAACCGCCCTATAGGACGGGAATTGCCGACGCTCCGAGCGATCACATTTGAAAACAAGCCTTGCCAAGCAAAACGCCTTCGGCGTCCTCCTGACGCCGAGCCGCGTTTTGTCGGAGGTGATTCGGAAAAGTATAGGAATTTTATACTTTCTGAATCATCAAGCTCATTGTTCACCGATCGTTCACCAAAAGCTCTAACCTTTATCATACTACATTGGTCGGCGAAAATCTCCTTTTAATTCATCATTTCGCGTTAAATATCGGCCTTGGGCATAAAAAAAGCCCCTCCAGCGCGGAGAAGCGGAATTGCGATGTATGTGATCGGTCTTCTCGTCCTACTCCTCCCGGAGATCCCGGCGCAGCCGTTCCCGGTATTCCTGAGGCGTCAAGCCGAACTGCCTGCGAAACACTTTTATGAAATAATTGGCATTCATATAACCGGTCATGCAGCCGATTTCATAGATCTTGACGTCCGAGCTGCCGAGCAGTTGAGCCGCCCGCTCCATCCGCAGACGGGTCAAGTATTCGCTGATGCCCTCGCCCGTTTCCTTCTTGTAGATTTTGGACAGATGGGTCGGATGCATGTACACGTAATCGGCCATCCGCTGCAGCGACAGATCCTCGTGCAGCCGCTCCGCGACAAACTGCTGAAGCCGGACGATCGCCTCCGAACGTCCTCCCGCCCTCTCGTCGCCTTCCTTCCGAAGCCGCTCGAGCGTTTCCCCTATCCAGCCCTTCAGCCTTGCCGAGGTCCACAGCAAAGCCGTATCCGCATTCTGCCCGGCGCCCGCGTCCAGAAATTCCGCCAGCCGCCGTCCACGCTTATGGAGATGCGTGCACAAAGCGGCGGCGAACGTCAAATAGACCTCCGTCAGTTGCTCTGTTCGGGAGCCGTCCGGAGCTTCGGCATGCTCCAGAGCCAGTCCCAGCTTGCTCCCGATCGCGTCCCAATCGCCGATTTCGAACAGATGCCTGAGCAGCGGCGGTTCGTGCAGGCAGCGCAAATAGCCGGGAGCGGCGGTTCTCGCCTCGTCGGCCTTGACGAGAAACTGTCCCTGGGGCGAGCCGCCGTCGCGAATCGCCGTCAGCGTCCGCTCGTACATGTCGGCCACCTGCGAGGGAAATTCCCCGATCGCGCTCCTGTAGACGGTAACGTTCGCCTTCAGGAATTGTTCGGAATGCTTATGGAACAAAACCGCGCAGCGTTCCGCGTCCCGGATCGCAAGCTCGGCCGGAGTCGCCTCCGCTCGTTCCAGAGGCTTGACGAGGAACACGAGATGCCCGTGGGCGTCCCGGCAGCGCCAGAAGTGGAAATCGTCGGAGAACGTCTCCTCCGCGATATTTTCCAGCCCGTACGCCAACAAGGCGGCATCGCTGCGGTCCGCCGGAATGGCGGACTGTTCCGTCCTCGCCAGGAGCAGAATGCAGGAATCCTCCTTGCGGTAAGGCAGTCCGAACCAGGCCAGCTTCTCTGCCAGCTCGGATTCGGCTATTCGAAAGCCCGCGATCAGATCGGTCAGCAGCTTCGCTTTCAACTCCGGCTCGTACGCGCGCAGCGTGCGCATCGCCCGCTGCGCGGAAGCGATCTCCTCCCATTCCCGGCGCAGCTGCTCCATCGCTTTTGCGACTGCGGCCTCCAGCGTATCCTTGCGTACCGGCTTTAGCAAATAATCGGTCGCCTGCCCCTGAAGCGCCGCCTTGGCGTAATCGAAATCCGCGTAACCGGTAAGCATGATCACCTTCGTTCTTTTCCATCTTTCCTTGATCGCCCGCAGCAGCGAAATCCCGTCTCGGTCCGGCATCCGGATGTCGGTCAGGACGATGCCGATGGGCGCGTCCGCCAGCTTCCCCAGCGCCTCCTCGGCGGAGTAAGCGACATGGACCGCTCCGATTCCCAGCTCCTCGCAAGGAAGCAGCGCCGCAATGCCGTTCGCGATCTGCGCTTCGTCGTCAACGACCAACACATGGATCATCCGTCCGCCCCTCCTTTTCCCCGGGATAGGGAATGCGCATCCCGATGCGAAATCCGCCCTCGGGCAGCCGTTCGAAGTTCATCCCCGCGGATGCGCCGTACACGAGCTGCAGCCGCTGCTGCACGTTATACATCCCGTACCCCCCGTCCCCGGACCGGGAGCCGTCCAGGCCGGCGGTCAACGCTTGCAGCTCCTCGCCGGACATGCCCGGACCGCTGTCGGCGATGTACAGAGCCAGTTCGCCCGGGCCGATCTCCCCGCGTACGGACACGAAGCCGGGCCGGGAGAACGGCTCAATCCCGTGTACGACGGCATTTTCCACCAGCGGCTGCAGCAGCAGCCGGGGAAACGGCAAGCTCAGCACCCGCTCCGGAACGTCGATCCGGTACTCGAGCCGCGGGAGCCTGATCTTCTGAATTTCCAAATAATTCGCGACGAGGGCCAACTCCTCCGCCAGCGTCGCATTCGGATTGTCCGCTCTCGTCGTATAGCGGTAATAATCGCTCAGGTTGTGCGACATCGCCGCGACGCCTTCCGTATTGCCCATCTCGGCCATATGAATGATATGCGAGAAGCAGTTGTACAGAAAATGCGGATTGATCTGCGATTGCAGCTGCTTCACGCGTGCGTCTTTCGTCCGGATTCGCTCCTCGTATACGCGCTCGATCAATTCCTGGATCTGCTCGGCCATCTGATTGAAGCGGTTGTAGAGGAAAGTGAACTCGGAGCTGGCGCGGTCGTGGATACGGGCGCCGTAGTGGCCCAGCCGGATTTGCTGGACGCCTTCGACCAGCCTTCTGATCGGCACTCTGACATGCCGGTAGAGCAAGATGGCCGCCAAGGCGGCCGTCACGAGCATCAGGGCCGACACCAGGTAAAATAGCCCTCTCTGACGGGCGATCGGAGCCAGCGACTCGTTCAGAGGCACGTAATCGATCAAGTAGCCGCGCAAAGTCTCGGAGTGCAAGAAGGTAGAGAGAACGCTGCTGCCGTCTTCCAACGTCTGGACGACGGAGCCGCTGCCCCCGGGAACGGACGCCTGAAGCTTAAGCGCCACCTCCTTCGCCTGCTGCGGGGAAGAGTACCGGTTGCCGATGACAATTTCCTCCTCCGGCAGCCAGATGAACGGATTGCCGGAGCTGCCGGCCTTGTATTGATCGAGCAGGCTCTGCAGGCTGAGACCGGAGAACGTCGTCTCCACCGCCAACGTCGCATTGCGGATATCGCCGCTTCTAGGCCGGGTGTCCGCCATGCGCCTCACAAACGCCCAAGTGCTCGGCTGGGAAGGCTCTCCCTTGAAGCGCCAGGAGGTCAAATCCCCGTCGTCCCAGTCCGACTTGTCGAAGCCGCTCTTGCCGTCGCTTGACACCACCGCATCCAGCATCGGCGCGTATAGCGCGATCCGATTCGTCCACGGACTCGTAATGCTGAGCAGCAGCAGCTTGTTTTCCAACTCCGCCCGGAGGTGGCTTCGCTCGTAGGGATCTTCGGTAAACCGGGCGGCGTATTTCTGGGCCTCGATGTCCCGTACGAGCGTAAGCATATTGGCGTTCAACTGGTAGATTTGCGCGTCCATCTGGCTGAGCAGGAAGCTCAGCTTGTGAACGTTCGAGCTCTTGATCTCTTTTTCCACAACGGCGATTCCGGTTTGATTGGAGTAAAACAGCAGCAGGAGCATCGGCAGCAGCAGTGAGATAATGACCGCCAGCATGTTGCGAAAAATATCCCGTTGAATTTGCACGCTCTGTTCCTCCCGCCGAAACTCCGCAGCTTGCCGACGGCTACTCCTTGACGGCTCCCAGCGTCATTCCCTTAACGAAGTATTTTTGCAAGAACGGGTACACAACCAGAATCGGAAGCGCTCCCAAGAAAATTTGCGTCGAACGCAGTCCGCGCTGGGAAAGGTTTTTGATATCCTCGGGATTCAGATTAATCCGCGTCAGATCCAGATTGGCCACCAGCGCCTGAACCATCGTCGCGAGCGGCTGCTTGGTCACGTCCATATAAATCAGGCCGTCGAACCACGAATTCCAATGGCCCACCATCGAGAAAAGCGACAGCGTAGCGATCGACGGCATGGAAATCGGCAAATACACGTTAAACAAAGTCCGAAGATGGGAAGCTCCGTCGATCTGCGAGGCCTCCTCCAGCTCGGCAGGAATGCCGCGGAAAAAATTCATCATCAGCACGACGTTGAACACGGCAACCGCCCCCGGCAAAATCAAGGCGAGCAGTGTATTATTGATTCCGGTTTTGACGACGACGATATAAGTGGGAATCAAGCCGCCGTTAAACAGGATTGTCGCCACGAAAAACCAGGAGTATAGCGAACGGCCCTTGAATCTCTCGTCCGACTTGGACATCGGATAGGCCGCCAATACGCACAAAGTCATGCTCAGCAGCGTTCCCAGCGTCGTGCGCAGCACGCTGACCCAGAGCGCCTGGAGAAACTGGGAGCTGCCGAACGTCTTCGCGTAATTGTCGAGATTAAAGCCGATCGGCCAGAGCGATACGAGATTGCCCGTGGCCGCCTCGCTGGAGCTGAGCGATACCGCGACGACATGAACGAGCGGCAGCACGCATGCGATGCTGACGGCCAGGAGCATCCCGGTGTTCGCGAAGGCGAACGCGCGATAGCCCGGTGATTTATAGTACATGGGACCGTCTCCCTCTAGAATATCCGATAATTGGCGTATTTGTAAGCCAGCCGATAGGTGAGCGCGATCAACAGCAAGGAAACGACCGACTTGAACAGGCCGACAGCCGTCGCGAACGAGAACGCCCCTTGCAGCAGTCCGACCTTGTAGACATACGTATCGATGATTTCGCCTTTGCCGGCCACGATGGGATTAATCATGTTAAATACCTGATCGAACCCCGCGTTCAGCACGTTGGCCAAAGAGAGAGTGCCTATAACCGCTCCCACTTTGATAATAGATGGCAGCGTGACGTGAAACGTCTGCCTCAGACGGCTCGCTCCGTCGATTTCCGCCGCCTCGTAGAGAGCCGGATTTACGCCTGCAAGAGCAGCCAAATAAATGATCGTGCCGAACCCGAATTCCTTCCAGACGTCGCTGACGACCAAAGTAAAACGGAACCACTCTCCGCTTCCGAGGAAAAAGACCGACGGCAGACCCAGAGCCCGTATCGCGGCGTTGACGATTCCGTGCTCCGACAGCATGTCCGTCAGTATGCCTCCCAGAATGACCCACGACAAAAAATGCGGCAGGTACACGAGCGTCTGCACGGTTCTCTTCAGCAGCATAATGCGGACCTCGTTCAGCAGCAGCGCGAACAGCAGCGGCGCCGCCCAGCCGACCGCCATTTTGGACAAGGCGATCACCAGCGTGTTCTCGATAATTTGGACGATCCGCTCATCCATGAACATCGTGCGGAAATGCTCCAGTCCGATCCATTCGGAGCCGCCGATGCCCTTGTAGGTTTTGTAGTCCTGAAACGCGATGACGATTCCGGCCATCGGAATGTAGCTGAACACAATCAGCAATAGGACGGACGGCAATAAAAAGAGATGGAGCATCCCGTTATTGCGAAGCCCGCCTTGACCGGAACGCTTCGCTCGTTGCGCCGCAGCTTGCATGCGCTCCCCCTCCTCCCGTAACGGCTCGCATGCCCGCAGAGGAAGACGAGAGCGGGGAGATTCGTCGTCTCCCCGCTCCCTCATCCTCTTCGATCATTGGGCCGAGGCGTACCATTCATTAATCTCGTCCGTAATTTGCTGCCCGCCCTTGGACAGCCAGTCCTGGATGAATTGATCCAGCTCGGCGTCGCTTGTTTTTCCATAGATGTAGCTGATTGTAACCTCGCTCTCCATCTGGGTGAGCAGCGGCCACTTGCTGACCATCGTTTTCACCGGGGCGCCGATAAACAGGTCGCGGCGCGCCTTGTCCAACTGCTTGAACGACACGAGCCTTCCTTCGAGAAATAACGGCGAACTGGAGAAGGCCAGCTTTTGCTCGTAGATCGTGTCTCTCTTCCCGTCCACCACGCGTTCATAGATATTCGGACCTTCGATCATGCCGGGAGGCGTGTTGCCGACAGTCGCCATAGTATACCTCAGATCGATGGCGCCGCCCGGAACGTCCCAGCTCGGCTTCCCGTCCACCATGACATAGTCGTAGCCTTCCCCTTGCCCCGCGGCGAACGGGCTGTTCGGGTCCTCGAGCAGAGCGCCCATCGACACGTCGTAATATTGGAACAGCGCCTCCATATGTTCGAAGTCCTTGCGGAACACGTACGTAATGTACACGAGCTTGGTGCCGATGCGGCCGACCGCGCCGTCGACTCCGGACGGAAGCTCGTACGGCTTGACGACCGCGCCTGGGACGTTCTTCGCCGTATCCTCCAGCGGCCAGGCGCCCATCCAGCCCGGTCCGAAAATAATGCCGGCCTCCCCCGAAGTAAACAACGAAGCGGCCTTCTGCTCGTCGTGCGTCGCGAACTCCTTGCCCAGATACCCTTGTTCGAACCATTGTCTCAGCTTGGCCAGACCGTCTTTGAAGCCGGGCTGCACGGAGCCGTATCGCAGCTTGCCGTCTTCCCCTTTGTCCCAAATATAGGGCTGAGTTTCGCCGAAGACGAACTGGGCGTCGCCCATATAGCCCGCAAGAGGCTGCAGCGCCTTGCCGGACAACGCCAGCGGGATTTTGTCCGGATACTTCTGCTTGAACGCTTCAAGCAAAGTTTCGAATTGCCCGATCGTTTGCGGCGCCGGAAGATTGACCGCCTCGAGCCAATCCTGGCGAATCCACATGATCGTATCGCCGATATTGCCGTCCGAGATCGTGGGCAGCCCCCACCTTTTCCCGTCCTTCGTTACGGCCATCCACACGTCCGGATTTTTCGCGTAGGCTTCCTTCGTCCTCAGAGATGCGTACTTCTCGAAAGCTTCGTCGATGGACATGATTTGACCGGACTCGATCAGCTCGTTCAGCAGAACGTTGTCGCTGATCGGCAGCAGATCCGGCAGCTTCTCGCCGCTGGCCATCGCCAGCCTGATCTTCTGATTCAGCGCGTCTCCCTGGTCGGTCAGCAGCCACTGGTACTTCGTCTGAATGCCGAGATTGTCCCGGTACCAGCGCGTCAGCGGATTATCCTCGTAGGTGTCGCCGTTGCGCAGCTTATCCAGATCGCGAATGGCAAAAGCGGTCGAGATGGTCACCGGCGGATCGAACTTCTTAAGTTTCCAGCCTTCATCGCCCGACGCGGAAGATCCATCCTGCGCCGTACCGGAGGGCTGGGACGAAGGCGCCGCAGATTCTCCCGGCCCCGAAGACGAGTTTCCGGAGCAAGCGGAAACCCACAGCAATACGCACACCGCAGCTACCAGCGATAACGTTTTCACAAATCTGTTCATATCCGTCCCCCTTGGTTCCTGTTGGTATTCTACCGGCTTCGCGCGTTACCTGGCCTCATTATAGCAGCGGGATTCCGCGTCCCGATATGGAAACCTGTCAAGCTTATCGCACTATATTGGGCGATTGGAATTCGCCGCGCTGCGGCTACAGGTTCAGTCCTTGGCGACGCGGTCCGTCTTCCCCCGGCTTCAGCAGCAGCGTGTAGGACGAGCCCCATTCGGGGCGGCCTTCCGCCTCCAGCACCAGCCTCATCCGGCCGCCTGGGTCAGCGGACGGCAGCCGGAAGCGAATGGTCGGTCCCGGCGCGTTGCCGTTCGCCTCCAGTTCCGGGTAAGTCCAGTCCAGCAGCGCATGTCGCTTCCCCCCGATTTCCAGATACGCCGTCAGGCGCCCTGGTCGCACCGGCTTCGGGGAATCGCTAAGCAGCCAGAGCTGCGGCTCGAACCATTCGCCCTCCCGCCAGGCAAACTTGGGAATCCGGGCGCTGGCGAGTACCGGACGACAGGATTGTTTCACGGCGGCCAGGGCCGGCTTCGGAACCGCCGGCCAGCAGACGAGACTGTTGTTCGCGGCGGCCGGCCACGCTTCGTTGAAGCACCAGTTGAGCGCCATGGAGCACTTCGGCTTCTGGCGGCGCGCTTCCTCGTAGACGCATTTATAGCCTTCGCTTTGCAGCAGTTGCCCTCTTTCGACCAGCTCCTCCAACGTGCGGTGCGGACCGAAATAATGCTCGATCATCCCCTCGCACAGCCACGTATCCTCCTCCCAGGCGCCGAAGGCATGATGCGCCTCCCACGCTCCGCCCCGGCGGGGAGGATACAATTGCTCTGCAGGAAGGAATGCCATCAGTTGCTCGACGCCCGCGGGAGACGGAATTCCGAATTCCGTATAAGCGGTGCAGGAAGCCGCGGGCATGAGCTGGAACACCTCGTCTCCCGTGGAAGCGTCGCGAAACACGTAATGCCCGTGCCCCATCCCCGTAACCGGCGATGTCGGCAGAAAGGGCGTTTCGAGGTCCAGCTCGAAGCAATTGCGGTTCAGCAGCCGGAGGGCGGGCGACTGGTCGGTCATGCCGGACCAGCCGTTGAACAGCTCGTTTCCGCCGCACCAGAGGGCGAGGCAGGCATGCGAACGAAGCCGCTCGATAATCGATCGGGACTCCCGGTCGAGCACGTTCATATAGTCGGGAGTTGCTTCGTAATCGTTACAAGCCAGGGGGAATTCCTGCCAGACCAGCAGTCCTTTCTCGTCGCACAGATCGAAGAAGATCTCCTTGTTCACGATGCCTCCGCCCCATGACCGAATCAGGTTCATATGGGCATCCCTTGCCATCTCCAGCAGTTCCTCGTAGCGACCCTTGTCCAGCGTTCCGGGGAAAATGTCCGGGGGAACCCAGTTCGTCCCTTTGGCGAACAGTCTGCGTCCGTTGATTTCCAGCGTAATCGGAGGATCGCTCCGGCTTTTCGGGAAGCTCGACGGCTCGTCCCATGCTCCTTCGTGCATGACAAGACGCACGCTGCGCGCTCCGAATCGGCTGACCGACCGATCAAGCACCTGGCCGTCTTCGCCCAGCAGCAGCGCTTCGGACGTGTACAGCGCCGGCTCTCCGTGCCCGTTAGGCCACCACAGCACGGGATTGTCCAGCGCAAGCCGCAGTTCGACATCGCCGGTCTCCGCTCGCAGCGTCCGCTCGGCGACAAGCTCGCCGGACGGACCGTGCACAAGCCACCGCAGCGTGCCGCCCGGCTGCGACAGAGCGGCGCGCAGACAAGCCTCCGCCTGAAGCGGGCGTCCCTCTTGCGGGACAGGAAGGCGGCATACCGTTTCCGCCCGGCGGATATGGAGGGCCGGCCGGACCTCCAGGAAAGCTTCGTCCCATATTCCGAGCGGAATCAGCCGGGGATGCCAGTCCCAGCCGTACCCGACCGCCGGCTTGCAGCTTTGGGACGCTTCGGCGCGCCCCCGTTCGGCTCCCGGCCTTCTCGGCGCCGGGAATACGACGATGTCCAGCTTCGCTCCGGAAGCCAGCCTGTCTGTCAAATCCACCTCGAAGGGAGTGAACATCCCTTCCTGTTCATGCAGCTTGACGCCGTCCAGACGCACCTCGAATCGGTAGTCCACGCCCATACAGACGAAAAACAACCTCTGATCTCCGGAGAGAGCCGGGGCGTCGAGAACCGCCCGGTAGCTCCAGAACCGGTCCTCCATCCACTCGTAATCCTTGTAATTCGTCCCTTCGCAGAAGGGGGGCCAACCTTCGGCGGCAGCCCAATCGAGCTGCACCGCTCCCGGCACCTTCGCCGGCACGCGAACGGCCGGCTCCTCGTCTAGGCTGCCGGAATGTCCGACCGTCCACTCCAGCCCGAACCTCTCCCGCTCCATCAGCCCGCTCCCTCTTGCGGCCCCAGCGGCAGCCAGTCCAGCACCTTGCGGATATGCGAGTCCCAGTATTCCCAGGTATGCGCTCCCGGCCCTTCCTCATAAGTCAGCGGCAACCCCAGACGGCGGGCATGATCCCGAAAACGCCGATTATCGTCGTACAGGAAATCCTCCGTGCCGCAGCACTGATACAGCGCCGGGCAAGCCCTGTCCTCAGCGGCTGCCGCTGCGGCTGTCGCTACGGCGCCGCCCGCAAGCCGCTCCGCCAAAGCGAACAGATCGTTGTCCGATCCGGCCGCGGGACGGTCCCCGAACAGCTCAAGCGCTTCATCCCCCATGAAAGCGCCGATGCCCGCAAAGTCGAGCGCCCCCGACAAGCTGGCCGCAGCGGCGTAACGTCCCGGCAGCCGCAGCGCCAGCTTAAACGCTCCATAGCCTCCCATCGACAAGCCTGCGACGAACCTTCCGGATCGGACGCTCGCGACAGGGAACAGCGACTCCGCAATAGCGGGCAGCTCCTCGCTGACGAACGCCCAGTACCTGCGATGCTTGCCCAAGTCGGAGTAGAAGCTGCGGTGCACCTCGGGCATCACGACGGCCACTCCGCGCTCGTCCGCATAGCGTTCGATCGACGTGCGCCTCAGCCACGTCGAATGATCGTCGGATAAGCCGTGCAGCAGATAAAGCACGGGAAGTCTGCCTCCTCCGTTCTCCCGGCTCGCCCCCTGGGCGTTCATCGCGAGCGCTTGCGGGATAATGACGTTCATGGAGACAGACAAGCTCAAAATCTCCGAATAAAAGCCGCATTGAATCAGCGCCATGCCTCTTCCTCCTTAAGGCTGCTCATTTGTCGTTCCCGAAGGCGAAGCTTCGGCAAAATCCATGCAGTTCAAACGCAATCGCCCATCCCGGACAATCAGCCGGACGGTCTGAACCCCCTCGCGCATCGGGATGCCCCGAAGCGTCGCGGTCGCCCAATTCTTCGCCCCGCCCGAATCGGGAAGCGCGGCAATCCGCTCTTCACCGCCGGCATCGACGGCCAGCAGGCCGGCTCCGCCTTCGGACGCGTAACGAAGCGCGATGTCGTAGCTGCCGGCGCGGACGACATTCACTGTGTAGACCAGCCACTCGCCGGCCTGAAAACCGAACACGCAGTATCCTCCGCCTTCGTCGGACGATATCGAGATATTAACGTCGTCCCATCGGTACAGATCGCCGGCGTTGCCGGGAACCAGGCTGCGGTAGGCGACTCCTTCGCCGCCCCGGTCGTAATTTTCCGCTTGCACGCGGCAGGGGAGCTGCGGCGCCGGAAGCAGGAACGGACCTTGACCCGCAGCCCGCTTCCTGCGCTCGGGACGGGCGGGAGCCCGCGGGATTTCCGGAGCCGGAGCTTGCGGAAGCGGCTTGCCGTCGAGCCGGATCTCAAGCCGCAGCGTCTCTCCCTCCGAGCAGCCGTTAAGCCTTACAGTCAGCACGCGGCGGGCGGGCTCCCAATGCCAGCCCGTATCCCCAGCCCGAAGCAGCGTCTCCGTCTCGCGCCTGTCCAGGCTCGCTCCCGCTCCGTCCGTCACGGCCACAGGGGCCTGCGCAAGGTGGAAGAGGCAATCGTAGCCCTCTGGAAGGAACGCGCGGCCATGGGGCCGAATTTCGAAGCGGACGCTCTCTCCGTCCTCCTCGCACGCAAGCCTCGTCTCGGAGAATTCGCCGCGCCGGCTCCAGCCGTCCGTCACGCCGTCGTCCGCGTACAGGACAAAGGAGGAAGTGCCGGAAGGATAGACGTCCACCGTTAATCTTCTTTCGGCAGCCGTCCTGGCGCTTTCGTAGCGTTCGGTTCGTTCAGCCGGCCCGGCCATCGGGATGATCGCCCCCGCCCTGACGAATACAGGTATCCGGTTTTGCGGCGCATAGACGTTCCTGCGGCTTCCTCCTTCGTACAGGTGGCCGTAATCGTAGTCGATCCACCGACCTTCGGGAAAATAAACCTCGCGCGATGCGGCATGCGGAGCCAGAACCGGAGCGACCATGAGGAACTCCCCAAACATATACTGATCGCCGATGTCGTATATGGCAGGATCGTCCTGATAGTCCAGCACGAGCGCCCGCATCAGCGGAAGTCCGCTGATCGAGGTCTCTCTGACGCAGCTGTAGATGTAGGGAAGCAGTCGATCGCGCTGCTGCAAATAATGCCGGCAGCCGTTCTCCGCAAGCTCTCCATATTCATAAGGCGCCGCAGGACCGACATGATGCGCGCGGGCGATCGGGCAGAAGCACGAATACTGCAGCCACCTTTCGTACAGAAGCGCCTGAGAAGCCCAATCGTTGTCGTAAAAATGAAGATGAGTTTCATCGGCGGGATCGTAGGTCGCCGAGATGAATCCCCCGCTGTCCGACGTCCACGCGGTCAAGCCCGACATGACCGCGTTAAGTCCCTCCGGGCAGTGGGCGGCCAGGGTGTCGTAGTCGCTGTATACGTCTCCGGTCCATACGGCGGCTCCGTATTTTTGCATGCCGGCCGCCCCCGTGCGCGTCAGAATAAACGGGCGGCCTTCGGGTTCGAATTCCCGGTGCAGCTCGTAGTAGGTCTTGGCGTTGAGCAGCGAATAGACGTTGCGTATCCGCTCCCGCGCCCCTCCCCGGTACACCGTCTGCAGAGGCTCCCCTTCCGGCTCGGTCAAATCCAGCCACCAGCCCCGGATGCCGTCCTCGAACAGCGGACGAAGCTGGGGACGAAGCCAATCCTTAATCGCGGGAGCGGTAAAATCCAGCAGATCGCCGCCGTAGTGGCCGCAGGTGACCGGATGCCCCTCCGAATCCAGCGCGAGCACTCCCGCCTCCAGGGCGGAGGAGTAATTCGAACTGCTTTTGCGGATCATCGGTCCGGAGTTGGAGATGAGAAAACGAATGCCCCGTTTTCCGTACGCGACCAGCTTGTCCCTGGATTTGCCCTCGAAGCGGGAATGCCAGCGAAAATTTTGCATATGCTGCGCCCAATCGTAATCGAATACCATCGCGTCCAGCGGCAGCCCTCTTTGCCGGAACTGCTCGATCACGTCGTCGTATTCGTTCCAATTCTGATAGCTGCAGCGGCTTTGAATGAAGCCGAGCGACCAGAGCGGCGGAAGCGACGGCCTTCCCGTCAGCAGCGTGAAGCGCTCGACGACCTTCCGCAGAGAAGGGCCGTACAGCAAGTAGTAGACGAGCTCGCCGCCTTCCGCCTCCCAGCCGTAGCAGTCCGGGCTCGTCTTGCCCATATCGAAGACGGATCGATAGGTATTGTCGACGAAGAGACCGTACCCGCCGGCGCCTTCATTGCCCGTGCTCATAAAAAAAGGGATCGGAATGTTTGCCGTCACCGTGCCAGGTTCGAGCCTCTGCCCGGTCGTCATCACGCGCTTGCTTCCTCGCCTGTCGAGCTTTCCTTCTCCCGCGGCATTGTCCTGCCCCAGTCCGTAGAAATGCTCTTCGGCCCCCATCTCATGGCGCAGCCCCACGCTTCCGTCGCTCCTCCAGCCGATGCCGCCCTCGCTGCATTCGCCCGTAATCCTAACCGAGCTCCCTTCCGTCCGCGCCGTCCAATAGGAGATCCTTAGCGGCTGCTTGCCGACGACGACTCTCAGCCGATCCGTCCGCACGACCAGCTCGGCCGCTTCGTTCTCCACCTCGTAATCCCGAAACGACCAGCGCTCCTCCGCCACGGCGTAGGAAGGAGGCTTGTCGAATCGGCCGGCGGGGTCCGCCCACACTCGGACGATATCCGCCGCGCACAGATCCAGTCTGACCTTGGCTTCGCCATCCGTATCGATCACGATTCCGCCGTCCTCCGCCAACCGGTGTCCCGCATAACGATATCTGTTCAAAAACGTCGCTTCTGCCAACATTTCTCGCCCCCCCGTTCGTTATACGAACCTATCGTAGGGCGGCCCAATTCCATTTTCAATAAGATCGAAGGAAACGACTGATAAGAAACGATAAACCTAAAAAAGTCGCATAAATCGCATTCTAGCTTTGAAAGTCCCTTCGACGGAGGTTCAGAATAACTTCGGTAAATATGTGAAATTTGCGGAAGCGAACGAGGAAATCATTGTGACTCGCAAAGGGAAGGCAGTTGCCAGAATCGTGCCTTGTCTTCCGTCGGAAGAGGCTACGGAATACAAAACGAGCGACGGCTGGGTCACCTACGAGGAATTTCGTGAATTGACAGAGAAGTCCGAACAGTGCTTCGAACTGATTGACGGCGTGATCTACTTCTTGACCTCCCCCTCCTACAAACATCAACATGCCCGGGACACGGCGAAATCCTATTGCTTCCCGGGACTGCAAGTGGACTTGCAAGAGATCTTCATATCGCTTTCTTAGGCCCAGGGAGGAATTTACATGACACAAAAAAATCGCGGCCATTAGGCCACGATGGATTGTTAGGATGGTCGGGACGACACGATTTGAACATGCGACCTCTTGGACCCGAACCAAGCGCTCTACCAAGCTGAGCTACGTCCCGACGATTATAAAGTTCAAAAAAAAGCCCGAAGGCTCTGCTTCTTGCTTATTTAACTTCTCGATTAAATCAATGGAGCGGGTGATGGGAATCGAACCCACGCTATTAGCTTGGAAGGCTAAAGTTCTACCATTGAACTACACCCGCGCAAAACTTGAATGGTCGGGACGACACGATTCGAACATGCGACCCCCTGGTCCCAAACCAGGTGCTCTACCAAGCTGAGCTACGTCCCGACAATTTTGAATAAATCTGGCGCGCCCTGAGAGATTCGAACTCCCGGCCTTTTGATTCGTAGTCAAATGCTCTATCCAGCTGAGCTAAGGGCGCATATGGAGCGGAAAACGGGATTCGAACCCGCGACCTTCTCGTTGGCAACGAGATGCTCTACCACTGAGCTATTTCCGCGTATTTGAGTTTTTGTGCCGCTCGTTCGTTCAGTCCGTAGTGCTTGAGGCGACAAGAAATAATATAACAAATACCCAAATCATTTGCAAGCCCTTTTGCAAACTTTTTTTAGTTTTTTTTGCTTACTTCCCTTTTCACACCGCTTCTCCCCGCCTTCTCCCGCTTCACGTCCGTACGCGGACAGGAAGAAAAAAGCTGCTCCGCAAGCCCTGGAGCCTGCGAAGCAGCCTTAGCCGTTATTGCTTTTCGATTGCGCCGTCGTCCGTAACTGCCTGAGGCATGGAGGCCGATTCGATATCGGCCAGAGCCCAATGGCGATCCTGAACGTCCGGCCAACTGGAAGTATTCCGTCCTGTGCTTACCGGACGACCGGTCAGACGATTAATCGTCTTCACCGTCTCCGCCCGTGTCAACGGCTTATCCGGGCGGAACGTGCCGTCCGGATAACCGAGCATCCAACCTTCAGTCCACGCCAGTTGGATCGCCGCGGATGCCCAATGCCCTTCCACATCCAGATAGACTTTCCGGGCTGGCCCAGCGGCATCGCGAGCCGCATCCTTCAGACGGGCGCCGATCACCGCAATCTCGGCCCGAGTGACATAAGCGTCGGGGCGGAAGCGTCTGTTCGGATCGCCGAGCATGACGCCCTCACGCTGCATGGCGGCAATTTGAACGGAAGCCCAATGCGAAGCGGATACATCCTGATAACTTTCCGTCTGCCGCTGTGCAACCTGCTCCTGCGTCGTCCTGTCGCCGGCCAAGCCCAGCAAGCGATACAGCATGGCCGCCAGCTCGGCTCTTGTAACGGAGCGTTCCGGACGGAATGTGCCGTCCGGGTAGCCGGACAGATAAGGCTCCAGCCAGCCGTCTGCCGCGTCGCCCGTCTCGCGGACGACCGCAAATGTACTGAACTTGTCGATCTCGATGGCGAGTTCGGCCACCCCTTGCGCATCGTATTGAACCTCTCCGCGCTTCAGGACGGTTTCCCCGTCGCTGTGCTCGATGTAAACGGCAAGCTGCGACAGCAGCTTCGCAGCCGCGACGCTGTCTTGCGGCAATTTCAACTGCGACAATGGAAATACGAGTCCTGTCGTAAAGCCCGAATAATTCGTTTCAATTCGCACCGGACTACCCACGAGCACCATTCCGTTCCCGGTACCGCGCGCTCGCTTCCCGACCTCTTCACGCTCTGCGGAGGCACGGATCGGCACAACTCTCCAGTAGATCTCGCGCGCCGCCTGGCCCATTTTCACGAGCGACTGTTCGTCGACCATGATTTGGCCTTCGGGCAGTTCGATAACCAGCGTCAGCTTGCCGTCTGCCAGGGATTGCACCGCATCCGCATCCAGACGAACCAACCGTTCATCCGCAGGGTTCGCAGGCAGATCGTCGACGCGAAGGTACACCGCTCTGTGTCCGGACTGGCCGGCCTTGTCAGCGATGCTCTTCGCCTTCGCGCCGTCCAGCTTCAACGTATCGATGACCCGGCCTTGCTCCGTAGAAGTGCGGACAATCGGCACCGGAATCGTCCATGCCCCGTTCTCTCCCGCAGCATTAACCGTTCTTTCCGATACGCCGCCAGCCGGCGCTCCCGATGAACCGCCGCTGACGCGCTGGCGTTCGATGGCTACGGAATAAGCTTCCGCCGTCCTGCCGTCCGGAGACTCGACCTGAATGACAAGCAGGTTTTCCCCGTTGGCCAGCCCGGCGGCGAACTTGCCGTCCCGACCCGGAAGCTCGTCGTTTACGGTAACGATCGCATCCGGATCGTTGGCGGTTGCGGTAACGACGACAGTTGCTTGAGAAGTCGTTCCGGCCCGGTAGACGCGGCGATACGGCGAGAATTCCGCATCCAGCTTACCCCCTGCAATCTCCAGAGCAGACAGTCTAGGCGGCGCTCCCGGATCCGCCGGAAGCTGCGTAACGGCGATGCGATACGTCCGCTCGGTTCCGTCCTCGGCCTCCACCTGGATCAGGAGGGTCGAGCTTGAAGCGCCCATCGTCACCTGGTGGGACGTTCCGCTTGCTGCGAGCTGACCGTTGATCCGCACAGCCGTTTCCGGCTGATCCGTCTCGGCTAGAACGGACAGTGACGTCGTGCCATGCGGCACGGCAACCCGATACTCCCGCACCTCCGGCGTAAAGGCAGGCTGCAACTGCACCGCTGCGCCGCTCAGTTCCAGGTTAAGCAGTCTTGCATTGCCGTCCTTGGCGCGCTCCACGGTAATCCGATATGTCTTCGTTGTCGTCTGGTCCGGCGCCGTCACAATGATGTCGATCGTATTATCCCCGGTTTGCACAGAGATCGGAGCCGAGGCTTGCCCGTTGACGACAGCCTGACCGGCCACAGTAATCGTCGCTCCCGGCAGAACCGCTGCCGGCGTTACGGTGACGCTGTCCACGTTCCGTTCCACATAGACCGTATAGCCTGCCTCGGCGCCGGTAAAGTAAGCCGCGGGCAGAACGTCCGCCGTAGGACCGCCGGATGCGTCGCGCAGCTCCAGCGACTGCAATGCGGCAATGCTGTCGCGATACCCGCTGAGCTGCAGCGTATACGTGTAGCCGGATTGGACGGCAACGGTTACGAGCTTACCGGTCGGCGGTACAGTAATGTCGGCATAGCCGTCGGAGCCGACAGCCTGTCCGTCGATCGTTACAGCCGTCGCTTCATTAGCTGCCAGCGCGCGAACGCGCACCTGCCCCCTCATCGGCACAGCCATGTAGAAGGTCGCCGCAGGCTGATACGCATTCGCCATTTTGGCTCCCTCCACAGTCAGTGCCTTCAGGCTCATAGAGACAGAAGGCAAACTGCCGCTCTGGCCGCGCAATATTTCAAAGTGCGACTCCTTCTTATTGCCCGCTTCGTCCTCGACGATCAGCACTGCCATCTTTCGACCTTCCGCCTCATCCCAGCTCATTGTGGCGTTGTAACCGAATTTGCCGTAATCGTCCAGCGGCACCGTCTCTCCGTCGAGCGTCAGCTTGGCCCCGGGATCGGTCTGACCGACGATGTACAGGTGACTGCTGTTGACGACAAGGCCGTTCAGCGGCTGCAGCTGCCCCGTCGAAGACATGCCGTTCGAGACGGCTAGCAGCGGAGCTGTCCGGTCGATCAGCAGCTTGACTCGCTCGATCGTGCGGTCCCCTTGCGCATTACGGGCTTCGACGGTCACGTCGTACACCCGTTCGGACAACTGTGCGGTTTCCAGCAGCTCGTGCAGCGCGAATGTCGCCGCGCTCCCAGCCGTTGCTTGCTTGGCCGAAGACGTCTTGCCGTCGACGGATACTGTAACTGCGATATCTTGATCGGCAGTCACCTGCAGCGCCGCCTGCCCCGAGGCCGTGGCCAGAAGCGTCTCCGCGCTGCCGTCGTAAGCCGTATATGCCTTTTGTTTAACTGCCGCACCGCCTCCATCAAGCGCAAGCGACACAGCCGCCGGCCGAGGAGCCGGAAGCTCCGCCTCCACTGTAGACGACAACGGACTGGCAGACAGACGACCGCCGTCGTCAGCGAGCGCCGACACTGCCAACGTGTGCGTCTGTCCGACGGGCAATCCGGCAATAACGGCCTTCTGTGTACTTCCCGCTATTGGCGCGAAGTCGAAAATCGGATTCAGTTCTCCGCCCGCAGAAGCCCATACCCGATAGGACGTAACCGGCCCTGTCGCCGACGGGAATGCCAGCGTAACTTCACCGTTGCCCACGGACTGCACGACAGGCTGTCCGGGAGCGGACAGCGAAGCATGGGACTTCACCGTTACCGTCCCTTCGGCAAGGGTATGAACCGACGGCCAAGCTTCGCTCTTAGCGATCAGCACCACACGGTAATCGCCGGGAACCAGTCCTTCCGGAAGCGCAACGACCGTTCGGCCCGAAGCAGGAAGACCGGTTGCGACGCGCTCCCCGATCGGCCGCTCCGCATTGTCCGTAAGCATAACCTCCACTTCGGCGTCGGGAGCCGCAGGAGAAACGTTCCACTCCAACCGCAGCTGGCTGCCCGCTGCATTCCCCGCCGATACGGTCGCCTGCGTAAATTCGGGAACTTCAGTCAATTCGCGAATTTCCCAAGCAACGCTTTGCTGCGTTCGGATTGTCCATTTGCCCGCAGCCGCGCCTTGCAGCGTCACATACAGCGTATCGCGCGTATCGCTTATCGCGTTCTCGCCGGCGGCGACGTTCGCGCCGCTGCTGCCGGACGCAGGCAGACGATCCCGCTGCAATTGTATGACCGCGTTGCGCTCCGGCGACTGCTCGTCGAACACGAGCGGGAACGCCTGACCTCCGGGAGCGGTAATGACCGTATCCGTTCCCGCTCCGCTTAATGCAAGCACATAATTCCCCGCTTCGGGGAGCTCCAGTACGATTGTCCGCTCTCCTGCGACCTGCTGAGCTTGCGGCGAATCAAGCTTGCGGTTTGCTTTGTAGACGACAACATCCGCGAACCGTTCGCCGGTTACCTTCCAGTCGCCGGCCAGGTCGCCCCCTTCCAGCAGCACGGTCAGTTTGGCGGCATCGGCGTCGTATACGGCGTTCCAATCCGGGCTGCTCTGCTGCAGCTGCAATGCATAGAGCTGTCCGTCGGGCCGATGCAGCTTCGTCTGCTCATTCGCGCCGTAGACTTCTACGATTGCCTGGTTGTTGTCCGTTCTCGCTACGCTGAAGCCGGTCGGGTAACGATCGCTTTCCGTCCATTGACGGGCGTCGGACATTTCCGTTTTTCCGGGAACCCGGTACAACACCGCGTCCCGCTCCTGCCCGCTAACGATAAGCCAAGTGCCTGGTCGGGCGGATTCCAAGAGAACGCTCAGTGCTCCGTCATTCCCGCGAACGGTATTCCAGTCCGGCTCCGTCTCGTTCGCCTGAACGCGGTAAGGCCGTCCATCCGGCTTTACCAACAGCGGCTCGTCCGCTCCGGCTTCGACTTCCAGCCAGAAGGCACCCGACTCCTCAACGGTCACTGCCGTTACCTGACTTTCGGCAGCGTTCTCCCACGCTTCGGCCAGTTCCTCCATATCGAGCGACGAGTTCGCATAAAGCAGTTCGTGCACAGCGACAGAGCTTGGACGCTTCGTCGTCAATAGCCATTCACCGACGCGATTCAGTTCGGCGCGTATATAGGTCGTATCCGACGAAGCCTGATAGTGTCGCTCTTCTTTAATCGCTGCGGCGGAATTCGTATTGGCGTCGGCGGCAGGCCCGCTAATCGCCGCATCTCTCTGGTCGCCGCTCAGCACGATCCATCCCGTGTGGGGAAGCTTGACGGGAAGACGGTAGCCGCTTCCGTCGTCCGCAGCGTTCAGCTCCGAACGCAGCGTCAAGTCTTGCCGATACGCAGTCAGCTTGCCCTCGGCAATCCGTGCGGACATGCCGGTTCTGATGCTCTGCGCCGACGGCTGCGTGGTTTTGCCCGTCTGCGTCAAATTCATTGTCGCAGCGATAGCGGCCAACATCCGGACTTCCAGAGCGGACTTGTCCAGCAGCCTCGACATACTCACCGTGTTGAATCCGATCTCGAACCCCGTCATCCAGGCCGGCGGCTTAGGAGGAGACTGCTTCAGATCGAACAGAATCGTATTGTCATGGAACGTGTACAACAGCGTGACGCCGACGTTATTGTACCTGAACGATCCGTACATTTTACCCGCCTCTATCGTGAGCTGCACCCCGTTGACGGTTGCTCCCCCAATTTGAGGAATGCCTTGCGGCACGCGGATTGTCGCTTTCATCCTGCCTCCTATCCCGTCACGCTCGTTCCCGGCGAAATGAGCCAGACCCTCAATAATGCCGTAAGCGTTCAACTCCCCCTGAGTTCGGAAGCCAGGAATAGAGAAGCCTTGTGTAAACCCCGTCTTCGGATTCGCCACGCCGATCATCCAAGCGTTCCTCAGCGGTAAGAAAACCAGATTCTGCTGCCCTTCGGAAGTCAAGCCGTACGGAGTCAGCTGAATCGGCTGTCCGGCCGCATGAATCATCGGATAGCTCTGACTGCCTCCCATGTGGACGCCCGGGGCGATCGTGTCGGACACGGAGCCGTTTGTCGTCGCCTGCTGCGGGATGGAAGAAGCGCTCGCCAAGCCGTCGGCCTGGCCGTACAAATAACCGACTCTAAGCCCCGCCGAGCCCAACTCGGCCGGCTTATCCGACCCGAAGGTAAAGGAATCGAGCCTTCCCTGCTTGGTCTTCAGCTTCAGCGTAAACGTCAGATCGGTGTCGGCCAGCTTGGCATCCGCCGTCATTCCGACATGGCTGTAACGGCTGTCCACATCAACGGTTAAACGCTCGGCTGCGAACGCTCCCAACTTAAAGCTGCGATCCAGCTCGTAACGGTTGATCAGCTCGAAGCGATTGTTGCGGAATATCAGCGTATCGGCAGGAACCCAAGCTTCAATTGTGTCTTCTCCGGCTTGGAATCCGATTCGCAGTTCGCCGTTCAAGCGCAAGCCGTCTGCCGTAAAATCGGCCGATTGCAGACGAATCGGCAAGCCCAGGTTCAAGTAATCGGACTCCGGCTGATCGATCTCAAAGCCGAAGCGATCGGACGAGATCGTCCACTCGCCCTCCAGCAGCGTGTACGGCAGCGTTCCGGCCGGACCGGAGACGTTCGCGTACAGCCGCCCGCTGCCCCGGATCATCGTCTTGCCGTTGCCGCCGCTCTTGTCCACTTCCAGCTTACTGCCCGTAAACAGCAAAGTATCGTTAATGATCGCCTGTTCGGACGGATCGGTCAGCTCGTAGACGTTAGGCGCCAACGGCTTCTCCGTAAACAGCCCTTGCAGAGTCAAGGAATGCGTTTTGTTCTGCGCCGAGGTGCTCGGAACGTTCACGGATGCGAACAGCCGCGGCTTGTAAAAGTCGAGGTTCGTCACCAATAACGCATCTTCGAATTCATAAGGTACGAAATAACTGTGTTTCAAGCGAATATCGTAGATGCCCGGAGGCAGCGGCTGCTCCGGGAACAGCTCCAGTTGACGCATATCCTTAACATTGTAAGTCAGAGGATATTGGACGCCGTTCTCATCCTCGGCATAGTAATTAATTCCGCCTGTCGGCTTTCGCAGAAGATCGAAAATTCCCGTTCCGACCGCCACGAGTCGCATCTTGTCCTTAGTATGCAGCACGGACGGACCTACCCGGTCATACTTGACGTCCGGCTCCTCCACGTTGGGATGATCCGTTAGCGTGAAGCGGGCGATCTCGGTATAGGAGGTGCCCAGTTCGTTCACGGCATAGCCTCTGACCTCATATTCCTGCTGCCAGAGCAGCTCCGTCAGCGAAACCGTGAATGAGCCGGTATTGGCGGAAGATCCGGTATACGGTTGCCTCGTCCATTCGTTCGGCTCGGTTCCGGACTCGGCAACTATGCGGTATTCGAGTCCCCGGGCGGTAATGGTCCGATTGCCGTCTCCATATACATTGGTCACGACGCTGACGCTGTCGTTCACCCGAGTCGGATCGTAAGCGACGAACGGCTCGCCCTCCATTCGAACGCTGGGCGGTCCAGGTTGCGTGTACCCGAACAGCCAAGTTTCATTGCTTACGCCTTCCGGTTGCACATCAACTACAGTAGGGTCGTCAAAAGAAGCTCGAATTTTGATTTCCTTGAGATTTCCGCCGAACAACATAAAGCGGTACCCGTCAAATGTCATGCTCGCTTGGCTGCGGGAACTAGGCCAGGAATGCGGCCACGGTTCGTAGTCATTCGGATACTTGGACACGTCCAGTATTCCGTCCTCCGTACTTCCTAAGCCGTTCCAGCTCGGCTCCCACTCGCTTCCCGTCCAGCCGAAGGCCAGCTTCGGTTTGCCGATGTTATGATCGACGTCATAACTATTCGTAGGCATCTTCCACTCATAGATCATAAAGGGCGGTATGCGGGGAGCGTAGTAATTGAACACCCTCGTTTCGCCATGCAGCGTGATGACGCGGCGGCCGTCATAAGCAGCCGGATTGCCCCAGCGGCCCGTCGATATCGGACCGTCCTGGGAAGTCCAGGTCAGTTGTTGACGATCCCACCGCCACAACAGCGAGGAAGGATCCTCATAGGTCATATCCTTGCTGACGTCCGGAGTGGTTCCGTAATGCGTTCTCGTCACCGGCCCGAGATTGCCTCCGATGATCACGGCAGTCTGGCCGTCATAAGCCGCCCCTCCGAAATACATGGGAGGCGGAGAATTGAGCGGAGATACCTGCGACCAGGCATTGCCATCCCACAGCCAAGTATCGCCCAGAGGAGAACGGACGCCTCCACCGCTCAGCGAATAGCCTCCGAACAGCACCAACTGATCTCCGTCATAGGCGATCTGCGCCCCGGCTCGCGCGGAAGGCCCGGGAAGCGTCCCCAAAGACTGCCAACTCTGCGTCAGCCCGTCCCACAGCCAAGTATCTCCGAGCACCTCATCGACGCCGGCCCCTTCTCCGCCGAATAACAGCATCTTGCCGCTGTTCGGATCATAAGCCGCCGCAGCGGCTTTGCGAGCTGAAGGCCGGGGGTTCAGCGGCGCCATGCCCGGCATTTCCAGCACTTCCGACCAAGTCTGCTGCTCCCCGTCCCATATCCAGGTATCGTCAAGCAGGTTGAACTCTCCTTGTCCACCGAACAACACCACGTTCCCGGCGGTTGGGTCGTATACCATCGCCGCCTGCTCACGCTTGTCGGGAGAGAGGCTCAACTCCACCCTCGTCCATTTGTAGTCGAGAATCGAACCGACATCGGATGTATGAAATGCCTCCAGGGGCGAATTAGGCAGACTGCCGGCCCCATATACGCTTTCTGTTACGGACGCAGGATCCGACGTTTCTGCTCGCACCGAATCGGATACCAGTCCCGTTGCCGTTTGCACAAGCATGGCGGCGACAAGAAGCTTCGCCAATACGGATTTCCAAGTTGATCTCAATTTGTCATCAGCCTCCGCACTTTGATAGTCGCAGATCGACAGTGTTCCGCCAAAAACGACATGAATCTATTATATAAACATGACAATCAACAAATAATAAACAAAACTCCCGAATCCAACGATTCGAGAGTTTTATAGTCGGTATGGCGGGCTGGAACTGTGCAGGTTTATTCCACCGGCTCCGGCTCCTGTTGGAGCGCCCGGCTAAAATCGTAACCCGTCGGGTTCTGGAAAATGCGCAGGCCAAACGACGGAGCCGCCGCGAATATATGATCGAAAATATCGGATTGCGTCGATTCGTACACACTCCAATTCGTATCGTTCACGAACGCATATACTTCCAGCGGCAGGCCGTTCTCCGTCGGCGCCAGCTGGCGAACGAGCAGCGTCAAGCTTTGATGAATTTTCGGATGATGCCTTAAATAGCTCTCGACGTACATGCGAAAAACGCCGATATTCGTTAACTGCCGTCCGTTGATCTCCATCGTCTTGTCGACGTCGTTGCGTTCGTTGTAGTCCGCGATCTCCCGCTCCCTGCTTGCGATATAGTCGGTCAGCAATTGGACTTTCCGGAAGCGTTCGAGCATCTCGCCGGAACAAAAACAAATGCTGGTCGTATCGATGTACACGGAACGTTTAATCCGGCGTCCACCCGCTTGCCTCATCCCCCGCCAGTTGCGGAACGAGTCGGAGATCAGCGCGTAGCTGGGAATCGTCGTGATCGTCTTGTCGAAGTTCAGCACCTTGACCGTATTCAGAGAAATATCGATGACGTCGCCGTCCGCGTTGTACTTCGGCATTTCGATCCAATCCCCGACCCGCACCATATCGTTGGCGGACAGCTGCACGCCCGCGACCAGTCCCAATATCGAGTCCTTGAAAATTAGCATAAGAACGGCGGACAAAGCCCCCAAGCCGCTCAGCAGAATAAGAGGACTTTCCCCGATCAACCCCGAGATGATCACGATGGCCCCGATAATGAAGACGAATATTTTAATCACTTGCGTATAACCGCGAATCGGCTTGACCTTGGAGATCTCGTAGGAATTGTAGATATCGTTGCACGCGTTCAGGAACGCGTCGATAACCATCATGCTGACGACGATAATGTAGATGGCGGCGCCCTTCTCGATGACCGTCTGATACCCCGGAAAAATCGACGCAAAGTAATAAATAATGATGGCCGGCACGATATGGGAAAGTCTATGGAACACCTTGCGTTCCAGAAAAACGTTATCCCAAGTGAACCGATTTTTCAAAATCACCGAAGCGATCACCCGCAGTACGATCTTCTTCGTGACGAAATTCGCCACGACGCTTAACCCCACGATAAGCAGGATAACGATCATGTTGGCGAGATACACCGCAATCTGAGAAGATACTCCTTGTTCGACCAATAGCTGCTTAATAAAATCCATGTACTTCTCCTTATGCAAGTAAAGTTATTGTTCTATTATAACATCCGTCCGCTCACGCCAAAAACTCCTCCGGGTAGATGCAGCCGCGCATCTATCTCGGAGGAGTTCGGAGCCCCGGCGTTATTCCGCCGCTTTCAATATGTCCAGTTGCAAATCCAACTGCTTGTACAGCGCATGAATATCGCTCGGGGCAAATTGATCGATGTCGACTACGTATACGTGATTGTTCTTGAACGCAGGCAGCGATTGCCACAGCGAACCGACAAAAATCTCCTCCGCCCGCTTGTCGCCCCCGTCTCCGGCGTACACGCCGACGAACATGTGATCGGCCGCATAGTCCGGCAGCATCTCAAGCGAGATATCGATGCCCTTTCCCGGTTCGAGAACGTCCGTTTTTACCTTTTCCGGCGCCTCCAGCCCGAGCGAATGGTACAGATTGTATACTCCCCGCCCGTTCGCTTCGCTCATTACCCAGAAGCTTTTGCCCCAGATCTCGTAATAAGCCACCGTCTCGCCCGGTTTGATCGTTCCCTCCAGACTCCTCTTGGCTTCCGCCGCTCTCTCCTCGTACTTCTGCAAGAACGACTCCGCTTCCTTCTCCTTCCCGAGAAGCTCCGCGAACATTTGCAGGCGTTCAACCGGCCCTCTGTCGTTAAAAGGCATGACGACTGTCGGCGCGATTTTCGTCAACTGCTCGACGATTTCATCCGGCACGAAATTGTGTACGATAATGAGATCGGGCTGCAGCTCCAGCACCTTTTCCACGGACGGCTCGTCTCCGATCGGCTCGGCGCCTTTCAACTCTTCTACGAAAAGCCCCTTCTCCAGGAATGCCTGACCGGTGCCGATCGGCTTAACGCCAAGCGCCAGAAGCTCCCCCACGAATACTAATGAAGCGATGCGCTGAGGATCGGCAGGAATTTCAATGTCTCCGTTCAACGCCTTGTAGACTCTGGTCTCAGGTGCGCTGTCAGACGCTTCGGGAGCTGCCTCCGGCGAATTCTGCTGCGACTCTGCTGCGCCCCCGTTCCCTGTATTTCCGGAAGCTTGCGACGGCTCTGTCCCGCCCTTATTGCCGCATCCCGCGACGACGAGTACAAGTATCAATAATAGGACCGACAATCCTTTTGTTCCAAAACGGCTCGCCTTCATGTGCAATGTCCCCTGTCTGCTGATGATTTTTCGTCTTATCAATAATGATAATCATTATCGATAATGATGATAACATCGCACCTCAACTGCGTCCATTTCAGAAAATAGGTTTTTGCTGTGTACTTTTATTTGATTCTCCCAACAAATAGTCTGTCTGTACGTCCAACTGATAATAAAGAGACAGCATATCGCTTGGAGCAAATACGGTCAGATCGACAAAGCTGACCCGCCCCTCTCTGACTGCAGGAATATCTTTCCACCCGCGGCTTTGCAGCAACCGTTCCAGCCAGCCGGAATCGTTGGCGTTCTCCTTGTCGCTGCGATACACGCCGACCAGCATGCGATCGGCGGCGTAGCGCGGAAGTTCGTCAAGCTTAATGCTAAGAGGAACGCCTGGCTCCAGCACTTCTCGCTGCAGAGCTTCGGGCGGCCTTAATCGCAGTCCGCGGTATAGATTCGCCACTCCACGACCGTTCGCTTCGCTCATCAACCAAATCCGGTCCTGCCAGATCTCGTAATAAGCCACCGTTTCTTCTTCGCGGAGCACCCTGGCTAGTCGCTGTCGGGCCTGCTCCGCTTTGCGCTCGTACCTGGCCAGGAATGTCGCGGCCTCCTCCTGCTTGCCGAGCAGCTCGGCAAAATAAGCAAACAGCTCGAACGGACCGCGCTTGTTGTACGGGACGACAACGGTTCTCGCAGCTGACGATAGCCGCTCAAGCTGTTCCTCGCCGATCAGATGATGGGCAATGACCAGATCCGGCTGCAACGCGGCGATGTCCTCGGCAGGATGAAGCTCGCCAATCTCCGCAACGTCCGTCAGCCACTCGTCCGCAACGCCCCATCTTGACAAATAAGTCGGCGCCGCCCCGACCGGATGAACGCCAAGAGCCAGCAAATGCCCTACATGCTGAAGCGCGACGATTCTTTTCTCTCTTCCGATGAATGCGGTGGGCGTTTCTCCGGTAAGCTCCTTGAACTTGCGGCTGAAATAAAATCCGTCGGCGTATCCCACCTCTATCGCCGTATCGTGAACGCCTCGCCGACCTAGAAAAAGCAGCTCCTTGGCTTTCTCGATCCTCAGTCGATTTAGAAATTCCGAGAACCCGACCCCGGTCTCCTTCTTGAACAGGACCGAGAAATATTCAGGATTCAGCCTCAGCATATCTGCCATCGAGTCCCGAGTAATTTTGTCGCTATAATGCTCCCGCATATAATCGACGGCTTGCCGAACTTTCGAAGGGGGCCGCTCCTCAGCGGGCAAGCCCGGCTCGAATAACGCCTCCAGAAGCTGCCTGAAGCGGCTTTCCGTCCGTCTCGGGTCCTCGAAGCTTCGGACAGCCAGCTCTTCGGCCAGAGCCAATACCCGATGAGGCTCGTCCGTATGGAGCTTGCCGCTGTTCAGATGAAAACCCGGTTTGCGAAACAGGCGATGGGCGGAGGATTGCTCCATGAGACCGAACCGTTCGAAGTCCAGTCGATAGGCGCGAACGGGCGTATGTTCCGGCGCATGACGGATGGACAGAACCTGTCCGGGAGCCGCGCAATATATGTCGCCCACAGTTAAGAGCAGCGCGTTGTCGCCGATTCGAATTTCCGCGCTTCCCTCCGCTACGATCAGCAGCACGTGACTCTCTCCCGTCTCGTCTCCGACCTTGTCGCCGTCTCTGCATGCAATGAACCGGATTTGAACGAATTGGTACAAACAACGGTGCAATAGCGTCATCACCGCCATGATCTCACCCGCTTATCGTTAATTGTTTGACGGCTTGTACCAGCTTTCACTGGTGATGGAAGAGGACTCGCCCAACTCGAAGAGTTTTATTCCTGATATAATGGAGGTGAAAAGAGTATCGGAGGGATTATTCTGAAATCGTCTAGAAGGAAGATTCTGGTTGTGTGCTCTACGGTTGTAGCTGTCGTGGCTATTATCATATTACAACGTTTCTTTACTCACGAGAAACTTTCTGATTATACCGTAGTTAACGATGGTATTGTGGTCACTAAGCAATTTAGCGTCAAGTCCAACACTGCACAGCAAAACACGTCGGCAACAGGATCGATTTTTGTATGGGGCGATAAAGGAATGGCTACGCGCATGCGAATTGTTGCTTCGTTTGAAATTGATCCTAAAGATTCCGGCGGCATGACTATTTACATTCCGAAGAAATGGTATATCACCAATATTCTAAGCAGTTACCCTGAGAATCAGAAAACATCGCTACAACCCTATGCTTCTAAAACTGATATGAGCCTGGGTGATGAATGGAGAAATATGGTGCAAGTCGGTGTAACCTATCAGCGAGAACCCGCAGGTGGGGGAACTGGAACGATAATAATTGATCTAGTTTCCGATAGCAAAACAATTTTACCTTCGGAAAATTTCAACGTTGTGGTTGCCGTTGGTTCCGATACCACAGGCGGTGTACATTCCATAGGCGTCGATTCAATCCAAATCCCTATCTCTGTGAATGCCGAGAGCAAGTAATTGTTAATATAAAAACAAAAAAATCTCCAAATTTGGAGAGTTTCAGAATTTGAGTTTATGGTGCGCGTAGAGGGACTTGAACCCCCACGGTTTCCCGCCAGATCCTAAGTCTGGTGCGTCTGCCAATTCCGCCATACGCGCGCGTTCGCTTGCATTCTACCCGGTGTCGGAAAGAATGGTGAGCCATGAAGGACTCGAACCTTCGACACCCTGATTAAAAGTCAGGTGCTCTACCAACTGAGCTAATGGCTCGAGAATGGCTGGGGATCTAGGATTCGAACCTAGGAGTGACGGAGTCAAAGTCCGTTGCCTTACCGCTTGGCTAATCCCCAACGGAAGGAAAATATGGTGGAGGCTGAGGGGATCGAACCCCCGACCCTCTGCTTGTAAGGCAGATGCTCTCCCAGCTGAGCTAAGCCTCCACGACGCTTGCGGTATGAAGAAAATGGTGACCCCTAGGGGATTCGAACCCCTGTTACCTCCGTGAAAGGGAGGTGTCTTAACCACTTGACCAAGGGGCCATGGATAGTAGGGAAATGGAGCTCTCAACCGGGATCGAACCGGTGACCTCATCCTTACCATGGATGCACTCTACCTACTGAGCTATGAGAGCATGGTCCTTACTTATACACAGCGATAGAGAACAAGTTGCTCCGGCCTGGCGACGTCCTACTCTCCCAGGACCCTGCGGTCCAAGTACCATCGGCGCTGGAGGGCTTAACGGTCGTGTTCGGGATGGGTACGCGTGGAACCCCTCCGCCGTCATCACCAGACCAGAT
>Ga0206118_100115_pt1 | contig 105788 bp, 86 predicted proteins | sample 3A20Ametagenome_FD_177999 | JGI IMG/M metagenome (GOLD analysis project Ga0206118, IMG submission 177999) | Enriched microbial communities from leaf-cutter ant dump, University of Wisconsin, Madison, United States - 3A20A | ecosystem: Environmental > Terrestrial > Nest > Insects nest > Nest dump... | reverse complement strand
TCTTCAGGTGTGTATTATGTGCAGATAGAGGGTATAGGCCAGGTAAAGAAGCTGGTGAGGGTCTACTGAGGCGAATAAAAAGTAAGGATGAAATGTGGATATAATATATTATTGGTTTTTCTGATGTGTGATACACTAGTAGCCCAGCAGAATAATAAACAATGGTTATTCGGATATGAATATGAGCCGGAGGCTCCCTTTCTCCTGGGTATCAATTGTCTTGATTTCAATGATCATGAGATACGGGTATATCCATACGAATACCAGAATGGCATCAGTTGGTTGAGCTTCAGCAGTAGTTTTGTATGTGACAGTAGCGGCAGAATAGCCCTGATCACGGACAATTGTACGGACTATGACAGGGAGCTGAGTGAAATCGGGGGAGGAGAGAAGATACATGATGATGAATGGTCGGCAGGATATTGTAAAGATGACAGTCACGCCTATTTTCCTACGAAAACCAATATTTTTTTCCCTGACGTAAAAGATTCAAAAGTTTTTTACCAGTTGTATAAAAATTTCTTTGCGACAACAGATGAATATGTGAGTTCGTCATTGATGTTAAATACCATTGTCCGGGATGAAGCTGGTAGATATACCGTCCGGAATCATGATACGATCGATGACAGGAAATATCAGCATATTAACTTAATAGAACCGACATTGAATAAAAATAAAGATGGCTGGTGGCTATTTAATCTCAAAAATAAGTCGAACGAGTATACGGCTTATCTGTTGAAAGATGGGAACCTGGATATAATAAGAACAGCATCGATAGGTAATCCGCTAAATTATTTATCAAGTGCTGTGACAAGCACAGTTTTTTCGCCGGACAATAAATACATGGCGCAGGTGGTCAACGGCATAGGCATCCAGGTCTTTGATTTTAATGATGAGACCGGTCTGTTTTCTAATGCGCGGGAGATAAAAGCCAGGGTGGATACTTTTGGATACTGGGCATATGGCTTATGTTTTTCGCCAAACAGCCGTTATTTGTATTTATCTACGACCGGCGGGGCGCCTGACACCCAATATACAGGTTATCTATACCAGGTTGATATGGAGGATGAGCGTGTGGAATACCTGGCTTCTTTTAGCCAGGTAGATGATACGGACTGGAGAGTGGGTATCGGATCGATCAGCCGTGGACCGGATTGCAGGTTGTACATTTCACCGGGCAGCACTTCACACTGGATGCACGTCATTCATTATCCGGATGAGAAGGGAGTGGCGTGTGGCTTTCAGCCGATGGCCATCGACTTGCCTTTCCGCGTAGGTGTGGTATTGCCTAATTTTTTACAGGCAGGATCAGGTTGTGATCCGACCTATGACTGGCCCTTCGTGATGGCAACGCGAACTCCATATGAAGAAATAGCCGCAGATATCAGCATCAGTCCTAATCCGGGGAGGGATATTATGTTCCTGAACTCTAAGGAGATCAGGCCATCAGGCTGGACCATCAGCATCTATGATATGAATGGTCGGAGGGTAATGGAGGTCGGTGGTATAGACACTTATACGACACAGTTGGATGTATCGGCGCTCGGTGCGGCAGTATATATTTACAAAGTCAAGGACAGGAGTGGAAAGATCCGAAAGGTCGGCAGGCTGATCAGGATTTGATATCTTAAAATTCACTATTATCATTAAATTATTAAAATCAAATGAAATGAGAAATCCAAAAATGTGTTTAGCCTTATTTATATTTCTTGTATTATGTAATATAAATAGTATTTATAGTCAATGCGTTGCCAGTTTTTATGTAGAAACTACAGGTTTCTATTGCAAGGATGAGGGTACAATATGCATAGTTACGGTTTACAAGGATGAAGATTGTACAGATTATGAATACCAGCTTGAGTTTCCGACTACTTCGTTTTTTGTTACAAACAATGGAGATTTTATACCACAGATTGACCCATCTACGACCATTTATACAACAGAAGAGATCGGTACATACAACATCACCAGAAGGAAGTGCATAAAAGGCTTGTTACAGATACCGAATACAACATTTACAGTAAGGCTCGTCAATAAATTTGATCCCACAGATATCCTGCATACAGTAAATTTTAAGCTGGATGACTACAAGTTGATCACAGGCACCAATACGGTTTCATCTCTGATTTCAGCCGGAGATTTATTGCCTGTGACAGGTCCCGCGCCCGGACCATATAGCCTGAGCACACCACAAAAGATCGTAATAGATGGAAAGCTGATCGTCGATATGGATTATAGTTTTAGCACGGGCGGGTATGGATTGTATAACGAGATAGTAATGAAAAAATCTTCTATTATAGAAGTAATGTCCACTAAGAAACTCTATACCAATCGGACCAATATATACAAATGCCCGGAATACCTCATGTGGGACAAAATAGATGTATTGAATGCCGCAACGTTAGAATGTGATCGGACCACCATCAGCGGGGCACAGACGGGAGTATGGCTTAATCAGAATTCTGTGTTCAACTCCGCTGATGTAAAGATCTTTGAAAATTTCTGTGGCCTGCGGGCATACGATCCTGCTGTTTCTCCTATGACTGCAAGTATCAATACCTGGTACAATCCATTTTCGGGAGCCTCAACAGTGTTCACTAAGAATACTTATGGGATGGTATTGTACGATGCTTCTCCTATCACGCTGAATCGACCTTTTTTTATAGAAAATGAGGTCGGGATTTACCCGGCTAATTCGTCTCTTACCGGTACTCACATTACCTTCAAAAGAAACGGTTACGGAATACAATGTTTTTACTCCAACTCATTACTGGACATCCAGGAATCACATTTTGATAACAATAAGGTTGGAATCCATACCATTGCGCAGACTTTTAATTTTAAGAAAAACGTGGACATGAAGTTTAATAAACTGGCAATGAATATTATTTCCTTTGATCACTACACAAATTATATAATGGAGAATGAGCTGAATAATAATCAACAGGGTATTATAGCGACAGCATATAATTCTTACGCAGATATTAGTAAAAATTCAATTCTAGACATATCAACACCATTCTCGCTAAACGGTATTGCTCCGGGCATTCATAGCTGGTTCTATTGGCATAACTTCACCTCGGATATGAGCGATATCACGGGTATTCCTTCCACTACACCGATCATATCACTAAACAATACAAATGATGCCAATGTGCAGGACAACACCGACGGTATATGGCAGGGGACAGCAGGAGTGCATGTCAACGGTGGGCAGTATAATTATGTCAATCTTAATGAAATAATCAATGACAATACCAATGGCATTGGTATCAGGCTCGTCTCTTCGCCGATGAGCTCCGTCAGATGTAATACTGTATACGCGACTACAGGCTTAAACGTACTTAATACAAATTCCAGCTCAGCAATCCTGCTTAACTCTTTCAGTGGTAATGGATATAATATACAGTATGGGACGGCCTTTAATACGATGGCGACATCCGGTGAACAAAAATTTTACGATAATTATTTTGATGCGAGTACCAATATCAGCCCGAAGGCTCGGCATTATGGGTCGACATTTGAGATAAACAATAGCTTATATGTAGAAGATGATTTAGTAGGGGTAGTGCCGGTAGTGCAGGGGGGTAATTACTTTCCATATTACCTGATAACACCTGTTTTGCCATGGTTTTCAGTAGTGAGGGATGGGGAGAATTATACATGTACGCCATTGCCATTGGAGCCAGGGGATTCGTCTATGTTCAGGATGGCGAATGAGCATATCTACCTGCTGAAGAATAATATAGGGCAGTTATATAATGCAGAGGTGGAGTTTGATACGAAGCTGAAGCTGATGAGGAGCCTGAGCCGGCTGCACGAGATAGGAGTGCTGACGGATGATCAGCAGGCGTGGTATGAGGAGCTGGCGGTTACGGAATACGGGCAGTTTATAGATATAGAAAACAGGCATAAGGAAGCGTCCTCCCTGTCGGAAGATGAAGAAAGAGAACTGGAGGTATTGGAAGGGGAGATAAGAGAGCGTTCGGGTATATTGTCAGGGATACAATGGGTAAGGTATAATGAAGAGAGTGGAGAGTTTGAGATAGATGAAGAGTCGAGGGTGCAATATGAGGAGGCAAAGGAAGCTCTGTCGGAGGTGTTGATGGAAAAAGGTGAAATACTTTCGGTATCGCGGTCGCGACTGCTGGATATACTTCCTGAGCTACGAGAGCTGAACGACGCGATAGAATGGAATGGTACAATGTCGGCGCTCAACCTGCAGACGATCAATGGTATTCTTTATAACCGTCTTGGATCAGAAGTGATGAGCTATACGGACGAGGAACGGGCAAAGATCGTGGAGATAGCCGGCCAGTGTATGGGTATGGGTGGCGAGGCTGTGGCACAGGCCAGGTCAATGCGGACGGAATTTGATACGGACTATTATGCATACGACGATGAGTGTCTGGTATACAGCGAGCTACCGGAGCCAAGAGTAAGTGGAGAGGATGCCAGACCAATAGGGATAAGCATAAGCCCGAATCCCGCGAATGGATCCACGGTATTGGAGACAGCGCCGGTAGACCGGGACAGAAGTGTATATGTGACGGATTACCTGGGCAGGACGGTGAGGACATATCGGTTGGAAGGCGGGGAGAACAGGCTGAATCTGGATATATCAGGAGTATCTTCAGGTGTGTATTATGTGCAGATAGAGGGTATAGGCCAGGTAAAGAAGCTGGTGAGGGTCTACTGAGGCGAATAAAAAGTAAGGATGAAATGTGGATATAGTGTTCCGTCACACCACAATATTCACCATCTTTCCTTTTACGACAATGACCTTTTTAGGCGTCCTGCCTTCCAGCCATTTAACTATTTCCGGCCTCTGCAAAGCTACTTCCGTGATCCGGTCGTCAGCCGCGTCGGCCGGGAAGTCGCACAGATCGCGTTTTTTGCCGTTGATACACAATGGATAGGGAATGACATTGTCGATCGTATATTTTTCCTCAAACTGAGGCCATTGTGCCGTGTGCACGCTGGTGTTATGTCCGGTCAACTGCCACAGCTCCTCCATCATAAACGGTGCAAACGGCGCCAGCATAATGATCATGGGCTCGAGAATCTGCCGGTTGCTCACGTCCAGTTTTTTCAGCTCATTCAGCGCGATCATAAATGATGAAACACAGGTATTGAAGGAGAACTTTTCGATATCCTCACCGATTTTTTTGATCGCCTTATGAAGTATTCTTAGCGCCTCTTCGGATGGGTCTTCGTCGCTCAGTGATAAATGTCCCTCTTCGTTGAAGAAAAGATTCCAGAAACGCCTGAGGAACTTGCTGACACCTTCGATGCCCTTGATATCCCAGGGTTTGGACTGTTCCAAAGGACCCAGGAACATCTCGTACATCCTGAATACATCAGCCCCGTGCGCAGCTATGACATGATCCGGGTTGATGACATTGTATTTGGATTTGGACATTTTTTCAACTTCGGCCTTTGTGTGGAAGCGGTTCGAAGCGCTGCCCATCACGGAAGTATATTGCCCGTCGATGAAATAACCTCCTGCAGTTACAAATACGGCTTCTTCAAAGTCCGGTCTCCAGCTGATAAATGCCCTGATGGCTTCTTCATCTAAGTAGCCCCCGGTCGAAGCTCCATAGTCTTTGACCAGGTCGATATGCACCGTCATCTCTGAGATACCATCAAGATCCGGGTTGTCCGAGCTGTTCCTGTCGGGATAATCACTGATTAGCTCACTGCTGACAAATACCTGTCGCGGCCGGTCCAGGGTCACCGCCTCATACTGGCCGTGCTGGTTTTTGAAATAGACCGATGGCTGAATATCTTTTACGAGGTAAGTTTTTTCAGACACACCCTGGATCATACCCTGGTTGATGAGCTTTTTGAAGGGTTCTTCCGTGGGTACCAGCCCCATATCATGCAAAAACTTATGCCAGGTTCTGGAATACAACAAATGACCGACGGCGTGTTCTGCTCCTCCGATATAGAGATCGACATCCTTCCAGTAGCGGATCGCTTCACCGGAGAATGGCTGATTGTCATTATGAGGGTCCATATAACGCAGGAAGTACCACGAGGATCCGGCAAAGCCGGGCATCGTATCCGTCTCCCGCTTCAGGCCCGGCTCGGCATTGACCCATTCGGTCGCCTTGGCGATAGGCGAGCTGCCGTCGCCTGACGGCTTGAAGTCTCTGACATCGGGCAGCTCAAGCGGCAGATCATCGATAGCATGACCGACCGCATGGTCATCATAGGCAATAGGGAAGGGTTCTCCCCAATATCTCTGACGGCTGTAGTTGGCATCCCGCAGTTTATAGTTGACGAGCCGGCGACCGATGCCTTTATCCTCAATGGCTGTGATGGCTTTATTGATGGCATCGTTCACGATCAGACCATTGAGAAAGCCAGAGTTGATCAGGATGCCATCCCTCGACTCGATGTCGTCCGGATCACCGGTCCTTTCTATGATCTCCCTGATCTCCAGGCCGAATGTCTCGGCAAAACGAAGGTCGCGTTGATCCCCTGCGGGTACAGCCATAATAGCGCCGGCACCGTACTCGATCAGGACATAGCTGGAAACCCATACGGGAATATCTTCGCCTGTAAAGGGATGGACGGCATAGGAGCCGGTGAAAACACCTGTCATGACTTTGTCAGCATTCAGCCGGTCGGCTTCCGATGCTTTGGATGATGAGGTCACATATTCGTCCATGAGCCCTTTCTGCTCGGCAATGGTCAGGCTTTGGACCAGCGGATGTTCCGGTGCCAGGACTATAAAAGTTACCCCAAATATTGTATCCGGCCTTGTAGTAAAGACCTCAAGGCGATCATTGTTGTCTTTTAGCGCGAAGAAGATGCGGGCTCCTTCCGAACGGCCGATCCAGTTGCGTTGCATGATCTTAAGTGAATCCGGCCAGTCCACGTGGTCCAGCCCGTCGAGCAGGCGCTGTGCATAAGCAGTAGTGCGCATGCTCCATTGCATCATCGGCTTTTTGATCACAGGAAAGCCCCCGCGTTCGGAGACGCCGTCCTTGACCTCGTCATTGGCAAGGACGGTGCCGAGAGCTTCACACCAATTGACCGTACTGATCTTTCTGGACATCAGGCGATAATTCATCAGGACATCATCTTTTTCCTTATCGGAATAAGCTTTCCATTCTTCCGCCGTAAAGCTCAGACGCGCGTTTGTGGCCGCGTTGAGATTTTCTGTGCCATACTTTTCAAAGTGTGCGGTTAGTTCTGCAATATCCCTTGCCTTGCCGGCGGCATTGTCATACCAGGCATTGTACATCCTGAGAAAGATCCATTGGGTCCATTTATAGTAAGCAGGGTCACACGTCATGATCTCACGTGACCAGTCGAAAGAGAAGCCGAGATTGTCGAGCTGACTTCTGAAGCTTTTGATGTTTTCCATAGTGCTGACAGCCGGATGCACCCCGGTCTGGATGGCATATTGCTCGGCTGGAAGCCCGAATGCATCGTAGCCCATCGGGTGGAGGACATTGTAGCCATTGAGCCTTTTAAAACGGCTGTATATATCTGAGGCTATATAGCCCAGCGGGTGACCCACATGCAGTCCTGCTCCCGATGGATAGGGGAACATATCCAGAACATAGAACTTGGGCTTATGGTGATCAATATCGACCTTATATAGCTGATTGTCAATCCAGATTTTTTTCCATTTCGCTTCTACCGCGGCGGAATTCCATTCCATAGAGATTAAAATTTCAATTTGAGGGTGCAAAGGTACAAAGATTAATCATTTTGCTGTTATCAGCGTGGCGGGATACCCACCGGCATTTGTTTACACCGGAAGCGGCGCTGTCGGAATCATATTGCACCTGAAATAGATTTGATATTCTATGCGTTGAATTAATAACTTTGTAATAAAAATAAATATGATCCGCCTACTTATCAAGATCGCCATTCCTGTCATTATCGGTATCCTGATCTATAACTATTTTTTTGGCACCAGGGAAGAAAAAGAGACGTCCAGGGCCGTTTTCTCCAAAACCAAAGACCTGACAGTCAGTGTCTATGATATGCTGAAGTCGGAAAAGCACAAATTTGACGAAGGAAAATACGACAAGGCCATGGAAAAGCTCAACGATCTGTACGCTTCGGCACGGGCCAATCAAAGTGAAATGTCGGCTTCCGAAAAAGCAGAGTTACAACGCCTGGAGAACCAAAAGCGCCAACTCCAGAAAGAGATCGAACATACCAGGGAACTGGATAAAAAAGATGCCGATCAGAAAAGCGAGTCCCTGGATCAAAAGCTATGGGACCTCGTTGAAAAGACCGATCGCCTCTTTGGCAAGGATAGTGAATAGATTTAAAAGCAGTCTTTGACGCGTGTATCCGCCATGATGGCTGTACAGAGGTCGTGTTATCGGGCAAGCTTCAAGTTCTGTCGTAATTTTGTCATTTGCTGTTTGCCTTGAATATTGCCGGCGGAATGTCTGTTATTGTCGTTCAAATGGAAAGATCAAAGAGGTTTTTTGCCAAATTCTTTTCTATCTTTGCGCACTTTCGGAAAATTAAATTGATTCGATGAATTATAAAGACTATATCGAAGCGAATAAAGATCGTTTCCTGGACGAATTGGTCCAATGGCTCAAAATCCCCTCCGTCAGTTCTGATCCCGGATCGAAGGACAACATGCTCAAGGCCGCTGAATACCTCAAAGGCCGCTTGATAGAGCAGGGTATAGACCGGGTTGAGATCTATCCGACTGATGGACATCCCATTGTTTACGCTGAAAAACTAACAGACCCCTCCAAACCGACTGTGCTGGTATACGGCCATTACGACGTCCAGCCGCCTGATCCGCTGGATCTGTGGGATTCACCTCCGTTCGAACCGGTCATCAAGAAGACCGATGAACATCCCGATGGCGCCATCTATGCCAGAGGGTCCTGCGATGACAAAGGCCAGGTATATATGCATGTTAAGGCCCTGGAGATCATGGCACAGCATAATGACTTTCCGTGCAACCTGAAGTTTATGATCGAGGGTGAGGAGGAGATCGGATCCGTGCATCTCGCCAGGTTCTGCGAGGAATATAAAGATATGCTTAAATCGGATGTTATCCTGATCTCTGATACGAGCATCATCGATAATGATACTCCCTCTATTTCGACCGGTCTGAGAGGACTGTCGTATGTAGAAGTTGAGGTAACAGGGCCTAACAGGGACCTGCATTCAGGCGTATATGGCGGCGCCGTGGCCAACCCCATCAATGTCCTTGCGAAGATGATCGCATCCATGCATGATGAAAACAACCATATCACCATCCCGGGATTCTATGACAGGGTGCGTGAGCTTTCACAGGAAGAAAGAGCCGCCATGGCAGAAGCGCCGTTCTCTCTTGAAGCATATGAAAAAGATCTTGAGATCGGATCGGTATATGGCGAGAAAGGCTATTCGACCATTGAAAGAGCCTCGATCCGCCCTACATTGGATGTCAATGGTATCTGGGGCGGTTATACCGGTGCCGGGGCCAAAACGGTCCTCCCGTCAAAAGCATATGCCAAGATAAGCATGCGCCTTGTGCCCGATCAAGGGTCAGATGAGATCACGAAGCTGTTTAGCGATTATTTTAAGTCCATTGCTCCCCAGGGGGTAAAAGTCGAAGTGCATCCGCATCATGGCGGTGAGCCGGTCGTTACACCAACTGACTCTGTCGAATACAAGGCTGCTGCAGAAGCGATGGTAGATACTTTCGGCAAAGAGCCCATCCCGCAGCGTGGCGGCGGTAGTATTCCGATCGTTGCCTTATTTGAATCCGTGCTTGGTGTCAAATCGGTATTGATGGGCTTCGGCCTTGATTCTGACGATATACATTCTCCCAACGAGCATTATGGCGTCTTCAATTTCTTTAAAGGCATTGAGACCATTCTCCGTTTCTATCCGCATTATGCGGAACTGAAAAAATAGTTTCTACCAATAACTCAATTAATAACCAAAAATAATTTTATAAGGAAAATGATCAGTAATCTGAAATATGTTCTTGCGGTAGGCTTCCTTTTGACCATGCTCAATACCGAAACCGGAGCACAGAACAGCAAATCCGCTTCCAAGGCGAAGCAGGCTGACAAAGCCAACTCTAAAACAGAAACAACAAAAAACACAAAAATGGATTCATTAAGTTATGGCCTGGGCGTTTTGCTGGGTCAGAATGTACAGCAGCTGGGGTTTGATAATATCGATGCCACGTCTCTTGCGATGGCTATTCAGGATATACTTGACGGTAAAGAGCTGAAGATGACCCCCGAGCAGGCGAATATGATCGTCAGCAATGAAATGGCGGCCGCTTCAGAAAGAAAAGCCGGACCTGCGATCGAGGAAGGCCGGAAATTTCTGGTAGAAAACGCCAAGAAGCCGGGCATTAAAACCACTGCCAGCGGCCTTCAATACGAGGTGATCACATCCGGTAACGGCGCCACACCCAAGCTGACCGACAAGGTGACCACACACTATCGCGGTACGCTGATCGACGGTAAGCAATTCGACAGCTCCTATGACAGAGGTGAGCCGGCAACTTTTCCGGTCAACGGTGTGATCAAAGGCTGGACAGAAGCGCTGCAGCTGATGAAGGAAGGGGATAAGTGGAGACTCTATATCCCTTATGACCTTGCTTACGGCGAACGGGGCGCAGGCCGTGATATCCCGCCTTACGCCACTCTTATCTTCGATATCGAACTCATCAAGGTAAACTGATTTCTTACCTTCTGGATATACCGGAATATTCAATTGGGAATATTCCGGTTTCTTTTTTAATTGAACATACTTCTGAGTCATATATAACTAAATCCTTTTCCATGAGCATTCGTCCGCTGTACATTTTCAATACTTTAAAAGGAGAAAAAGAATTATTTGAGCCCATCGTCGAGGGGCGTGTAGGTATGTATGTGTGCGGACCTACTGTATACAATGATGTGCATCTGGGTAATTGCCGGACATTTGTGAGCTTTGATGTCGTATACCGTTACCTGCTGCACCTTGGATATAAGGTCCGGTACATCCGGAATATTACGGATGTCGGCCACCTGGTCGGTGATGTCGATACGGGCGCCGAGGACAAGATCGGCAAAAAAGCCCGCCTCGAATCACTCGAGCCAATGGAGATCGTCCAGAAATATTCCAATGGCTTCCATGACATCATGCGCCTGTTCAATACACTGGAGCCCAGCATCGAGCCCTCCGCTACTGGTCATATCATCGAGCAGATCGAGATGGTGCAGAAGATACTGGACAACGGTCTGGCCTATGAGGCCAACGGCTCCGTATACTTCGATACTATGAAGTATGCCGAATCTACCGGTGAATATGGAAAGCTGTCGGGCAGGGTTATCGAGGAGCTGATCAACGAAAGCCGTGACGACCTCAAAAACCAGGGAGAGAAGCGGCATCCGAGCGACTTTGCGCTGTGGATCAAGGCCGATAATTCCCATCTTATGCGTTGGCCGTCAAAATGGTCGGTCGGCTTTCCGGGCTGGCACCTTGAATGTTCCGCCATGAGTACCAAATATCTCGGGACGACCTTTGATATACACGGAGGAGGGCAGGATCTCAAGTTCCCTCACCACGAAAACGAGATCGCTCAGAATCACGGTGCCTGCGGCTGCAATCCCGCCAGGATATGGATGCATGGCAACATGCTGCTTATGAACGGCAGAAAAATGTCGAAAAGCGACGGTAACTCCATCCTGCCGTATGAGCTGATCAGCGGTAAGAATGACATCTTCCGGGAGGCATTCTCCCCGATGGCCATTCGCTTCTTTATGCTACAGAGTCACTATAGAAGCACGCTGGACCTTACCTATGATGCATTGAAAGCCGCTGAAAAAGGATTTGCCAGGATCAGGGAAGCATATAGCCTGATCCCGAAGTTGCACTTTGCTGAAGGAGAGGAAGACCTGCCGGTCAATAGCTTGATCAGGGAGCAGATCGAAGGCATGTACGACGACATGAGCAATGATTTTAATACATCGAAGACCATTGCGCGTATCTTTGAGCTTGTTTCGATTATCAATATCTATCACAATAATCCCACGACCGAAAACGGGCTGAATAGGGCTTCGGCCAGGTTGCTCTGTACTGCATTTGATGACTTTGTGGTGTCGATACTGGGGCTGCAACTGAAGGAAGATCTTGCCGGCAACCAGGACAATCACACGGAAGGGCTTATGGAAGTTATCCTGGAGCTGCGTGCCAAGGCAAGGGAAAACAAAGACTGGGCTACCTCCGATCTGATCAGGGATAAGCTGTCCTCCCTGAATATCCAGGTCAAAGACGGCAAAGAAGGAGTAAGCTGGAATATTGTCAAATAGGTGTCACCTTTATGACTACAATCTTTACTGAATGTTGTGGGAAGCAATAGTCGCCGGAGCTGTTTCCGGTATGATCCTGGGTTCGCTGCCCGGCGGAGTGGTGTTTTCCGTATTGCAGCACAGCATAGATCTTGGCTGGCGAAAAGGCATGGGCATCGCTGCCGGTGTGGTATTGAGTGATCTGTGCCTGATCCTTTTTGTCAATTTAAGCACAACGGGTTTGGCCCGAGTCGAAGCATATGACGGCTATATAAGCTTTGCAGGCGTGACCTTGTTGTTGGTGCTAGGTATCAGCAGCTTGTTTTCCAAAGGCAAGGCTGTAGCTTATCCTAAAACGAGATTCGGAGGATTTTTCTATCTGCTTTCAACGGGCTTTTTCCTCAATACGCTCAATCCCATCAATTTTTTTATGTGGATGGGCATAACGACGCAGATACAGAGCCGTGATTTTTTCAGCTTCGGGAATATGTTGTGGTATTTTGCCTCTACCTTATTCATGATCTTTACGGTGCTGACGCTGATCAGCTATTTTGCCCAAAAGCTCAGGAGATGGCTGACCCCGGAACGCATGCGATATTTTAACCTCGGAATAGGTATTATTTTTATAGGCCTGGCCATCAAGCTGGGCTATGGTGCTTATATCAAACATTTCTTAAATTAGCCTCTGAAGAATACCAGTAATATCGGTTATTCCGTTGATCTGTTTTATTGACTGAAGTATGAAAAAATTAATCCTGCATATCTCTTTACTGTTTTTTGCGCCTGTTATGGTGTCAGCAACAGAGTACCCGCCCACGCTGAAGCTTGCTCTTCTGAAATATGCCGGGGGAGGGGACTGGTACAATGATGTCAATAGCCTCCACAACCTTGCCCAGTTCTGTAACCAGAAGATGGGCACCAATTTTGAGCTGGACTATGCGACAGTTGAGCCAGGCAGCCAGGAATTATTTGCTTATCCGATCACCTATATGACCGGGCATGGCAATGTGATCTTTTCTGACGCCGATGCCCAGAACCTCCGTAAATATCTCATCGGTGGGGGCTTTCTGATCATCAATGATGATTATGGTATGGATCCCTTTATCCGTCCGGCGCTGAAAAAGGTTTTTCCCGAACTGTCCCTGGTTGAGATCCCTGTCAGTCATCCTGTATATCATACCTTATTTGAGTTTAAAAACGGTATGCCCAAGATCCATGAACATGATAAAAAGCCCGCTCAGGGCTTCGGACTGTTCTGGGAGGGAAGGCTTGTAGCGCTCTACAATTATGAAACAGACCTGGGTGATGGCTGGGATGATGTGCATAACGATCCGTTTGAGCTGCGCCTGCTTGCCTTGCAGATGGGAGCGAACATCGTGAAGTATGCATTTGAAAAATAAAAACCAGGTAATAACTTATAACTTAAGGTCGTGGATATTGAGCAATTCAGACAATACTGCCTTCTTAAACCGATGACGACGGAAGAATGCCCATTCGGCCCGGACACGCTTGTATTTAAGGTTGCGGGAAAAATGTTCGCCCTGACAGGTCTCGATGTGGATTATCTCAGCATCAATCTCAAATGTGAGCCTGATTACGCCCTGGATCTCCGTGAAAGATATGCGGCTGTTACGCCCGGTTACCACATGAATAAAAAAATGTGGAATACCGTCAATGCGGACGAGCTCAACGATGACAGGCTTTTAAAACAGCTGATCGATCATTCTTATGAGGAAGTAGTCAGTAAACTGCCAAGAAAGATCAGGATCGAAATAGAAGAAGAATTGGCCAAAAATGGATAATCCACCCCGTATCCTTATCGTAGGCCAGGGTATTGCCGGCACCGTTCTGCATTTCACTTTTCTGAAGCACGGTATCCGGGCCGCTATGGTAGACCATCCTCATCCCGGGCGCGCTTCTGCGGCTGCGGCCGGCATCATCAATCCCATAACCGGCCCCAAGTATCAGAAAAGCTGGAACTTTGATAGCCTGTTAGCTGTCTTTGAGCCTTTCTATACATCACTTGAGTCATTTATCGGCCAAAGGATTTTTTACAGGATGCGTATGTACCGTTATCTTTTTAACCTGGAGCAGATCAACCGGTGGACTTTTAATTGGGAGGATGATGGTCCTGCGCCGTGTTACGGCAAATTTGCCGGAGCACTGGACGAATACCCGGAAGAAAGCGGCGGGGGTAGCTGGGCGGAGATACATCATGCTTTCCGGGTCGATCTCAATGTCCTGATGGATACCTATCGTGGATTTTTGAAGGAAGAGGCTTTACTGGAGGAAAGGAGCTTTGACTTTGACCTGTTGCAGACATTGGAAAGCGGAGTCGTGTATGATGGCCGGCGTTTCGATTACATTCTTTTTTGTGAAGGGTATAAGATGAAGGACAATCCTTATTTCAGTCACCTGCCATTGATCCCGGCCAAAGGCGACGCCTTATTGATTCGAAGGGTGGTCGACGCTGATTTTATGGCTAAGCGGAATGAGTTGATGACGTATTGGGACAGCGAAAAGGTATGGTATGGGGCGACCCTTAAAAACAGGTTTGAGACCATAGAGCCGGATCACGATGCTTACGTGACGCTCAGTGACAGGTATGGCGATGACTTCCACACCATGCCTGATGTCATCCGGCACATCTCCGGCCTGCGACCGACCGTCCGGGATCGCCGTCCTCTGGTCGGCTTACATCCTGGGGTTCCGGCACTCGGTATCCTGAATGGATTGGGAACCAAAGGCACCTCCCTGGCGCCGCTGATGGCGCAATATCTGACCGATAGAATATTGTACGGGAAAGAAATTCCGGGTGACGTTAATATCGCAAGGTTCCGGAATGATTAATTCATTCCTGTAGCTAAAATACTCTGACCAATTCTGTATGGCCTGTTAGCTTCCCGTTTCTATATGTTTCGGACTTTAGCTCCCACAGCTCATCCGGTATGACATAACTGTGAACCTGGTATTCAAAAGAGATCGGGATGACAGTCACCATTCTCATATGGACGGTTGAAGTTATCTTATAAGCTTCAAAAGTGCCATAGGGTACAGTTACCTGCTCTTTGCTTTCGACTTTTCTGTTGGTGATAGTGAGGTCCATTGTTACATCCAAAGATGAAGCCCGGCCTTTGCCGGTGATGGAGGCATCGGGAAGAATATCGCCCACCTTTAACGAAGCCGGTCGTTCTATACCTTTACCCGTAAAGCTCATTTGATATTCTTCTACCATCTTAAGCTGTTCGGAAGAGATCAATGAGGCTGCGTCGACGATCATTTTGTTGCCGTCACACCGGACGGAATAAGTATTTTTACCATCTGACTTGCCTTTGGCCGAGAGCGTTTCCATTTCTATGTCAACTACCGTCAAATTATCTTCCTGCCGCGCCTCCTTAAACTTGAAGATGGTTTTGCCCTGCGGTTTGTTTTTTGCATTATAAGAAGCCGTCTCATATCCACCACCTTTTTTTATTTCCACTCCCAGACAGGTTTGTGAGATGCCGGCATTGATCAGGAAGAAATAAAGAATGGGTGTAAAAAACAATACAATTTTTTTCATAAAAATTAGTTTTGATAATATTCTGAAAATAGGGTGTTCGGGCTTTAAGCGGATTACATTTTTAAGAACGGCAGAATAGCGGATCAATGACGCAGGACAACCACTCAATAAAGTATTCCCGAAATGATCATGAATACAAAAAGATTGATTTACTCGTTCTCGATCTTTGTCACCAGTACTTTGTCGATCTTGCTTTTATCCAGGTCAAGGATCTCGAATGAATAAACCCCGTCGGTAAATTTGTCCCCGATCTGGGGCATTTTGCCCAGCTTTTCGATCATATAGCCGGCGATGGTCGTATAGTCAAGATCTTCTTGGAAAAATTCTTCAAGGTAGATCTGCTCGCGTAATTCATCGATGAGGTATGAGCCGTCGATGAGGTATGAGCCGTCTTCACGCTTGAAGATCATGATCTCCTCTTCCTCTTCGAGGTCGGGAAGGCTTCCGAATATGTTCTCAGTAAGGTCGTGGAGCGTGATGACACCTTCCACGGAGCCATGCTCATTGATGACGACGGCAAAATAGCGTTTCTCTTTTCTGAACTCTTCCAGTATCTTGAGCGATGTCAGCGTCTCCGGGATCAGGACTGCCGGCTGGAGGATATTCCTGATATCGAATCCCGGCCTGTTGCGCCCGATGAGGTAATCCTTGAGATTGACGATACCGAGTATATTGTCGAGGCTGTCGTCGCACACGGGAAACTTGGTCAGGCCGCTTTCGATGATATCGGCATGGATCTCCTCGGTGGTCTCATTGACATCCAGCCAGATGACCTCATTGCGCGGTGTCATGATGCTGTAGGCCTTCCTGTCGGCAAACCGGAAAATGTTGTGTATCAGCTCGCTTTCCTTGTTATCGATGGTACCGCCTTCGTTGGCCATCTTGACCATCATTTTCAGCTCGTCTTCGGAGACGATATCCGATTCGTTATCTTTCAGGAAGAAGATCCTGGAAAGTAGCTTGGTCGAAATGCTCAGAAACCAGACGATCGGATAAGTGATCTTGGTAAAGTACTTGATAAACGGCGCCATTGTGAGGGCTATTTGCTCAGCATACAATAGCCCGATCTTTTTAGGGATCAGCTCACCGATCACAATGCTGAAATAGGTGATAGTGCCGATAATGATGGTCAGTGACACGGTATGCGCATACGGAGCGATCCATGTAAACCGGGAGAGGAAAGCCTCCAAACCTGCTGCAAATGCCTGGCCCCCGTATACACCGGCGAGAATACCTATAAGGGTAATACCTACCTGAATGGCGGATAAAAAGTTATCAGGATGGTCGGTCAGCTGCAGAACAGTGACGGCATTTTTGTTGCCCTTGCTTGCTTTTTCTATAAGACGGGCTTTTTTAGACGAGACTAACGCAATTTCACACATGGCAAAAATGCCATTTAAGAGCATTAGTCCCACAATTATCGATACTTCCATTTAGTTATGTTAACAAGGCCTGTCACCACCAATAACGATCTCCTCTTTATGCCTTTGAATGCAAAAGTAAATATTTTGAATATTAAACAGGCAGGCAAATAAAAACGGCTTTGTTTCTCCTGCTGCCAATAAAGCAATAAATATATAATAATCTATCTATATTGTACAGTTAATCAGCTATTTATTTTAACAGGCAGAAAAACGGCAGCGAGCCGTCGATTCTACTGATTTTTCCTTAATATTGCGGTAAAACAACACGGATGAGGTTTTTAAAGCTTCTCATACTTGCTCTTTCTTTGATCATGGCCGCCTCATGCAAAAATGAAGTAAAGCGGGAACCCATGCAGGAGCAGGCAGAAGTGATCGATTCGACCGTCTATTTTTTCAGCGAGACGGACAACGAACCTGACCGCGTGATATGGCAGAAGCCGGAGATGGTTATGGAGCTGCTTGGCAGCCTGAAGAATAAGGTCGTAGCTGATATCGGGGCAGGAACGGGCTTTTTTACTTTTCGCTTACTTCAGCAGGCCAAAAAGGTGATTGCAGTCGACATTGACAAGGCGCCCCTGGATAAGATGCGGTCGCTGGCCCAAAAGCTCGATACTTCTATCTCGGGTAAGCTGGAGATAAAGCTCGCCTCACCGTCGGATCCCGGCCTGGAGCCAGAGAGTGTCGATATCGTATTTATGTCCAATACGTATATGTATATCAACAACAGGGTACAATATCTGCGAAACCTGAAGAAGTATCTGAAGAAAGGCGCAGCGATCCTGATCATCGACTATAAGAAAAAAAGCCTGCCTTTTGGCCCGCCGATCGAGGAGCGGATCGATCTGGGTACGGTGGAAGAAGAGCTGACGGCCGCCGGCTACAGGATCAGGCGGTCCGATGATGTCTCGCTGGATTATCAGTATATAGTGCTGGCTTCGATGATTTGAACCTTGAATATACCGGACTTTTACAACAAAGATGAAGACATAACCGGCTCAAATACAGTGTGTCAGCAATTATTTCCAACAATAGAAGAACGGGCTATTGGAATGTTTCTGTCATTTTTGTTTTTTCCTGTGATCCCATTTTCTTTAAGACACAGGCAGGCCATTCCCTCTGTTTTGTAAAAATGAAATAGCGTCGCCTACAACAAAAATAGAACCGGTAATGAGGATCAGGTCATTTTTGCCTGCGTGAGAAAGAGCATATTCCATAGCTGAAGAGACATTTCCTGCTGTAATGCCGGATAGGCCCCGTTCTGATGCTTTCTGCCCCAGTATCCCTTCATCCATTGCACGGGGTATATTCGCCCTGGTCCAGATATAAGAGGCATGTGCAGGGAGGATGGCAAGGACCGGGTCTACATCCTTATCGGCCACAGTGCCGAAGATAATATAGAGACTGTCGTAATTTATTTTTTCCAGTTGCCTGACGGCGGCATCGATCCCGGCGATATTATGCGCGCTTTCAAGGATAAGCAAGGGCTCTTTGCTGACTATCTGCCAGCGGCCGATAAAACGGGTCAGGGCTATAATGCCTGAAACCGCTTCCCGGACCTTGCTCCAGTCGAAGGGAATGCCATAATAGTATGCTAGGTGGTGGCATACATCCAGGAAGACCTGAATGTTCTGTGCCTGGTAAATGCCGTGAAGTCCGGTGGATAATTCTATACTTTTGAGATTGACTAGGTCTTCGACCTTGTAGAATGTATTGATCCCATCAGAGTCAAGATAGCTACATCGCCATCTGTCCTGTGCAAAGCTGATCGGTGCATTTTTTTCCTGTGCTCCGGAAATAAAGACATCTTCCGTCTGTGGTATTTTCTCTCCGATGATCACCGGTGTCTTTTGTTTGATGATGCCCGCTTTTTCGAAAGCTATTTTTTCCAGCGTATCGCCGAGAAATTGCTGATGATCGAAGCTGATATTGGTGATCACGCTCAATATAGGCTGAATGATATTCGTGCTGTCCAGTCTGCCGCCCATTCCTGTCTCAATGATGGCAAAGTCGACCTCTTCCTCTTTAAAATACAGAAAAGCCATTGCGCATATGATCTCAAAGAAAGAGGGCTGGATGGCTTCAATCGCGGGCAGGAGCCGGTTGAGACACCCGACGAAACTTTCTTCCGGGATCAGTTGCCCGTTGATCTTTATCCTCTCCCTGATATCGGTGTAATGGGGGGAAGTATATACGCCGGTTTTGTAACCGTACTGCTGCAGGTAAGCGGAAATAAGATGTGTTGTGCTGCCTTTGCCATTGGTTCCGGCTATATGTATGAGGCCGTTTATCGCCTGGTGAGGATTGCCTGCTGCATCCATGAGGGCTGAGATGTTGCCAATATCGGCTTTATAGGCGGCCGGACCCTGCCGGTGAAACACGGGAAGACTATTGTACAAAAACTGTTCTGCCTCAGTTATGGATCGGAACGGCTCAAGTTGCATCAGATCAATATTTATTCGGCGATAAATGTAAAGCAATTATGGATTGTTGATCAAAAACTTTATCAGATCAAAACATTAACATTTTGTTGATAAAATAATTGTTAAGCTTCAAGTGAGATGGAAATCATCGGACAGAATAAAATATCGCGACAAAAATAAATTCGAGAATATAAAACCGGAAATAATTCATTAATGCTTATTTATAAGGCATTAATTTTCAGTTTTTTAAAATTTGACAGATTGTTTATGTAATGATTATCAGTTCTTTGTAAATTACAAGTTATTTTTACCTTTGCAGAATATTATTCTCAACACTTAATAATTATTAAATGAAAAAGCAATTCGTAAAATCTAAATCTGTCGTAAAAGTTACTTTTAATCCATCTGCAGAAGTTATAAACGGCGGAAAAGAAGTAATCGTTCTTGGAGACTTCAACAACTGGGATCCTGAATTGGGTCTTAACCTTAAAAAACAAAAAGACGGTTCATTCAAAGGTATTCTTGAGCTCGAATCAGGCAATGAGTTTCAGTTCAAGTACCTGGTAGATGGTACGGATTGGGTAAATGATTCAGAAGCTGATGCATTTGTAGCAAGTCCTTTCGGCGAAGCAAACTCTGTGGTTTCTACAATTGCTTAAGGCTTTTTTGAATTTAAATGACAATATTAAAGCTGTCTCCGGGCAGCTTTTTTTATGTCCGTTATTGTGATATAAGCTTATATTTATGATGATATATTGCTTTGTCATTAAGGAATAGCGGAATATGATCAACGGTGTTGTAGCGCACTCATTTTTTACCGAATACGACATTTATCTGTTTAGGAATGGTCTCCATTACAGGATATTCAATTTCCTGGGCAGTCATCTGACCGAGGTGGATGGAAAAAAAGGCTGCTATTTTGCAGTGTGGGCTCCCGGCGCTCAAAATGTGACGGTAATGGGGGATTTTAATTACTGGCGGGCATCCCAATACCGCCTCAATCCACGATGGGACAACAGCGGGATATGGGAGGGATTTATCCCCGGGGTCAGGCAGGGAGCCATCTATAAGTATAATATTACCGGTTCTGACGGCCGGGTCTATGAAAAGGGCGACCCCTATGCTTTTCGCTGGGAGACGCCGCCCAATACCGGAAGTGTTGTATGGAACATCGACGACTACCAATGGAGGGATCAGGAATGGCTTGATGATCGCCGCCGTTTTAATAAGCTGCAATCGCCTATTTCTGTCTATGAGGTCCACCTGGGAAGCTGGAAAAAGCCGGAAAGGCTGGAAAACAGCTTCCTGACCTATCGTCAGCTTAGGGAAGAGCTGGTCCCTTATGTTAAGGATATGGGATTTACGCATGTCGAGTTTATGCCGGTCATGGAGCATCCTTATTATCCTTCATGGGGCTACCAGATCATCGGCTATTATGCGACATCTTCCAGGTTCGGCACGCCTCAGGAATTCATGGAGCTGGTGGATGCCTTTCACCGGGAAGGCATCGGGGTTATTCTTGACTGGGTGCCAAGCCACTTTCCAAGTGATGGACATTCGCTGAGCTATTATGACGGAACGCATCTCTATGAGCATGGCAATCCGCAGCTGGGCTATCATCCTGACTGGAAAAGCCTGATATTCGATTATGGCAAAAAAGAAGTTAAATCTTTCCTGATAAGCAATGCCGTTTTCTGGTGCGAAAGGTATCACGCCGATGGACTCCGTGTCGATGCCGTCGCCTCCATGATACATCTTGATTATTCAAGAAAGGAAGGTGAGTGGACGCCCAATAAATATGGGGGCAGGGAAAATCTCGAAGCTATTGATTTTGTCAAGGAGATGAACCAGGCCGTGCACGTCTTCTATCCCGATGTTCTGACCATAGCTGAAGAGTCCACTTCATTTCCTTATGTGACGGCACCGGTGCATGATGGCGGCCTGGGCTTCGATCAGAAGTGGATGATGGGCTGGATGCATGATACTCTGAAATATTTTGGTCAGGATCCTGTTCATCGTAAGTTTCACCATGACCAGATCACCTTCAGCATGGTATATGCTTATTCGGAAAAATTTGTTCTGCCTTTTTCACACGATGAGGTGGTCCATGGGAAGGGCAGCCTGCTGACAAGAATGCCCGGCGATGAATGGCAGAAGTTTGCCAACCTGCGCACCATGCTGGGATATATGTTTACACATCCCGGAGCCAAGCTCCTGTTTATGGGAGGCGAATTCGGACAAAGCTGGGAATGGAGCCATATCAATGGCCTGGAATGGCATCTGCTCAAATTTAATTATCACAAAAATATGCAGGGCTTCGTCAGGGAGCTCAACCGGCTGTTTGTCCAATATAAGGCTCTGTACTATCATTCGTTCCATCCGGCCGGTTTTGAATGGTTGAGCGCCGGTGACCGGGACAACAGTGTTCTGGTGTATATGCGTAAAGGTGAGCATGATGATGAAAAGCTGATCGTGGTGCTTAATCTGACTCCTGTGACAAGGGAGAATTACCGCTTTGGAGTTCCGGACAAGGGCAGATGGAAGGAGATTCTGAACAGCGATGATAAGAAGTGGAGTGGGAGCGGGATCCACAACCCCGGTGTGATCAGAACCGAAAAGATCTTTGAGCATGGGAAAACGGATTCGATGAAGATAACATGCCCGCCTTTGTCGATTGTTATATTTGCCCCTGAAAAACCGCGCAAGCGGTCATAAAAATAACTTTGCGAGGAGAACGAGCGGATCAATGAGAGTCGGGATTAATAAATTTATATGCATTCACGGACATTTTTATCAGCCTCCCCGGGAGAATGCCTGGCTGGAAGAGATCCAGAATCAGCCTTCCGCTGCACCTTTCTCTAACTGGAACGAGCGGATCAATTACGAATGTTATGCGCCGAACAGGGCTGCCCGGATCCTCGATGAACATGGTAAGATACTGAGCATTGTCAACAACTATGAGAAGATCAGCTTTAACATCGGGCCGACCCTGATGTCATGGCTGGAAGAGCATGATATCAGCACTTACCGGGAGATCATAGAAGCTGACAAGAGAAGTGTGGAAGCTAATAACGGTCATGGGAACGCCCTGGCGCAGGTGTATAATCATGTTATTATGCCCCTGGCAAACAGGGCGGAAAAAGAGTTGCAGATTCACTGGGGCATAAAGGATTTTGAGAGCCGGTACGGCCGCAGACCGGAAGGCATGTGGCTGAGCGAGACAGCAGTGGATATGGAGACACTGGAAGTGTTGCAGAGAGCCGGGATCCTGTTTACAATATTGGCACCCCGGCAGGCAGAAGCGATCAGAGGCTCTGACGGAGTATGGCAACCGGTCGATGAAGCGGTGTTGGATACGACAAGAGCATATCAGGTAGTATTACCTGGCGGCGGCAAGATCGCTGTCTTTTTCTACAACGGAGCTGTCTCTCAGAAAGTTGCCTTTGACGGATTGTTGAATGATGGCGTTTATTTTGCCCGGATGCTTATCAAAGAGACGGAAAATATAGATACTCAGGGGCTTGTGCATATTGCCACGGATGGTGAGTCTTATGGGCATCACCACCGGTTTGGCGAAATGGCCCTTGCTTCCTGTATTCTGAATATTGAAAAAGAGGGTGGCGTATCTCTTACTAATTATGGCAATTACCTTGCTTTATTTCCACCCGAAGCTGAGGTCAGGATCCGTGAAAACACCAGTTGGAGCTGCTATCATGGCGTGGAAAGATGGCGCGCCGATTGCGGGTGTAATACAGGAGAGCATCCCGGATGGAATCAGCAATACAGGAAGCCGCTCAGGGATGCCCTGGATTGGCTGAAATCCAAAGTGACAGATCTTTATTACAGGGAAGGAAAGGTATTTAAAGATGCGCACCAGGCATTGCTGGATTATATTGAGATCATCCTGAACCGTGACGAAACATATGTAAAACATTTTCTCAATACACATCTGAAAGATGCCTCCGGAGATCAATCAATGATGGCTGCCCTGAAGCTCCTTGAGATGATGCGTCACGCCAGCCTGATGTATACAAGCTGTGGCTGGTTTTTTGATGAGATAAGCGGACTTGAAACCACCCAGATCCTGCAATATGCCAGGCGAGCCATCACGCATGCGGAATATTTCGGCCTTTACCCGGAAGAGGGCTTCAGGATGCGCCTTGAATTGTGCCCCTCAAATCTGCCTGAATATCATGACGGGAGAAAGGTATATGAAGAGAAGGTCATCCCTTCGGAGATCCGGCTGGAGCAGGTCGCTATGCATATTTCCGTGCTTTCAATATTTCAACGGATCCCTTCGCAGCTTACTTTGTACAAGTTCTTTGCCAGACATGTCACCTTCAAGCGGGAAACCCATGAGCAAAACCAGCTGGTCATAGGACATTCCGTGATGAAGTCGGTGCTGACCTGGGCTGAGTTTGAGTATTCGTTTTGTGTGATCTATCTCGGCGAGATACATATTGTCGGTTATCTGAAGCCCGGAGGGGAGAAAGATGATTTTGACACTTTTATTGAGCAGATAAAGGTACTTTTCAGAAAGGGAGCATTGCCTGAGCTCATTAATCATCTGCATAACTATTTCGGAGCTGAAAGATTCGGCTTTAATAATCTCTTCCAGGATGAAAAGGTCAACCTGCTGCGTATTATTTCCGGACAGAATATCAAAACTGCCGTTGAAAGCTTCAGAAATATCTATAATTCCAACTTCAATATTCTCCAGGAAATGTCGGCAACAGGCTTCCCGATCTCGAAGGGATACCTGGCAATAGTGTCCTTTGTGATCAATGCGGATATCATCGATGAGCTGTCGGCCAGGGGAGGCCTGAATTTTGATAAGCTGGAAAAGATGTCAGACGATCTGATCAAATGGAAGGTCGGCGTTGAAGATGAAGAGCGCCTGGCGTTCCTGGCTGAAAAACAGGTTTTTGACCAGATCCGCCTATATGGTCAGAATAAAAATAACCCAATCCACCTGGAACAAATATCCCGTCTGCTGGATTGGGTCAATCGCCTGAATCTTCCTATCAATCTCTGGCAAAGCCAGAATGAATTCTATGAAATATTAAAGAGTGAGCAAGACAATGGAAAAAAGGATGAGCAGTTGCAAACAGTGAGTAATCAATTACAGTTCAGCTGATCACGCTTCTTTGCTTTCTTCGCTTTCATTTTCCTCTTTAGCAGCCTCTTCAGCTTTTTCTGTAAGATCGTTGTAAGCTTCCGTCGCCTTTTCCTTCATGTCCTCTACTACATCGCCTATCTTATCACCGACTACAGATGCTACTGCCTTAAAAGTGTCAACAGCATCCTCCAGTGTTTCCCCTACGACATTACCGATAGCTGAGAGTAAGGACTCTTTTGGCTCCCTGGTTTCGTCTTTCTGTGAATCGGCGATCTTCTGGGCTGCTTTTTCAAGATCTCCGGCATTTTCCGAACGCAGCTCAGATGCAGTCTTGATATCTGCCGCGATCTTTTCTTGCGCAGCCTTCCTTGCCTCTTCCTTTTCAGCCCTGATAGCTTCGCTTTTTTCGAGGCGGGCTCTTTTCTGTTCCAGCTCTGTCTTGGTTTTGAGCATATCATTCAGCTTGGCCTGTTTGGACTGGATCCTGTCCTCGATCATTTTTATTTTGGCCTGGCGGATCTGTACTTCAAGCTGACCGACCTGCCCGTCGATCTTTTTATTTTGGAAATCAAGATCGTTAACATCAAACTGTATGGATTGCTGCATCTTTGAAATTGCGGTCACAAGACCTGCATACCTGTTGTTAAGGCGTTCTTTGGCGGAATTGGGGTCCATGCTTTCGCTATTGCCTCCAAAACGCTTATCCTTGACTATTTTAAACGCTGCATCGAGTTTGTTCCAGACGCTTTTTTTGTCGGAGTTGCTCATTACAGCGGTTTTGAAATCATTCTGAAGCCTTTTCAGCTCTTCAAAGATCGGCTGAAGGCTCAGGCCTTTACTGACCTTTTCATCCAGGTCATTCAGCGTGGACATAAACTGATCCTTTAGCCTGGATGAGTTTTCATTGAACACGCGGTCCATTTCCTTTCTCTTTTCCTTGAGCGCATCAAACGCTTCATTGGTAGATTTCCTGAGGTCGTTGACGTGCTCTGTAAAGATATTCTTGTCCCTGATCTGGGATTGAACTTTGTCCCAGAAAGATTTAAGCTCATTCCAGAGGGGTTGGCTGAATTCCTTTAGCTGTCCGATCTTGTCTTTAATGGTTTCAAGCTCCGATTCATAGCTTGCGCTCAATTTTGCTGACAGCACAACAAATTGCCATTCGGTCTGTGCTCGCGTTATGAGGTCGGCATTCGGTACTGTGATACCTTCAGGAAGGATGCTGCCTGATGCGGTCAGCTCTACCTCATCGTGCGTATAACCTTCGGGAAAATTGATTTCATTACCGTTACGCCAATCCTGGGTCAGCTCTTTGTACAGGTTTTCGGTAGCGATCTCTTCCGGAAAGACATAAGCATCGATTTTATTGTCCCCTGCTCTTAGAGACATTGCCAGAAGTACTTTTTGGTCACCTTTCTGACCCCAAACAACCAATTTTGATTTCATCTGTAATTTTTTTTCTTCAATCTTTTAAAGATTGGTTTAACATAAGTGTAAAAGGACGTCCCGACCGGAGCCCGCATCCGATGTTACGGTTTCCGGTTTAATAAATTCATGTATGTAAACACAAAGTAACATAATTTTATTCCCAGTTGAGCAATAATTTATCGCCGGACGATCGTGTACTATGCCGTAAGCTCTGCTCCCGACTTTACCAACCCGTTCCTGACAAGGTATTCCGCGATCTGTACGGCATTGGTAGCTGCACCTTTGCGGAGATTATCCGATACCACCCAGATATTCAATGTGTTGGGCTGGGATTCATCCCTGCGGATCCTGCCGACAAATACCTCGTCCTTTTCATGCGAATCTTTGGGCATCGGGTAGGCTGATTTCCCCGGTTCGTCAATGACGACAACACCTTCGGCATCATCCAGCAACCTGGTAACTTCATCCAGGTCGAAATCATTCTCAAATTCGATATTGATGGCTTCGCTATGTCCGCCGACTACCGGTATCCTCACGGCCGTGGCAGTCAGGCGGATGTTGTCGTCTGACATGATCTTTTTGGTTTCATTGACCATCTTCATTTCTTCCTTGGTATAAAGATTATCCAGGAAGACGTCGATCTGCGGGATAATATTCATATCGATCTGGTGCGGGTAAGCCATGTCACCTTCTTTCCCTTCTCTTTCGTTCATCATTTGTTCGACGGCCCTGACACCGGTACCTGTGACGGATTGATAGGTCGATACGACAACCCTCCTGATCCTGTACCGGTCATGAAGCGGCTTCAGCACTACGACCATCTGGATCGTACTGCAGTTCGGGTTGGCGATGATCTTATCCTCGACGGTCAGCTGATCTGCATTGACCTCCGGTACGATCAACTTCACGTCTTCGTGCATTCTCCATGCCGAAGAATTATCGATGACCGTGGTTCCGGCTTCTGCAAACCTGGGAGCCCATTCCAGCGATGTCGTGCCTCCTGCTGAAAATAAAGCAATATCCGGACGTGCAGCAACCGCATCAGCCATACTGATCACTTTATAGGTCCTGCCCCTGAAAGTAATTTCCTTTCCGACCGATCTTTCGCTGGCAACGGGAATAAACTCATCAACGGGGAAGTTACGCTCTTCCAGAACTTTGCACATGACGGTCCCAACCAAACCTGTAACACCACAAACGGCAACTTTCATTAATTATATTTTAAATATTGATTTGAGTCAACATCATTTCAGGTTCATTATTGTCCCTGACATAGGATATCTGACAATTTAAAATTACATTTACAACGTACAAAGATAGATATAAGATGTCAATCAAATTTTTTAAATTGTTTATTCCGATAACAGCCCTGCTTCTGGCCAGCCAGGCCCATGGGCAGATCATTGAAAATTTTTCGGGATCGACATTTAACGAATCCGGTATCTGGACAGGAGATCTTGAGAATTTTATCGTTAATGCAAACGGCCAGGGGCAATTGAATGCTCCGGGAGCCGGCATATCTTACTTTTCAACGCCGGTGACCTGGCAGGATTCGACAGCTTTTTCTTTTTATGTAAAGATGAATTTTCCCCCTTCGAAAACAAACCGAATAGGGATCTATATGTGCAACAGCCAGGCTGATCTGAATAGCGGAGCAGGCTTGTTTCTTACCATAGGAGAGGATGGATCCAATGACGGCGTAAAGATATCATCGGGCAATCAGTCATCATCTCTTCCTGTTTCCGAAGCGGGCAACGGCTTATTTGCTAATCTTGTCGACGGGACTTTTACGGGCTTTGTGGCACAGTCTCATTTGAAGCTTGAGTTCCGAAAGTCTGACCAGACGCTGATTACTTTATATGACGGCGCACGTCCTGACGATTTTATCATGGGCAGCGAGGTATATTTCGGATTCTGGATGACTTATACTTCCACAAGAAAGGATCAGTTTTATTTTGATGACATCATCATCGAAAAGATCAGACCTGACACGGAAGGTCCCGTGGTCAATCAGCTTTATGCCACCGGCTTGAATAGCCTGAGATTTACTCTCAATGAAGCGGTTGACGAAGCTCAGCTGAAGGATATAAGCCATTATGAGATCAAAAACGGCAACGGAGAACCGATACCGATTGAAAATGTATCGGTATCAGGGCTTCAGGTAGACATGCAGACCAGTGCTCCGCTCAATGTCAATCCCAATACCTTTACGGTATCCGGCCTTAGCGATGCGCTGGGAAATGTGATGAATGAGCAGGTAATAAGCTTTTCCTATGTTATCTACGAGTCGGCAGACCGGTTCGATATACTTATCAATGAATTGTTGCCTGATCCGACACCGTCTGTTGGTCTGCCTGAAGGTGAATTTATTGAGCTCCATAATTCAAGCGAGAAAATACTTCAGCTGAGCCAGTATAAGTTAGTGAAATCCACAACTTTATACAATCTGCCAAGATATGAGTTTCCCGCTGACTCATATATCATATTGGTCCCGAACAGTGATCTCTCAAAATGGACGGATTATGAAAATGTTTTCGGCCTGCCTTCCTTCCCGGCGCTCAATAATGACGGGACCAGCCTGAGCCTGATCGATTCTGCTCAGAACCTCATACACAGCATTTCCTACGACCTGACATCCTATCATGATGACGGAAAAAAGGACGGAGGATGGAGCCTGGAGCATACGATCAAGGCCGGGATCTGCGACGGTAATGATGTCTGGCGTGCTTCAACCGATGCAGGTGGCGGAACTCCCGGCCGGGTCAATACCAATAATGAAGTAGCAAATACTGCATTGAAGGTCACTTCGGTTGAATCGCTTGATGATCGGACCATTGAGGTCTGTTTTTCTAAAACTCTTGACCTGGCCGACGACCTTACAAAAGCAGCCTTTACAGGTGTCGACATCCCGCCTTTCGAGATATTTTACCCTGACCCTTATGCGTCCTGTGTAATTCTTGGATTTAACTCTGATCTTGAAGATGGCGTGTTATATGAAATAAAGATCGGGTCGCACCTGTCCAATTGTATCGGATCGGAAATCGCCATAGATACGGTAATAAGTTTTGGCAAAGGCTTCGTCAAACCCTCCCAGGGAGATATCATAGTCAATGAGATATTGTTCAATCCGGTAACAGGAGGATATGATTATGTAGAGTTTTATAACAGGACGGATCAAATTTTTGATATGAAAGGCCTGACGATTGCCAATACCCTGGGTAATAAAACGGCATTCATAAATAAAACGGCGTTTATCAAGCCCGGTAATTACCTGGCATTCTGCCCCAATAAGTCATGGCTCAGGTCCAGCTATATCGTAAAAATACCCGATAATATCCTGGAGCACCCAATCCCCTCCTTCAATGATGATGAAGGGAATATAAGCCTGTATGACGGTGATGTGCTGATCGACAGCTTCCGGTACAATCAAAAAATGCACAATGTTTTTCTCGCTGATAAAGAGGGTGTTTCCCTTGAAAGAGTTTCACCCGATATAGCTTCGACAATAAAGTCCAACTGGCAGTCTGCTGCCTCAGATATAGGAGGAGGTACACCGGGCTATGCTAACAGCCAATCGAGAACATTGACTACTGTCGAACATATCCTGAGCAAGCCGGAAGAGCATTTTTCTCCCAACCAGGATGGTTTTCTGGACCAGTTTATTGTTCAGTACCATTTGGATAAGCCCGGCTATGTGATGCGATGGAGAGCATTTGATGCTTCCGGCCGGTTGATCCGGTCCGATAATACGGGTGTATTAACGAGCGCTGAAGGCTTTATCGCATGGGACGGAAGTACGGACGATCTCAAAAAGGCCTTACCGGGCATTTATGTCCTGGAATTTCAGTTTACCCATGATGACGGCAGTACGAAGCGGGATAAGGTCAGCTGTGTACTGACAAATTGAGGCAAAAGGAAAACCGTTCTGTCTTTTTGATCATTCGTCAGCATAACGCATCTTTTCAAATTTGACCCTTGAGAAGAACCAGGCAACGCCGATAAGTTGGGCGATCCAGTAAATGATCTCAGTGCTCCATGCAATATTGAGCGAAGCGTGCCAGATATCTACCACAAGATAGATCGCTACCAGGTAGGCTACAGCGCTTACGGTTTGTATGCTCAGGCCTGTTAGTGTGGCGCCCACTCCCGCTATCCCGTTGATATAGATCGAAATAACGCAATTGAATGCAATAATGGCAAGCAGGATCTGCAGCGTACCGCGGCTGTCAGTGATCAGTGTCATGTCATTGGAGCCCAATAACGGATAAAGTATAATATCGGGCCAGAAGACGATCGGTAAGGCCACCAAAAGGGTCATATTGAAACAAACCAATGCTGTCTTCTTCATGCTTGGCATAATAGAGGCATAATTGGCCTGGCCCATCAGGTTGCCTACTATTGTGTTGGTGGCGGAGCTAAAGCCCCATGTAGGTATGGACAGGATCAGGTAAACGATACGCACGAGGTTAGAGATAGCTAATGCCCTTTCGCCCATATCTTCAATGATAGCGAAAAAGATGAACCAGCTGCCAAGGCCTACAAAATTTTGAGCGACGATCGGGGCTGCCAGCTTAAACTGGTCTTTGATCAGCTTAAATTCGAGCTTAGGGCGGGAAAATATCTTCAGGTCTTTGATGTTTTTGTCGAAATAAAGGTAGAGAAGGAAGATAACCGCCCCAAACGCCTCAGCGATCGTGCTTGCCAGCGCGCTTCCGGCGATACCCATCGCAGGTAGCCCCCACTTTCCAAAAATGAGGGCATAATTCAGAATACCATTGACTATGAGGAGGAGGATCGTTTCCACCATGATAAACTTGGTTTTTGCAATCCCCGTATAGAGAGCGATCAGAGTAACACCGATATAGGAAAAGAATACCCCGAATGACCGGTATTTGATGAAGTCAATGCTGGCGCTCAATACGTCCTGGTTCTGGAGGAAAAGGCCAAAGAACCATGGACTGGCAAAATACATGAAAAGAAACATAGCAATAGCGAGCGCCGCTTCGAACAGGCCCAATGCCTGAAAATTGCGCCGGATGCCTTCCGGGTCCTGCTGGCCGGCCTTATTGGCAATAATGATCTGCCCGCCTTTGCTAAAGCCGTACCCGATAGCATTGATCAGCAGGTAAAAAACACCAACGAAGCCTATTGCCGCAAAATCAGTCTCACTTAAATGATACAGGAAAATACTGTCGCTCAGCTGTAACACATTTTGAGCGGCACTACCGATCATAATTGGCATCGCAATAGCTACGATCTGCCGCACAGAAGGGGTTAACTTCATTGTTTTTTCTCTTTTTCCATCTCTGTTCGCAGGTTAACCGGCGAAGTGAACCGCCGTGGGATCAGACAAGCAGGACAGAGTTTAAATCAGATAAAAACGCCTAAATAACATAGGTATTTAACGATGATGAAGGTATAATAAATTTTTGTTTTTAAGCTTTAAATTTCCGGTCTTTCCACGTAAAAGGAAGACGCAGAACGGCGTTTATACCCACAATCAGCACATAGATAAGGTGATATAATTCAGCAATAAAAAAATGTTTGAACAAAGTTTTTTCAAAATAATTGGTTGCAGCGTTCAGGTAGATAAAATCAGCAACAAACTTGGTAATTATGCCATATGCAAGCAATTGTATGAAAGTGCCTCCATAAAGGACAGCACCCACCAGCAAGGCCACCAGTATGACGTGGTAGACCCAGATCATCGCCCATATGACCGTCATGGTCATTTCACCGTACCGGAAAGATTTTCCCGCCCAGCGGCTTCTTTGACGCAGAAAGGAGTTCCAGCCGGACTCAGCCGGCGTATATACCAGGATGTCCCTGTTCTTGGGAAAAAGGACGCATCCCGGCTGATAACCGGCTGCAAACTGCAGCATGAAGACATCATCCCCTGAGGCCGTGTCTTTGTCATCAGTAGCGTCATCATACATCAGGTAAAGATCGCGTGTAAAGCCCATATTGGCGCCGCTGCCGTTACGGAACCAGCCCTTGCGCATAGCTGTAGCCGATAAAGCCATCATTCCGCAATAATCCATCGCCTGCATGTATTGGAATGCATTATTGTGTGACGGCTGCATGAGAACAGGAGCCGTAATGATCCTGATGCCCCTGTACCGGAACATATGTGAAAAAGCTCTTAACCAGTTGGAATGACGGGCAGTGTCGGCGTCGGTGGTTATCAGGTGATTGTAAGATGCCATGCTTACTCCTGTTTTTATGGCCTGTTTTTTCCCGTTTCCGTTATTGAGAACATAACGGATATTTTTTTCCTTTTCCGCCATTGCTTTTACGATCGATGCACTTCCATCAGTAGAATGGTCATCGATGCAGATAATTTCAAAACTGGCCCTGGGATAATTCTGTCGGATGATGCTGCCGATACACTCCTCCAAATGCTCCTTTTCATTTCTGAAGGGGACCAATATGGAAAGACCGAGCGCGGATAGTTCCGGATCGGTGTCGAGAGGCCTTGTTTTCAGCCATTCAATAGTAGCATACAGAAAAAAAACAGCATATAAGGAAGCAATGACAAATGCCGTCACAAAGAAAAACCATATGAGCATCGCCTATGAAAGCTCTTCCATACGTTTTTGCGGCTCACAGCCACCTGCGCATGTACCATAGAGATTGAGGGAGTGATGTGTGATCCTGAAGTTGAGCATTTCTCCGATCATGTTTTTGATGTTCTGAATCCTTGGGTCACAAAACTCAACAACTTTTCCGCAGTTTTCACAGATGATGTGATCATGCTGCTTATAACCGTAGGATTTTTCATATTGAGCCAGATTCTTGCCGAACTGATGTTTCTTGACCAGGTCACAATTGACAAGAAGCTCCAGTGTATTGTACACGGTGGCTCTCGATACGCGATAGTTGTGGTTTTTCATATGGAAGTATAACGTCTCAGCGTCGAAGTGATCTCCGCGTTTGTATATTTCTTCCAGGATAGCGTAACGTTCCGGTGTTTTCCTGCAAAGATTCTTTTCGAGGTAGTTGGAAAAGATAACCTTTACCTCACCGAATAATTTTTCATTCAATGGCACTTCAACACCTTTGCTGACAGGTGCATCTTTTTCGATATTGTCATATTTGTGAGCCATCTTTGCCAATTTTAAGTGTAAAGTTAAGATAAAACAATTAATAGATATTCAGATATGTATTAAATACTAAAAGAATTAATTACTTCTTCTAACACTTGAAACGTAAGGAAGGTTCTTAAGAGATTTCATGACGGCGTTCATCTGGTCGATATTGATGACTTCGAGCTTTACCACTCCCTCGAATACGCCTTCATTGCCGTCGATATTAAATGAGCGGATATTGAGGCCAAATTTGTTGATATTTTCGGTGATCGACTGGATGATGCCGGGCCCGCCGTCGGTTCCCGTGATGGTCAGCTCTACGACGAATGCCGAGGAGGCCACGGTGGTCCAGTCGGCCTTTAAAACCCTGTATCCGTAAGAGGCAAGGAGGTGCTCGCTGTTGGGGCAGGACGTTCTGTGTATCTTGAGCGTATTGGCAGTCGTTACAAAGGCAAAGATATCATCCCCGGGCAGCGGATGGCAGCAGGTAGCAAACTGGAAGCTGAATTTATCAGCACTTTCGCCGTTAATAAGAAGAAGCGATTTGTTCTTCGATGGGTCGATAGCATGACTGATGTTGCCAAGCTCATCGCTGGTTTCTTCGGTTTTGACCTTGGACGGATCCGGCAACAGGGCGAGCTTGTTATTCTCTATCTTGAACTTTTTGAAATCTATTTTTACCTGGTTGAGCGAAATGCCCAGGTAGAGCTCAAACCTGTTCTTAAAGCCGTAATATTTGACCAGGAAGTCGACGTTCTCTTCAAAGTCGAGCTTTTGGTTGCTCAACTTCCTTTCCAGCTCTTCACGGCCGTATTCAGCCTGGGCCTTGTCTTCTTCCTTAAGCGCCTGCTTGATCTTATTGCGGGCTTTTCCGGTGATCACCATTTTCAGCCAGCTTTCGTTCGGCTTCTGGTTTTTGTTGGTAATAACCTGGATCTGGTCGCCGTTTTCGAGGACATAACCCATGGGCACCAGCTTGTTATTGATCTTGATGCTGATGGTGTGGTATCCTACGTCCGAATGGATATTGAAGGCAAAATCGAGCGCTGTAGCGCCTTTAGGCAGGGTAACCATGTCGCCTTTGGGTGTATAGACGTAGACCTCCTCCCCATAAAGATTGGTCTTAAATTCGGAGATAAACTCAAGTGCGTCTTTATCCTTGTCTTCGAGTAGTGTCCTTACGCTGTCCAGCCAGGTGTCAAATACGTTCTGGGAGCTTTGCTTTACACCTTTGTACTTCCAGTGTGCCGCAAATCCCTTTTCGGCGATCTCATCCATCCGCTCGCTCCTGATCTGCACCTCGACATATCGTCCGCCGGGGCCTATCACAGTAGTATGAAGCGATTCATAACCATTGGACTTGGGCATGGTGACCCAATCTTTCAATCGTTCGGGGACAGGTGTATATACATCGGTAATAACGGAATAGACCTGCCAACATACGCTTTTCTCCCTCTTGGGCTCGACATCGACAATGATACGAACGGCAAAAAGATCGTATATCTCTTCAAAAGGTACATTTTTGGTCTTGAGCTTATCGGCTATAGATGATATGGATTTGGGACGGCCTATGATCCTGTATGGAACATGGAGCTCTTCCAACTGATCATACATCCCTTTGATAAACTCATTGATATAATGGTTACGGCTACGCTTGGTCTCCTGCAATTTCCTTGCTATCTCCTGGTATAAGGACGGCTCGAGGATCTTGAGGCAGAGATCCATAAACTCTGTTTTGAGCTTATAGAGGCCCAGCCGGTGCGCCAGGGGTGCATAGATGTAGCTGGTTTCTGAGGCGATCTTTAGCTGTTTGTCCCGCTTCATCGAGCCCAGGGTCCGCATATTGTGCAGCCTGTCGGCCATTTTGATAAGGACGACGCGTACATCGGAATTGAGGGTGCTCAGGACCTTTTTGAAGTTTTCTGCCTGCGGATTTTCAGAATTATATGAGCTGTCGAGCTTGGTGAGGCCGTCGACGATCCTGCCTATTTTTTCGCCGAATTGCTTTCTGATATCTTCAAGAGTGACGTCGGTATCTTCGACGACATCGTGAAGCAGGGCAGCGACAATGGCAGTAGGGCCGAGACCGATCTCCTCCGCGCAGATACGGGCGACTTCGATCGGGTGGAGGATATATGGCTCACCCGATTTGCGTCTTTGTTTTGAATGCGCCTGGACAGCTATCTCATAAGCCTGGCGGATCATATCCTTGTCCTCTTTCGACAGATTGCTCTGTATGCTTTTGAGCAAATTCCTGTAAGAGCGCTGGATGATCAGCACTTCTTCAGGGTCCATCTGTTGCGGTTGCGGTATCAAGGTTTACGGTCGCTCTTTTTATATAACGTTTTTTTACCACATAAGAACATAGTTTTTAAAATTTCTATGTGCCTGTGTGGTTTCACTTTCGGACATTAACGAAGCCGGTCCATTGATCTGACCAGTTTAATGTCTTTTCTGACGTATTTGTTCGCAAAATACAATAAGGCCAAAGTTACAAAAGGAATAAATAATCCCAGTCTTACCTGAACATGAGACATTTCTTCCTGCCGGTTTTCAAAGTTAAGATAAAAAACTACGCCTGCGATGACGATTATTGCAAATATGATAAATATCAGTATCCTCGATAATAACAACTGAAGATTGCGGTTTCTGAATAGAAAGATGTTAATGAAAATTAATCCTGCGGCAGCACCGATCAGGACCTGAATGAGCAGGCTGTCATATGAGTTGAAATACCCGTCGGAAAACAGGGCTGTGGCTTTGGCATCCGCCGAGTCAGATGCTGCAAAGTCAAAGCTCGGGAGGAACAGAAATGACATGCAGGCGGCTGCGAGCAGAAAAAATATCGATTGTATTCTCTGGATCATGGTTTTCGGGTTTAGAGTTTGAGGGCGTCCTTGCCCATCACAGTGGTATATTTAAAAGAAAGCTTTTTGTCGGGATAGATATGCTGGAACGCCGACTGACACATCAGTGTCGCCTCGTGGAAGCCGCAAAGGATGAGCTTGAGCTTGCCCGGATACGTGTTGATATCGCCTATGGCGTAAATTCCTTTGACATTGGTCTGATAGTCAAAAGTGTCGACGATGATGTCATTCTTATCAAGATTAAGGCCCCATTCGGCGATAGGTCCGAGCTTGGGAGACAGGCCGAACAAGGGAATAAAATGATCGGCGGCCTTCTTCATTTCGCCCAGTGAGTCGTGCCTGATCGTGACCTCATTCAATACGCCGTTGCCATTCAATGAAGTAACCTCTGCCTCGGTTATCAGTTGGACCTTGCCTCTTTCTACAAGCTCCATGACCTTATCCACGCTGTCAGGCGCTCCGCGGAATTCTTTTCTCCTGTGCACCAGGATAACGTCAGCGGCAACATCGGCCAGGTAGATCGTCCAGTCGAGCGCCGAATCGCCACCGCCGGCGATAACCAGCCTTTTCGATCTGTATATATCGGGATTGCGGATAATATAGTCCACGCCTTTATTTTCAAATCTTTCCAGCTCAGGGATGCCGGGTTTCCGCGGTTCGAATGATCCCAGTCCGGCTGCGATCGCTACAACGGGGGCTTTGACCCTGGTCCCCAGCGATGTGGTAAGGATCCATTTGCCGTCTTCGCTTTTTTCAAGTTCTTCGACCCTTTCGCCAAGTGTAAATCCCGGATTGAAAGGGGCGATCTGCTCCATAAGATTGGTCACCAGGTCACCGGCCAGGACGGACGGATAACCCGGAATATCATAGATCGGCTTTTTGGGATAAATCTCTGTCAGCTGGCCTCCAGGCTGGGGAAGGGAGTCGATCAGGTGACAGCGAAGCTTCAAAAGACCTGCTTCGAAAACTGTAAAAAGCCCGGTAGGTCCTGCGCCAATAATGGCTATATCTGTTTCTATCACTTCAGGATTATTTATTTTTAAATTCTGCTTTTCTTTTTTCCAGGAATGCCGTTGTACCTTCTTTGAAATCTTCTGTCTCGGTACAAAGACCAAACTGGATCGCTTCCTCGGCAAATCCATCCTTGTCTTTATCATAGAAGGCGTTGACACATTGGATGGTCTTGGCAACAGCGATCGGAGCCTTTCCGGCAATGACTTCCAGCATGGAACGGGCAGCTCCCACTTCCTGACCCTGGTCGACGACCTTATTGACGAGACTGATCCTGAAAGCTTCCTCTGCATCAATTATCCGCGCAGTTAACAACAATTCCAGCCCGATTGTTTTGCCGACCAACTGCACCAAGCGTTGTGTGCCGGCATAGCCGGGAGTGAGACCGAGATTGACTTCCGGCTGGCCGAATTTTGCTTTTGCTCCTGCGATACGCATATGGCAGGCCATGGCCAGCTCACAACCACCACCGAGTGCAAAGCCATTGACAGCGGCGATCACAGGCACATGACACCGCTCGATGAGCAAGAGCACCTCCTGGCCTCTTCTTGACAAGGCTGTGGCCTGCTCAGCGCCAAAACCGGCAAACTCTTTAATATCCGCACCTGCGACAAAGGCTTTATCTCCTGCACCGGTGATGATAACACCTCTGATCTCAGGCCGGGAGGGGAGGATCTCCCTGAAGACCTTTTCCAGCTCGTCAAAGACCGTTTTATTGAGCGCGTTCAGCGCATTCGGCCTGTTGATGATGACCGTCAATACGGTTCCGTTGTCTTCGAGGAGAAGGGCTTCAAAATTCATTTTTATTAAATTAAATTCATAAAAAAATCGTGCAAAATTAACCTTTAATTGCCTAAATAAGTATTACTTTTCCAAATCAATTTTGTAGCATTATGACATTTATACATGAGTCATCTTTTGTCGATAAAGGGGCAAAGCTGGGGCCCGGATGCAGGGTCTGGCATTTTTGTCACGTTATGAAAGATGCCGTCATTGGGGATAATTGTATCCTGGGTCAGAATGTTTTTATAGCGCCCGGTGTTATACTGGGCAGTGGTATAAAGGTTCAGAACAACGTGTCGATATATGCCGGGGTGGTTGTCGAAGATGACGTATTTCTCGGGCCGAGCATGGTCTTTACCAACGTGATCAACCCGCGTAGCTTTATCGAGCGCAAGGATGAGTTCAAAGCCACCACTGTAAAAAAAGGTGCTTCTATCGGAGCCAATGCAACTATCGTTTGCGGACATGAGATCGGGCGTTATGCCATGATCGGGGCCGGAACGGTCGTGGTCAGGGACGTGCCGGACTATGCGCTTATTGTCGGTAATCCGGGCCACCAGATCGGATGGGTAAGCAAGGCCGGGATGAGGCTGGAATTTGATTATACGGGCAAGGCAGTCTGTCCGCAGAGTGGTGAGACCTATCATTTGGATGGCAATAAGGTCTATGGCGAATACTGAAAAAGACAGCCTTACCTTCCACTGCTTCTTTCTCCTTTTATGGACGTTTCTTAATTTTTTCCCTGACCTCATTGAACTAATTTTCCGATGACTGTGTTTGGCATTCAAACCAAGCTCGAGATGATATCTATCAGGGAATTTTTGTACGATCTGCCTCAGAAGGTCAGGCCCGAAGCCATTGAAGACGTCAACACCGTCCTGCATTTTGACATTAGTGGAGACGGAGGTGGTACGTATACACTTAAGATAGAAAACGGTTCGATATCCGTGTTGGAAGGTTTGCAGGGGGAGGCCAAGTCCGCCATAAGATCATCCGATAAGGTATTTAATGAGCTGCTGACAAAAGAGACCAATCCTATGATGGCAGTCATGACTGGCAAGCTTAAGGTTTCAAATCCGGGTGAAATCATGAAATATATCAAGCTGCTTGGCTTAATGTAGATTAAAGCTGAAGGCAATTCCTCCTACCGGCTGGCTTTTCATGCCGATCATCTGCCATTGAAGATCCGGCTTGATCCTGAGGCCGATATCGTCACTGATCTCAAATGTCTTAAGATGTGCGGAGACAAACGCATCCAGCACATTTAATCCGTAGACCCCGACAAGGGCGATATAGGACAGCTCCATGTTTTTTCTTGCATTGTCACGGGCCTGCCTGAGTGTGGCTGGAGTCGTATTGGGATATACTGGCAGGCCATCTATCTTTTCCCGGTATGCTTTTCTGTAAGTATAATAAAGATCGGCATTATATGACGCTGCATAGATCAATGCGCCGAAGCCGGCATAGACTACCGGTATTTTCCAGTATTGCTTATTATAAGCCTGTCCGAGCCCGGGCAGGATGATGGAGCGGATCATTGCTTTTTTAGGGGTCTTCAGATCCACACCTGCGTATGTCGGTCCCGTTGTGTCAGCAGCGGCAACGACAGCCGTCGTATCGGCCGGTCTGGCTAAGAACAACGAGTCAGAATTTTGTGCATTGACTTGATTTAATGTGCTGTAAATCATGTAAATGCAGAATGTAACCTTGATCGATCGTTGAAGCCTTGGTGACATTTTTTTTAATTTATTGATCTATAATGTCAAGAAGGCTGTTCAATTCATCATTGGAATTGAACAGGATCTTCAGATAACCCTGGCCTTTATCGTTTCTTTCGATCTGCACCTTTAGTCCCAGTTGTTTTTTCAGCCTTTCCTTCAGGCTTTCCACTTCAGGATCTTTAGAGATACTTTCGGCCTGCTTTGTGCCCGTCTTTTTGTTGAAGTGGTCACGGATATTGTTTTCAAGCTGGCGGACCGACCATCCGTTTGCTATCGCCTGTTTGTAAAAAGCCAGCTGCAGGGCAATATCGTCTATTCCGGCCAACGCTCTTGCATGACCCATTGAAATCTGCTTTTCCCTGACCGAGTTCTGAATATCAGGCAGCAGCTTCAGCAGGCGAACATAGTTTGCTATCGTGCTCCTGTCTTTGCCGATGCGTTCTGAGAGTACATCCTGCGTCATGTTGGTCTCTTCCATGAGGCGTTTGTAGCTGATCGCGATCTCGATGGCATTGAGATCCTCACGCTGGATATTTTCTACCAGGGCCATCTCAAACAATTCCTGGTCATTGGCAAGACGTACATAAGCCGGAACTTCCTTCAGTCCTGCGAGTTGAGCTGCCCGGAAACGGCGTTCTCCTGCAATGATCTGGAAACGGTCTCTGCCAATTTTCCGGAGTGTCAGTGGCTGGATGATGCCAAAGCTTTTGATGCTTTGCGCGAGCTCCTTTATCTGTTCGTCATTAAACCGGGTACGTGGCTGTGTAGGGTTGGGCTCGATCTCGGATAACGCAATGATAGCGATACCGCCGGAAAGCTCCTTGACCGTATCCAGGCTTGGCGAAGCCTCTTCGGTGTCCATACTATTGAGCAATGCCCTAATCCCTTTTCCTAATTCCTTCTTTTTCAAGATGTAGTGGTTTTATTGATTTAGACAGTTGAGTCGGCCGGACTCGTTTTCTGAAAGCTTAAAAATTCGTGTGCCAGGTTGATAAAGTTGATAGTCCCTTTGCTGCCTGCGTCATACATAATGACGGGCTGATGATTGGACGGGGCTTCACTGATGCGGGAATTTCTGTGCACGATGGTATCGAAGACACGATCCTTTGAATGTTGCTGCACCTCCTCGATCACCAGGTTGGCAAGCCGGAGCCTTTTGTCGTACATGGTCAGGACGATACCTTCAATGGTCAGATCCGGATTGAGCTGCTTTTTGACGAGATTGATCGTGTTTTTCAGCTTGCCGAGGCCCTCCAGGGAGAAGATCTCAGCCTGTACGGGAATGATAACGCTATCAGCTGCGGTAAGAGAGTTGACTGTAATGATGCCCAGGGAAGGGAGGCAATCGATAAAGATGAAGTCGAACTGATCTCTGACCGGCTCAAGGAAATCCTTCATAATAAATTCCCGCTTAAACCTGCTGACCAGCTCCAGCTCTGCGCCGACAAGATTGATGTCAGAGGGAAGCACGGACAGATTGGGCGTCGGAGACTGCACAATGGCATCTGCGGCGGGAATCTCATTGATAAAGCAGTCGTATATGGTGTGCCTGATCTGTTCTTTCTCGATCCCTGTACCTGAAGTCGTATTGGCCTGAGGATCGGCATCGATGATCAATACTTTGTATTCCATGAGCGCAAGGCACGCTCCCAGGTTGATGGCGATGGTTGTTTTTCCTACACCGCCTTTCTGATTGGCAATCGCAACGATCTTTCCCATTCGTCAGAAGTTTATGGTTTGATTGATCTCAGGAAGGATCAGCTCTTTGCCGTTGTCGCTGAAAAGCCTGACCGCTTTCCGGGTATCGATAGTGATCGGGGGAAAGGTATTGAAGTGACAGCCTACGATCCGGTCGCAGCCAACCAGCTCCGATGCGATAAGGGCATCTTCATAATCCATGGTGAAAAAGCCTCCCACAGGTAAGATCGCAAGTGTGGGCCGGTGATAATATGCCGGGATCAACTCCATATCCTTTGTAAGTGCCGTATCTCCGGCGAAATAAAGGACTGACTCACCGGCTTTGATCAGGAAGCCCGCCGGGTTGCCGCCATAGCTTCCATCGGGCAGGTTGCTTCCATGTACGGCCGAGACCATGCGTACCTCTCCAAACCCGAAGTCTTTTCTCCCTCCGTGATTCATCCCGAAGACGGTACACCCTTTTTCTTCAAACCAGCTTGCCACCTCGAAATTGGCAATGATGGGCGCGCCGTTCCGGATCGACAATTCCTCCGCATCGGCGACATGATCACCATGACCATGCGTGAGCAGGATAAAATCAACTTTCAGCTCGTCCACATCTACCAGGCTGGCTGCCTGTGGATTAGGCCGGATAAACGGATCGATCAGTATGTCTTTTCCGTTGAGATGGATCAGAAAGCAGGAATGTCCGAAAAACTTCAAGTGGTTCATGGCGCCCATTGTGCTGATTATTAAGGAATTGAGTCTATTTTAAGGTTCTGATTCGGTCTGCAAAGGTACATATTATTCGCTAACTTATTGTTTCCTTTCCGTAAATCGGCCTTCAATTCCGCAAGGTAATTCGTAATTTTGTTCTATGATAAGGACCTGGGCGCATTATATATTTTTTTTATTCATCTTTAGTGCGTGCTCAGGTGACCTTTCCAACGATGGTAAATGTGTCTTCCGCTACAATCAGCCTAATAATATAACCTCGCTCGATCCTGCCTTTGCGCGTAACCAGTCCAATATCTGGGCGGTGGATCATCTGTACAATACACTGGTACAGCTCGATGACAGTTTGAACATTCAGCCCTGCCTGGCCAGGTCATGGACCATCGATTCAAGCGGGCTGATCTACCGTTTTTTTGTCGATACAAGGGTCAGATTTCAGGACGATGCCTGTTTTGCCGGGGATGAGGGACGTAATATCAATGCCGGTGATGTTGTATTCAGCCTGAACAGGATCATCGATACAACGGTTGCTAGCCCGGGTAGCTGGATCTTCAGCGGCCGTATCGATCCTCTCCGTCCTTTTACCGCTGTCAATGACAGTGTCGTCGAGATCAGGCTACAGCGGCCGTTTATGCCGTTCCTGCAGCTGCTGAGCATGCAATATTGCAGTATTGTAGCCAGAGAAGCGGTGGAAGCATACGGCAAAGGCTTCAGAGAACACCCAGTAGGCACCGGCCCTTTCCGTCTGAAAAAATGGGTGGAAGGCCAGACCATGATCCTGGTCAAAAATGAAGATTATTTTGAGCGACAGGGCGGAGCACAGCTTCCTTATGTCGATGTCGTCAGGATCTCATTTATAGGTGATAGAAAAACTGCTTTTCTCCAGCTTCTTGAGGGAAACCTTGACTTTATGAGCGGTTTTGACCCGTCCATGGCCAATGAACTGATGACGCGGTCAGGGCAGCTACGTGCCCAATATGCGCAAAAGGCCAATTGCTATAAATCTCCTTACCTCAATTCGGAATATCTTGGTGTCAACCTGGACTGGGAAGAGGACAGTCCACTAAAAAACAAATATTTCCGCCAGGCTCTCAATTACGGCTTTGACAGGAAAGGCCTCCTCGAGACGATCAAACGTGGGGTCGGCACACCTGCTTCGGCATCCTTCCCTCCGTATGGCTTGCCTTCCTATAATGAAAAAGCGGTCGGGGGATATACTTATGATATAGCGAAAGCCAGAACCCTGCTTAAAAGATCCGGTTACCTCGACCGGCCCCTGACCTCCAGGCCGGTACTGACCCTGTATACGGCAAAGGATTATTCCGATCACTGCCTGTATATCGTCAAACAATGGGAGTTGATCGGCGTTCGTTGCAAAATAGAGCTGGCTGAATCAGCTACGGTCCGGGAGATGATGCGCAACGGCAAAGTGCTATTTTTCAGGGGAAGCTGGCTGGCTGATTACCCGGATGCGGAGAACTATCTGACCGTTTTTTATGGGAAAAATCCCGCTCCGCCTAATTATACACACTTCAAAAATGAAATGTTCGATCAATTTTATGAAGCTTCGTTGGTTTGTAAGGATGAAGAAAAACGGTTCGAGCTATATCACCGGATGGAGCGGATACTCGTTGAGGAAAGCCCGGTCATCTTCCTTTTTTATGATGCTATTTCCAATTTTACGACAAAGGATATTGTTGATTACAGACCCAATCCGCTCAATTTGCTCAAGGTCAAATACATTAAAAAAGCATGCGGGCATTTGCCCGGTTAAATCCCTGATATCTCCATGGAATCAGTAGAATTAAAGCCAAAAGTAGTCGTCGAAGACTGGGGCAGCATATCTTATAAAGAGGCCTGGGACCGGCAGACCCGGGAACATCAGGCCATGACCGAGGTGAAAAAGCAGTACAGGGATGATCTCACCTCATTAAAGATCAACCAGGTCAATAAGCTGGTCTTCTGTGAGCATCCGCATGTCTTTACCCTGGGCAAAAGCGGGAGCATCGATCATCTTAAGCTCGACGAAGCGGGCCTGGTCGAGGCCAATGCCGAGTATTACAAAATAAACAGGGGAGGGGACATCACCTACCACGGCCCGGGCCAGGTGGTGGGCTACTTTCTTTTCGACCTGGACTGTTTCCGCCCCGATGTGCATCTGTTTGTAAGGAATATAGAAGAAGGTGTGATCCGCCTGTTAGCTGATTATGGCCTGGAAGGATTGCGGATAAAGGAATATACCGGGGTCTGGCTCACCAGGAAGGACGGCGGCTATGCCAAGATATGCGCCATCGGTGTGCACCTGAGCCACTGGATCAGCATGCATGGCTTTGCCTTCAATGTGCATCCGAAGCTGCAGTATTTCGACCATATCGTGGCGTGTGGTATCCGGGACGAAGACAAGTCGGTCACTTCGATGCAACAATGCCTGGACAGAGAGATTCCGATGGAGGTTGTCCGGCAGAGCTTGGTACGGCATTACAGCGAAATATTCGGATTTTAGAATGATTCTATTTAGAGTTTGTTTGTAAATATCCCGGGGTCACCTGAAACCTTTAGACTGATAGTTTGATTGATATTAGAGTTCTTTAATTATTACCGAATTAAATATAAACACTAATATATCATGGATGCAAAAGAAATCAGTTTAAGTGAAAAACAAGTCAAACCTGTAGTGGACCTGTTGAACGAATATCTTGCCAACTATCACATCCACTATCAGAAATTAAGGGGTGCGCATTGGAATGTAAAGGGACAAAACTTCTTTACGCTTCATCTCAAATTTGAAGAATTGTACACCAATGCCCAGCTCACGATCGATGAGATAGCGGAGCGGGTCCTTACCCTCGGTAAGCCGCCTCACAGCACCTTTGCCAATTATATCAAGGAATCGACCATCAAGGAGATCAATACGATCGGCATGTCTGACATCGACCTCGTCGAGGCGATACTGGATGATATGTCCACGCTGATCGAGATGGAACGTAACCTGATGGAAGCTGCCGACAAGGCCGGTGACGACGGTACCAATGATATGGTCAACAAGTTTATGCAGTTCAAGGAAAAGACCACGTGGATGCTGAGATCATTTGCTGGCAAAAAATAACCCGGAAAGGAAGTCGTTACGGCTTCCTTTTTTATTGATCTTCTTCGGGAAGGATTACGTCTGCTTGTTTAAGAGCCATCTCCAAATGCTCTGAATCAAAATTATTCTTTACAAAATTACACCAATGACAGTTCTCCCTGCCGCAGCCGGTGTTGAAATCACCTGCCCTGATAGAGTTATAGGTCTCTGCTATTGCATCGCTGATGATGCTGAGCTCTTCATCGAGGTATACGATCTCCTTTAGCATGTTTTCAATATCTTCCTCGACAAATTCGAACCTGATCCTGACCTCCCTGATATTTTCCGTAGGATGATTTTTCAGCATAAGGGTATAGAATGCACCCTGAATCCAGTAAGACGATGCTTTGGCCAGGTCACCTGACCTGAGGCCGGTGAGCTTTTCACTCCTGAATTCCCCGCTTTTATAGTCGACCACAACCTTATATGCCGGATGGTTCTCGAGCTTGTCCAGGAACCCTTTGACAGGTACTCCCTGTATGAGGATGTCGTTCAGCGGTTTTTCCACTTCGGCGTTCAGGTACCAGCCAGGGATCAGCTCCGCATAGCGGGGAAGTATCCTCTGTCCCCGGTCCAGAAAATAATCATACTCTTTTCTTATGAACCGGGCGTACTGGCGCTCCATCCTTTCCTTAAACAAGCTTACCAGGACACCGGCATAGTCATCCCGGGATAAGCCGCCGGCTTTCAGGCGGTGGAAAAAAGCCTGTAAAGTACTGTGCAGCGCAGTTCCATACAACATGGAGCCTTTGTTCTCTTTAGGGATTTTTAATACATGGTTATAATAGAATTCCAGAGGACATCTGATAAAGTCGCTGAAAGCCGTGGCGCTCAGCCTGAAATCTTCAATAAAGGCATCAAAGAAATCATCATAATGCAGGTCCACGACGGGTAATGTATCTGCGATCAGCCTGGCGATATGTTTGTCCTGTAAATACTGTGCATCGAAATGAACGATCAGGTCATCAGAGCTTACATCATTGAACACCTCGGCAATAAACGGTACTATCTTCTGATCCTTGAGCTTATCATTTTTAAGCGAATAAGTAAAATGAATGCTTTTTTTTGCCCTGGTCATACCCACATAGAACAGCCTGCGTCCTTCTTCGGATCCAAAATCGATCGTTTCGGTCCGGCCCATTATTTCCGAGCTTTTTTCCGACAGATAGAGATTCTCAGGGATCTTCCACTGGCCGGCTGCGCTGCCTTCCCATGCCTTATCATCATTTCCTATCATGATGACATGATCAAATTCAAGCCCTTTGGACCTGTGTAGCGTCATGAGCCTGACCGCCTGACTATCTCCTTGCCAGAAGGTCAGGTTGATGCCTTCATTCAGGGAATCCAATACTTCAAGATGTTCAAGAAGGGTTTCGACCGTGAAGTTTTTGTTTTTTGTGCTTTCAGCGCTTACATAGCTCAGCAGCGAATCCAGGCATTGCAGCTCCAGGATCTTATTTTCGCTTAAGGAACTGCTGCTGACTATGCCACATTGGTGTATTACCTGACCGAGGACGGGATATACCGGCTCGGTATGCGCCAGGCGGATGCATTTTTCCAGGTGTGTCATCGCTGTATACAACTCCTCTGAGACGGAACATTCCGGATCATCTTTGGTAAAATTATCGAGAATGTACATTCGCAGATTTGGCTCATACCGGTACTTTTCGCCTGCAGCATAAAAAGCCCTGGTTATTGAATGAGGTGCAAGCCCGAAGCACGGATTGTGCAGCACTTCAAACAAAGTCCCGGCATTGTGTATACCCTGAGCCTCCTGGTATACATAGACCAGGATCTTAATCAGATTCCGTATGACGGGCTGCTCCAGGATATTGATCTGGTTGGACGTCTGGAAGCTGATCTTTTCCTGTTCCAATACTTTTTTGATCAGTACATCCTGCTTGTTTTTCCTGTATAGAACAGCGATCTCCGAAGGCTCGGCCCCCTTGTCCAACAATCCCCGAATCATTCCAGCCACGCCTATCGCTTCTTCAAACGGATTCTGATAAACTTTGAGCTCAGGCTCTATATTTAACAGCCTTACCTTATCATTGGCAGCCAGAATGCTTTTCTGAACATTGGCGACCTGGTTGACGATCCTGTTCGTATTCCTGTTGATCAGGTCTGTCGCATTGTCGATGATGGCCTGGCTGGACCTGTAATTGTTCGTCAGGGGGATGACCCTGATCGTTTGCCTGTAACGCTCATAGAAGTCAAGGATGTTGCCCACATTTGCTCCCTGAAATCCGTAGATGGCCTGGTCATCATCTCCGACCACAAAGATATTGGCCTGTTCCGCCCATAATGTGGTCAGCTTAAACAGGAGCTCGTTTTGCGAGCCATTGGTATCCTGGTACTCATCGACAAGAATGTACTGATAGCGTTCCTGGTAATCGAGCAAAAAGTCCTGATCCTGCTCGAATGCTTCCAGCACCCACGATATCATATGGTAGTAAGTATATCTCCTGTTGTCCTTCAGTATCTGCAGATAGGTCGGAAAGAGTGAGGCTGCCTGCTTGATCTTTTCAACCGGATCTTTCAGCTTTTTTACCTCAGAAGGTTTGAGATCGCCTTTTTTGTTGTTTCCCCGGTTCTGCTTGTAGATGTACTTTTCGTTGGTGGCGAGCTCGTGCGCGACATATTCATCGCATTTCCCTATGACAAATTCCGGCGCCCAGTGCTCTTTCTGCATCTCGTTAAATACACTCCTTACCTGCTTAAAATAAGTATCGGACAGCTTGAGCTCCGGCCTTAGGGGTGTTCCAATTTCGACATCTTCCAATAGCTGGGAAATAAATTGCTTTTCTTCGATGGATGTGATCAGCTCCATATTTTCCGTGTCGAACCTTTCCGGATTTTCCTTCAGGATGCTGTTGCAAAATCCGTGGAAGGTATTAATGTTTACTTTCAAACCTTCGCTTCCGATGAATGAAACGAGCCTGTTGCGCATGGCGGTCACGCCGCTCTCCGTAAAGGTCAGGCACAGAATATTACCTGACTGTGCGAGTCCTTCTCTGAGAATATAGCCGATCCTTGCTGAAAGCACCTGGGTCTTGCCGGTACCGGGACCCGCCAGGACCAGCACAGGGCCCTCGGTAGTCTCGACGGCAAGACGCTGACCTTCGTTGAGTCTCGATAAGGCCGCTTCAAATGCTTGATTGTAATTCATAAGTTCAGGGAATTATCGGATTGACTGACACAGTTCCACCAGGACACCATTGGTGGATTTGGGGTGGAGAAAGCAGATGAGCTTGTTATCCGCTCCTCTTTTTGGCTGTTCCGAAAGCAGCTGGAATCCTTTTGATTTCATTTCTTCCATTGACTGGTAGATGTCTTCCACTTCAAAAGCCAGGTGATGTATACCCGGCCCTTTTTTTTCGATGTATTTTGAAATGGCGGTTTCCGTTCCGGGCTCAGAGCCTACAAGCTCGATTTTGCTTTGGCCCATCCGGAAAAAAGAGGTTGTTACTTTTTCGCTTTCCACAGCTTCCTCCTTGTATGGGCCTTTGCCAAATAGTTTCTCAAACAATTCATTGGCCTCTTTGAGATTTTCTACAGCGATTCCAACATGCTCAAGGCGGATCATACAATTATATTTAGAAAACAAATATATAAAAAACGAAATTGTTCAAATTTTATCCGGATGGCCACGGGTAGCGCAGGGATAAAATGGGCAGCCAGGACCTTTATGCAAATATACACTGCCATTCTTTAAAGCGCCCGGAGAGACAAGGAACGCTGAATATTTAAGCAACAATTGAAGAAATATAAAAATCCGATAGAAGATGAGAGAAATAAAAAAAGGCTGCCTAAAAGGCAGCCCATTTGAATATATCTTAAGAAATAATTATTTCAGAACAGATACTGGGTAGATGTTGACGCCTTCTTTGTTTTCGATCTTGATCAGATACATACCGTTGGTCAGCGTGCTCACATCAAAGCTCATATTGTTGGAGCCGTTGTTGATCACCTGGTTGTTATTCAGTGTTCTGACCACTTTACCGGTATAATCGAGGATAGTGAGGCTGGCGTTGGTAGGATTTTTAGCGTTTATCCTGATGTTCAGCTGGTCGGATGTCGGGTTTGGATATACGCTGACATTGTCAAAGCTGTTGATCTTGTTGACACCAGAGATAGCAGGATCCTGACCAACAAAGATATTATCGATATATGCGTTGTTACCCCAGTCAGAAGTTGCTTTGATCTGGAAGATCACATCTTCTGCATTTGCCAGGGATTCACTCAGCCTTACCGTATCTGATTTCCACTGGCTTGCAGAAGGAAGGAACACGTTGGCCTGGTTGTTGGCAGTTTTGAATGCAGCGCCGGAAAGTGTCTTAAACTTAGTGAAAGTCGCGCCACAGTCGGTTGAGTAGTAGAACTCAAGCTTATCAGCATCATAAGTGGTACCGCCCTCAGTATAGCCGGTATAAGCCCAGTCATAGCTGTAGATAGGTTTGCTCGGCAGATTGATCTTATCGCTCGTAATGGTCATAGAAGCGGAAAGGTCAGCCGGATTCCACTGGTAGAAAAAGAACATAATGGAATTCGCAGATTGCGCATATGCACCGCGATTAGCGGGAGGATTGGTCGCATTGGGCGTAAGTGTATAAATCGCTGGGAATGTAGGATCTGCCAGGAACAATGTGGATGCAAGATCACCACTACCTTCCATATCGTAAGCCACGGGTGCCGGGCTACCGCTTTCGCTCAGATAGGTAAAGCCGAAATCCTCAGTAATATTGTTGATGGCATTTCCGTCTTTTGCTCCATTGTTGAATGAGATCAGTCTGACAGAGATAATGTTGTTACCCCCGGGAACAGAGATAGAGCCAAAGCTCAGATTCTGAGAGGCACCACCTTTGATATCGGTTGTAAATTCCTGGACGACCTCAGTTCCGTTAAGGCTGTAAGCAGCAGTAACCTGCGTGATATCGGAATCATCAGAGTTGTTGTTGGTTACACGGATGATAGGTTCAGCTGTATAGCTTTCCGGACACAGAGCTGAAGATGCTTTTGAGATATTTGTGATACCGGGATCTCCGATCACAGCACCGTTAGGGAACGGAACCGGTGTGCTGATACCCGCGTTCATCACTGTAAGATCGCCGGCATTCTGAATGAATGCGACAGCTTCCAATTGACTGAGGATAAACACATAGTCTTCAAGGGCAACAGAGTAAGTATAGGTTACAGATGCGCCTGCATCAAGGGACGCTGGCAGTACATCATCACCATTGACATCACTTGCAGCTTTCCTGAATACGTGAGAGAAGTCTTTCTCACCATTGGTGCCGGGAGCAGAAGGCCAGTTGAGCTGTGCTTCAAGAAGGTAGGTATGAAGCCTGTAGTTATTGATGCTAAATGCGCTATCGGCATTATTGATGACAGAAACGCTGATGTTTACAGAGTCAACCGCTTCATTATAAGAATGCGTCACTTCGATATCAAGCGGGCTGACTACAGATGAAGCATAGTTCATTGTGTTTTGATTGTAGCCGGCAGGAGCGCCGAAATATGCCTGGGACCAGTTGCCACCGCCATAAGAGCCGTGGCCCATATATCCGTCAATATAAGCTGTAGGCACACCGCCCATACCGTCACTACCGTAAAGGTCGTTGGTATAAGCCTCATACACGGACCATCTTTCTTGAACTTCAACAGTGTTGGTCTCATACATCGGGTCATAACCCGGGAACCAAACCTGATATTTAACAGCGATAACACTGCCTTCATTGTTATTCAACAATGTGTTGTAAGCAGGATTCTGTGCAGCACAGGGAGGGCAGGATGCATTTGTAAACTCTTCAGCAAGAGCATACTTTTTAACACCTCTTTTTGCCTGGTTGGCTTTAGTTTCAACTTTAACCAGATGAGATTTGCTGATACCTGCATCACTTTTCTGTGCAGGAGTAACAGCACATTTGTCACCTCCTCTCGTCACATTGGTTATTGATCTTTGCGCGCCAAGGCTGAAACTCAATGCCAGGCATAAGGTCAATAGTGTAAAATACTTTCCATTCATAGATTAAGAATTAAATTAGTTTTTAAGAACCGCAAAGATAATTGAAGCTAAGTAATATTACAAATATTTATAACAATCATTGTTCGATTTGCAATTTTTAAATCAGGCTCATTTAAATAATCCAAATTTTATTTTGTTTTTGTCGTTAAAATTCTTCTGTTGATAAATTTTATATATATTTTAATATAATAATTAAAATTTAAACAAAATCAGTTTTTGAAGATTACTCAATAAAAAAAGCCTGTATTTTAATACAGGCTTTCAATTTATAAATCACTTAAATCAAAAACTCAATGTCCTTTTTCCCCTTCCTGCTCCATCTCGATCAGTGAATCATGATATTTGCGTTCGTGAGCGGCTTTTTCAGCTGAATATTGCTTGCCGAAAAGCCTGAAGATCCTTTCCTTGCCTTTTTCGACCATGACCAGCATACTCGGAACCATGATGAGGGTCAGGAAGGTACCGAAGATCAGGCCGAAGATCATGGTCCAGCTCAGTGGGCCCCAGAATGCTACGTTGTCACCGCCGATGAAGATCTTGGGATCACCGGTAGTAAACAGCGATACAAAGTTGATATTGAGGCCCACAGCAAGTGGTATCAACCCGAGGATCGCGGCGACAGCTGTCAATATGACCGGTGTCATCCTGGTTCTGGCAGCTTCGGCTGCAGCGGCCCTCAGCTCAATGCCCTGGCTCAGCAGCAGATCGGTAAATTCTACCAGCAAGATCCCGTTCCGCACGATGATACCTGCCAGGGCAAACAAACCGACACCTGTCATTACGATCACTATGTTCATATTGAATATCGAAAAGCCTAGTAATACACCGGTAATACTGAAGATGATCTCAGACAGGATGATGATCGGTTTGGAAGTGGAATTGAACTGCATCACGAGTATGAGGAAGATCATCCCAAAGGCTATCAGGAAGGCGGTGGAAAGGAAACCCATGGTTTCGGCCTGGTCTTCCTGCTCTCCGGTCATTTTGATGGAGATCGATTCCGGATGATCAAACTTGCTGATCTGGGATTTGATCTTCGCGACCACCTCATTGGAGTTATAGCCTGTCAGCACGTTGGACGACAGGGTGATCACCCGCTTTTTATTGATACGTTTGATACCGGCATAGGTATTGGAGTATTCGACACTGGCAACAGAGGATAAGGGTACCTGGCGTATACGGCCGCCCATGTTCATATCACGGTAGGTCAACGGCGTATTGAGAATGTTGCTGATGTTAGAACGCTGATCTTCCTTTACGCGCAGCTGGACCTCATACTCATCTTTATCGTCGCGATACTTGGATATCTCTTTGCCAAAGATGGCAGTTCTAAGCTCTGAGCCAACCTGTGCGGATGAGATGCCTTCCTGGTTAGCTCTCCGGCGGTCTACATGGACGACGATCTCAGGCTTGTTGGACTGGAAGTCGGAACGTAATTCCTCCACTCCGGGTATCTGTTTTGCTTCAAGGTAGGCCCGGAGTTTGGCTGCGTTATCGATGAGCTCGTCAAAGTTATCACCCGCGACCTCAATATTGATAGGCTTACCTGTCGGTGGCCCGCTCTCTTCTTTATCTACGACGATCTCAGTACCCGGGATCCCTTTGACCACTTCCCTGATCTTATCGAGATACTCGACGGTCGACTGGCCGTTGCGGTGCGCATACTCAACAAAGGCAACCGTCACCTTGCCCAGGTGAGGCATGGCCTGTGTCTGACTGTCTTCGTTTGTCCCTGCGCCGATAGCGACATTGGCAATGACCGATTTGACGATCGGGTTATTTTCCCCTATGACGTTATATATTCTCTTCTCCAGGATACGTGTAATAGAGTCCGTTACCTGCTGGTGGGTCCCGATGGGCATTCGCAGGTAAGTAATGACATAGTTAGGATCGGAGCTCGGGAAGAACTCCACCTTAGGGGAGCGGATGCCTGTAAAGATAATGGACAGGACAAGCAGCCCGATACCGGCCAGAAATACCCCTATAGGTCTCTTACCCTTAAGCGCGGCTGTCACGGTCCTGAAGTAGCTTTCCTGTATCGCAGGCCATACTTTGGTCTGGAACTTCTCGATCAGCCAGGAGAAAATAAATTTATTCAGGAGGTAAAGGACGTATACCGTTACCATCAGGTTGCCGAAGCCTATGTTGATCATATAGCCGAAGAGTATTGCAGCCAGGAATCCTCCGCTGGTGATCCAGAAGCTGCGCTTCAGTGCCCTTGTTTCTTCCAGGCTTTCATGCGGCTTCATAAAATCAACGGCAAAAACGGGATTGATAAGATAGGCCACCACCAGTGATGCCAATAGCATGATGATGAGCGTAAACGGCAGGTAATACATAAAATCACCCATGATACCCGGCCAGAACAGCAGCGGAATAAATGGTGTCAATGTCACGATCGTACCGGTGAGGACGGGCATAAACACTTCGCCTGCGGCCATTCTTGTCGCCTTGTAGATATTGACCTTACCGTTGGCAAATATCCTATGCGTATTCTCGATCACTACCACGGCGTCATCGACCACAATACCGAGACCGAGCAGGAATGAGAACAGAACGATCATGTTCATGGAATATCCGAATCCCTGCAGCACCAGGAAGGTCAGGAAAGCAGAGATCGGTACGCTAAGCCCCACAAAGAGCGCGTTGCTGGTCCCCATAAAGAACATGAGCACGAAAGTCACAAAGATGAAGCCGAGGATGATCGTATTGATCAGGTCATCCAGCGTTACTTCGGTCTGTATCGATTGGTCCTGTGTAATGGTCACTTTTACCCCGGAAGGAAGGATCGTTCCTTCCATCTGCTCCAGTTCGTGCTTGATGTTCTCAGCTGCGGATATCAGGTTCTCACCGGCTCTCTTGATGATGTTGAGGGTGACCACGTTCTTGTTGTCAAGGCGGGCATACGATTCCTGCTCGGCTGTCGTGTCTTCGACCGTAGCGATATCTCTCAGATAGATGGTACCACCGTTGCTCGTCCTGATCAGCAGGTCGTTCATGAGCAGCGGGTTGCGGTATTCACCTTTGACGCTCACCGCCCATTTGGTGCCGTCAAGATTGAGCTCACCGCCTGAGATGGTCATGTTTTCGTACTTGATGGCGTTCTCGATATCCATGAACGTAGCGCCGGCGGCGGCCATTTTATACATATCGACATTGACCTGGATCTCTCTTTCGAGGGCGCCTACGATCTCTATCCTGTTGATCTCCTTGATGGATTCCAGGCGGTCCTTTACATCCTCCGCATATTCTTTGAGCTGGAGCAGGTCCATGTCGCCCGACAGGTTGACGTTCATGATCGGCAGGTCGGACAGGTTGATATCAATGACCTCGGGCTCAGCCGTCAGATCCTGGGGCAGGTCGGTACGCGCCTTATCGACGGCGTCCTTGACCTTTTGCTTGGCCACATCGATCTTGATACCGGTATTGAACTCGACAATGATCGTGGAAAAATCCTGGAGCGAGTTGGACGTGATCTTTTTTACGCCGCTGATTGCCTTGAGCTCTTTTTCAAGGACCTTGGTGACGACGTTTTCCATATCGGTCGGAGCCGTACCGGCGTATACCGTAGCTACGAAAATCTGAGGAATGACCACCTCGGGAAAGTTCTCCTTAGGGAGGCTCAGGTATGTGGAGATGCCAAGGATCGTAATGAACAAGGTGGCCAGGTAGATGCTGGTCTTGTTTTTGATCGACCACGTGGTGGGTTTAAATTCTATATTTTGATCTTCCATGTAATTATAGATTAGTGGTGGTTTTAACCGGCAGTGTCAGTGGGTAAAGGAGCCGATGCTGCCATTATTCATTTTTATTTGGAGATGACCAGGTTGTCGCCATGGTTGATGCTCTGGAAACCTGTTGTCACCAGCTGATCTCCTTCGTTCAGGCCGCTCACGATTTCTATCTTGTCGCCATTGATCGCACCCGTTGTGACCTTCCTTTGCTCTGCCTTGAGCTTTCCGCCTTCGCCTGCAGCCACAAATACATAATATCCTTCGGAATTTTTCAGAAGCGTCTTGACCGGGATAACGATAGCCTTGGCCTTATTATAATCCCTGATCCTGAGGATACCTACCATATTGGTTTTGATATCGGTATTGTTGTCCGGCAGTAATATTTCAGCTGTAAATGTCCTGTTGAGAGGATCTACAACCCTGCTCAGGTAATTGACTTTGCCCGTTACCTCTTTTTTAAGGTCGGGGAGGTAGATCTGGACGGAATTCCCCTGTTTAACCTTAGCTATGTATGATTCGGGAACCTCGGCATTGAGCTTGAGCCCTTTGGTGCCGACCACACGGAATGCAGGCATGCCCGGTGAAACGAGCTGACCGAGCTTAATTGAAACTTCGTCGACAACACCCGGATAGATCGCCTTGATACGGAACATATCATTCTGCCGGAGTAGCACATTGAGCTGTGCTTCCGCATTCTCCTTGTTATTTTTGGCATTGAGGTACTGGACCTCACTACCGATCTTCTGGTCCCACAGAGCCTTCTGCTTGTTGTACAAGTCAGTCGTAAAGGCTACTGCCTGCCTGGCCTGTACGATATTTTTGCTCATGACATCATTGTCAAGCTGGGCGAGCGTCTGGCCGGCTTTAACATAAGACCCTTCCCTGACATAAATTTTGGTTACCGTGCCGCCCTGGGTTGCTGAAAGATTGGCGTTGGCGTCGACATCGATCTTACCCATCACTTCCACCTGGGAAGAAAAAGCCTGGGGTGTGACCGGGGTTACGCCTACGATCTTCTCCAGTTCGTTTTTGGTAGTCGTGTCGAGTTTGGCGATCTCTTTTTCAAGCGTTTCGATCTCCTGCTCGAGCTTATCTCTTTGTGCAATTTTTTTATCCAGCTCTTTTTGTTTGGCAGCCAGCGATTTGTCATCGGCAGTGGCAGCGCCGCATGCCTGCAGAAATATTATGACTGCCAGCAGAATAGAAGATAAGATATATTTTTTCATATGCTTTGATTGATGTGTTTTGTAATAGTTATGTTTACGTATTATTCGAAATTGCCGAGGGCTTTTTCGATTGCAAATCTTGATGTAATGATATCGGCCTGGGCCTGGATCATCGCTGCTTGTGCGCTATACAGCTCGGTCTCGGCCTGTGACGTCTCGAAGCTTGCCCCTATCCCTTCCTTGTATTTGACCTGGGCGACGCGGAATATCTCCTGGGCGAGATCGAGCGAACGTTGTTTTTCGACCACGGTCTCAAGCGCATTGAGATACGCTTTCTGGGCATTGAGGACCTCCAGGTTGGTAGCCCGCTCAAAATCGGCCCGGTCGATGGTATTTTGCTCAACCACAATCCGTGCCCGCTGGATATTGGCCTTTTTAAGGCCACCGTCATAGATCGGGACATTGAGCTGGAGCCCTACTAATGAGGTAGGTATCCACAGGCCGCCTGACTTAAATATATTGTCTGACTGGAACCCCCGGGAAAAAGAGCCGATAACATTAAGTGACGGCAAATATCCTTTCCGGTATCGTTCAATGTCAAGGTTTGCCAGCTCAATTCCTTTGCCCATCATCCTGAACTCCGGTCTTTTGTTGATGTTCAATTGTTCCACGGATTTACCGTTGTCATTTTTGGAATCCTCGTAGACTTCATCGAAAGAGTCAGTGAGAGTGATCTCCTGGTCCAGCGGATATTGCATCTGGAACTTCAGCACATTTTTGAGGATCTCAATATTCCGGTTGAGATTGTTGATTGTCGACTGGAGATTGCTGATACTTAAATCAATCCGGTCTACGTCCAATTTTTCGTTCAGACCGCTTTTATAGATCTCACTGATCTCCCTCCTCATATTTTGCATCACAGAAAGGTTCTTCTCGAGCTGGTTCTTATTTTTTTCCGCTATAAGAACAGTATAATAAGAATCAGTGACACTCTTACGTATCGTAATAGGTGTAATTTCAGTTTGTGATTTGATAAACTCCCTGTAAAATTTAGCGGCTTTTAATGCAACCAGGTAAGAGCCGTCAAAGGCCAGCATACTTCCACTTAGCCCCAAATTAAGATTATTCCTCTTTTGCAAAGAAATAGTTTGTGGCCCTTTAGGCAAATTATCTAAATACGCTTCGAGTTCTTTTTCATCGACTAACTTAAAGTCCAAAAAAGCCTGATAGGTACCTGATCCAAAATCAGGTGTCGGAAATGACGGCACTTCAATAAAATACTGATATTCAGCCGATCCGCTGATCTGTGGCAATCCTGTTGCCCTGAGCGCATTCATCTGTGCCTCCGCATCCGCGATCTTGGCAAAATCCTTTTTAGTGGAGCTGTGGTTTTTGATCGCATATTGGACCGCCTCTTCCACGGAGAAGTTATTCTGCGCAGAGATGCTTACTCCGGTGTGGACGAGGGCAAGCAACAGCGCATATTTCAATGATCTTAATGACATATGTTTCCGTTTTGATTATTATTTAAAGTATTTTTTAATATATTCATTCGTGAGTTTTCTTCCTTTTTCCGTACAGATGCCGTTGAGGTGATAGGTGACCAGCTCCCTGATGACCTCTTTAGGGTTGAACTCGGTGGCAGGAAAACTTTCCTGGTCTGAGAGCAGCATCGATTTGTGATAAAAAAGCTTCGCAATGACCCTTTCATTGATCTCTTCCCGGTACAAGCCGGCTTTAATGCCTTCCCGCAGGTTTTCTATAATTTTATTACTGACGTATGATTCGTTGCAATGGACGGCCTCCGACCATATATCGTAGTAATATTTTTTCAGGTCCTGGTATTTCTGAGCGTTATTGACCTTGGCATCATCCATATAACCTTTGAGTACGAGAAAGATCAGCTCGATCGGGTTTTTGGCGATCGTCTGCAGGTTATCCGATTGTTTTTGCTTTTCAGCCTGAAAAGATGCGATCGACTCTTTGAGCAGCTCTTCTTTGTTTGAAAAGAACTGGTAAAGCGTCTTCTTGGACATGGTCAGCTCCTTGCACAGGTCGTCCATGGTAACCGAGCGGAAGCCGTATTTAAGAAAAGTTTTAAAAGCTTTGGATTTGATCTGCTCTTTTAATTCGGACATCAAATTTGAATTGGTTAAAATGACGGCCAAAGGTACATTTAATTTTTATTTTGGAAACGAAAAAAACAAAAAACGTTTCCACGGTATTTTAATCTTTGATCCCAGCTTACCGCATTATTTAATTTGGATTAATTAGGCAATACCGTAATTAAACAATTGTTTAATAGCAAAGTATAGTATTGCCAGCCTTTTTGAAGGTTTTATTTGTCGACGAAATTCCTGAAAAAATCGACTAAAATTAAATGATCTGCCGGGTCAAAGCTCTTTTCCGGCATTTAATACCCCAGGATCTTAAGCATCGATTCCGAATCCTGATCATTGGCCCATACCCAATCGATGAGATTGCCTTCCGGATCCTTGTCTATGAGGACGTGCTTGGGCGAGGGGAGGAGACAGTGCTTTATACCGCCATATCCGCTCAGCGCGTCCTGGTAAGCTCCGCTGTGGAAAAAGCCCAGATATAGCTTTTCATTTTTTTCTACCGCCGGCAGGTATACCTGGTTACTATGCGCTTCAGAATTGTAGTAGTCGGAATTGTCGCAGCTTAGTCCACCGATGTTTACACGTTTGTATTCCCTGTCCCAGTGATTGACAGGCAGCAGGATAAAATGCTCGTTGATCCCCCAGGCATCGGGGAGGGTGTTCATGAGGGAATTGTCGACCATGTACCAGCACTCGTTGTCGTTTTGCTGTTTCTGCCCGATGACGGAGAAGAAATGGGCGCCGCTTTCCCCAACCGTATATTTTCCGAATTCGGTATAGATGTCCGGTTCCGGGATCCGGTTCTCGGCGCAGGCATCCTTGATCTGGCGTACGATCTCGAGGATCATATACCCGTAATCATATTCGAATCCCAGGCTGTTTTTGATCGGCAAACCGCCGCCGATATTGATCGCCTGTAGCGTGGGGCACAGCTTTTTAAGCTCGCAATAGGTTTTGATGCCTTTGCGCAGCTCGTCCCAATAGTAGACATTGTCCTTGATGCCCGTATCGACAAAAAAGTGCAGCATTTTCAGGCTGACATTGGGCTTTGAGGCGATCTTTTCGTGGTAGAAGTTGAGAATTTCCGACTTACGGATGCCCAGCCTCGAAGTATAGAACTCAAAGTGCGGCTCTTCCTCCGTTGCTACGCGTACACCGATATCAAAAGGCTGCTCGCCCAGGTATTGCTGAAATTTATCCAGCTCTTCCCAATTGTCCATGACGGGCAGGATATTGGTAAAGTCAGACTGGATCATGCCGCAGATACGCCGGATATAAGGGTCGTTTTTAAAACCGTTGTTGACGATGATCTTGTCCTTAGGAACCAGTCCTTCCGCATGCAGCTTCCATATCAGATCGATGTCAAAAGCCGAAGAGGTCTCCAGGTGGACATCGTTTTTCAATACCTCTTCAAGCACATACCTGAAGTGGCAGCTTTTGGTACAGTAGGTATAGTTGTATTTGCCGGTATACTGCAGCTGGAAGATAGCCGTATCGAAAAAGTTCTTGGCCTTCCTGATCTGGTCAGAGATCCTGGGCAGATACACAAGCTTGAGCGGTGTGCCATATTTCTCCAGCAGATCGTAAAGCCTGATCCCGTGAAACAACAGCGTATTGTCCTCAAGCCCGAACCCTTCCTGAGGAAAATAAAAGGTCTGGTTGACCAGGTCATGATACGTATGATTCATCGGCTTAAACCTGACAGTTGGTCTTTATAAGATTGAGCACTCAGATATGTATTACTTCTCCGTAAGCGGCCGCGGCTGCTTCCATTATTGCCTCGCTCATGGTCGGATGCGGATGGATGGCTTTTATAAGCTCATGACCGGTGGTCTCGAGTTTACGGGCCACGACGATCTCCGCGATCATTTCCGTTACGTTATCTCCTATGAAATGCGCTCCGAGGAGTTCGCCGTATTTAGCATCAAAGATCAGCTTGACAAAGCCGTCTTTGACACCGCCTGCTGCGGCCTTACCTGATGCTGAGAAGGGAAATTTTCCGATCTTAAGCTCATAGCCGGCCTCCCTGGCTGCTGATTCCGTATAGCCAACCGAAGCCACTTCAGGGGAGCAATAGGTACATCCCGGGATATTGTTATAGTCGATCGGGTGAGGATCCTGCCCGGCGATCTTTTCCACGCATGTGATGCCTTCAGCGCTTGCGACATGGGCGAGCGCCTGTGTTGGCAACACATCACCGATGGCATAGTAGCCGTCGACATTGGTCTTATAGAACTGGTCGACCTTGATATATCCTTTTTCAAGCTGGATCCCGACCTCTTCGAGGCCTATATTTTCGACATTAGGAGTTACTCCTGTTGCAGAAAGCACCACGTCGCATTCGATGACCCGGCTTTCGCCGGTTTTACGATCCTTGACCGTAACCTTTTTCCTGTCACCGCTGATATCCACCTTTTCGACAGCCGTATTGCCGAGGATATCCATTCCTTTTTTCTTGTATATTTTGTTGAGCTCTTTAGAGACCTCTGCATCTTCGCGTGGAACGAGGCCATTTTCCATAAACTCTACTACCGTGATCTTAGTCCCCATAGTATGGTAGAAATAGGCAAACTCAACGCCAATGGCTCCTGCTCCGATGATGACCATGGATCCCGGGAGCTTGTCAAGCGCGAGCGCTTCGCGGTATCCTATGATGTTCTTTTTGTCGATCGCGATGCCCGGCAGCTCTTTCGAACGGCCGCCCGTGGCGATGATGATGTGGTTGGCCTCATATGTTGTTTTGGTCCCGTCCGCTGCGGTAACTTCTATTTTTTTACCTTTTTTGAGCACTCCGTTGCCGAAGATGGCATCGATCTTATTTTTCTTAAAAAGAAACTGGATGCCTTTGCTCATGCCGTCGGCAACATTCCGGCTCCTACCGATGACAGCGCCAAAGTCGGCCTTCCCACCGTCAACGGTAATTCCGAAGTCGGATGCATGGTTGAGATACTCAAATACCTTTGCACTCTTCAGCAATGCTTTAGTAGGGATACATCCCCAGTTGAGACAGATTCCACCCAGGGATTCGCGCTCGATAACGGCGGTTTTCAGCCCGAGCTGGGATGCTCTGATCGCTGCTACATAACCTCCGGGGCCACTACCCAAAACTAAAACATCGTATTTCATGCTTTTTATTTTAATTTAAATAATTTGGCCGTAGTAATAAACGGCATTGGTTGAAAAATCGTGCAAATATATAAATTCGGAAAGTTTTCGAAGGCGATGACGAGGTTTTTATGAGATTAAATATTGCCATTCCGCCTATTAGACCAGCTCATGCCCCATGCCTGTTTTACGCCCGGGATCATCCCTGCAGGTGTACTTCCGCCTCCAGGCCCACCTGCTGCCTCCACATCGCATAATACAGGCCTTTTTGTTCGATCAGTTCGGGATGTCGCCCCGATTCGACGATCTTTCCGCCTTCGAGAACATAGATACAGTCGCTGTGCATAATAGTGCTGAGGCGGTGTGCTATGAGGATCGTGATCCGGTTATCATTGCCGGGAAGATGTTCTATGGTCTCGTTGATCTCTTCTTCCGTCAGGCTGTCAAGGGCTGAGGTCGCTTCGTCGAAGACGAGCAGATTGGGATTGCGCAGGAGGGCACGCGCTATGGAAAGCCGCTGTTTCTCACCTCCGGAAATCTTGATCCCGCCTTCCCCTATGGTCGTATAGATGCCTTTGTCCGCACGGTCGAGCAGGTTATGGGCGGCAGCCATACGCAACACTTTTTCTATTTCCTGATCTGTCGCATCAGGCTTGACAAATAGCAGGTTGTCTCTTATCGTTCCTGCAAACAAATGCGTTTCCTGGTTGACAATACCGATTTGGTGGCGGATCTCATTGATATCGATCTCATCCGTAGGAATTCCCGAATAGAGCACCTTGCCTTTTTTCGGCTTATACAGTCCCACCAACAATTTGATCAGGGTGCTTTTGCCCGCTCCCGATGGTCCTACAAAGGCTATCTTCTCACCCTTATGCACATCAAACTGAATGTCACTGAGCGCGGGCTTGCTTGCACTCTGGTGGGAAAAGCTGACCTGGTCAAAAGAAATGGAATGTATCTGTCCGATGGTTTTGGGATGGGCCGGTGCCGTTTCCGGCTGCCTTTGCATCAGCGCCCTGAAGTTGTTCAGGCTCACCAGGGTTTCGGAATAGATATTGATCAGGTTGCCTATTTCGTTCAGAGGCCCGAAGATAAAGAAGCTGTACATGAAGAGCGAGAAAAACTCCCCGACCGTAATATTGCCCTTGAAGATCAGATAAGCCATAATGACGATGATGGTCGTGCGCAGAAAGTTGATGACAGTGCCCTGGATAAATGAGAGGCTCCTGACGTATTTTACCTTTTTTATTTCCAGCTCCAGTATCTTGTTGGTCGTATCGTTGAGCCTGTTGATCTCCTGGTCGACCAGGCCCGTGCTCTTGATGAGCTCGATATTTCTCAGGGATTCCGTGGTGGAGCCTGCGAGGGCCGTTGTCTCACCTACGATCTGCTTCTGGATGTTCTTGATCCGACGGGTAAGCACGCTGCTCATGAGGATCAGAATGGGAATGGTAAGGCAGAACAGGGGCCCCACCGCCCAGTATACGGAGAATGAATATATGGTTACCGCCACGATGCCTACCAGGGAGACAAAAAGTATATTGATAAATGTGGACAGAAGCCTTTGTACATCCGTTCTGACCTTCTGGAGAACACCGAGGGTCTCTCCGCTGCGTTGGTCCTCAAATACTTCGTAGGGCAGGCTCAGTGCATGTTTGAGCCCGTCATTGTATATTTCCGTGCTCACACGCTGGGTGATGAGGTTGACAAAATAATCCTGGAAGGCTTTAGCTATACGTGATACCATCGCTACACCGATAATGGCCAATCCCAGGGTGATAACACCCCTGATAAAATCAGAAGTGGTGTATTTATCGAGATTGGTTGTATAGTCGTCGATCAGAAGCCGCATGATGTAAGGGTCCATCATGCTGAACAGCTGGCCTGTGGCGGCGAGCAGCAGAGTGAAAACGATCAGCCAGGTATGCTTGCGCAGGTAAGTAAACAGGAATTGCATCCGTGCAAAAATTTACAACCAAACAAGCGGTAAGAGATTTAAGTTTAATTATCATCCGGTATAAGTGACGCTGAAATGATCTGTATGATATATTGCAATATGGCTCACAAGTCATGTATCCCGTTTTGTGCTTATGATTGATTTCTTCTGATTTATTTACCTTCGCCTTCTAATTTTTACCGGCATGAAAAAAACTATCGCCATCATTGGATGCGGCAACCTGGGAACCGCGATAGCAAAGGGGATCAGGGATAAAGGCGGTGACAGCTATCACATTATCGCTACACGCAATAAAATTGACCTTTTGCTGCCGCTCCAGAATATCGGGGTGGAAGTGACCAACAATAACGTCGATGCGGTCAACCACAGCAACATTATTCTGCTTGCGGTCAAGCCATATATGGTCGCTTCCGTGCTTGAAGAAATCCGTTATGCGCTCGATGAAAACAAGCTGGTTGTTTCTTTGGCTACCGGTATATCTATCGGGACGATGCAGTCGATCGTGGGAAGCCACATCCCCGTACTGAGGGCCATGCCCAACACCGCGACAGGAGTAGGAGAGTCCCTGACCTGCATCTGTGCCAATGATGACAAGGCAAAAAGCCGTATTGATGATGTCAATGACCTATTCGACCTGATAGGCGAAACCGTCGTTATCAGGGAAGAGCTTATGGATGGCGCTACCGTGCTCGGTGCATGCGGCATCGCCTATGTCATGCGATTTATACGTGCCATGGTGCAGGGTGGGATAGAGATCGGCTTTGACGCGGCAACGGCCAGCAGGATAGCCAACCAGACGGTCAAAGGCGCTGCACAGCTGCTGATCCTCGGTCAGACGCACCCGGAGCAGGAGATCGACAAGGTGACGACTCCGAGGGGATGCACTATTGCCGGGCTGAATGAGATGGAACACCAGGGCTTCAGCTCGTCCCTGATCAAAGGGATCATCACTTCATTCAGGAAGATCGAGGAGACCAGGTAGGTTGATGGATCCGGGACCAGCGCTGACAACGGGCGCATATTGTCGATTGAATATTTGAATATCTCAGCTGAAAACTACAGTTGAGTTTTGCACCTCAGCCCGCCTGAAGCAAATTGTATGTTATAGGCTGTTATTTTTTCGTTAACCAAAGCAGCGCTAATTTTATTTTTTCGTCCTTCATTAGTTCTTCAAAATTGTCACCGTGATGAACAATTAAGTCTGGATTAACTGCTGCCTTATAAATTGTTTTATTTCTGTCTGCCACAAAGTTGGTTGCAAAGTTTAAAGTCAAATTCGGGGTAAACTGAAAATATCCGTTAGATGTCGTATATCCATCCGCTGTTGGCTCCCCAATAATACAGGTGTTGGCTCTCCCTTTAAACGCTATTGTAGTCATACTGCCGGAACTCTTTGTTATAGGTCCTGTTAGCACCACAACCGGCAATGATTGGAACTGTGGCTTTAATTTCGTTGAAATATCAGTAGCCTGATAACCGCCAATAATGAAATTCCCGTTTTTGATTTCCCAAGTTCTCACAATGCTATCGTTTATATCTGTTTCGTATCCGATAATATTGTTTTTAAGGAAAATACTAAGTCCGGAAAGCATTGGATAAATATTTCCACCACCATTTAACCGTAAGTCAATAATAAAACCTTGGGTTTTTTCATCGGCAACGTTATTGATGCTGTCATACAGGGACTGGGCATAATAGTTTATCTGTTGGGCATCGAAAACCTGAAATGAAGGAACTCTCACATATCCGATTTTATGCGGAAGAAAAGAAGTATAAATTTGATTGGTTAATAAAATTGCCTTGTCATTTATTGGTTTGATCCAGGCTAATGTTGTGTCGTCAAATGTTGGGTAGTGTCCGAAATACTGGCTGTTCAGGTAAATTTGGGAGTGAACATCATTCAAACTCTCTAGAACAGACACAAAGCAATTCATTGTATCTTTAATGGATTTAGAATTATTTAATTGCCTGTGAAAGTTTTGGTCGATTGCGTTCCAGTCAGCACTGTTTCGCAAAATGGAGTTTGATTTAATAAAGGAATATAAACTGTCTACCGAACCAGGAAATTGTCCAGATGAAAGAGTTGTGACAGTAAAAAAGATAAATATCAATATACTTCCTTTCATTACGCTGCGTCTTTTTATAATAGACTATAACTGGCAGGGGCGTGATGCAGGGCAGGATTAGAAGTACAAGTGCTGAATTTGGCAATTCTGACTGTCTTGCGTTCAAACTCCTGTTAGCGGCTGTTTTTGCTCTGCGTTGTGTTTAACAATGTTGTCCTGCGATACAAATTTATGTCAATCCCACAAATCCAAACTAAAAAAGTCGCAAAACTTATTTTCTGAATTACGGGCAAATAAATGATAAGTTCTTTGTTGTAATAAACGTAGTTATTTAGTCCTACAAGCAATATGTTCAACAGTCCGAATGTAAAAAGTCCGTACCACTTGATTTTATAAAGTCCGATGAATGTTCCGGCTGTTGCAATAAGTCCAAACATTGAGGCAAGGTTTGTTACTAAGTCGTGGTTAATGTTCGTAAACAAAAAGAACACAATTGACATTGCAAATATCCCTGAAATTTGAATTACAAATTTGGCGACCTTTCCAATGTTGATATGTCTTGGAAAAAGAAACCAAAAGAATACAAGTGTCAAACAAAGTACAAACATTCCTGCCGTAGCGATTGGTTTTGCAGGATTGTGTTGTCCATTAATTGCGTTTTCGTTCAGCAAGTTGCACCAATAATTATTTACCCAACTGAAACCGATTGAGTTTTTGTCCACCTGTGAACCGCCTGGATAAAAAAGAGTCGCAACAATGTAAAGAATAACAAAAACAATAGTTCCAAAAATCGGTGTCAATACCCAAATGCTTTTCTGTTTTTTTAATTGTCTTGTCAATTTTTATTCCTGATTTTATCCGCAGAGCGTGTTCACAAAATTGCCGCTAACGGTCCCGGGGTTTGCACTCCTCGGGCGGGTTTTGGAACACAAACGTTCTAAAGTTCAATAGAAGCACAAAGCTCTAAGTTTGCACGTCAGCCCGCCTGACGCCAAGCCCTTGTTAGCAATTCGGGCATTTATTTTTTCTCGTATTTTTTCCACGATTTATAATCTTTTTCTATGTCTAACGTTTTTAGTTTTTTCCATTCATTAATTGCTTGTTGTCGTGTTGCGCCTTTTTCATTTGCCAAAAAGTCTGAAAGAAAATTTATGTATCGTGTAACGGGTACTTTTTCAAATTTGTCAGCTTCATTGAGCTTTACAAATTGTTTTATTAAGTCGCCGTAAGTTATTTTGTTGCCATTTGTAATTTGCTCGTCACGCCAACGATTGATACGATACCAAACACCTGACTTTATTCTGAGTTCAGGTACAATTTTGTGTGCTTCTGATATTATAAAATCTTTTGTCTGTTTGTTATTGGTATAATTATTAATGGGCAATGAAGTGGTTAGTCCAATGTCAGAATCTTTTGTCCCTGACTTTACAACGTTTTTTCTATTTGAGTTTTTAATTTTTCCAGTCCGAAGATAGGATTTTATGAGTGGTTCAAGTTCATCTTTACGCAATTTAGAGCTGTTATTAAGTCCAATCTGTTTTGCAAATGCCTTGATTTCGTCAGCATACCAATAACCGTTGTCAAACTCTTTTTCGGTCATATCCTTAGCTAATTTGATTGCTTTTGTCATTGTTTTTCTGTTTGTTGATTTCGGGTCCTTTGTTGCTTGGCTGCTAACGGTTCGGGACTTTGCGTTCGGGCGGGACTTTTACCACTAACCTGAATAAGAAGTCTACACCTCAAAGTTAGAAAAAACTTTTGCTTCGCAGTTACTTCGTGGTCATACGAAGAACGAAACTCCGCGCCGGATGCCACCGCGAAGCAGCACTGAAGGTAAACCCATGTTGGTGGCTGGTATTTCCTTGTTAGTTTTCATTTATTGTTTCTAAAAGCTCACTGTCAAAAATTGCCCTTGGTGAAATAACAATTTCTTCCATTGGAATTTTGTCGCCATAACGTTCTTTCATTTTTTGTTTAACAACTTCGTCTGTCAGGTCAAAGTCGCTAAGTTGGTAATGCTTTTTTTCAGAATCTCCGGTTTCGATAACAGGACTGAAATAGCTATGATTGTCATTTAATTTTGTAATAACATAATATATAGCAGGATAAGCATCTGCTATTATTTTGCTGTTTTCTGCAAATTTAAATACATCATTATTAAATGTTTCCAGTCTATTTTGTTTTTATTGACTGAGTGTTCTTTTAACAGCCCTAACACTTCTTCCAAGAATTTTATTGGCTTTGAAGATATATTATATTTTTTTGAATTACAGGCTGATAATAGGACAACAACACTTCCCAAAAACAAAAATGACAATTTGATTTTTATCAGAATTGTTTTCATCAGATGTTGTCTAAATTGTTTTTCGTAAAATCACTGTCTGCATTTCCAGTATTGAGTGTTGAAATAGGTTCAAATAACATTACCCAGACTTCTTCTTCTGCCACAGGTTTATGCTCGACACCTTTTGGCACTATTATCATTTCATTTTCCCGGATTGTCTCAACTTTATCTCTAAAACAAATAGTCAGAATACCCTTAATAACCATAAAAAGTTCGTCTTCGTTGTCGTGCTGATGCCATATAAACTCGCCTTTAAACTTTGCCAGTTTTATATGTTGCCCGTTAAGCTCTCCAACAATTTTTGGTGTCCAGTATTCTGAAAATAAGCTAAACTTTTCTTTTATGTTTATTACATTCATACAATGATCGATATATTTAGGACGAGAGGTACTGTACACTTGCAGTTAACACCCGGCAACCCGGCTAAGGAGCGGAATACTCTGACCTGCTCAGCACAAGCTTCGATGTCGAAAACTTGAATTCAGCACTGCCATAAGCAAAACCGCTTGGTTTTGTGAACTTACAAAGTAAATTGCAATAACCAACCGATTTTTGAGACAATCTAAGACTGAACGTTGAACTTAGCCGTTACTCTGCTCTTTTGCTAAGTTGCTTCTTAGCGGTTCGGAATTTTTATTGGGTGTAATTATTTTTTTCATCTTGGATTTTAGTGAGTTTCAAGAGTGTCTTTTATCTCTCTGAGGCCACCGCGAAGCAGCACCAAAGGTAAACCCTTATTGCCTGCTGCCGTTCTTTTACGTTTAGTCTGCCTGTCTTCTTGTGCCTGTCTTGGAGCGTTGTTTGGCAGCTTTTTGCATTTATTTTCAGAGAAATATGGATTGGGCTGCGGCTAACGCTACTATAAGCCTTACCCTCTGCTTCCGAACCCGATCTTCTTTCTCGTAAAGACAAGATCTTCCGTTTTCAGCTCGAGGAAGTCGACATCTTCGATCGTGATGATGTTGATCTTTTTCCGGCTTTCATCCGTGACAGCCTCTCTCACCAGGCGGAGGTTATGTTTTTTGATCACTTCGTCGACCACAAGCCTTACAGTGCGCGCATTGCCGAAATATTTATCCCTGTATTGCCATATAAAGGCGATATAATCGTTCAGATGAGCGGCTGCTTTGGCTGACAGGCGGAAATTCTGATCATTGAACATCTTCCTGGCGATCTCCATCAGCTCTTCCGGCGTATAGTCATAGAATTTCAGAGTCTTGTCAAAGCGGCTCGACAGGCCGGGATTGGATTTGATAAAGGTGTCCATATTGTCGGGATATCCCGCTGCAAATACGAAAAATTTGCCTCTGTCGTCTTCCATTCTCTTCAGCAGGACCTGGATAGCCTCATTGCCATAGTCGTTGTATGACGCCCCGCCCAATGAATAGGCCTCGTCTATAAACAATACGCCACCGATGGCATCGTCGATCTTTTCAGTAGTTTTAATGGCCGTCTGACCGACAAAACCGGCGATCAGCCCCTGACGGTCGGTCTCCACGAGGTGGCCGCGTTCGAGGATACCCAGCGCCTTGAACAGTTTGGCGAGGATCCGTGCTACGGTTGTTTTACCAGTGCCCGGATTGCCTATCAGCATGGTATGGAAGAAGAAACGGTGGAGGAGATTTTCTCCGTGACGCCTCTTGTACCGCACGATGTCGACGATCTCTGAAATGTCACTTTTGATGTCGGCCATGCCGATGAGAGCGTCCAGCTCGGCTCTTGCTTCCGCAAGGAGGGCCTCGTCGATCGGAATATTGGGTACAGGAGGAGCTATGATCTGCCTGATCTTTATAATATCCTGCTCCGTGATCGTTGACAGTTGTTCTTCGTTGAGCTTTTCAGGGTTGGCACGGCCCATGGTACGGATTCCGAGGTTGATCTTGGCCTTTTCCACCAGGTCATAGACAAAACGCGCATTACCGAAAGTCTTGTCCTTTTTCCGGAAGGCATCGAGTATGATCTCATCGAGCATAAATTTGGCCCTGGGTGTAAATCTCACCTTCATTTCATTGGCCACAAAGTCCGCAATTTCGCTCAGCTCCTGCGGGAGATAATCCGGAAAGTCGTAATACATTTTGAACCTGGAGCTGAGACCCGGGTTGGAGTTGAGGAAGTGTTTCATCTCTTTGGGATAGCCGGCTACGATTACCGCGAAGTCACAGTTGGGGCTGGACATTTCCTTGACCAGGATCTCGATGACCTCACGGCCAAAGTCCTTAGAATCGTCATTGGTCCTTGCCAGGGAGTAAGCCTCATCGATAAAGAGAACACCTCCCTTGGCCTGTTCCAGCGCCTGCTTGACCTTGGGCGCGGTCTGACCGATATACTCGCCTACAAGATCGACCCGGTCGACCTCGTGGACATGACCTTTGGAGAGTAAACCCATTTTTTTGTACAACTTGCCGATAAATCCTGCAATGGTTGTCTTTCCGGTACCGGGATTGCCGATAAATACCGAGTGAATATTCAGCCTGGCGTTGCTTTCCAGGCCTTTCTGCTTACGCAGGTTGAGGAAGTTGATATAGGCTGCATGGTGACGAATGGCCTGCTTGATCTGGGTGAGACCTATGTAGTTGTCGATGCGGCCCATAATGGTCTCAAAGCTTTCGTCTTCCGAATCGGCCTCCTTAAACTCAACCGGGATGAGCGGATCGTTGAGATAAACTGCCGGTACACCTTCGTTAAAATATTCGTCCACAGCAAATGGCACGATGGCAAGCAGGCGATCCATGAAGACAACTTCAAAGGTATACTTGCCTCTTTTCCAGTTGCCCTTGACATTCGTGCCCCAGCCCGCGGTGATATTGATATCGGTGTCGTCCTTTTTGACATTGATGAGGCGGACGATCTGGCCTTTGAGCTCCCTGCTGCTGTTGTATATCCTGACAAATACCTCGCATTGCCAGTTTTTGAACAGGTGGTTGTCAAACGCCAGCTCCATATAAATGAGCTGCGTCTCACTGCTGGAAAATTCGGTATAATAGGTTCTTTCGTCTTCAGGGACATCACCGTAGGGGCCTTCATACAGCCTGACAGACATAAGAGTAAAGTAGGGATTGTCTTCGTCGGTGATGGGCCGGTCGGCATCGATGACGTAGAAGTATTTGGTGCCTTCCTTTTCTCCGTTGATATATACTTCCCAGTAGTAATTGCCCTGTTTCCAGAAGTGGCCTTCCTGCTTGCTTCCCCATCCTTCCCGAAGATATACGACAGAGTCATATTTGTATATGGTCCTGTCAAAATGCAGGGAGCATATCTCCTGACGCTGATTGTTTTCCAGCGCCTGGTAACATTTGAGGTCTATCCTGGCGGACCAGTCTTCTTCGTCATACAGCTTATTGATAAATGAAAGTTCCGCGTAGATATAACTTACTTCATATCTGTCAAAGACCTGACGGTATTTTTTCTGATTGTCGATCAACCATTCAGTAGAAGCATAACATTTCAATTCCTTGAACTTATACTTTTTTTTCTGCTGTGGCATTTCAATTTGGGACATAAGAGTATCTTTTTTTCCGGGGATTTAGTAACGCAATATAGTATTTATTGGATAAATTAAAAATTCTGAGTGGAGAAGTTGTCCAACAATAAACGATGCGCTTCAAATTGTTGATATATGTTAAAAAAAATCAGGCTTTTATTTTCAATGGACCATCCTGCTCTTCAAGCCACGAAACCGTATAGTCGTTATCAACGGCCAGAAAAATCATTAAGTTTTGAACATATATGCATCAAATTGACTTTAACAGCTACATTTGCAGCTTGAAACATTATGGCAAAAGTTACATTCAAATTTGAAGATAGGCAGCCTGACGTCGTTATCAGCGATGTAGAGGAAGGTATGAGCATACTCGAGGTCACCGAAGAACATAATATCCATTTGAATCATAATTGCGGCGGCGTATGCGCGTGCAGCACCTGCCATGTCTATATCCTGCAGGGGGAAGACGATCTGGAGGAAATATCAGATAAGGAGGAAGACTTCATCGACCGTGCGATCAATCCCAGGCTCAACAGCCGGCTGGGCTGCCAGTGCATCATTCTTTCCGATGATGCCGACATCGTGGTCGAAATACCGGACCAGAGCAATATCATCGGTCACGAACATTAAGCAAAGATCAAATCAACAATAACATAACGTGTATGAAGGTATTGGAGAATATGCCGATCAACTGGGCTGATCATGAGGACATAGCCATGAGCCTGTATGAGAAATTCGGTGATGAGTTTACCGAAAGCAAGATCTACAGGATCAGGTTTACCGAGCTGATCGAGTGGATCATGGAGCTGCCTAACTTTGCCGGCAAGAGAGAGGATTGTACGGAAGGTCACCTGGAGCAGATACAGGCTCAATGGGTATATGAATGGCGTGACAATCAGTGATGACGATGGATCTGTTTGAGCGGATGCGGCGCGTCAGGGCTTTTGTCTTTGATGTGGATGGGGTAATGACTGATTCCCTGATCCATATCTGGGAAAACGGCGACCTGACAAGGACCATGAATACAAGGGACGGTTTTGCATTGAGACGTGCTGTCGACAAAGGCTACCACATCGGCGTGATCACCGGAGGAAGCAGCAAAGGTGTCGTCATGAGGCTCAACGGACTGGGCATTACGGATGTTCAGTACGGGGTACGTGATAAGGTAGAGGCGCTGGAGCGGTTTGTCAGCCGTCATGACCTTACCCTGGGTGAGGTCATGTATATGGGCGACGATCTAATCGACAAGACGGTCATGATGGCATCAGGCCTGGCCGCTGCCCCGGGAGATGCCGTACCTGAAATACTGGAAATATCGCATTATGTATCAGGCAGGGATGGCGGCCGGGGATGCGTGCGCGATATCATCGAGAAAGTGATGAAGGTGCAGGGCAGCTGGGACCCTGTTCACGATGGAGAAAAGCCCGGAGTCTGATCAGAATTGAATAAGTCATCGCAATAAGCTATTTTTATCCCCGATGATTTTTTTACTACACGTTATAATGCTGATCAGACCCCTCAACGCCCTGATCGTTTTTGCCGCATTGATCGTTGTGCGTCTTGTGCTTCAGTCGGAATATGCCACTTTAAACCTCACCCCCCACATCACGCAGACGGACTATCTCCTGATGATCGTGACCGGTATGCTCATTCTTGGTTCGGGTAACGTAGTCAATGACATCATCGACCAGGAAATAGACAGGATCAATAAACCCGGCAAGGCCATTATTCCAGAAAAGGTTACCTCGCTGCAGGCCTGGATCCTATACAGCATGATGAACCTGGCTGCGGTTTTACTTTCCGCTTATCTTGCCGCCCGTTATGGCGTTCTGCAATATCTGTCGTTGCCGGTCGGCGCCATCCTCCTCCTGTACGTTTATTCAAGATATCTGAAAAAACGGTTTTTCTGGGGCAATTTTGCCATCGCCTTTTTATGCGCATCCTTACCTCTGGCGGGCTTTTTGGTCGAATCGTCCAATGTCGAGCTGATCAGAAGCAACGATCCTGATGTATACAGGCTTATTGCTTACCAGGTGATATGTATGATGAGCTTTTCCTTCATCCTGGTGCTGAACAGGGAGCTGGTCAAGGATTGTGAGGATGTCGACGGGGATAGCCGGGTAGGGGCCGATACGATGCCGATCCGCCTCGGAAATGAATATTGCAGAAAGATCATGCTGGGATATTTTATATTGTACGCCCTGGTTTTCAGCACACTCAATTACCAGAGATATCTTCTGCAGCCGGGTTCGCTGCTGATGATAGCGACCGTCGTTTTTCTTGTCGTATATGCGTTCGGGATCATTTACGCCTGGAGGAAATATGAAGGTAAGAAATTTTACTCGGTCATGAGTGCGCTGATCAAGCTGTATCTTATCATTGGCCTTTTATTTATGCTGATCTGAATGGATATGACAGACCTTACTGATTATAAAATATTCCTGGCTTCACAAAGCCCCCGCAGAGCTGAGCTTTTACGGCAGGCGGGTTATGATTTTACGATTATAAGCAATGACGTGGAGGAGATATATCCCGGGCATCTGAGCTATTATGAGGTGCCGGCCTATCTTTCAAAGCTAAAGGCCGATGCTGGTAAGCCTTATCTGCCCGATGCGAGCTCCATCCTGATCAGCGCTGACAGCATCGTTGCTATCGATGGGAAGATTATAGGCAAGCCTAAAGATACTGCTGAAGCTTTTTCGATCCTCCGGACATTGTCAGGTCGTATCCATGAAGTGGTTACCGGGGTCACTCTTCTGGACCACAGGCATGACCATACATTCAGTGAGGTTGCCGAAGTCAGTTTCTATGAGCTCACCGATGCCGAGATCGATTATTACATTTCAAATTTTAATCCGCTGGATAAGGCAGGAGCCTATGGTATCCAGGACTGGATCGGCCTGTGTAAGGTCAGAGAAATAAAGGGCAATTTCAGCAATATCATGGGACTTCCTGTGAGCAGGCTGTATCATGAGCTGAAGGCGTTTGTGGGACAGGAAAAACCAGTGTGAAGCAAAAGTTTGGAAATAAAGAACGTTTAGACGGTCCGTTTATCCGGAGTTATGTTTTTGGTCAAATGATCTCTTCAAAAAACTCCTCGTTTTCATAGCCGTTCAGTAATGCGGCCATCGACTTTTCTTCCCGGTACATGGCATCAAGCGCGTGTTTGAGAAGATCGTCGCTGATGGCTTTGAGTACCTTGGCATTAGAATCAAAGGCGTCCATTTCAGGCAGCCGGTATATCATCTGTAACAGCTTCCCCTCCAGCTGGATCGAATATTTCATGCCGTTTTTAAACACGGTGATCTTGTAATGATTGTTGGGAATATCGGCTATGATCTGCATAAGACGGGTTTTAATATTCAATGTAAAATTCGAAGATAATTATTAAATTTCTTCGGGATTTATTGATAAAGATATTTTTACTTTACATCCTCAAAAATCTGAAAATATGGAATTATTTGGAGCCGGCTCCCGGATCAGCCATCCGTCCTACGGTGATGGAGTGGTCATCAAACTGAATCCTGATAACTACGAGATCTGTTTTATGACCTATGGAATAAAACAGATAAGTAAGGAATATGATCGCTTTACGGTGATTGAATGCATTGAGCCACAGGAAGAGGTAAGCTTCTCTGAGGCGGAAAAATCCCTTATCCGCATTCTGCAACAATGGTCCGATGTATCGGAGATCGTCCCCCTCGGCGATAAGTGGAAAGGCGGCATCATGGAGCTAAGGCCTTCCAATCCTTCACTGAAGCCCAAAGAAATGCCGATCGAAACATTTTTCCATAAGATAGTCATGCTGCGTGACAGGCTGCGCGTTCTGGAACAACGGATCAACAGCCATGATCTGCTGACCGATGAGGACAAGATCAATATGCAGCAATACATTACCAGGATATACGGCTCGCTGACCTCCTTCAACATCCTCTTCAGGAATCAGGAACAGCAGTTTATCGGGGAAAAAAGCAGCTGATCAGGCCGGTAGTTTTCTGTTAATCTATATTGAACAAATTGATGACGGCCGGGGTTTAATCAATTGCCTGATCGACTGATCCCGGGTCCGGCCATGATAGTGATTCCCGGTATTTTTTTAAATTATTAGCTTATGAGTAAGCCTCTGAAGTTCCTTATCCTCCTTGCTTTCGGCGTGACGGTCCTGTCATCCTGCCTTACGACCAATCAAAGCTATGACAGGCTGATGCCGGGAATGTGGCGGGGCGAGTTGTTTTTGGATGAGAATAATCCGTTGTCCAGGAATATTTCCAAGGTGGGCAATGACCAGGATATCAGCTTTAAAAATGCATTTACGGAAGGTGTTCTGCCTTTCAATTTTGAAGTTACCTATGACGATAAGGACAGCATGACCATCGATCTTATCAACGGTGATGAAAGGGTGAGGGCAGAAGAGATCCTGTATGGATGGGACAAAAGGATCGCCAAAGATACCGTCAGGATCAACTTTATCGCTTTTGACACCTATATCCATGCCGATGTTGAAGACGGCATCATGACGGGTGCATGGTATAACCCCCGTAAAGGCTGGCGGATACCTTTCAGGGGGATCGCAGGCAAGGCACACCGTTTTACTTTGCTGAAAGATGTGCCTAAGTCTGATATTTCAGGCAAATGGCTCACTGTTTTCAAGTCGGGCGAAGATGCTGACACGGCTATCGGCCAGTTTACCACCCGGGCCAATCATCTGACGGGAACATTCGCCTCTCCGACAGGTGACTACGGCTTTCTGGAAGGTACGGTGCAGGGTGACCGCATTTTCATGAGCAACTTTGATGGTGGCCATGCTTATCTGGTCAGCGGAAAAATAATGGATGATACCCATCTGGAAGGGACCTTTATGTCAGGTAAAACGGGCCGGGCGACATGGGCTGCTGTCAGAGACGATAACGCCCGGTTACCTGATGCTGCCTCACTTGTCAGCGCCCGAACCGGCAATGAGGTCAACTTTTCGTTTCCTGACCATGAAGGCAGGCTGGTATCGCTCAAAGATCCGCAGTTTGCCGGGAAGGCCAAGGTCATCACGCTGATGGGTACATGGTGTCCCAACTGTAAGGACGAGAGCCGCTTCCTGGTGGATTATCTCAGAGCCCATCCCAATAAAGACCTGGCCGTGATCGCGCTGTCTTTCGAGGCCTATGATGATACGTCGAAAGTGCGATCACTGCTGACCAACTATAAGCGTGTCATGGAGCTTCCATACCCGGTTTTGTGGGCAGGTAAGGTAGGCAAAGATGCCGCGTCGAAGGTGCCTTTTATAACAGAGATCAGGGCTTACCCGACTATGATCTTCCTGGATAAGAACGACCGGATAGTGAGCATACATACAGGTTTCAGCGGACCTGCAACAAAGGAATATGCCGCCTTTAAGCAGGAATTTGCTCACCGGATAGAACAACTGACCAGATCATGAAGACAATTTTAATTACAGGAGCTACTTCGGGTATCGGAAGAGCCACAGCACGGCTGATCAACCGTAATCACACATATGACCTTATCCTCACAGGGCGCAGGAAGGACCGACTGACTGTATTGCAGCAGGAGTTGACGCAAGAAAGTTCCAATAATATCTATGTCTATAGCTTTGATATAAGAGACCGCGCCGCCTGCGAAAGATTCTGGAATGAATTGCCTCCAGAACTGCAGAAGATCGATATCCTGGTCAATAACGCCGGCCTTGCCAAAGGCCTTGCAGAGATCCATGAAGGCGAGATCGATCACTGGGAGCAGATGATCGATACCAATATCAAGGGACTGTTATACCTGACAAGGCTGGTCAGCCCTCAGATGGTCGGCCGCCGGAGCGGGCACATAGTCAATATCGGCTCTATCGCCGGCAAAGAGGTCTATCCGAAGGGAAATGTGTACAATGCTACCAAGTTTGCCGTGGAAGCGCTAACACGTGCCATGAGAACGGATCTGTACAAATATGGTATCAGGGTCTCATCGGTTAGCCCCGGTGCAGTGGAAGAAACTGAATTTGCCATCGTCCGGTTCGACGGTGATGCTGATAAGGCCAATATATATGAAGGCTACCAGCCCCTGAGAGCAGAAGATATTGCTTCGGTCATCGACTTTATTATAAGCCAGCCTCCACACGTCAATATCCAGGACGTGCTGCTGACCTCAACCCAGCAGGGCAGCGCCACGCTGATCGACCGGAGCGGCCGCTGATGCCTGGCTTCGGTTGTCAGAAACTCAGGTAAGGGCCGGCTTTCTCAAGCCAGCTTTCATTGATGGCACCCGTTTTCATCAGGTCGGAGACATCGCTGTAAGGGCCGTGATTGTCCCTGTAAGAGACAATGATCCCTGCCTCTTTGGCGCCGATGTAGAAATGCCTGGCCAGTGTCCGCGCATCTGCCGTATTGACGTTGATCTTCTGAGGCGGTGTATCGAAAAGCAGATAAGGACTGATCTTCTGAAAGACAGAGTCCGGCAGGTTATAGGTGCTTTTTACCTGATCCGGATGGTAGAATCCTCCAAGCTTATCACGCCAGTTGAGTATCCTTTTGGCATAACCCGGGCCGATACCGGGTAGTTGATCCATTTGTTCTATGGTTGCGGTATTGATATCGACCGGGATAATCTGCCTTGATGCATATCCAGGCCTGGCAGCATCACGGAAGCTCTGCCTGTTGCCGATAATGACATAAGGCGCTATCCGGGCCATGGTTGCATCATCCATCGCATATATACGCCTGAGGTCTTCAGCAGCCCGGTATGTAAAGCCTGATTTCCTGAAGTTGATAAGGCCTTTGATGATATTTTCCCTGATGCCCATGGAACGGAGTGTCGATGCGTCGACCGTGTTGGGATCAAAATTCTGATAAGCAGCGACAGGCGCGCCTGCTTTTTCGGATATTTTTTGCGTAACATGACTGCTGTTGTGCCGGATTGTCCTGATATTGTTATTCGTATGGAGTCGGGTAGACTGTTGTAATAGCCTGAGATAGGTGTCGTCCAGGCCGTATACTTTCCGTACTTCCTGCCAGCTTTTGAATCCGCTGATCTTTTGGCGGAAATTGACCAGCCGGCTTGCAAGAGCCCGAGGCAGACCAAGCCGTACCAACTGATCCGTGCCGGCCTGATTGATATCTATGGGAGCAGCTTCGGCTTTTATACCCTGCGTTTCAGTAAATATTGCCAGGTTATTACCTGCAAGATCGCTGAGAAAAGGAGGATCGTAGCGGATGTATACATATCTGAAAACAGCATAAATCAATAGGATGCTAAATGCGATGATAATGCCGCGACGCTGGCTTTGACCTATGTAGAAATAGGATTGGAGTGATTTTGACATAAAAAAGATTTAGGTGTTAAAAGTTTAATTCTGAGTGACCATACAAAATTAAAACATGGCGCTGAAATAAAAAAATTTAGTACGCGAGAAAAATGAAAACTATAGGCCTGCCCGGTTTTAAATAATGTGATGTGCTAAATAAAAAATAATTTTCCCAACGAAAAATGTCCTGGATTCGTCTATTTGGCAAAAAGGGGCTGAGAGAGAAGCAATAATTTCAGCTAACTTTGCATGATACTTGCAGCAGGCATTTAAATGGCAGGAAGAAAGAGACTGGACTCCATAGAAGACATTATCAGGGCATGCGCCGATAATGACAGGATGGGACAGGAGCAGCTATACAGGCTGTACTTCGGTACCATGGTCGCTATGTGCCGTAAATACATGCATAACGACGAGGACATCCAGAGCGTGGTCAATGACGGCTTCCTGAAGGTGTTTATCAACCTGACAAAGACCCCGGTGCTTACCAATGTTGAAGGCTGGATCCGAAGGATCATATATAACACGATGATCGATTATCATCGCAGCAATAAAAATTACAAAGGGAAAATAGCCTTGGTGGAAACCATCTTCGAAGGTGCCAAAGGCCAGGCCCCGGAGGAAAATGTAGAATATATCTTCAGGCTCATCGATAAGCTGCCGGATGTTACCAGATCGGTATTTACCAAATATGCTATCGAGGGATATTCGCACAGGGAGATCTCAGAGCAACTGGATATCAAGGAAAATACGAGCAAATGGCATCTCTTCGAAGCCAGAAAAAAATTGAGAGATTGGTTAAATATTAATAATCTGAATCGAAGCGTAGGATGAAAGAATTTGAAGACAAAGCATGGAAAGATATGCAGCGCCGGCTGGATGTAGCGCTGCCGGGGAAAAAGTACGGGGCTGCTTTATGGAAAAGGTTTTTACCCCTGCTCTTATTAGTGGGAGCGATTATCCCGGTAGCCTATTCACTTTGGACGCATGCCGATAATGGATCAGCACTGCAGCCTCACCGCATAGAACGGCAACCTGTGAAAAGCCATCCTGCCCTGGCGGATCAGGTGACGGATCATGCTGCTGAGAACAGGGGGACAACTGTTCCTGTCGCAATAGCATCAGCCGGAGAGGTGCCTATACAGGCTTCTGCTGTAGCTGAGAATTTAACAAAAAGATCTACAGGTAGGCTGTCCGGACAAGCCGGTATCCCCACAACAGGAGTGACCCTGTCCGTAAATGATAATATCGGCCGGATGGAGACCGCGGTATCCGGACCGGCTGATATAACCCGGAAGGAAGCGGAGGAATCGGTTGATCAGAATATTGTAACGACGATTGATAAATTAAGTAGTGACGATCCGGATGTCGGTTCTATATCACTGCAACAAAGGAACGCCCCGGCTGATATCCGGGAATTAAGCCCTATTGCAACAAAGAATCTGCAATCCCTTGGGGTTGATACCTACCAGACCGGGTATACGGCGTTTCCGGTAAAGGCTACGGTAAACCTGTTCGGTTTTTCCGTTAAGCTAAATACTTATTCTGAAGTCAAAGACCGTTATAAAGGAGCCAGCCTGGCGCCGGAAATCCAACTGAATATAGGAAAAAACTCTTCCTTCTTCCTGAGCGTCCCGGTCAGATATCGCTATTCCAATGATAAGATCATTTCGGAAGAGTTCAATAATGAGCTGAGCAAGGTTTTCGATAGAAATAACTTTTTTACACCGGGAGAGATACTGGCTGACGAGGAAAAAGTCAATGCGCATACTTTCGATGCGGGACTTGACCTTGGCTTTCGGCAGAGACTGGGACGGAAAGTGGATATAGGTGTCTCCGGTATAGCCAGGTATGACAACATATTTGGCTTGGCGCAGGTACCTGCTTCCGTATCCGAATTTTCCTCTGCGACCAATAGCGCCTATGAAGATGCCAACAGGAATTTCGAATCAAAAAAAGATGGCTGGAGCTTTGGTACCGGCCTGGATGCTAAGTTCAGGATGACACCCCGGCACTCGGTCTTTGCCGGTTTTTCCTACCTGTTTAATAAGTCTGACAAGATGGAGATCAGCATGGGTTACGCTTTCCGGCTGTTCTGATCTATTTGGGAATGATGACCATCCCTAATTTCTGAGACAGCTCTTTTCGTTCCCTGTCGATAAGGATCTGGGCACGCAACTGTACCAGGAGACCTGCCTCATCTTTATTGGCTATCATTTCATTGATCTTCTGTTTATTGTCCTCTACGAGCTTGTTTAGGGCATACATCTTATACAGGAGCAGGGAATGCGTGTATTCGTTTATATAGTTTTCTTCCGGAAGCGGCTGATATTGGAGCGGATGATGATACCTGTCGATCCAGTTATGGCTGAACTCATAACCGGGATCGATCCATTGGAGGACCATCTTACGGATCTCAGGATTTTCATGATTCAGATAATATTCATAGGTATTGTTCTGGCCCTCTTCATGCCGCCGGAAATATTCCTTATAGATGGATAAGTAGAAGGGGTGCTCCAGGTAATCAATATCTTCAGCAAGATCCCGGAAGATCTGGTCTCTTGTGAGAACGGGATTTTCAAAGCCAAAGGGCTGGTCCCCTTTCAGGATCAGAACTTTCAGGATGGACCGGAAGGGTTGATTGTCGGCAAGGTCAGTGGCTGCCTCCTGATCCGAATGCGGTTTTCTGTCAGCCGGCTCCTGCTGACGCTGTTGAAAACGCTGATCCCTGATCGCTTCCATCCTCGCCTGGTCATTGTGCTTTTTTACGGCTTTATGAAGCTCGCCGATAATGATCTCTTCCCTTATATCGAGTATCTTTGCGGTTTGTGACGCATATACGTCCCGTTTCAACTCGTCGGGTATCTTTGCGATGGACTGGATGATATCCTGGGCCAAGGCTATCTTTTTGATCGGGTCATTTTTGGCGGCCTCGAGAACTTCTCCGGTCTTAAAGAGCAGAAAGTCTTTTTTATTGGCTTCTATATAATCTTTCAGGGACTGAGATCCGTGGGCTTTGAGATAAGAGTCGGGATCTTCTCCATCGGGAAGGATGGCGATATGTACGTTAAGGTTTTGGGCCAGCAGGATATCCAGACCCCGTTGGGCGGCTTTGATGCCTGCATTGTCTCCGTCGTACAGGATGGTTACATTGTCAGAAAACCGTTTGATCAATTGCGCCTGCTCAATGGTCAGCGAAGTGCCGGATGAGGCGACAGCGATCTCGATCCCGGCCTGATGGAGAGAGATGACGTCGGTGTAGCCCTCGACCAGGTAGCAGTTCTCTTCCTTGCGGATCGCATTTTTGCCCTGGTAAAAACCGTAAAGTATTTTGCTCTTGTTATAAATATCCGATTCGATCGAATTGAGATATTTGGGCGTCTTTTCATTGAGCGTTAGCGCCCGCCCCCCGAAGCCTATAATCCGTCCCGTGAGGTTGAATACCGGAAACATGACCCTGTTGACAAAAAAATCGCGCTCACTTTGAGTGATAAGGCCGATCTCCTTCATCAGGTCGGTATTATATACCCTGGTCCTTGCTTCAGCTAACAGGTTATGACCGTCCGGAAAAGCAAATCCGAGCCCGAACTTTTCTATGGTCGTGGTATGAAATCCCCTTTCCTTAAAATAAGATCCGCCTATGTTCCTTCCGTATTCGGTGGCGACCAGGTTGTTGTGGAAATGTTTCATGGCAAACTCGTTGATGAGCAGCATGCTTTCCCGCTGCCGGGCGGACTCGTTCTGCTCCGGGCTTTTCTGGACCTCCTCTATGGGGATATTGTATTTGTTGGCCAGGTATCTCAGCGCTTCCACGTAGCTCATGTTCTCGTGCTCCATTATAAAGCCCACCGGTGTACCAGATTTGCCGCAGCCGAAACATTTAAATATATTCTTGGAAGGGGAAACGGTAAAAGAAGGTGTCTTTTCATTGTGGAAGGGGCAATTGCCCAATAGGTTGACACCCCGTCTCTTCAAAACGAGAAAGTCGCCCACTACTTCTTCTATACGGGCCTTCTGGAAGATTTCCTCGACAGTCTGGTTAGGTATCATTAAAAATAAAAAGGGTTTATAGCCGCCCTTTGTTCAATCTCAAAGATAGAGATTTTAAGACTTCTATAAACCCGGAATGGATCCCGCTGTGCGGAATTATCTAATGAACATCATTTCACGATATTTGGCCAGCGGCCACGTGGCATCTTCTACGATACCCTCCAGGTGGTCCACTGCAGTACGGATATCAGCCATCAGGGGCTTGACGTCATTGCAGAACGAATAGGCTACGGACTCAAAATCACCTTTGTGATGCGCGGCTTCGATAGCCTCATCGAGCGCTTCGACCCTGGTAGCTACGAAGGTGATCTGTGCTGACAGATCATTAAGCAGGTCGAGCTGAGCCTTATAGCTGGCCTCTGCCATACCTACCTGCTTCAGGGCATGGATATTGCCGGCTATCTTGGTCTGGTAGGCATAGCAGGCCGGAAGGACATAGCTTTTGCACATGTCGGACAGCACCTTGCTTTCGATATCGAGTTTGAGGTTGTAGTTTTCGAACATAACGGCAAAATGGGCATCCTGCTCCACTTTGGAAAACACACCTGTACGCAGGAAGAGGTCTTTGGTTTTTTCTGTTTTGTAGATTTGGAGCGCATCAGGGGTGTTCGGAGTGTTGCCAAGACCTCTGAGGGCGGCCTCATGCTGCCATTCTGCGCTGTAACCGTCACCTTCAAACAGGACGGGGAGAGATTCGTTGATATATTTTCTGAGTATGTTGAGGATGGCGGTATCGCGGTTTTCCCCCGCAGCGATAAGCTGATCCAGCTCTTTTTTGAACTTGAGCAGTTGGTCGCCGACGATGGTGTTCATGATGGTCATAGGCGCCGCACAGTTCATGGAGGAGCCAACCATCCTGATCTCAAACTTATTGCCGGTGAAGGCAAAGGGCGATGTCCTGTTTCTGTCGGTATTGTCCTGCTCCAGATTTGGAGCCTTTTTCAGCAGGGATAACACCTCTTTGACCATGAGCATATCACTTTCTTTTCCTTCGGCGATATAGTTCAGCACCTCTGTCAGGGCCTTGCCTACATACACTGAAATGATGGCCGGCGGTGCCTCGTTGGCGCCCAGGCGGTGGTCATTGGATGCCGATGCGATGCTTGCTCTCAGCAGGTCGGCATGTTCCCGTACTGCCCGGATCGTATTGACAAAAAAGGTCAGGAACTGCAGATCCTGGCCGGGGTTTTTGCCGGGCGACAGGAGATTTTTACCAGTACTTGTACCCATCGACCAGTTGTTGTGTTTACCAGAACCGTTGACGCCGTCAAACGGCTTCTCGTGCAGCAGTACAGCGAGCTTATGTCTCCTTGCGACCCGCTCCATCAGGTCCATCAGCAGCTGGTTGTGGTCGACGGCGATGTTGACCTCTTCAAACATAGGCGCGAGCTCATATTGACCAGGGCCAACCTCATTATGACGGGTGCGTACCGGAATGCCGAGCTTATGACATTCGGTTTCCAGGTCGCGCATATAGTTGTAGACTCTTTCAGGGATGGATCCGAAGTAGTGATCTTCAAGCTGCTGTCCTTTCTGGCTATGCCTGCCCAGGAGGGTACGCCCGGTGAGCATGAGATCGGGACGTGACAGGAAGAACGATTCATCAATGAGGAAGTATTCCTGCTCCCATCCCAGTGTCGTGTGTACACGCTCTACTTTTTCGTCGAAGAGCCTGCATACGTCGAGTGCAGCGTTCTCAAGGAAGCTGATAGATTTCAGCAGCGGGAGCTTGAAGTCCAGGGCTTCGCCTCCATAAGTGACAAAGATGGTCGGTATGCACAGGGTCTTGCCGTCGCCGCCCTGGAGGATAAACGCCGGTGAGGACGGATCCCATGATGTATATCCGCGCGCTTCGAACGTAGATCTCAATCCTCCACCCGGAAATGACGAACCGTCCGGCTCCTGCTGGGCGAGCTCTTTGCCGCCAAACTCTTCTATAGCCTTACCTTCCGGTGTGATCGTAAAAAATGAGTCGTGCTTCTCTGCCGTCTTGCCGGTGAGGGGCTGGAACCAATGAGCATAGTGTGTGGCACCCTTGTCCATCGCCCAGTTTTTCATCGCCTCGGCGACAGAACCGGCGACTTCTTTGGTCAGGTTGGTCCCCGTCTGGATAGCCGCTTTGACACTGAAATAAGCCGATTCTGACAAATATTTTTTCATCGCCTCATCGTTGAATACGTTCTCACCATAGAAGCTTGAAATTTTGGCTGTCTCAGGAGAAGAATGAGGCAATTCGATATCAAATCTGTTTTGAATGATATCAATAGCATTAAATCTGTTAAGACTCATTTTTTAGAATTATTTTGACTTGGAAAACGAATAGTTAGGAATGCCTGCAAAGGTAATTACAAAAATTAAATCTGAACAAGTTATATATTGTAATTTTTATCACTTATTTTGCGCTTGAAATGTCTTTTTCGTTAAGCCCGGCTTGGATAGTGTATTTCAGACAATAAGGATTTTGGAAATTTATCCGGTTACCGGTAAAATTATTTTAATTTGAACAGAAGCAGACTGCTGTTGACAATGATCTTTTTATCCCTTTTTTCCTGGGTTTTTGCGCAGGAAGAAGGATCATTGGGCAACAGCATTATCATGGACGAGATCATAGAATCGATCCTGGCTTCCAATCCTGAGCTGACAGATGCCCAGCTCAATGAGCTGACGGAGCGTCTGTCGACCCTTTCGCGGAATAAGCTCGATATCAACAGCTCTGATCTCCGGGTACTGGTCGAGCTGTTGCTGCTCAACGAGATGCAGGTGTTTGCCATCGTCAGCCACCGTGAGAGATACGGAAAGTATGCCGCAATATATGAGTTGCAGACCGTACCCAATGTCGATGTAGCGGACATCAGGCGCATCATGCCATTTCTTCGCGATATCGGCATAGAGGGTGTCTCGCCTTTCCGGTGGAATATGCTGTACAAGGGGGATAAGACGCTGCTTATGCGATATTCCCGTGTCCTTGAGGATCAGGCCGGCTACCTGGGCGATGCTCCTAAATACCTGGGCAGTCCCGATCGCTTTTCAGTACGGTTCCGGCATGTCGTTCCGGGCAGGGTCAGCATTGGCCTCGGCGCGGAGAAAGACGCCGGTGAGCCGTTTGATACGAGGTATAACCCGCTTTATTTTGATTTTACAACGTTCCATATCTACCTTGAGAATGTAAACCGAAAGATCAGGCGAATCGTCATAGGTGATTTCCAGGCATCGGCAGGGCAGGGGCTGATTCTTTTTTCGGGTTATGGCTTTGGCAGAAGCGCATTTACGACTGCGGTCAAGCGAAATGAGCGGAGCCTCCGTCCCTCAACCTCTCTCAACGAGATCAACGCGTTTAGGGGTGCAGGTATCGAATTGAACCTTACTCGACATATCAGCCTGACCGCTTTCGGCAGCATGAGGAACAGTGACGGTAATGCTGTCATTCCTGATTCGATCGATAACGATGAGGAGCAGGTTATATCTTCCCTCCAGATGGCCGGCCTTCACCGGACTGCCAATGAAATAGAAGATAAGGGCTATATCAGGCAGCTGACTACGGGCGGATCCCTCAGATACACCTCCGGCAGATTCAGCGTCGGTCTCAATAGCGTATATGACCGGTTAAGCAAGCCATTACGACCGACCGACAGGGTCTATAACCGTTTTTATTTCAAGGGGAGCGAAGCGCTCAACTCCAGTGTGGATTATACTTTTTATCTTAAGAATGTAGTTCTGTACGGCGAAACTGCGATCAACCCTGAAGGGGCCATTGCCACGGTCGACGGTGCCCTGGTAGGCCTGCATCCCAAGGTAAGCCTTGCCCTTCTGTTCAGACATATGCCCAAAGAATATTACAGCCTGCATGGCAAGGTCTTTGCCGACCAGACAGTAACTACTAATGAAACAGGCGTGTATGCCGGCCTGGAGATCAAGCCTGATCCTCGGCTGGTCATCAATGTATATGCGGACTTCTTCATGCACAGCTGGCCAACGTTCAATGCCGACGGCCCATCGGAAGGAAGCGCCTACCTCTTCAAGGCTGCTTACCAGAAGCGTAAAAAATGGGATGCCTATATCCAGTTCCGGTATCAATCTGAGCAGGTCAGCGGCATAAGCGATGCCCTGATCCCTCCGTTGTTTTTCCGCCGCAAAACGGATATCCGGATGCACTTCAATAAAAAGGTAGGTAATTACCTCGTGTGGTCGAGTCGCCTGGATTACAATCATATGAACCTGCCCGGCGACCGGGATGAGGACGGCTACCTTATGTACCAGGAATTATGGGCCAAGCCTCTGGGTAAGCCCGTCAGCGGCTTCATCCGCTTTGCTCATTTCAATATTGACTCTTACCAGAGCAGGATCTATTCATATGAACATTACGTAGCCTACGACTCGAGGAATATTCCCTTTGACGGCGTAGGCAACCGCCTTGTGAGCGGTGTCCGATGGAAACTCCACAACGGTATAGTCCTGGAAGCTTCCTACAACAGAACGAAATATACTGACCGGGATGTGATCGGCTCCGGCAATGACAGGATCACCGGTGCGGTACGTTCGGAGATCAGGGCGCAGATAAGGTATGGTTTCGGGGACTGATGGCCGGCAAGAAGCGTAATGGTCAGTTCCGGCCGTAATTTTGCTCATAGACGGACCATGGAGTATTCTTGTAATGGTCTTCGCCGAAATAGCGAATGATCATAAAGAACTCTCTGGGCTCCTGGTAGCCCTGGATGGGCTGGATGACATTGAGCTCCTCATCGATAAAAACGACGCTCGGGTAGCTCAGCCGGCCGCCGGTTATGGCCAGGGCAAACTCATTGTATCCTTTACCGCGGTCGCTGACATAGGAATAGACCTTGTTATTGAAGTTTATATCATTTCTGCTTTCCGCGTTGAATTTGACAGGGATGTAGTTCTTATTGATATAGGCGACTATATCCTCATTGGAGAAGGTATTTTTGTCCATTACCTTACACCAGCCGCACCAATCGGTATAAAGATCGATCAGGATCTTTTTCTTCTTGGTCTTCGAAAGGTCTATCGCCTCCTCGATGGTGTACCACCTGATCTTCTGAGCGGTTTTCTGGTTGACCCTGACAGCACCTTGTGCCCAAATGTCCTCTGAAAAGCCGGTCGTCAGACCAAGCAGGATCCAAAATACAAAATTTAACTTCAAGGTTCTATTACTTTATGTGATTACAAATAAACGACATTTGAACATATCCTTTGAAATTTTTGATTCAAAAACTTCTCTTTTTAATATTACTTTAACCATTTCATTTTATGCTGACTGGTATTCAACTGTTTAATATTTTAAGATCCGGCACGACTATTGTCGCAGATTTCATGGTTTATCAATAGCATGTCAGAGAATTTACTTCTTCTGTTTTCTTTTTTTTAGGAGGGCCTTAAAAGATCCTGTGTGCCTTTCCCGATGATCTCTGGAAGTCGTAATATAAAGGTCTCGTAATGATTTTATTTTTTTACCGTGTAATAACATAAAACACTTAATTTAGCAAAGGAAAATTAGCACTATCTCCACAGCCCCGCTCTTATCCATACGGGCGCCGAAAATGTGTCTGTAAAATTTATACCATGAAGTTTATAAAGGGATTTTTCATTTTTTTCTTTGTTGTGATCCTCCTGGCCCTGATCGCCGGGCTGTTTATGAAAAAAGATTTTCATGTCGAACGGTCAGTTGTGGTCGCAAAGCCTGTGGATGAAGTGTTTGAATATGTCAAATACCTGAAGAACCAGGATAACTATTCCTACTGGGCTAAGCTTGACCCCCAGATGAAAAAGACATATACCGGCGATGACGGTACGGTCGGCTTTGTATCGGCCTGGGAAGGTAACAAGGACGTGGGTAAGGGTGAGCAGAAGATCACCGGTATCACGGACAACGAAAGGATCGAATATGAGCTGCATTTTATCGAGCCGGTTGAAATGACCAATACTTCCTATATGACTACAACCGGTGAAGGGCCTTCTTCAACCAGGGTCACCTGGGCTTTGGACGGGAAAATGAATTACCCGATGAACGTCATGATGCCATTTATGAGTATGGATAAGATGTTGGGCGATCAGCTCCGGGCCGGACTGACCGGGCTGAAATCACTTATGGAGCAGATGCCCGTAGCTCCGCCGACACCTGCTCCGGCAGTCGACAGTACCAAACTCAACGAGTGATGAAGGAATTCAGACTGGAACTGAAGTGGGCGCTGATATTTACAGTCATGACCCTGCTGTGGATGGCAGGAGAGAAGGCGGCAGGCTTGCATGACAGGTACCTCGACAAGCATCTGATCCTGACCAACCTGATCGCCATACCGTCGCTGGTGATCTATTACCTGGCCATGCACGAGAAAAAAAGATCCTTCTATGGCGGTTCGATGAGCTTTAAGGAAGGGATGCGGTTCGGGCTGGTGATGAGCCTCATGATCGCCTTGCTTGCGCCACTGACGCAGTATGTGATATCAACGTGGATCAGCCCTCAGTATTTTCCGGATATCATCAGGATGGTCGTGGAGCAGCGTAAGATGACACATGAGCAGGCTGAAGCGTATTTCTCTCTCGGCAATTATATGAAGCAGTCAGCTTATGGCAGTCTCATTATGGGTATCGTGACGTCGGCGATCATGGCGGCCATACTCAAGAGCAGAGGTCAAAATCCTGCCTGACAATGATCAGCAATTGAAAATGTCCGGAATGCTGTGCATCTGCCAAAAATAGCTGTCCCGGGGCAGCTTTACCTGTTACTGTAGCATCATTATAAGCTCTTCTTTCGGGAGATCTAACATTCTGTAAAAAATCGCGAACTCTGTTGAAAGATCTCTGATTGTCATCTGCTGCGCACCGTAGTAGCGTGACGACACAATATTAATATACTGGTGATTGCAAGGGCGAATAGAAGTTAGCCCTCCTTAATTATTTCTTGTAATTCCAAAAGACAATAGTAGTAGAATAACAGGAAGGTCTGATAGAATGATGATTGCCGGGAGTTTTAAGCGGATCACCAGTAAGTTCTCTTATTACTTTTTGTTAGATAATTCATCAAAAACATTATACATATTAGAAAATAAAAATTACCTTTGCAGTCCATTTGTAAAAGTATGAATAGGAATGGCCTATTTTGATCAGTTTACCCTGCCTGTCAAGGGCTTGCATCTCGGGATTCACGAATATCAGTTTGTCGTCGATGATGTCTTTTTTCGGGAAAAGGAAAGCACACTGATCGAATCGGGCCGGTTTGAGGTAGAGATAGTTCTGGATAAGCACATCGATATGATGGTTGTCGGGATAGGCTTTGAGGGATACTGGAACACGACGTGTGACAGGTGTACCGCTGACATAGCCCTGCCGGTGACCGGGAGCTCGGAATATCTCATCAAATATGCCGTCGCTGAATCGGATGAAGGTGATATCATCTATGTCATGAAGGAAACTTCCGAGCTGAATATTGCCAACCTTATTCTGGACAGCATTACCGTCGGTCTGCCTATCAGCAAGACCTTCGATTGTGATGCAATGGATGTCCGGCCGTGTGATACGGGGGTGCTTGCCAGCCTGGAGCGCTGGTCTCATAGCGACCTGCCGGCGTCCGGTGATATCTGGGCAGGACTTCAGGGGCTGCGGATAGATAGTGAAGAATAAAGTCGTATAATTTTTTAAAATAACAATACAATGCCAAATCCAAAGTGGAGACACTCCAAACAAAGAAAAAGAAAGAGAAGAACGCACGATAGTTTGACGTTGCCTACTATTGGAACGGATAAGACTACGGGTGAGCATCACATGATGCACCGCGCGCATTGGTCTGAGGGCGCTTTGTTCTACCGCGGAAGAAAGGTGATCGAAGCTGCCGTTGCCAAAGATATCGAAGATACCGAGGCGTAACCGGCTGCATAGCTTTGAAATAAAATTTTCCTGATCTTCCCAAGAGGTCAGGTTTTTTTATATTTGGCATACTCAAATTAGATCTTAAAATGAAAAAAGTAATATATACGGAACACGCGCCTGCTCCGATCGGCCCTTACAGTCAGGCAACAGAAGCCAACGGTATGCTCTTTGTTTCCGGGCAGATCGCCATCGATCCGTCAACGGGCGAATTGGTACAGGGAGATATAGAGGCCGAGACCAGGCAGGTACTGGAAAATATCAGAGCCATCCTTGAAGCCAGGAACCTTACCTTTGATCATGTGGTCAAATCGACGATCTTTGTGGCGGACATGAACAATTTTGGCCGTATCAATGCTGTTTATGCAGAGTATTTCTCCGGCGACCGCCCGCCCGCAAGAGAGACGGTTCAGGCAGCAGCCCTGCCCAAATTTGTCAATATCGAGATATCTGTGATCGCCCTGGCGGATTAGCGCCTCAATATAGTTCAAAGTGCGCCGTGATCCGGAAATACAAAATATTAATCAGAACTAAAAATATCATAATTCATAACTCTCATGCAGCGTATTCTTTCAGGAATTCAACCCACCGGCGATCTTCATCTGGGAAATTACTTCGGAGCGATCAAAAACTGGGTGGATCAGCAGGGTAAATTTGAATGCACCTACGGAGTGGTCGATTACCATTCGATGACCATGCCTTATAATGCCGATGACCTGAAAAAGAATACATGGCGCATGGCCTTCCAGTTGCTGGCCTGTGGCGTCGAGGCTGACAACCTGTTCATCCAGTCGCTGGTACCTGAACATACGGAGCTGTGCTGGGTGCTGAGCTGTGTATGCTCGTACGGTGAGCTTACCAGGATGACCCAGTTTAAGGACAAAAGCGACCAGACCAAAGAGAAGTCCAAAGATGCGCTTGTCTCTGCCGGGCTCCTGTTCTATCCGGTATTGCAGGCTGCCGATATACTGATCTATCACGCTGATTATGTGCCGATAGGGAAGGACCAGGAGCAGCATCTCGAGCTTTCGAGAAATATAGCGGAGCGGTTCAATTACCTGTATGGGGTTGAATATTTCAGGCATCCTGAACCTCTGTATACCGAGACGCCCAAGATCCTGTCGCTCGCCAATCCTGAGAAAAAGATGAGCAAAAGCCTTGGTGAAAAGCATTATATCAATCTGTTCGGTGATGAGAAAACAATTACGAAGCAGGTGAAGTCGGCTGTCACGGATTCAGGCGAAACGACGGAAGGTGTTATGAGCCCGGGTGTCAGAAACCTCTTCGAGTTGCTTAAAGCCTGCGGAAAAGAGGACGCCTACCGCTACAATTATGAACAGTGGGAGAGTGGGCAACTGCAGTACGGTGCCCTGAAAGGGGATGTGGCTCAGGCGCTGGTTGGGCTGACAGGCGCTTTCAGGAGTAACCTGGAGGAGCTTATGACCCGTGAAGCGGAGATAAAGGACAAAATATACGAGAGCAGCAGCCGGATCCGGGCCAAAGCGCGTAAGACCATGGATGAAGTGCGTGACATTACGGGGCTGACGCCTATGATACGCTGACCGAACTAAATAAAAACAGGGAAAAAGTGAAACAATACCTCGATCTTGTCAGAACGATCCTCGAAGAAGGTCATGATAAGTCTGACCGTACCGGTACCGGTACCAGGAGTATTTTTGGCGCGCAGATGCGGTTTGACCTGTCGCAGGGCTTCCCTCTTCTCACGACCAAAAAACTGCATCTGAAATCTATCATCTACGAGCTGTTGTGGTTTATCAGGGGCGATACCAATATCAGCTATCTGAGAGAGCACGATGTGCGTATCTGGGATGAATGGGCCGATGCCAACGGAGATCTGGGGCCCGTATACGGTAAGCAGTGGCGCAGCTGGCAGGGCGCTGACGGCAGGACCTATGACCAGTTGAAGATCGCTATTGATACGATCAGGAAGAATCCTGACTCGAGAAGGATCATTATCAATGCGTGGAATGTTGCCGACCTGGAAGAGATGGCGCTGAGCCCCTGTCATTGCCTTTTCCAGTTCTATGTGGCCGGCGGAAAATTATCATGCCAGCTTTATCAGCGTTCGGCTGATGTTTTTCTTGGCGTGCCATTTAATATCGCGTCATATGCCCTGCTGACGATGATGGTGGCGCAGGTATGCGGCCTGGGCTATGGAGACTTTGTGCATACCTTTGGCGACGCGCATCTGTACAATGACCATTTTGAGCAGGCAAGGCTTCAGCTGACAAGAGACCCGAGGCCCTTGCCGGAGATGAAGATCAATCCTGCGGTCAGCAATATTGAGGACTTCAGGTTTGAAGACTTTATGCTCTCCGGTTATGACCCGCACCCGCATATCAGGGCCAAAGTATCGGTCTGACCCGTACCTTTGTTTGAAGAGTGGGAGACAGGCCCCTTTATCCGGTTTTTATAGCCCGTTTCTTGGTTAAGAATGTTTTTGTTTCTTTCCTGCGACGACCTCTTTTTTCAAATCAGAACGAGCGATTTTTCTTTTATACATTTTCGAAAAATTTTAGTAATATTTAGAATTACGAGCAGGAAAATGACGTAAAATCAAATGATATAAATTTATATATGTCATTATCAAGTACTTGTAAAATCTCGTTTTCAGCGATTTTTAAAACTGTCTAAAAATATTAATTAGATACAATCTAAATAGCTATATTTCTTTAAGGAAATAGTTAAAATATTTAACAGTTGGTTATTTTTGCGGGATTAATCCTATGAGGATTTTTTATTAAGTATTGCAATCTATACCGGTCACGCATGATTAATTGTACGAATTTTATAAAACCGCGCAGTTTGAAATCAATTGTTATCTTTTTTCTCACTATTTTCTCATTTAGTGTAGTAACTGCCGCCGATCTCAACAAAGGAAAAGATCTCTTCAAGGCGAATTGTGCAACCTGTCACAACAAAAATATGAAGGATAAACTGACCGGTCCGGCTTTAGCTACCGGTCTTGCCAACTGGGCTTCCTATCCGGAGGAGGATCTGCACGAGTGGATCAAGAACTCCCAGGGTATGATCGCCAAAGGGCATCCTCAGGCAGTAAAGATCTGGAACGAATATAAGCCGGTCGTTATGACGGCTTTCCCTACGCTGACCGATGAGAATATTGCCGATATCATCGCTTACATCCACGGTGTGACTGACGGAACCTATCCTCCGAAAGACGCTGCGGCTCCAGTCGCAGGCGGAGCGGTGGAAGAGGGCAAAAGCAATAACTGGATCTACGGAGCCATTCTGGGATTACTGGTGTTGTTGGCGCTTGTGCTCGGCGGCATCTCCAGAAGCCTTGCCAATATTGAAAAAGAGAGGGTCGGAGAGCCCGTTGAAAGAAAGAGCTTTATCCAGCTGCTTACCAGCAAGGCCGTCATCGGGGTTGTTTTGTTTGCCCTGATCGTTCTGGGCGGATTTACGACCGTCAATAACGCGATCAACCTGGGACGCCAGCAGAATTATGCTCCGGAGCAGCCTATCAAATTCTCACATGTAACACACGCCGGTGTCAATAAGATCGATTGCCAGTTCTGTCATGACGGGGCAAGAAGAAGCAAGCACTCGGTCATCCCGTCGACCAACACCTGTATGAATTGTCACAAGGCGATCAAAAAGGGCACTGAATTTGGTACCCAGGAGATTACCAAGATTTTTGCTTCTATTGGCTTTGACCCCAGCACGGATCAGTATATTGAGAACTATAACGCCCTTTCCCAGGAAGAAGTCGCCAGGATATACAAAAAATGGATCGGCGACCAGTACCTGACACAGGAAGGCGCATCGATGGATGATGCCGGAAAGGAGTTTGTCGATAATCAATGGAATCATATAGTCAAATCTCTGACCAACGATCATAAGAAAAAGGTTCAAGGCCCGATCGAATGGATCAAGGTGCATAATCTTCCCGACCATGTTTACTTTAACCACTCTCAGCACGTGACCGTAGGTAAGGTAGACTGTGCCAACTGTCACGGAAAAGTGGCCGAGATGGCTACCCTGCGTCAATATGCGCCGCTGTCTATGGGCTGGTGTATCAATTGCCACCGTGAGACCAATGTCCAGTTTGCTGAAAATCCTTATTACGACAGCTATGTGCGTTACCACCAGGAGCTTAAGGACGGTAAGAGGGACAAAGTGACCGTGGCTGATGTCGGAGGTCTGGAATGCCAGAAATGTCACTATTGATCAGTTTAAATTTAATATTAGAATCTTCTATTATATAAAATATGAGCGAATTAAATCAAGGTTATTGGGTAAGTAGTGAGGAATTCACTCAGGACGAATCTTTTGTAAAGGATTTGAACAAAGAATTCTATGATCTGCCGATTCTTAATAATATGGCGCAGGAACAACCTGAAGCTGCTGCCGGTCATAACAGGAGAGACTTCCTGAAGTATCTCGGTTTCAGCATCGGTGCGGCGACGATCGCTGCGAGCTGTGAGACTCCGATAAGAAAAGCCATCCCTTATGTCTCAAAACCTGACACCATCGTTCCGGGCGTTGCCAATTATTACGCATCAACCTTTATAAAGGGCAATGATGTGCTTCCAGTTGTCGTAAAGACCCGTGAAGGACGCCCGATCAAAATAGAAGGTAATACGCTTAGCAGGTTTACCGAAGGCGGAACCAGCGCCCGTGCCCAGGCTTCCGTACTGGACCTTTATGATACTGGCCGCTATAAGTATGCCGGCCAACCCGATGGTAAGGGCGGCGTGACCAAAATGAAATGGTCAGACCTTGATAAGGCCGTAATGGACAAGCTGGCGGCAGGCGGCAATATTAGGATCGTTTCCAATACGATCACCAGTCCGTCCATGAATGCTGCTATCAGCCAGTTTATCGCCGCTTATCCGACAGCGCGCCATATTACTTATGATCCGTATTCCTCCTCAGCGATTCTGATTGCCAACGAAAGATCATTCGGTAAGCGGGTGTTCCCGGGTTATGATTTCGGCAATGCCCAGTTGATCGTCAATTTTGGAGCGGACTTCCTGGGAACCTGGGTTTCTCCGGTCGAATATACCAACGGATGGACCAAAAACCGCAAGATCAGGAACTTTGATAAGCCGGACATTAGCCGTCTGATCCAGTACGAGAGCAACATGTCCTATACTGGCTCCAATGCTGACAATCGTCTGCTGATCCGGCCTTCAGAGCAGGGGCTGGCAATCGTTAAGCTGTATAATGCCGTAGCTGCGCTGACCGGCGTTGCTCCGATCGCAGCCGGCGGCACGCTCAAAAATGCAAAGGCTGAGAAGTCTTTTGCCGCGGTGGCTAAAGACCTCGTAGATAATAAAAATGCCGGCAAGGCCTCTCTGGTCTTGTCTGATTCCAATAATATTGCTGAGCAGATCATCATCAACAGGATCAATGACCTGCTCGGAAACTATGGCCGCACAATCGATCTCAACAATTACTCCAACCAGAGAAAGGGGATCGACAGCGACATGGTCAACCTGATCAGGGAGATGAATGCCGGTACGGTAAGCGCTGTGATCATCATGGGCGATGCCAATCCTGCCTTTGACCTGCCGGATAGCGCCGACTTTGTAACCGGTCTGAAGAAGTCAGGACTTTCAGTCTCACTTTCTACGGTCCCTAATGAGACCAGCGCACTGTGCAGTTATGTCGCACCTGCCAACCATTTCCTTGAGTCATGGGGTGATGCTCAGCCTAGGAAGGATTTCTATTATGTCATGCAGCCGACGATCTCTCCATTGTTTGAAACACGTCAGGCAGAGCAGTCTTTGCTGACCTGGGCCAAGACGCCTGTGGCAGATTTCTCGGCCTATATTCAGAATATATGGAAGTCTGGCCTGTTCGGACTTCAGAGTGAATATTCAAACTTCCAGAGCTTCTGGGACAATACCCTCCATAACGGACTGATCGAGTTGAGCTCCCAGAGTGGGGCAGGAGTTGTTGCCATCAATGTCACCGGACTGGGTGCCGCTGTTACCAAACCTGGTGACGGCCTAGAAGTAAAATATTATGAACCGATGGGAATCGGCTTCGGCGCTTTTGCCAACAACCCCTGGCTGCAGGAAATGCCCGACCCGGTAACCCGTGCCGTCTGGACGAGCGTGGTGCATATCCCTCTGAAATGGGACGGTGACAGTAGGTTTGAATACTACAAAGACCTGGATAAGGATGGCCTCTATGTCCATTTCAAATCAGGCAAAGATACTGTAGATAATGTTCCTGTAGTTCGCCAGTTCGGCCAGATGGCCGATACCATTGCCATCCCGGTCGGTTATGGCCGCAAGGAAGGCAACGCAAGCGCGAAGAACGTGGGCAACTATGTCATCAATACATTGACAAGAGATGCCGATGGCAACGTACGATACTGGAATGACAAGGCAGAGATCACTCCTACGGGTAAGGCTGATGCTCACTATGCATCTGTCCAGCACCACCACACCCTTGGTGTCAGGGGTAAAGACAAGTCCAACCAGGAGATCAATGTCGACGAAAAGGCGATCATGACCCTGGGTAACGGTTACCAGGGAGGTCTGACAGACCGTAGCATCCTGAAATCGGCTGATGTCAGCAATTTTGCCCAGAAGGTCAAGGAGCTGAAAGAATTCAGGGCCAACGCCGCCCACCTCAATAGCGAGACCCTTTATCCCGGCCATGATGACCTGTACAAGCAGGGCCATCACTGGGGACTGAGCGTTGACCTCAATACCTGTACGGGCTGTGGCGCCTGCCAGGTGGCCTGTGTATCTGAGAACAACGTTCCGATCGTGGGCAAGAGAGAGGTGCATCGTCACCATGAAATGACCTGGTTGCGTATCGACCGTTATTATTATGGTGATGTAGAATCGCCTAACGTCTTCTACCAGCCGATGATGTGCCAGCACTGTGACAATGCACCTTGCGAGAACGTATGTCCGGTCAATGCCACCAACCACAGTGCCGAAGGCTTGAACCAAATGGCTTACAACCGGTGTGTAGGTACCCGTTACTGCGCAAATAACTGTCCTTATAAGGTAAGAAGATTTAACTGGGCGGACTATACAACTGCCGACCTGTTCGGAAGGAATGAGCTGAATGTCATGCCTGACGGGGAATCACTGTTCTATGAAGAGAACCTGACGAGAATGGTGCTTAACCCTGACGTGACGGTCCGCTCAAGGGGTGTTATCGAGAAATGCTCTATGTGTATCCAGAGGATCCAGGAAGGCAAGCTGAGAGCCAAGGCTGAAATGCGTCCGCTCAAAGAGACGGATATCAAGCCGGCTTGTGCCACTGCCTGCCCGACAGGCGGTATCACATTTGGTGATCAGAATATGAAGGACGGCATTCTCAACAAGGAATGGGCTGAGCCGACCACTTATTTTGCTTTAGAGGAGATCAACGTAAAATCCAAGGTAGGATATAAGATGAGAGTTACTAACAAAAATGCTCAATTGGTTTGATCAGGTATTTGATTGCCAGGGACTTGAATATTGATAATTAAAGAAAATAATAAATAACAGCTAAATAAATCGAAGATGTCTATAGTTGTTTCACCAACAAGAGAACCATTAATTTACGGCAGCAAGACCTATCATCAGATCACTGAGGATATCTGCACTCCGTCTGAGAGGGCTCCAAGCCGTCAGTGGGTGATCGGATTTATCCTTTCTGTGACGTTTCTTGCAGTTTTTGTTTTCTGTGTTGGTTGGCATATATTTTATGGGGTAGGATCCTGGAACCTGAACAGGACGATCGGTTGGGGTTATGACATCACCAACTTCGTATGGTGGGTAGGTATCGGTCACGCCGGTACACTGATCTCTGCCATCCTGCTGCTCTTCCGTCAGAAATGGCGTACAGGTGTAAACAGGGCGGCTGAGGCGATGACTATCTTTGCCGTTATCTGTGCAGCGATGTTCCCTGTTATCCACGTTGGTCGTATCTGGCTGTTATTCTACTTCCTTCCGTTACCCAATACAAGAGGCCCGCTGTGGGTCAACTTTAACTCTCCGTTGTTGTGGGACGTATTTGCGATCTCTACTTACTTTACGGTATCATTGCTGTTCTGGTATACAGGTCTTGTTCCCGACTTTGCAACATTAAGAGACCGGGCGATCGGATTCAGAAGGAAATTATACAACTTATTGTCATTCGGCTGGACGGGTGCAGCCAAGCACTGGCAGCGCTTCGAATCCCTATCGCTGGTTTTGGCGGGTCTTGCTACTCCGCTGGTACTTTCCGTACACACCATCGTATCATTTGACTTTGCCACATCGGTGATCCCCGGCTGGCATACCACTATCTTCCCGCCTTACTTTGTCGCGGGGGCTATCTTCTCAGGCTTTGCAATGGTGCAGACGCTGATGTTGGTCACGCGTAAGGCATTGAAACTGGAAGATTATATCACGATCAATCACATAGAGTCCATGAACAAGGTCATCCTGCTGACAGGAACGGTCGTGGGAGTAGCCTACCTTACGGAGTTGTTCATTTCGTGGTATTCACAGTATGTATACGAGCAGTATGCATTTGCCAATCGTGCTGCCGGACCTTACTGGTGGTCTTACTTTGGTATGATGGCATGTAATGTGATCTCTCCGCAGGTATTCTGGTCCAAGAAGATCAGGAGAAGCCTGTGGTGGACCTTCTTCATGTCGATCTTTGTGAACATCGGTATGTGGTTCGAGCGGTTTGTGATCATCGTAAGTACATTGTCACGTGACTATCTGCCATCCAGCTGGAGCTATTATTATCCGTCCTGGAACGAAATCGGAATTTATTTAGGAACATTCGGGCTCTTCTTTACCTGCTACCTTATCTTTGTAAGGGTAGCGCCGGTAGTGGCAATTGCCGAGGTCAAGACCATCCTGAAGTCATCAGGTAATCAGTACAGAGGGAAGAACCTGGGTCATCATGATGATCACCATGCGGAAGAAGCACATGCAGAACACCATTAACAGATCAAGAAATTAACAAAATGGCATTTAAAAATAAAGAAATTTTGTTTGGGTTGTTTGATGATGAAACCCAATTGCTTACGGCAGTAGCTGATGCGAGAAAAGCACATATGGAGATCGACAATGTTTATTCTCCTTTCCCGGTACACGGCCTGGACCCGCTACTCGGGCTCGAAGAGTCACGTCTGCACATCGCAGGATTTTTCTACGGCCTGACGGGAACGCTGACCGCATTCCTGGGTATTACCTGGATATTTACACGTGATTGGCCGACGATATTCGGAGGTAAACCTTATTTTTCTTTCCCGGCATTCGTTCCGATCATGTTTGAGCTGACGGTCCTGTTTGCATCGATCGGGATGGTGGTCTCTTTCTATACCGTCTGTGGCCTTGGCCCGGGTGTAAAGGCCGAGACCCTGCATGACCGGATAACGGACGACAAATTCTGTATCTCTTTCGATCTGACAGATGCGGATGAAGGGCAGAGGTCCGCTTTGAAGTCCTTCTTTGCAAAACATGGCGCTTCGCTGGTCGATACCAAATTGATTTAATTAAGAAGTATTCTGATAAAGATGAAATATAATAAGTTAGTAATTCTTTCAGGTCTGGCCATCGTGGCATCCAGTATTTTAATGGAGAGCTGTTCACCTGCAGGAGGTAACAAGCCCGGGCATGAATACATGCAGGATATGGGACACTCCATTGCATATGAGGCCAACATGGTTGATTATTTCTACTATAACCGCTGGGATCTGGAGGGCTATCTCAACCTTGCCCAGCCGAGAAACCCGGTCAAAGGCACCATCCCGAGGGGTTATGTCGGCCTGGCCAAATATAGCAACGGTGTGATACCTCCTATGGTACAGAAAGAATTTGAGAATGAAACGGTCAACGGAGCGGTCCCGTACTATTATGGCGATACGGAAGAGGAGCGCACCCGTGCCATCAATGAGATCAGGTACAACCCTTATCCGATCACCAAGCAGAGCCTGGCACATGGCAAACAACTATACGATATCTACTGTGGTATCTGTCACGGTCAGAAAGGTGATGGCGCCGGATATCTTGTACGTGACGACGGTAAGTATCCTGCACAGCCGGCTATCCTGACAAGTGACGAGTTTATAGCCGCTTCCAATGGACGGTTCTACCATGCTATCATGCACGGTAAGAATGTTATGGGCTCCTATGCCGATAAACTGTCCTATGAGGAAAGGTGGCAGGTTATACAATATATCAGGTCCCTGCAGGCCAGCGCCAAAGGGTTGAAGTATGACGAAACAGGTAATACGCTGAATAACACCGACTTTATCGCTTCCAACACCGAGAAGCCTGTAAAGCTGGATCCGAAAGAAGCCCAAGAACTGGTAAAAAAAACGATTGATACTGCCGTAGTAAAACATTAAAGAACGATAGCTAATTCACTAAGCCTGTAAAATTCAGACAGCACCAAAAAATTAAGCGAAAGAATGGATCAATTCATATTTAGATCGAAATACAAAAACATTTTATTTGCCCTGATGGCATTAGGACTGGTATGTATGGGGTGGACATGGTTTACGGATGATGACCTGCATACGAGATTCTGGACTAATTTTTTGCATAACTCCATGTTTTTTACGGGTATTGCCTTTGCTGCATTGCTGCTTATGTGTATGGGTATCCTGACCTATGCCAACTGGTTCGTTGCTTTTAAGAGGATCTGGGAGGCTTATTCGCTTTTCCTCAGTGTCGGTCTCGGCCTGATGATACTGATCGTGATCGGTGTCTGGGCACATTATCATCATCTCTATCACTGGGCCGATCTCGAAGATGTGGCCAATGATGTTATTCTCAAGGGCAAGTCGGCATTTTTAAATCCGACGTGGTACACCTTGGGAACAATTATCGTGCTCGGCGCTTGGGCTTATTTTGCCATCAGGATGAGAGCGCTCTCCAGGGCGCAGGACAGCAATGGAGGTATCACCGATCTGACTGAATATAATAAAATGAAATATGTGTCAGCGATCTTTTTGCCGATCGCGGGCTTTTCAAGCGCCGCTATGATCTGGCAATGGATCATGTCGCTGGATGCACACTGGTACAGCACCATGTTTGCATGGTATGCCACAGCTTCATGGGTGGTGGCCTGCTTTGCCATTACCGTGCTACTTATCATTTTCCTTAAGTCGCAGGGTTATATCAGCTTTGTTACCATAGAGCACCTGCATGACCTTGGTAAGTTTGTCTTTGCCATCAGTATCTTCTGGACATACCTGTGGTTCAGCCAGTTTATGCTGATCTGGTACGGTAACAACGGAGAGGAGACGACCTATTTTAACCAGCGTATGATGGATTACCCGGTATTGTTCTGGGGCAATCTTATCATGAACTTTTTACTCCCATTTCTTATTCTCATAAGAAATGACACGAAGCGTAAGCTGGGTTCGCTGGTCTTTATCTGCAGCATTGTTGTCTTCGGTCATTGGTGGGATTTCTTTCTGATGATCAAGCCCGGTGCATTGCATACGGCGCATGCCGCAATGGAGAAAATGGGTCACCATGGCGGTCATGAAGCTATGAGCCATGCAGCGGATGCAGGTGGTCATGCTGCCGGACATGTAAGTCATTTCACTGCAGGATTTACCATTCCGGGATTGCTGGAACTGGGCACTATGCTTGGATTCCTGGGATTGTTCCTTTATGTCACATTTACTCAGCTGAGCAAATTATCATTGAGGCCTAAGAATGATCCTTTACTTCCGGAAAGTTTGCATCATCATGTACAATAATAAAAAATTGACTCAGTTAAAATATAACATAATCTAATTCAATGACAGCATTAGCAATTTTAGGTTGTATTCTTCTTGTCGGGCTGGTTGTCTTCCAGATGGCCAGGATCAATGAGATGATAAAGAGAATAAAAGGGGAAGAAGCTGCTGCGGAACAATCGACGAATACGACGGCTTGGGCCTTGCTGGCCTTTGTTATTGTATTCCTGAGCGCCGCTATCTACTCTGCATACCACTATAAAAATCATATGCTGGGTTACGGGCCGCTGGTTCCGGCTTCCGAACATGGCGGCTATATCGATAAGCTTTTCAATGTGACGCTGCTGGCTACGGGTATCGTTTTTGTCATTACACACATTCTTTTGTTCTACTTCGCCTGGAAATACCGGTATAAGAAAGGGCGTAAGGCGCTCTATATGCCGCACGATAACAAGCTTGAGGTGATCTGGACCGCTGCGCCCGCCGTGGTGATGGCTTATCTTGTGATCAATGGTCTCGTCGTGTGGAATAAGGTAATGCAGGATGTTATGCCGAAAGAGGATCATGTTGAGATTGAGGTGACGGGCATGCAGTTCGCCTGGATCCTCCGCTATCCGGGACTGGACGGAAAGCTGGGAGCACGTGATTTTAAAAAGATCTCTGCGACCAATGACCTGGGTCAGGATTGGCATGATCCGAAAAACTGGGACGACTTCAAACCTGATGAGATCGTGCTCCCGAAAGGTAAAAAAGTAAGAGTGCGTATTACATCGCGTGACGTGCTGCACAGCTTTTACCTGCCTCATTTCAGAGTGAAAATGGACGCTGTTCCGGGATTACCGACCTACTTTGTCTTTACCCCGTCTATGACGACCGAGGAGTATAAAAATAACCTGAAGAAATACCCTGAGTGGAATGTGCCGGCTGACCCGGCTGATCCGCAGGGAAAGAAAAAATGGGAAGCCTTCACTTTTGAGCTTGCCTGCGCCGAATTATGCGGTGACAGCCACTTTGCCATGAGAAGGGCAGTGCGTATCGTCACACCTGAGCAATATGACGCCTGGGTCAAATCACAGCAATCTTACTATCTTGCTAACGTAAGAGGAAAGGAGGACGATCCGAATCTGGGTAAGAAGCTGTCTATTGATGCAGCTGTAAAACAGGACAGCTCTGCGGCCAAACCTGCTGAAACTCCGGCTGAAGCGCCGGGAGATTCAACCAAAACTGAATAATCCATCCATAATCTTCATTTAGAAAATTAAAAGAGATATGTCTAATCATAAGGTAGAAGTCAGAGATGAAATAGATGAGTTGATTGAAAAGAATGGCTTTGACGACCATTTTCACGATCATCATGAAGGAGATAAGTACCAGTCGGGATTTATAGGTAAGTATATCTTCAGTCTTGACCACAAGACGATCTCCCGTCAGTTTCTTATTACCGGTATCATCTGGGCGGTGGTAGGCGCGGCGATGTCCATTATCTTCCGTTTGCAGCTGGGATTCCCGGAGTCGGATATGGCCTGGCTGAAACCTCTTCTTGGTAAATGGATCGTATTGAACGATGCGGGAGTAGGATCTCTTTCGCAGGAGTTTTATTATGCGCTGGTCACCATGCACGGTACTATACTGGTATTCTTCGTATTGACAGCCGGACTGAGCGGTACCTTCAGCAACCTGCTGATCCCGTTGCAGGTAGGAGCGAGAGACATGGCTTCACCGCTGCTCAATATGATGTCTTACTGGTTCTTCTTTCTTGCCGGCCTTGTTTTGCTGGCGTCCCTTTTCCTGAGCACGGGTCCCTTCTCCGGCGGCTGGACGGCTTATCCTCCGCTGAGCGCGCTTCCCCAGGCCTCTTCAGGCTCGAAGGGCGGTATGACCCTGTGGATCGTAAGTATGACATTCTTTATCGTCTCTCAGCTGTTGGGAGGTATCAACTATATAACAACGGTTCTTAATCTCCGTACCAAGGGTATGTCGATGTGGAAGATGCCGCTGACCATGTGGGCATTCCTCGTGACAGCCATTCTGGGCGTATTATCGTTCCCTGTTCTGTTTTCAGGGGTTTTGCTGCTGCTTTTTGACAGAAGCATGGGTACCAGCTTCTACCTGAGTGAGATCTTTGTGCAAGGCGCTGCCCTGGAAAACGTAGGAGGTAGCCCGATCCTGTATCAGCACTTGTTCTGGTTTCTCGGTCACCCGGAAGTATATATTATCATACTTCCCGCTATGGGTATCGTATCAGAGGTAATGTCGGTCCATGCACGTAAGCCGATCTTTGGTTACAAGGCCATGGTATTTTCGATCCTGGCCATCGCCTTCCTGTCGTTTATTGTATGGGCGCACCATATGTTTATGGCAGGTGTCAACCCCTTTATATCCAACTTCTTCGTCATATTTACGCTGATCATTGCGGTTCCTTCCGCTGTCAAGGTGTTTAACTGGATCGCGACCCTGTTTGGCGGTAATATCCGGATGAGCGCACCTATGCTGTACTGTATCGGATTTGTGAGCTTCTTTATTTCCGGCGGTCTGACAGGTATCTTCCTAGGAAACTCCGCCCTCGATATTCCGCTGCATGATACCTATTTTGTGGTAGCCCACTTCCATATTGTAATGGGGGTATCGGCCTTCTTCGGTATGTTTGCTGGTATTGCCCACTGGTATCCCAAGATGTTCGGACGATATCTCAATGAGACTATTCTGAAGATTCACTTCTGGGTTACGTTGATCGGTGCCTATTGTGTATTCTGGCCACAGCATTACCTGGGTATCGCTGGTGTGCCGAGAAGATATTACCGGTTTGATAATTTTGATGCATTCGCAGGCTGGGCTGATATGAATAAATTTATTACCATTGCTGCGATCATGGTATTTTTCGTTCAGGTTTTGTGGGTATTCAACTTCTTCTACAGTATCTGGAGAGGCAGGGAAGTTACCGAAAGAAATCCATGGGGCGCTAATACGCTGGAGTGGACCACAGCTATCCATCCTCCTCACGGGAACTGGCCAGGTAAGCTGCCTAAGGTTGAAAGATGGGCGTATGACTATGGTAAGGACGGTAAGGATTTTATCCCGCAAACCACTCCTTACGCTGAAGGAGAAGAGGTGACACACTGACCTGCATTGGAGCAATAAATAAAAAAAGAGAGAACAGTGCCAAAAGAAGTTGTAAATAGTATCAGATCCGGACAGGTAAGCCGCCTGAGGGATTATGCTATGCTCTTTAAGCACAAGCTGACAACCTTTGTCGTTTTTTCAGCGATGATGTCTTATCTGGTCTCTCTCGAAGGACACGTCGATTGGCTGAACTTTACACTGCTGTTCATCGGCGGGTTTTGCATTACAGCGGCAGCCAATGCTTTGAACGAAGTACTTGAAAAAGATTACGACAAGCTGATGTCCCGCACGGCCGACCGTCCGGTGGCTGCCGGTAGGATGACCTCGTCGCATGCGGTCTTTGTCGCCGGTCTGCTGTGGGTGGCGGGAATGGTCTGCCTGGCCTACTTCAATGCCTTGGCTTCGCTGCTTGGAGCGCTTGCTGTCGTATCTTATGCATTTGTATATACGCCATTGAAGAGATATTCACCGATAGCGGTCCTGGTGGGCGCCTTTCCCGGAGCTTTACCATTG